>RCNG010001323.1_pt1 | contig 12272 bp, 10 predicted proteins | sample 2041371 | NCBI WGS metagenome assembly RCNG01 (sample SAMN09708227, study PRJNA481090) | Marine sediment metagenome, whole genome shotgun sequencing project. | biome: marine sediment; feature: ocean; material: sediment; isolation source: Sewage treatment plant 1 marine sediment (STP1) ... | reverse complement strand
CACCGGTAACGATAGCCAGCGCGGCTGCCGCGGTCAGTATTACCCAGAGGCCTTGTATGGTCCACGCCATGAAAAACCGCAGCGGCCGATTCTTGATGTTGTCGAAGCGGCTGTCGACGCCGCTCTTCGAGATACGATGGAACAGGAATGTCGCCAGCCGCAGTGACCAGAACAGGACCATCGCCGCCACCAGCGCCGAACGCAAGTCGAGCTCGCCGGACAGCAGCACGGCAACGACCGTGACGCTTATGTAGGTGATGCCACCGACCAGGTCGTAATAGTGCTCTGTCTGTTTCAGCGCTGCGGGAATAAAGGCCAGCCAGTTGATCGTGAACGCCAGCAAACCGCACAGTGCAAATACCGGGATAGCCCCGAAGCGGTCGCCGCCGGCGCTTCCCGCAAATGAAATGATGGCCCCAATCGCGATGGTAATCGCGATCGCGGTAATGATTTGTGTGTTACTGCGCTCCGCCATGGTGGCTTCTCCTGGTTAAACGTACTGCTCTCTATTGGCTGCGCCAAAAATGCAGCAGGAGTTTCTGGCTTTGATTATAGGGGTCCGTTGGCCGCAATCGAGGCGTTGTTTCGTTTAGAGACACAATAGTGTCTGTAGGCTCTGACTGACTTACAGGCTCGGCATGCCTCTATTCGTAACGGATCGGTTGGTGAGCCGGCCGGATTGATGTCTGAAGCCCTACAAAGGCTGTTGTCATCTGCCATTATTGGCCCATGAAGAAAGTACTAATCTACGTCCCTGTCTTTCTCAGCCTCGTTGTTCTTGGCGCCCACTTCATGCGCTATGGCAACACAATCGGAGTAATAGGGACGGTAGTACTGGTCGCTCTGCTCTTCGTCCGTCGACCGTGGGTCGCCCGAGCGGTGCAGCTCGCCCTCGTCCTCGGTGCGTTTGAGTGGCTGCATACGCTGTATCAAATGATGCAGGTTCGTATCGCGCTGGGCCAGCCCTTCACCCGAATGGTTATCATCCTTGGTGCCGTTGCGATGGTAACGGCGTTTTCATCACTGCTGTTCCAGTTACGCCCACTGAAGACGATTTATCAGCTCGATCGAAACGAATAAACCGCTACACCTATTGCCGCTTGGCAACGTGATCCCTCGCGAGTCGAATGACCTGGTCCATGCAGCCGCTCAGAGAGCGCTCCGCAAGCGGGCCGCCAATCAGGCTGCCGCCCGGTCAGCCTCATAGTTACGCGACGCAAATTCCCAGTTAATCAGGTTGCCCAGGAAGGCCTCGACGTAAGCATCCCGCTTGTTCTGATAGTCGAGGTAGTAAGCGTGCTCCCAGACGTCGAGCGTCAATAACGGTGTGACGCCGTCGGTGAGCGGCGTCTCGGCATTGCCCGTGTTGGCGATGTCGACGCCCTCGGCGGTACGCACCAGCCATGTCCAGCCGCTGCCGAACTGGCTAAGCGCCGATTTCTTGAACGCGTCGCGGAACGCGGCCATGTCGTCAAATCGATCCTTGATGGCATCGGCCAGCGGTCCCGTTGGTTCGCCGCCACCGTTCGGCGACATGCTGTGCCACAGGAAGGTGTGGTTCCAGGCCTGTGCAGCGTTGTTGAAAACGCCGATATCCGCGGCCGAATGCGACGTAGAGATAATCGTCTCGAGCGACTGGCCGTCGTACGCTGTGCCGGCGATTGCCGCATTCAGCTTACTGACGTAGGCCTTGTGGTGTTTGCCGTAATGAAATTCCAGCGTTCTTGCAGAAACATGGGGCTCCAGCGCGTTGGCTGCATACGGCAAATCAGGAAACTCGATCGACATTCTCTTTCTCCGGGTAGATAGCTTTCTTAATTCTAACGCGACGTTGAGGTGACTGCCGATGTGGATACAAAAAGTTACGCAGGTCCACTCTCGTCAAAAAGTTATCCGCGGCTGACTGGCCTTACTGCCTTGCCCATCGATTTGGCCGAAAAGACCAGGAAAAGCCGAGGTAACAGCCTTTCGCCCAGTCCCAGGGTTTGTGAGCCAGGTCACGGTGGTAAATGTGACGCAGCGTAGACTTATCGTTATCTCAACAGAATTAATTTCGGAGCTCCGCTATGCAACGCAAAGCTGTAATCATGATTGCCTCTTCCCTGTTATTCGCCGGATGTAGCAGCGGTGGTGGCGGTGGAGTCACCGGCCCCGTAGTTGTGCCCGGCCCGACAGTTTCCATAACGTCGAACAATGCCGTGGAGATCGCCAAGGTCTCCTATGATACGTCGCTCGACAGCGGCGAATTCGCGGACCTGAGCGGCACCGGCCTGTTTATCAGCGGTACGCCAGGCGGTTTTTCCAAGCTCGACGGCGCTATTGCGGCATCGGCCAAGCTTGGCAACAGTGGCCAGTCGCAGGTACCGATTCCGGCGCTAACAACGGCATGCGAAGTCACTGGCGACGTAACGGTATCGGGCCAGATCGCGGACCCGATAACGCCGACGCTAACCGCAGGCGACTTTTTCGAGATCGACTATAACAACTGCAATGATGGCTTCGGCGACGTAACCGATGGCCTGATGCGCATGGACGTCGATGCGTTTACAGGCGTCCTCGCCAATGAGGTGTTCGACCTGACTGCCACTTTCACGCTGGACACCCTGCAGATCATCGTCGGCCAGGATGCAGTGACGAGCGATGGAGTCGTGACCGCGACAATCGATACCACGAACGCATTGAGCCTCTTTACGGGGATTAGCGGTCAAACGATGATGCTCGACAGCAATCTTAGCTCCGAGCACCTGACGGAATTTGCGTCGTCGCTGAACGTAGATGTTTCGCAGCAGGTTCCAACCTACATGCGGAGCTCATCAGGCACGCTGGACAGCACGCAGCTTTCGGGTGTGGTCCGGTATTCGACCCCGGTAACGTTCCAGGGGCTCGGCAATGACTTCCCGAACGGGGGTGAGTTCCTGGTCCAGGGCGCCGCGAGCAGCCTGCGACTGATCGCTGTGAACAACACCGATGTCCGTATCGATATCGATTCGGATGACGATGGTAACGTTGACCAGATGATCGAGACGACCTGGGCGGCACTGACGGCTCCCTAGGGAGCAGCGATTACGAAGCAGGGCCGGTCTGAAAAGCCGGCAGCGCGAGCGCTTTAATCAGCTTCAATCAATCAGCTCAAAAACCACAGACACCGTTGCACTGAACGTAAGATCACCGGCGTTGTAGGTCGCCGCTGAATCCGACTCCATGTTCGCCGCCATGCGAACCTGGGGTGCAGGGGGTCGCGGCGCAGCATTCGCATCGCGAACAGAAATCGGATTGCCGAGTTTCACGCCCAGCGCCTTTGCCAAAACCTCAGCATTTGCACGGGCGTCTTTAGCCGCCATTGCCAGCGCCTCGCGATGCTTGGCTTCTCGTTCCGAGCTATCGAGCTGTGGTGCTGAAACCTGGTTCACGCCGGCGACTACCGCTCCTTCAACTAACTTCCCGAGCTTGTCGAGATCACTGACTTTGACAATCATCTGACGCTCGGCGATGTAGCCGCGTAATTCCTGCTGTTCCTTCTCTCGATTCCAGCGGTAGTCCGGCCGCACCGTCGCACCGGTGGTGTCGACCTTGTTTCGCTTGATGTCGAGTTTGTCGGTCAGTGAAAGAACTGCGGCGGTCACTTTTCCGGCTTCTGCCTGCGCCACGTCAACTTCCTTGGCGCGACTCACAATGGACATTTGCACGGTTGCGCGATCGGGCAGGGCGCTCACCAGCCCGTTACCGGTTACTGAAATTGTCTGTGCTATATCGTCGGCCATCGCGTACATACTCACAAAAAGTAACAATGAAGGAAGTAGTCTACGAAGCATAATCTATCTCCTATGGATCTGTCCCCAAGACGGAGACGTCAAAATCAAGTTTACGGGTTTTCTCCAACATCGAACACTGCCAGCACTACAAAACCGGCTCAATGGGAAGTATGCGATTCATCCAGGCACGGAATCGTTTGCCGCGACTAACCTCGCCGTCGGGATTGAACTTGTCGGTCGTACGCCAGCTGTTTTCCGGGCGAATGTCGCGCTCGATGCTGGCGGTCAGCTGGCGCGCCAGTTCACGATTGTCGACCAGCACTCCCACCTCCGTATTCAGGTTGGCAGACCTCGGGTCGAGATTGAACGTGCCAATAAACACGACTCTGTCGTCAATCACCATGCTCTTCGCGTGCAGCGCAAACACGGGGTCGTGTTCGGCAATGCGCGGATAATTCTCGATCAATTCGTCCTGAATTGCCGGGCTGGGCTTGAACTCATACAACTCGACACCCGCACTTAACAAGTCTTCGCGCTGCGAGGCGTATCCGCCAAACGCGGGAACGTTATCGGTAGAAGCCAGTGAATTCGTTGAGATCCGAATCCTTACGCCCCGATCGATCAGGCGCTCGAGAAGTTCGATGCCGCCGTCCGGCAGTATGAGGTAGGGCGACTGAATAAGAATAGATCGCTTCGCGCTTTTCACGGCGGTGATCAACTGATTCGTTGATTCGCCGCCTCCGCCCAGGCCGGATTTGCCGTCATTCTTGCCTGGGACATCGCTAATGAACCTGACATCGTCCCACGTCATTGCCTTGAAGAGGCTCGGGACCTGGCCGCTTGCTGCATCTATTGACTGTCGTACCTCAGGCGCGAAATTGGTCGGGTCCGCGGCGTACGAGTGCAGGTGTTGAAAGCGTTCCTGGGCATCTGCGCGGGAAACTTTCTCGAGTTCCCCGGCAAGTATCTGCTCGACAGGAACGGCAAACTCGCTCTCCCAGAATTCGTCGAAGTTCTCCCGCATGTCGCGTACTGCAGAGCCAACCAACAGCACATCACGATCCCGGAAATTGTATTCATGATCGAAGTCAAAGTACTCGTCGGCCATGTTCCGCCCGCCGGTAATACCGGCGATCTCGTCGAAAATCGCCGTCTTGTCGTGCATGCGCTGGTTGATGGCCCGAAAACCTGTAAATACGTTCCCTATTCGTTTCCAGAACCCCACGCCAACGGAGATGTTAGGGCTGTAAATTCGAATTCGTACGTTGGGGTGTGCGGCCAGCAACAGCAGCGTCCGATGCTCGGCATCGATGAGAACGTCGTCGACGATGACGCGAACCGAGACGCCGCGTCCTGCGGCGCTCAGCAATTGCTCGGCAGCAAGAATGCCGACGTTGTCGGTGCTCCAGATGAAGTACTGAACATCTATAGACTTCGTCGCATGCTTCGTCAGCCACGCACGACCAACTAACGCTTCCTCACCCTTTTCGAGGATATAGACGCCGGTCTGTGATGACATTCTTGTCGCGCAGTCTGCGCAGTGGGATGCAATCCAGGAATCAATCGACTGCGCATGAGTACCAACCGTCGGTATCAACGTGAAAAGGACTGCGCAGAGTTTCAGGTATTTCGTCAACGGCACCGACACGATCATTCGCGTAAGCCCTGAGTGTACAATAATCGGGGTCTTACAAAGAGTGACACAATTGGTACTGTTGCTCCGTTGCCAGGACCAGAGTTGAAAGGGTCGGTGGCGATTTCGTGCGTCCCGCCCCCGCACACAAACACTCGCTCAGTGTCTCCAGCGTAGCTTCGAACATACGCCGGCAACTGTTTGATTAGCGTTCGAGGTGCCGAAACCCCTCAAAGAACCAGTGACGTATTGCCAATACCATGGTGGTGCCACGCCGCTCCGACGCCGAAAGCTTGCGCTCATCGCGCGTCGTGTCGTCGAACAGGTCGCCCATTGCTCTTAGTCGTTCGATGAGCTGTAGCTGGCTTCGCCGCGTGAGCATGCCGTTCTTCACTATCCGAATGGAATCGTCATCCTGAAAGTGGTGGCTGAAAAACTCTGACTGCACACGGCTGCGGAAGAACTTCTCGATCGCGCCGTTCTTGCGCCAACCGAAGTTGTTCGCAATCAACAGCCGCACGCGATCACCCGGTTGTAATTCAATAACCCTCATGCGATCCAGCCGCCGAAGGTACTTCTTCCCCTCGATCGGCGAGATGTCGTAACGCTCAACTATCTCATCGAAACTCCAGTAGTTGATCAGGCAATAGGTGATCAGCAGCAAGCGAATATCGGCGACAATCGCCCGCTCGTTTTCGTCGGACAGTTGCTCGATCTTCTGTTCCTGGGTTTCGCTGATATCGACGAGATCGCCGATATCCAGCTCGAGGATGGCGCAAATGTCATCGAGCCGCCGGAGCGAAAAGTTGCCGGTGGAGAACATGTGCTTGACCGCCGATTCGGACAATTCCAGGCGTCCGGCAAGCGCCTTGTAGGTAATGCCGCGCAGCTTGAATTGGCGTTTCAGGGTGTCAATGATTCGTGCCGATGTTGTCATAACCGTTCCAAGAGTATTGAAAAATAGTACCAGAGGTTCCGAATACTTCACTTGTAAGAGAAGAGTTGCTAAATATTATACCAGACTCTAGGCTCGATCCTGCATTAACCACCCGCAAGGAGCTGTTATGAGCCTGATACGTAGAATATCCACGAGCATCACGTCGTCGGTTGACCGTGCCGTAAGCAAAGTTGAAAACCACGATGCGATCATCAATTCCGCACTCCGCGATACGCAGCAGGCCGCTGCCCGCTCGAGGGTGCGCCTGGAGCGGGTTCGCAAAGACGGCCAAGCCCTCAAGACGCGTCGCGCCAACCTGCAACTCGCGGTGTCGCGCTGGACAGATCGTGCCAGGGGCATAGCCGCAACCGACGAGGGCAAGGCGTTCGAGTGTCTTCGCAGGCGTAAAGACTGCGAAGCGCAGCTACAAAACCTGCAGCAGTCGATCGAGAAACACGACGAGCTCGAGACCCGCATTGCCGAACAGGTAAAGAAGATCGAGGCGCGGGTTGGTGAGGTGTCCCAGCAACGCAACATGATGCGGTCGCGGCAGTCCGTTGCCGAGGCAATGCGAACCATCAACAATATTGAGGGCGTCTCCTACGGCGAGATCGAAGACACGTTCGACCGCTGGGAGATCAACCTGGGCGAGACCGAAATTCTCATGGGTGCTACCACGACGACTGACCCGTTGGACTCGGCATTTCTGGCCGAGGAGGACACCACGGAATTGCGTGCGGAACTCAGTGAGCTTTTGAAAATCGATGAGGAGAAACCGTCATGAATACCCGGGTAGCAGACGGCTACGGCGATTACCTGAGCGATGACGAAGGACCAGTATTCGTACGCTCACGCGCCAGATTCAGTGTTGAAGGCATCATGCAGTCGGTACGAAATTTCGCCACGCTGTCGGAGGCACTGCGTATTCTGGGTGCGGCCGTGTTGCTGGCGTCGATGTCGGTATTTCTGCTGCAAGGCTGGAACGACGGTAATGACATTCGCCGTTATCTTTTGCTGTTGACGCAGACCGGGTTGCTCGCAGCCGCAGGATTCGCGATGAGCCACGGCCTGAAGGAGGCCAAGGGCGCGCGCATATTCTTCGGTCTCGCGCTGGTCTCTATCCCTGCTAATTTCACGATTCTCGGAGCTTTGCTGTACTCGGTGTTTCAATGGGACGCCGGGCTGACAAACTATCCGGAATACGCGAGCTGGCAGATTGAAAACATCGCAAGCACCGGAGTGACGCTCGGCGGCGCCATGCTCGTATTGCTGCCGGTAACCATATTTTGCTTCGCGATCATGGCGCGGCAATCGGCCAAGTCGCTAACGCTGCACTTCCTGATGCTGAACGCGCTGTTGCTGTTACCGATTCGCAGCTCGCTGGCCGCCGGTACGATAGCGCTGATAGGGATCCTGTACGCGTTGTTCATCGTTGGCAAGTTGGCCGGGACAGATCGTTCGCTGAAAACGGGTGAGGGCAAGTTCGCGCTGGCGACGCTGTTCATCCCCCTCGGCATCATTCTGTTCCGCAGCATGTACTTCTACCAGGTCGACAGCCTGATGTTGGCGATGGTCTCGCTGGCTCTGTTTTTGTCGGCGCGGCAGGTGTCGCTGTTCCCGGATCGCAGCGCTCGTCTGGCTGTGTTCCTCGAATCATTGTCGCTGCCGTTCGCAATGCTTGCAGCTTTGTCATTTACCAACGCGTTCGCGCCGTCGCTGCTACAAGGCCTGGCGGCACCGTTGTTTGCCACGGTCTACACGGTCATGGCACTCGATGTCCTGCGCCGCACCGGCAGCCGCAAGTTGCGGAAGGTAACAAGCGCCTCCATCAGCCTGACTGTCGCGCTCAGCTTCACGCTTGGCGTAGCAAGTACGCCCAACGCACTGACAGCCCTTCTCAGCTTGACGGCTGGCGTGATGCTGGTCCTCTGGGGAGTATCCGGCAGGAAGCCGTTTGTCATGTTCGGCGGGTTAGTTACCGCGGCAGCGGGCGTCATGCTGGGATTCGACGAAATTGTGCAGCTGGTAATAAGCAGCAGCTGGATCGACCTTGCGTTATTCGGCGCCAGCGCTATAGCGCTTGGCTCGGTAGTCGATCGCCACGGCGTCGCTATCAAGCTGCGGCTGGATAAGTGGTTCAACACGATCGGTGAGCCAAAAGACCAGATTGCTCTGGAAAGTTAGCGACTCGGGAGGGTACGTGCAGGGCAGCCGCCGCGGTAGCTTTACCGCGGCGGTTTTGTGTCTGCCATCGGTAGCTCGGCGCCGCCAAGACTGGTGGCAATGTAATCGGCACTTTCTTTGACCGTCCATGCCGCCAGGTTCGAAAGTGCAACGACGCGCTCCCGGTTCAGGTCGATCATGGAGATGCCCTGCTCTGCGAACGTTGAATAGTGCGGGAAGGTGTCAAAAGACCCTTCGCCATCGTGAAGTTCGCGGACAAGGTCGCCGGCTGTCGGGTCAAGTTTGTCGATCCAGCCGGCCGTTCGGTCGAGGTATACCCAGCAGATGGATGCGCGGTACGGCTCAATGCGATGCCTGGCGTTTTCGATAACGTCGTACGGCTGGCAATAGACGAGCGGTTCCCCCGATGATTGCTGCGACGCGAATGCTTCGCAGATCTTTGCGAGCCCCGCATCCCCGCCAGCTAATACGATGTTGTGTATCAGCACGCCACTCTTGCGAAAAAAGCTAATGACATCATCGGTAATAAATTCCTCCGAGATATCTCCGCAGCCGGAGGGCGGTTTGCGAAACGCATCAGCCGAGTTTATGAAAACCAGGATGTTCTCGGTCTTTCGCGCGAGCAGGGGCGTGAGTGCAAGATTGTCCATGTCTGCGCCGTCGCCGTGTTGAAACTCGTCGGCTTTTCGGCGCACGCTGTCGACTGACCGCCTAATGTCGTTCTGGTCTACAGGCCAATGACGAAACTCAGGAAACAGGAAGTTCGGGAAGAAATTGCGAGACAGCGTTGCCAGTGGCGCTGCGCTACTGGCGCCGATGACGTCGGAGAGTGTAAAGCGGTTTCTGTCACCAAAAGGCTTGTCGCCCCGGGACAGCAAGCCGGTCAGGCGCACCCGCCATCGCCCGTCAACGGCGTCGCCCTGAGGCTCATAACTGTCATAGCCAAACGACTCCACGTAGCCGCCGCCGACGATTACGGTCTCGTCGTCCTTTTCGAGTTCGAAGCGTCCGCGTATGCCTGTGTACAGGGGCGTCATCTCGACTGGAAAATACTCCTCCGGGTCCTGGGACAGTTGCTGCCCGATCATCACCCCCGTTACGACCAAATAGGGCCGATCCTGCCGTCTTACGGTTTGGAAATCATCGGAACTGAGCGACGGGTTGGCCGCAAGCGTTTGTTCGAGAGCGCCCTGGTGGAACGTAAAAAGCTTTTCGTTATCGTGTAAGCCGAACGGCTGAAGAAAAATAGAAGCGACGATATCGGAATACGCTTCATCGCCGCGCCCAACTTCGAGGAGCTGGCCAATCGTCGCCGCATTGTGAATTGCCGTGCCGAATGCCAGCGGGTCAACAGAAGACGGGCTCAGGTTCTGATCGACAAGGTCCTCCGGCGGAATGTAGTCGCCAAGGAATCGTTGGTCGGCGATTGACAGCGGCAGGAAGGTGTAAGGCACCGTTACCCAGCTACCACCCGAATTGGAGGCGATATGGCGAGCACGGTGAAGCCACCCAAGTTCATGCAAAGCGCGAAGTTCGCCGAGAGACGCCGCAGCGGAACGAGTTCCACCACCGGAAAAAGCAATACCGAAGGAAGCTCGATTGCGCAACCATGGAACGGCCAACTCTTCATCTGCAAGCTCTGGCACGCCGCTATTCGAATCAATCACCCATGTGCGGACGGCAACCTCATCGTCGCTGCTGAGTGCAACAAACAGGAGCCCGACCAGAAGCAGAATGGCGGCAACAACAAAGACGGGCTTGGCAGGGATTTTCACGGATCGGTCCTTTCCGGCGAGCCAGCAGAATACTATCAAAAGGCCGTTGCCCCTGGGAGATTCGGCGGGATCAGTCGTGCAGAGAATTGCGGTGACGTTGAAAGCACACCGGGCGCCAGTCGCCACGGCGTCTCCTGACAGGGCCGACTGCATTCGAAGCAGGGCGAAATCGGCACTGAATCATGTTCCAATTGCAGGCGGTTCCCTCCCTAACAAGATATAGACTCCTTGCTCGCATTCATTAGTCGTAACTTCCGCTGGATTGCCGGCGGATTCATGCTCACGTACTTTTCCAGCTTTGGGCAGACGTATTTCATCTCTGCGTCTGTTTCCGAGTGGCAGGCCTCGTTCGGGCTGAGCCACGGTGAGTTCGGGCGGCTCTATATGTTCGCTACATTGGCGAGTGCGCTCTGTCTTCCGATCGTTGGCAGGCTGGTGGACGTCGTACCGGCTCATCGCACGATAGCGATCGTAGTGCCGGTTCTTGCCGGGGCGACACTACTTGCCGGGAACGCGTCTTCCGTACCAATCCTCGTCATCGCTATATTCTTACTGCGCCTGTTCGGCCAGGGAATGATGACGCACATAGCGCTGACCGCGACAGGGCGATGGTTTGTCGCCGAGAGAGGTCGGGCCATATCGCTTGTCGTGCTCGGCCACCAGGGAGGCGAGGCCACGATCCCGTTGGCGTTTGCCACGCTTACGATCGCGTACGGCTACCGCGTCGGCTGGACTGCTGCCGCCATTGCTTTGCTGGTCGTCGGACTTCCCTTCGCATTCTGGTGCTATCGTGCGCCGCGCGTGCCACATGGTCAGCTATCAAAAGAGAAGAGTAGGTCTCCTGAGGTACGCAACTGGACGCGCCGGGAAGTACTAAGAGATCCGGTTTTCTGGATTTTGCTTACGGGGGTTCTGGCACCAGCGTTCATCGGCACCACCATCTTCTATCATCAGAATTACCTGACGGCGCTGCACAATTGGCCGCCGCAGTTGTTCGCTACGTCACTACTGGTCATGGCGTCGACCACCGTCGGGTTTGCGTTGATAAGCGGTGCGGCGATCGATCGGTTCGCGGCAACTTCGGTCCTGCCGTATTTCCTGCTGCCGCTATCGGGCGCGTGTTTCGCATTAGCCTACAGCGGCCCGGAGCTAACCCTGTTCATTGTGATGGTGCTGCTTGGCATCAGCTATGGCATATCGTCCACGCTCTTCGGCTCGCTATGGCCGGAAGTTTACGGCCTCGCTAATCTGGGCGCCGTTCGTTCCGTCACGGTTGCAGCGGCGGTACTGGCGACGGCCGCAGGACCCGGGCTGACCGGAACGCTGATCGACCGGGGCACCGGTCTGCCGGCGCAGATGGTATTTTTCGGTGGCTACTGTCTCCTGGCAGCCGGCGCTATGACGATAGCGTCTATATCGTTGCGACGGCGCGCAGGAAGGCAGCAATAAGACAGGACGGGCTTGTTCAAGCGCCATAAAGTCCTGCCATGGCGTCCGCTTGTCTATTAAACTCAAGGAATGGCGGCGGCGATCGACTACGTTTACAAATATCCCTTTGCGTCCGATCTGACGCAAACGAAGTCCGGTGCAAGTCTCAGCCTTGCGACATATACCAGGAATGATGAGAGCCCGTATTTTTTTGAAGGCCTCATGCGCGACCCTCGTGTTCTTGGCGACATGTTCATTGTCCTGAGCGACATTGTTCGAACACATTTCTTCAGACCGATACCGCTGGCCGCTCTCGACCCTGTCCTGACCAGCAACAACTCGATGCTGCGGATGGAGGGATTCAGCGCCTGCTGCGGCGTATATGCGCGCGTGGACATGAGTCACAACGCGTTCGAGGGTGACGTCAAGAGCCAGGGCACAACCAACGTTGACTTCAATGATCCGATGAGAGCGGCGCTGCGTCGAATTCGTGCACAGGACGCCGTACAGTTTTCAGTCGGTAAGACCGAGGTTGCCCTGGAAGTCGCCGATACTCGCGTTGT
>RCNG010001322.1_pt1 | contig 12274 bp, 11 predicted proteins | sample 2041371 | NCBI WGS metagenome assembly RCNG01 (sample SAMN09708227, study PRJNA481090) | Marine sediment metagenome, whole genome shotgun sequencing project. | biome: marine sediment; feature: ocean; material: sediment; isolation source: Sewage treatment plant 1 marine sediment (STP1) ... | reverse complement strand
AAGCACGCGGGCGCTCATCAGGCCCGCCAGTTTCAATGCGTAGGCCGTCGCCCGGGTGGCATGTTCCGATCCGTCGACCGGCAGCAGGATGACCGGTGTTGACATGGCGCACCTCCTTTGTAAAACGACCCCGTGGACCGGCACGATACCGGCTTGTCATGGGGTTGACCCAGATATCCATCCCTCTTCCAAGCATAGCCGGGGTGCGCCTTGTTGTCAAAGGATTGGGGGTCCTCAGCGGAGCATGTTTTCAGGCATCCGGACCGCCACCACTTCGCCCGTGGCGCATAGCTTCCCTTCGGCTGAAACGGTTGCCGATACGACTACCTTTTTCTCTTTCAATTCCTTGATCACGCCGCGGATTTCCAGTTCGGCGTCTATTGGGGTCGGGCGCAGGTAGTTCACATGCAGCGATGCGGTGACAAATCGGAACGGGGCCTCGTCCGGCCGGGCTCGTCCGGCAGCGGCCGAGGCCGAACCGGTGCCGTGACAGTCGATCAAAGAGGCCAGGAGACCACCGTATACATAGCCGGGTATAGCCATATGGACAGGCCGCGGCCGAAATCGGGCGACCGTCTCGTCACCATCCCAATAGCTCTTCAACTGAAGACCATCCGGATTGAGTCGTCCGCATCCATAGCAGTGGCTCAGTTCATCGGGATAGTTGTCCTGGAATGCGATTTCACTCATTGTGCTCCTTTCTCGCTTAGACACAGCTGTTCCGGGTCAGATCTCACAGGGAGTATGACGGGCGTATGGTCTGTCTTAAATCGTTCGGTGCCGGAGAATTCAGGGGCGGTGGGGCTATGGTTGCGTCAGGTAGATGAAAACAAATTGTTCGTCATTGATGTCGACGGTCATGTCACAATTGCGGGATTGGGCATAATTGAGCCAACCTCGCTTTCCGGCACCGCCGGATTCGACCTTGGGATGCGATTCGCCGGTCGTGGCATTATACCATGAAATCAGCATGGGGTCCGGAAAAAGTGATTTCACCTTTTCATCGGCCATGGACTGGGCGGCTGGAAAATCCAGATCGGGCTTCTCGGTCCTGATCTTAACCGGGTTGATCAGCTGGTACTTCAATGGCGCTTTTGCCATTCCCACCTCCTTTTGATGAAACGGGGGATCATATGCACCTTGGATGTAATACGGGCTGACAAAAAAATCAATAGCCGTAAAAAACAGCCGGGTGGGTCGGTTTGAAGTGCCCTTTGCCATGTGGTAGGCTGGTTTTACCTATACCGACACCAAGGAGGATGCGGTGCAGAAGACCCCAGTTCTTCCAGACAGCTGGTTCTCGATGGAACCGGTTCAGGCCCGAATGATAGACCCTTCCGGTGAATTGGCTGACCGCACCATTCAGCTTCGCATTAACCCCATTTCGGGCCGCACCAGTCGAATTGCCTTCAGTCGTGTGAATGAAAAAGAGGCGGGTGTTGAGCGCCTGCCTTCGCCACCCCCGGATTCGCGGCAGACGGCGCGCTGCCCTTTTTGCCGCCCCCAGGTGCTGACGCAGACACCGCAGCTGATCCCCCAAATCCATCCGGCCGGCAGGATGACCCGGGGGGACTCGCTGCTGTTTCCCAACCTGTTCCCCTATGGCCCCTATTCTGCGGTGAGTCTGTTTGACAACACCCACTTTGTGGAGATCGGCACAGCCGTCGAAAGCAGCTACACAGACTGCCTGGTCAATTGCGCTGACTATTTAAGGCGGGTAAACCAGCACGATCCATCAGCGATACATATGGCGATCACCCAGAACCACCTGCCATCGGCAGGAGGTTCCATGGTCCACCCCCACCTGCAGGTTCATGCCGACCGGATCGGCGCCAATCACCAGCGGTTCCTTTACGACCGTGCACTGACCCATTGGCAAGCCCTGCAGCGAGGGCTTTTTGGTGATTATGCCGCCCATGAAGTCCGTGCGCGAGAACGGTACATCGGCAGCACCGGACCGTGGATATGGTTGGCGGCTTTTGCGCCGGAAGGGTTTTTCGAGATCTGGGCCATCTATCCCGGAAAAACCTCCCTGATGATGCTGGACGAAAACGCCTGGCGCCATCTGGCCACAGGCATGATCCGGGTTCAACGGCTCTACCGCAGTCTGAACCGAAACGGGTACAATTTCGGCCTGCTTTCGGTGGAAACACCACAAAGCGCGCTGGAGTTGCGAGCCGTTATGGTGGTTCGTTCCAATTACGCCCCCTGGACCCGAAGCGACCACACCGGCTTCGAAGTCATGCTGGGGGATATGGCCACCTTTACCGCTCCGGAAGAGACCGCGCGGTTGGCCCGCGCCTTCTGGCAATGATGGCCCCGTTAATTTTCAGTTCCGTGAAATCAGCAGCCTGACATCGGTTGTCCGACGCCAGTCCTTCGCCTTTAGACCGACAGCGTCTGCGATGCCTTTACTGGGTGCGCCTTCAAATACTCCAGCCGGTTCAACCCGTTGATGTAAGCCTTGGCGCTGGCTGTGATGATGTCCGGATCGGAACCGCGGCCCAAGGCCATCAGGCCGTTTTCACGCAGGCGCACCGTCACCTCGCCCTGGGCGTCGGTGCCCCCGGTCAGGGCGCTGACGGTAAAACGGAGCAGTTCGGCCTTGGCGTTGGTCAACTCGGCGATGGTGTTGTATGCCGAATCGATGGGACCGTTGCCGTAGTTGGCGCCCTGAACCGAGCGGCCGTTGATGGAGAGCCGCACACTGGCCATGGGCAGGACCGTTGTCCCACAGGTGACGTGCAGATATTCCAGAGAGAAGACTTCGGCGGACCTGAGCACGCCCTCGGTGACCAGGGCTTCCAGGTCTTCGTCCATGACGTGCTTTTTCTTGTCGGCCAGGGTCTTGAACTGTTTGAAGACCGTTTTCAGTTCATCTTCGGACAGGTCGTAGCCCAGGTTTTTCAGGTGCGTGTACAGGGCGTGGCGGCCCGAATGCTTGCCTAACACCAGCTGGTTATGGCTCAATCCGATGGTCTCCGGCTTCATGATCTCATAGGTCATGGGGTTTTTCAGCATGCCATCCTGGTGAATGCCCGCTTCGTGGGCAAAGGCGTTGGCACCCACGACGGCTTTGTTGGGCTGGACCATGATGCCGGTAATCATGCTTACCAGGCGGCTGGTGGAATAGATGTGCTGGGTCTGGATGCCGGTGTCGAAGGGCATGAGGTTCCGGCGAGTGTGCAGGGCCATGATCACCTCTTCCAGGGAGGTATTGCCCGCGCGCTCGCCGATGCCGTTGATGGTCACTTCGGCCTGACGGGCGCCGGCATTGATGGCGGCGATGGTGTTGGCTGTGGCCAGGCCTAAATCGTTGTGGCAGTGGACGCTCAACGTGACCTTGTGCATGTTCGCGGTGTTGGCCATCACATACTTGACCATCTCCTCGAACTCCTGGGGGATGGCGTAGCCCACCGTATCGGGTAGGTTGATCGTGGTGGCGCCTGCTTCGATGGCCGCGCCAAACACCTTGCACAGGTAGTCCCGGTCGCTGCGGGAGCCGTCTTCGGCCGAAAACTCCACGTTGTCGGTGAAGGTCTTGGCGTACTTGACCGCCTCTATCGCTGCGTTGAGCACCTCTTCCCGGGACATTTTCAGCTTGTAGTCCAGATGGATGTCCGAGGTGGCGATAAAGGTGTGGATGCGGGGATTGACGGCGTGCTGGACTGCACCCCAGGCCTGGTCGATGTCGCTCTTGTTGGCCCGTGCCAGGCCGGCAACCTCAGTGGTCTTCAGGCGTTTGGCGATTTCCGAAACCGCCTCGAAGTCGCCTTCGGAGGCGGCGGGAAAGCCCGCTTCGAGAATGTCTACGCCCAGCTTTTCCAACTGGACGGCCAGCCGCATTTTCTCGTTGGTATTCATGCTGGCGCCGGGACTCTGCTCGCCGTCCCGCAAGGTGGTGTCGAATATTTTAATGCGCTCGGTCATTGCTGTTCTCCTTTGTATTGCATGCATGGTTGAAGATAAAACCCCCGGTTCACGTGAAGCCGCGGCGCTTTGGCAACTTAGAAAAAGCAGGTGATGCCGAGCATGGGCCGCGGAATCGGCCGAATGGTCGTTCCCGCGGCGTTGATACCTTCCTTGGCTGAATTCATGGTGCTTTGCTTCCTTGGTCAATCGGGTTGGGTGCGGTAGCTGCTGTTTTCCGGTTTTCGGCTTCAGGCGTTAAACGACATGGGCCATCCCTGTTTAAGATCTTCCGCCTCACTGCTTGGGGACGGGTTGCTGCGTCGTTGGGCTTCCTTGGCCAGCTTGAACTGAAAGCTGTCGGCCAGGGCCTGCCAACTGGCCTCGATGATGTCCTCGGAGACGCCGATGGTGCTCCAGATCTGGTCCTGGTCGCGGGATTCAACCAAAACCCGGACTCTGGCCTCCGTGCCCTCACGTCCGTCCACCACGCGCACCTTGAAGTCCACCAGTTTCATGGTGTCCAGGTCCGGGTAGAAATTGCCCAATGCCTTTCTCAAGGCATTGTCCAGGGCGCTCACCGGGCCAAGACCTTCGGCGGCGGTGATCTCGTGACTGTCACCCACCGAAATTTTAATGGTGGCGTGTGCAGAACAGGGTAGGTCCTTGTCCTTTTCGATGGTCACCCGGAAGGACTCCAGATCGAACAAGGGCCTGAACTGCTCGGTGAACTTTTCCAGCATGATCTGAAAGGAGCCGTCAGCCACGTCGAACTGATAACCCTCGTCTTCCATCTGTTTGATGGCGGCAACGATGGCCTTGCTGTCACTTCCGTTGGCGCCCAGGTCCACGCCCATTTCCCTGGCCTTGTACTCCACGTTGCTCTTGCCGGCCAGGTCGGACATGAGCACCCGGCGCTGGTTGCCCACGGTTTCCGGGTCAATGTGTTCGTAGGCCCGTGATTCTTTCATGATGGCGCTGACGTGAATACCGCCTTTGTGGGCGAAGGCACTGCGCCCCACGAAGGGGCGGGAGTTCAGCGGAACAATGTTGGCCGTCTCGCTCACATATCGGGAAATGCTTTTCAGTCCGGCCAATTTTTCTTGCGGGATGCAGGGCCGGTTCATTTTGCTGCTGAGAACGGGAATGATGGTGGTCAGGTCGGCGTTGCCGCAGCGTTCTCCGTAGCCGTTGATGGTGCCGTGAACCATGATTGCACCGCAGTTGATGGCGGAGATGGCATTGGCAGCAGCCATGCCGCAATCGTTGTGAGTATGGATGCCCAGTTTGAAATTCCCTGTATCGCCGAATCGTTGCTTCAGACCCTCGCTGACCGATTGGACGGTCGATTCAATTTCCTGGGGAAGGGTGCCACCGTTGGTGTCGCAAAGGACCAAAAAATCGGCGCCGGCGCCAAAGGCTGCTGCCAGCGTTTCCAATGCGTAGTCCGGGGAATCCTTGAATCCGTCGAAAAAGTGCTCGGCGTCATATATCACTTCCCGATCGTTGGCTTTGAGAAAGGCAACACTGTCGGCGATCATGGCCAGATTCTCCTCCAGGGTGTTGTCCATGATGGACTGCACGTGAAAGGTCCAGCTTTTGCCGAATATGGCCGCCGCCGGCGTTTCACTTTTCAGAATCGCATTCAGGTTGGCATCGTCGGCAGCATCGATGCCGGGCCTGCGCGTGGATCCAAACGCCGTGATGCGGGCAGTCTCGAATCGTTCCCGTTTGGCCAGGTCGAAAAAGCGGATATCCCGGGGATTGGATCCGGGCCAACCGCCCTCGATGTAGTGGACTCCCAAATCGTCCAACCGCATGGCGATCTTGAGCTTCTCGTCGGCCGTGAAGGTGATGTTTTCTCCCTGGGTACCGTCTCTCAATGTGGTGTCGTAGATTAGGATTGGTTGCATTATTTTTCTCCTGACACTGCAATGACTCCGGGAACAGGCTGGCTGATGGCTCCGGCCGGAACCCCATGCCATTTATTTTCGTCGGTTTTCCGGTCGCAGGGCGCGCACCGCGGCACCGGTCCGCCACATCTCGGAATCGTGAATAACTTTCAGCTCCGCATCCAACCGTTCCCGGTAATCCGGGGCGCTGTTGCATTCAAGGGTCCGTCGGGTCTCCTTACCGGAAACAACGCTTGTGTATAGTTGTTCGAACACCGGTGCCACGGCATCCCGGAAGCGGGGGGCCCAGTCCAGGGCGCCGCGCTGGGCGGTGGTGCTGCAGTTGGCGTACATCCAGTCCATGCCGTTCTGGGCCACCAGTCGTATCAGGCTCTGGGTTAATTCTTCCACCGTCTCGTTGAAGGCCTCACTGGGGCTGTGGCCGTTCTTGCGAAGTACGGCGTACTGGGCCTCCATGACACCAGCCAGGCACCCCATGAGCACACCGCGCTCGCCGGTAAGGTCACTGTGGACCTCTTTTTCAAAGGTGGTGGGAAAAAGGTAGCCGGAGCCGATGGCGATGCCTAAAGCGATGGTGCGCGCCCTGGCCCGTCCGGTATAGTCCTGATGAACGGCAAAACTGGAATTGATGCCACTGCCGTCCAGAAAGTTGGAGCGCACCGTGGTTCCCGAGCCTTTTGGTGCCGCCAGGATCACATCCACGTTTTTCGGTGGGACGATCCCGGTTTGATCCCGGTAAACGATGCCAAAGCCATGGGAAAAGTAAAGGGCATCACCTTCGTTGAGGCAGGCTTCGATTGTGGGCCACATGACCACCTGGCCGGCATCGGACAGCAGGTACTGGATCACGGTGGCCTTCCGGGCGGCTTCCGCGATGGGGAACAGGGTTTTCCCGGGAACAAAGCCATCGGCAACGGCCTTGTCCCAGGAGGCTGACCCTTCCCGCTGACCCACAATGATCGCAATGCCGTTATCGCGCATGTTCAGTGCCTGTCCCGGCCCCTGGACCCCGTAACCGAGCACGGCAACCGTTTCTTTTTCAAGCAGTTCGCGTGCTTGCTGGAGGGTAAATTCTTCTGAGGTGATCACTTCTTCAGTCGTTCCGCCAAAATCGATATGAGCCATCTGTCACTCCTTGATTAATATTTTAATTCCGGTAGGTTATCTTGCGTTTTATTCCAAATCGGTTTAACAGCCTGTTAATACGCCGCCGCCACATACCCCAGCGGCATGCAATCGACAGTTTAGTGGGGCTCCCTGAACAAGGCGATGGTGCCTGTCCGGGCAATCTTCTTGATGCCCATGGGCTTGAGCAGGTTGATCAGGGCCTTCATCTTATCTTCGGTCCCGGTTGCCTCAATAATATAGTACTCGGAACCCACATCTACCACCTTGCATCTGAAAATATCGACAATCCGCAGTATCTCGTCGCGATTTTCCGGTTTGGCCCGAACACAGACCAGCGCCATTTCCCGTTGGACCGATCCGGACCCGGTAAGGTCTCTGAGCTTGATCACATTGATCAGTTTTCGAAGCTGCTTTTCGATCTGTTCAACAAGTGGTTCATTGGCTTTTGTGACGATGGTGATCCGGGATACTTGTGGATCGATGGTTTCCGCCACGCAGAGGCTTTCAATGTTAAATCCACGGCCGCTGAACAACCCGACGATCCGGGAAAGCACCCCGGGTTCATTGTCCACCAGCATGGTCAGGATGTGTTTCTCTTCTGTCATTAAGCGTGGTTCCCTTAAATTCAGCAAAAAGTGACGGTTAAAAAATCGTAGCCGTTTACGGGTTCAAAGGTTCAGGGTTCAGAGGTTCAGAGAGCACCGAAACCTCAGCCAAAGTAGCCACTTGCGATAAACGCTGATCCGGTGAATGTTTACATGCCTGAGTTACTCGCTCTGGGATTGGCGGTTTCATCAGGAATTTATTAGCCTGCGAACGAGGTCAACCAATAAAAAACCAACCCAGAACGGTGAACGCTGAACCTGTGAACGCTTACAGCAAATTATACCAGCAGCATTTCCGTGATGGGTGCCCCGGCCGGTACCATCGGATAGACGCACTCTTCCTTGGCAACCCTGAAATCCATGATCACCGGGCCGGGCGTTTCGAGACCCTGGCGCAGGACGGTTTCCACCTCGTCCGGCCGGGTGGCCCGCAATCCAACGGCACCAAAGGCCTCGGCCAGTTTGACGAAGTCAGGCGCGTGATCCATGCATGTGCAGGCATAGCGCTTGTCGTAAAACAATTCCTGCCACTGGCGGACCATGCCCAGGTAGCAATTGTTCAGGATGACCACCTTGACCGGCAGTTGGTACTGTACGGCGGTAGCCATTTCCTGGATGTTCATCTGGATGCTGCCGTCTCCGGCCACATCCACCACCAGGGCATCGGGGAAGGCCACCTGGGCGCCGATGGCTGCCGGCAGGCCGAAGCCCATGGTGCCCAGTCCGCCGGAGGTGACAAAACGACCCGGAGTGTCGAAAAGATAAAACTGGGCCGCCCACATCTGGTTCTGACCCACTTCCGTGGTGATGATGGCATCGCCCCGGGTCAGTTCATAGAGTTTTTCCACCACGTACTGGGGTTTGATCTCTTCCTCCTGGACGTAGGACAGCTTGAAATTCTGCTTCCATGCGTCGATCTGATCCAGCCAGGGGCTCCGGCTGGCCGTCAGCTTGTCCAGGTCCTCTTCCGCCAGGTAGCTGTTGATCACTTCCAGTGTGGTTTTGCAGTCTCCGACCACCGGGATGCTCACCGGCACGTTCTTGCGAATGGAGGTGGGGTCGATGTCGATGTGAATGATTTCGGCCTGGGCGGCAAAGCAATCGGTCTTGCCGGTCACCCGGTCGTCGAAGCGTACGCCGATGCCGATGAGCAGATCGCATTCGCCGGTGCTCATGTTGGCCCGGTAAGTGCCGTGCATGCCGATCATCCCCAACGAGAGGGGATCGGAGCCGGGAAAAGCGCCCAGCCCCATGAGGGAGGTGGTCACCGGGATGCGGGCAGTGCGGGCCAGCCTGGTCAGCGCCTCGGCCCCTTTGGAAAGGATGACGCCGCCACCGGCAAATATCACCGGACGCTTGGCCGACATGATCAGATCCACCACCTTGCGCAGCTGTTTCGAATTGGGTTTGTAGGTGGGGTTGTAGGATTTGAGATTGACTTTTAGCTTGGGTTTGAAATCGGTCGTGGCCTGCTGCACATTCTTGGGAATGTCTACCAGCACGGGCCCCGGTCGGCCGGATCGGGCGATATGAAAGGCCTCCTTGAGAATCCGTGGAAGTTCCTCAACCGAGGGCACCAGGTAGTTGTGCTTGGTGCAGGGTCGGGTGATGCCGACGATATCCACTTCCTGGAATGCATCATTGCCAATGAGGTGGGTGGGTACCTGGCCGCTGATGATCACCACGGGAATGGAGTCCATATAGGCGGTGGCCACGCCGGTGACGGCGTTGGTGGCGCCCGGTCCGGAGGTGACCAGACAGACGCCGACTTTTCCGGTGACGCGGGCGTAACCGTCGGCCGCATGTACCGCACCCTGCTCATGACGCACCAGGTAGTGGCGGATATCGGTTGTTTCCAGACGGTCATGAATATCGATAGTGGCACCGCCGGGAAACCCGAAAATGGAATCCACGCCTTCTTCTTTAAGGACTTCCATCAAAATCTGCGCTCCGGTGAGTTTCATTTTATCGTGCTCCTTTTTACTGAAGTCCGAGGTCGGAGATCGGATATCCGACCTCTGTCTTCCGGCTTCTGTCGTTTGTCCGTCATCTGACAATCGCCCCCTGGCTGGCCGACGATACCTGCCGGGCGTAGCGGGCCATGTACCCATGCCGGATTTTCGGTTCGGGTTCCTGCCAGCCGGCCATACGCCGGCTGATCTCGCCATCGGATACTTTCAGAGAGACGGTTTTTGCGGGGATATCGACGGCGATGCGATCGCCTTCTTTTACGATGGCAATGGGGCCGCCCTGGGCCGCTTCCGGTGAGATGTGACCGATGGCGGCTCCGCGTGATCCGCCCGAAAATCGGCCGTCGGTAATCAGGGCCACGTGGGCATCCAGCCCCATGCCGGCGATGGCCGACGTGGGGGTGAGCATTTCGCGTATGCCCGGACCGCCCATGGGACCTTCGTAACGCACGATGATGACATCTCCCTTGTTGATGCGGCCCGCCATGATGGCTTCAGTTGCCGTCTCCTCGGGATCAAAGACTCTGGCCGGCCCTTCATGGTGCATCATTTCGTCGAGAACGGCCGACGGCTTGACCACGCATCCTTCCGGTGCCAGGTTGCCGTAAAGCACGGCCAGGCCTCCCTGAGGGTGGTAGGGATGGTCCAGCGGCCGTATCACCTCGGGGTCACGGGTTAGGACACCGTCGATATTCTCGGCGATGGTCGTGGCGGTGACGGTCAGGCAGTCTGCATGGATTAAACCGGCCGCAGACAGTTCACCCAGGACGGCGCTGATGCCGCCGGCACGGTTCAGGTCCTGAATGTGGTGTTCGCCGCCGGGGCTCAGGGAGCAGATGTGAGGCGTTTGTTCACTGATTGCGTTGATCATGTTCAAATCCAGAGAAACATCGGCCTCTGCGGCAATTGCCGGCAGGTGCAGCACGGTGTTGGTGGAACATCCCAAAGCCATGTCGACGGTCAGGGCATTGTGGAACGCCTCGGGAGTCATGATTTTTCTGGCGCTGAGCTTTTTTTCCCACAGGTCCATGATTTGAATGCCCGCCTGCTTGGCCAGGCGCACGCGGGCGGAGAAGACGGCGGGGATGGTGCCGTTTCCCGGCAGGCCCATGCCGATCACTTCGGTCAGGCAATTCATGGAGTTGGCGGTGAACATGCCGGCGCAGGAGCCGCAGGTTGGGCAGGCGGCGTCTTCGATGTCAGCCAGTCGGTCTGCTTTCATTTTTCCGGCTTTTACGGCGCCGACAGCCTCAAAAACGGTAATCAGGTCGATTTTCCGGCCGGGTATTTCCGGGTGCTCACCGGCCAGCATGGGGCCGCCGCTGATGAAAATGGTGGGCAGATCCAACCGCGCGGCTGCCATGAGCATGCCCGGCACGATCTTGTCGCAGTTGGGGATCATGACCATGGCGTCCAGGGCATGACCAACGGCCATTACCTCGATGGAGTCGGCGATGAGTTCGCGGCTGGCCAGTGAGTACTTCATGCCGGTGTGATTCATGGCGATGCCGTCGCAGACGCCGATGGTGCCGAATTCCACCGGCGTGCCGCCGGCCATGTAGATTCCGGCCTTTACCGCCTGAGCGAGGGTGCCCAGGTGAACATGGCCGGGGATGGCGGTATTGACGGCATTGGCGATGCCGATCAGCGGCCGCTTGATCTCCTCATCCGTGTATCCAATGGCTTTGAAAAGGGCTCTGTGGGGTGCCCGTTCGATACCTTTTTTGGCGTCGTCACTCTTCATTCACTGGACGTCCTTTCTGAAAATGGGCAAAAAAAAATCCGTTATCGCCTCGGGGGGTGATAACGGATTACGTGATTTCCGGTGTTGGCTGGTTTAGACCATTATCGCCCCTGTTTCCTCGTTGTGGATGAGGACACCCACTACGAGGATAAGAATAAGACTGATAATGTTGATAAGGGCGTAGCGGCTATTCATTTTTTTATGATACCATTTAACGTTGACCCTCCCCTAACAGCCCGTTTCCGGCAAGTCAAGCTTTTTCTTGCCTTTGGGCCGGCGCCCCGATAAGATGAGTAAAGCATTCACACATCCTAATGAGGTTTACACCATGGACCAGACATGGCAATCCTTGAAAGGGCAGTTTTTGATGGCCATGCCCGGGCTGGCCGACCCCAACTTCTACCAGTCTGTCACCTGCCTGTCAGAGCACAATCCAAAAGGAGCCATGGGGATTGTTCTCACACGGGTCCACCCGACTGTCAACGGTAAGATGATCTTTGATGAATTGCAGATCCCAACCGCTGCCGGCGCTGAAAAAATTCCCATTCACATCGGAGGGCCGGTCCATATGAATGAAATATTTGTGCTTCACGGCGCTCCCTTCACCTGGGAAGGCAGCATGATGATAACCGAAGAACTGGCCTTGAGCAATTCTCGCGATATCCTTGAAGCCATCTCCGGGGGAAGCGGGCCCCGGGCGTTTATCATCGCCTTGGGATGTGCCGGTTGGGGGCCCGGGCAACTGGAAAGTGAAATCCGCAGCAACTCCTGGATTAACGGGCCCTATTCGGAAGCCATCGCCTTTCAAATGGAAGTGGAGAGACGCTGGGAAGCGGCCCTGAAAGGTATCGGCATTGACCCGGCCTTGCTATCCGATACGGCGGGTCATGCCTGACGGATTCGTAAAAAGCCCGATATCTGCGTTACGCTTCATCCCTCGTCACTGCGGAGTACGATCAGTACACTGCCTACGGCACCCGCGATAGCGGTATTCTCGGGATGGAA
>RCNG010001321.1_pt1 | contig 12280 bp, 13 predicted proteins | sample 2041371 | NCBI WGS metagenome assembly RCNG01 (sample SAMN09708227, study PRJNA481090) | Marine sediment metagenome, whole genome shotgun sequencing project. | biome: marine sediment; feature: ocean; material: sediment; isolation source: Sewage treatment plant 1 marine sediment (STP1) ... | reverse complement strand
GGTGTTTAGCGATCTGGTGGCGATAGAGGGTATATTCGATGTTGTGGGCAATATAGAGTACGTGCGCTTGCGCTGGAATCAGATCCCGGCCGGAACGATGATCAACGCCCCGGCACCAGAGTACATCGATACCATTTAAAAGACTTTTCAGAGAAACAACCAGATGGATCCTCTATGGCCACCAAAAAATCTCAAAAGGTGGCTCAGTGCAGTATAGTATCGGTCGTTCCAACCTGCATTACCGCTGACGACCGTAATCGAGATCACCGTATGTCCAAACCCGACTTCATTCTCATCGGGGCCCCGAAGTCGGGAACGACCTCGGTTTATCGGTACTTGCAGCAGCATCCCCGGGCATTCATGTTGCCATTGACGGAGCGCCATTTTTTCCTGTACGACGGGCCGAATGCACCGCACATTGGTGGTCCCAACGACTTGTTGCCTCGGCGGGATCTGTCTCACTGGCTACGAGTGGAGCAGGGATCGTGATGGATGAAGATCTGAAAACCAATCCAGGCGGACTGATGCTCGGTCGATTGCTCCGGCTTGTCGACGAACAGTGAGCGGGACCGAACCAAGGCTCGGCGGCGGCAATCGCTCGATCGCCCGCAACGCCGGTTATCTGATCGCCGCCAAGGTCATCTCGCGTGTCCTGCGGGTAATCTACATGGTGGTGTTGGCCAGATTGTTCGGCCCCGAGCTGTTCGGTCTGTTCACCTACGCCCAGTTCTGGCAAATGATCTTCCTGTCCCTGGCCTTGTTCGGCACCGGACGCATATTGAGCCGGCAGATCGGCGGCGATCGTCCCAGTGCCGAGGGCTATGTGGCGACCAACATCAGCCTGCGGTTGTTGACCGGTTGCTTGGCGATGCTGGGCTGTGCTTTGGTAGCCTTGGATCCCGGTCTGACGCCACAGGGACGTGACCTGCTGCTGCTGTTCGCCGTGGCGCTGCTGGCGCGCAGTATCGCGGCTTGGGCGCAGCATGTGTTCATCGCTTTCGAGGTGACCCGGCTCGGCCTGCGTCAGGAGCTGGTGTTTCGTTCCCTTGAGGTCCTGCTGGGGCTGATCGTGCTCGGCTGCGGTGGCGGGCTGATTGCCGTGGCCGTGGTGCACGCCGTCTCGCGGGGCCTGCAAGCCGTCTCGGGGTGGCGGATTGTGAATAAAGCCGTGGTACGCATCCGTTTCGATTGGGCGCCATCCCGGCTCTTGGATTTGGCGCGACTCGGTTTGGTTTTTGCCGTCACTGGCATCGCGATCGTGGTCATGATGCAAGGTAGCTTGATTCTGTATCGGTTTTTGTTCCCCGACCTCAAGGCAATCGGTCAGCTCGCTATCGTCTTACAGGCGCTGGGCGTGTTGAGTATGGCGCCCCGCTCGCTTGCGGCGTCCGCCTTGCCGGTCCTGAGTCGATTCGTCGCCGAAGGGGCTGGAGATGAACGCCGCTCCATGCCCCTGATGCTGAGGGCATCAATGATCGGTGCAGCCGGTCTGGCCTTTCTAGCTACCGTCATCGCGTCTGATTTGGTCGCCTATTTGCTCGGCGAAGGTTATCGACCGGCCGCCGAGCTGCTGGGACCGGCACTCTGGATATTGCTGCCCTTGAGCATCGGCTTGTTGCTGAATCAACTGACCACGGCGCGCGGTCATTTCGGTTCAGCGGCCTTGAATCCCGGACTGGGTGCCCTGGCGATGGTGCTGACGGCCTGGTTGATCGCGGACGGACAGCAGATTGCCGGGGTCCTGCTTGGTGTCGGAATCGGTACCATGGTTTGGGCTTGTGCCGAGTGTTGGCTCGCGCTGCGCCGGGGCTGGTTCGATGGCCTTGGCGGCTTGGGCCGGCCGGCCTTGGCCATCGGGTTGTCGTTGTTGGCATTTTGGCTGCTGGCGGATCATTCGCCTTGGCTGGCGCTGATGATTGCCTGGGCCTTGCTTGTGCCCGGCCTTGCGTCGCCGAAGGTATTGGTTGCAAGATTGTTGGCTGGCCGGCGAGCCGGCTCGGACCGATAGATCACCAGAGGAGCGCGATGCGAGTTTTCAACCTGAGACAACGTCTGCTTTGGCCGCTATTTTTGCTGCGCACCGAGTTGATCAAGCTGACCGGCAAGGTGATCCCGTATCGCCGAGGCGCCGCGGTCATCAATTGGTGGTGCCGGCAATCCCTGGTGCAAAGGCTGTTCTACCGCAAACAGGTCCGCCTGGTGCGTCGAACGCTCGACGCCATCGGCTCGACGCAAGATCCGCCTCCGGTGATTAGGCACAGCTTGACCGCCAATACCGGGCGTTTCTGGCGGCCTGCTCTGAGGCCGAGCTCGCGCGTTGGGTACAGGTCGAAGGTTGGCGCAATATCGAGGCCGCCCGGCACATGGGCCGCGGTATCATCCTGCTCAATACGCACACCACGGTCGCCCAGCTCAGCGCCTTGGTGTTGGCGAGGCGCGGTCTGCGCTTGGAGACCGTCGGCGACAATCGCATGAAGCTGGATCTGATGTCGCTCGATGATCGGCGTGAATCCACGATCACCGATCCCGATTTGTCTTATCAGCAAATGTTCCTGGCTCAGTTGCAGCACGCCAAGCGGGAGCTGGCCGGCGGCGGCATTGTACAGTTTGCCGCTGATGGTCTGTGCGGTACGGGCGGGATGGGCATGGATCTGTTCGGCCGGCAGCGGGTCGTCAGGACCGGCTTCGCCGAGGTGGCCGATGTGACCGGTGCGGCGGTCGTGCCGCTGCTGGTGTCCATGACGCCCGGCGGCTTGGTCACCTTGCGATTCTTTCCGGTGCTGACCAAGCCGGAGCAGAGCGAGCCCAGACCGCGGCGCGTGCGGATGCTGCTGGAGCAGTATTTCGAGCGCTATCGATCCGTGTGGCAACAAAGCCTCGGCGACCTCAATTGGAACCACCTGCGAAAGTTTTTGGCCATGCCGCGGCAGGCCGGGGACTGATCAGGTCGAGTCATCCGGGACCATCAGCCAGTCCGACAGATCACGGCCGATCAATGCCTGCAGTTGCACCAAGTCCTCGCGGTAATCGTTCAGCAAGGCCCTGTACACCGGTGGTGATAGTCTGGCTTTGGTTCCCGGCTTGACGCGAGCGCCGGCGATCAGACCGCTCAGGCGTCCGCGCCAGGCCAGGGGGACATAGCGGGCCGTGCGGCTGCGCAACGACCGTGTGCTGCTCCAAAGGCGCCGGACCAGGGGGTTGGCGATCTCGCCGGTGACATTGTAGGGGCGGCTGGTGTCGGGCGTGAAGGCCGGATCGACACCGACGAAGGTGAACACTTGATGCAGCAGGGTGCCGGGATCGCGCACCAGGTCGTCGTAGAGCAGGACCAGGATGCGGTCTTGCCCGAAGCGCTCGAACCACGGCAGCAGGTGTTGGTGATAAAGGCCGAGATGGAAATAGCGTCCCCGGTACCAGTCATCGCGTAGACCTTGCCGCTCATCGGCCAAGGCTCGGGTGAAGTCCGCGCACGGCTCGCTGCCGTTGCCCCGGTACATCCGAAAGTGCGACCAGGCCCGTTCGACCGGCTGGCGCAGGATGACGATCAAGCGGACGTTCGCCAGGCGACGGGCGATCCGCTCGGGCGCCACCGGTGAATCCAGATAGCGGATGCAGACCTCTCCCACGGTAGCCGCGTCATCGGCCTTGGCGAACAGCCGCCGGTAATCCTCGAAGGAATGAATCATCTCCGCTTGGCGCAAGCCATCGGATGGTCCGTGCATCAACGGTGGTTTTCCGTCGAATAGGAAAAAGTGACTGTCTTTGAGCGGGTTGAGAAAGATTTGCGGGTGCTGGCGCAGGTAGTGATGCAGGGCCGTGGTGCCGGCCTTGGGGGCACCGATAACCAGGAAATCGGGCAACCTCATCAGCGTTCGCCAGCCGGTGGATCCTCAATGGTCAGCCAAGCCGACAGATCCCGATCGATCAATCGCGCCAAGGCTGCGATCTCTTCGCGATAGCCATCCGTCAGAGCCCTGCGCGTCTCAGGCGACAGCTTGGGCCGGGCATCGATGCGTGACTGGCGGGAGGCGACAAAACCGATCAGATGACCGCGTAGCCGGGTCGGAACCAGCGGCATCAGGCGGCTGCGCAGGCCCCGGCTGTGCCGCCACAGCCCGCGCAGCAGCGGGTTGCGGAGATCGGCCCCCATGTTGTGACGCACGCTGAAATCGGGCTCGAAGGCCGGATCCACACCCAGAAACCCGAACAGATCGCGCAGGGTCTTGTGCGGATCGGCGACGAGATCATCATACAGATAGATGTGTAGCCGATCCCGGCCGAAGGTGTCGATATAGCGCTGCACATGCTCGGTGTAGAAGCCGAGCGCCCGGTGCCGGCCGATGAACCAGAATTCCCGTTCGCGGCGCGGACCGTCCGCCAAGGCCGCCTCGAAGCTGGCGCAGGGCTCGACACCGCTGCCGTGCAGCATCCGATAGTGCGAGAAGGCGCGCTCCACCGGATTGCGCAGACCCAGGATCAGCTTGACCTCGGGCAGCCGCCGGTGAATCGCATGGCAGGCCTGCGCGGAATACAGATAGCGCACCGATGCCTCGCCGACGGCGGTTTCGTGCGCCCCGGGGGTAAATAATGATTGGTATTTGTCCCAAGATGTGATCATCTCGCGCTGGCGCACGGCATCGAAGGGGCCACCCATGGCTGGCGGATCACCGTCGAACAAGAAGTAGCTCGGCTCCTTGATCCGGCTCATGAAGACCGCCGGATGCTGTTGCAGATAGCGCGCCATCGAGGTCGAGCCGCTGCGCGGCGCACCGATGAACAGAAAATCTGGCAGGCGTCGGCCGGGTTTCAAATCGTTACCTTTGGTATCCGAGGCTGGTTCGCAAGATGTCCCATCTCTGATTTCAGATGCTCAACGAAGTCATGCCGGTTTCCGCCGCATCAAGAAAAACCGGCCATCGTATTTGGTCAGCTCGCGTCGGCTTTCGAAACGATGCGGCTGGTTGGTCAGGATCACGAAGCTATCACCGAACTGATCAGCCAGGTACTCCGGGCTAACGCCTCGTTCACGGTCTTTCTTGCCGAAGCGATGAAACAGACAGAATACCCCACCAGATTTCAAGCAGGCCGACAGATTGGCAACATAGGCCGGCCGCTGCTGCTTGGTCATCTGGTGCATGCAGCCCCGGTCGATGGCAACGTCGAATTCGCCCAGCTGACGCGCATCCTCGGCCAAGAAGTCGAATTCCCGGAACTGTAGATTCGCCCGTTCCGGATACTCTCCCTTTGCGGCGATCAAGGCCGCCGGCTCCTTTTCGATACCAAGCACTGAATACCCGGCGTCGGCAAGCCATGCGCTGATGTCTCCCGGCCCGGAGCCGATATCCAGGATTTTCGCATCGACGCTGATGCCTGTCTTGTCCAGCGACTCGGTAAGCTCCGGCGGCAGGCTGGTCAGGCGCCAGTGTTTGTTCCTCCATTCCTCGGGCGTCGATGCGGAGTTGCCGGTCAACAGTTTCGAGACGGCTCTCTTAAGGCGGTGGATCATGGGTTGGTTTCTCCAGGGCCGGATCAATACAGCGGCCGTGAGGCCTGCACGGTCAGCTCGCCGAGCTTGTCGTGCCATAGGTGATTCTTGTCTTGCTCGACCGCCGTGACGATTGCACGCATCTTGGTCAGGACCTCCGGCTCTTCTTCGTCGTAGACATCGCCTTGCAGCAGCTTCAGGACATCGAGCCGGTAGCGCTTGTTGTTGACGAACGCGGTGAACAGCAGGTTCAGGCGGTAATAGAGCGAAATGAACTCGTACCAGTTGCGGGTGCCGTTGCGCATGGTCCTCTCGAAGGTCGAAAACGCAGACCTTTCGAAGCGGCCGTGCTCGATGGCGGGGATCAGGTCCCGGGCGAGGAAACGGGCGCCACTCATCGCGATGCTGACGCCGCTGGAGAAGATCGGGTCGACGAAACGTGCGGCGTCACCGACCAGAGCGAAGCGATCACCGACGATCTGTTTCATGCCATAGCTATAGTCGGCCTCGGCCTTCAACGGCCGCATTTGTTCGGCCTTTCTCAGCCGCTCATGGATGTCCGGGCGATGTCCCAGCCATTGCCAAAAGAAGGCGTCACGCTCTTCCTTCGAACCACGGAAATTGCTTCTCTGTGTGACGACGCCGATGCTGGTGACCGTCTCCGTGATGGGAATCTGCCAGATCCAACTGTTCGCGATCGGAATGAAGTGGATCCAGATGTGCTCCGGACGATCGTCTCCGCGATCGTAGCCATCGAACCAGCCGTGCACGGCGAACTGATTGAATACCGGGTCTTTGATGCGCAGCCCCAGTTGTTTGCCCAGCAGGGTCTGACGCCCGCTGCAATCCACGACCATGTTGACCCGGGCCTTGATCTCCTGCCGGCCGAGCTTGAAGCGGATGCCGGCCGGATTGTCGGCGTCGCCGATCTCCACGCGCTGCACCGACACACCTTCGTAGACCTCGGCGCCCAACGTGTTTGCGTGCTGCAAAAAGGCGAGGTCGAACAGGCCGCGGTCGACGTGATAGGTGTAGTCCTTCGCGACGCCTTCCTGTACGCGCTCATCGAAGCGGATCCCGGCCAGATAGTCCGGCGACAGGCCTTTCCAGTCGGTGTCATAGCGCATGGCTTTGGCGTCAGCGCTCCAGACCGCGCCGTACTTGCGGGGAAATTTGAGCTCTTCCATTCGGCCCAAGAACCCGAGTTCGGCGAAGACCCGGGTCGTTGCGGGCACCAGGGATTCGCCGACATGCTCGCGGGGAAACAGCTCGCGCTCGAACACCACGCATGAAACCCCTGCCTTGGCGAGATAACCGGCCATAGCAGCTCCGGCGGGGCCACCGCCGATGATGCCGACCTCGAAATCGACTGTTTTACTCATAATGCCCTATCCGGTTTGACTCTCTCGCTGCGAACCAAGGTGGCCTTTCTCACCGGCTTGCGCCAGCCACCAAAAAAACAGCGCGCCGACCGCAAACACGCCGATGTTATACAGTAACAAAACGGATGTCTGCGGAATGATCAGCAGACCGCCGATATACTGGACAAAGATGGAGACGTACAGCAGTCGGGTGATGAAATGACGCGAACGGTCACGGATGAAGCGTGCACCCAGCGGCGCGCCGATCACCACCACCGGAACACAGACCCACCAATAGCTCCATGCCTCGGTTGCCACACCATCGGCACCCAGCTCGCACCAGGCGAAACCGACCAAGGAGTTGCTCGCCATCAGGATCACCGGGGTCGGGGTCGCGACCTTTTCGCTGAGACTGAACAGCAACACCAGGATGGAGAAGGTCAGCATGTCCAGACCGCTGCCGACCAGACCGGTGACGATACCGCCGATCAGCCCGACCAGCATCAGGGTGCCAGCCCGGATCTGGTTGAATGGCTCGATTCGGGCCAGCACCTCACGTTTCCGATTTCGGTTGATCCAGTACAGCGCCACCGCGAAGCTCAGCCATAGGCTCAGAAAAAAGGTCTTTGTGTAGTCCGGCGGCAGCAGCGGCGCGATCCATTCCAGGCCGATGATCAGGCCCAAGGCTCCGCCCGATCCGGCAAAGCCGATTGCACGCCATTCCACCGGGATCTTGAATAGGATGATTGCGATGGCCGCCGCGCTGATGCCGACCGACTGGATCATCAATGAAAAGTCGCGCGCCACCTGCGGCTCGATGTCGAATACCAAGGTCATCACCGGAAAGGCCACGGCGCCACCGCCCTCGCTGGTTGCGCCGGCGATGAAGGAGCCGAACACCATGGTGATGGACATGAAGGCGTAATCGGCGAACAGCCCCCAGAGCTGGAAATGTGTCATACCGGTGACCCACAACGCCCAGACCGCCAGGGCCAACAATGTCTGGGCTCGCAACGGGCTCAATCGCACCCTCGTCGGTTTGGGCAGGGCTGTATCCATGATCGGCTCAACAAAGGATCCGATCCAACTCGGTGATCTTGCCCAGCGCCTGTTCGATTGCCTCGGCCTTCAGTCCCAGTGCCTCGAAGTTGCCGGAGCGGGTGGTCATGGTTTGACCACATTCATCAGCGCCTGCTCGTTGAGGCTCTCGAATCCGATGCCATCGGCCGCCGCTTGATGCAGGAAATCGACCGGCCGGTAGCTTGGCAATGCGAGTGCGCGGCTGGCCTCCAGGCGACGTTGCAGTTGGTTATCATAGATCGCTTGATAGCGGTCGGCGTGCTCGGGATGCTTCAGGCATTTATCGGCCGCCCAGGCCGCGCTGTAGGCCGAGTACAGGCTGAAGACGATGCCGACCGAAAAGATCGGGTCGACGAAGCCGGCGGCGTCTCCGGCCAGAAAAAATCCGCGGCCGGCGGTCCGGGTGGCGCGATAGGAGTAGTCGCGAATGGTGCCGACGCTGTCCGGGATCAGGCTGGCTTTGGCGAGCAGATCTTGCAGCACCGGCGTGGCACGGCATTTCTGCTCGAACCAGTCGGCCCAAGCCAGGCCGCTGGCCTTGAAGCGCGCCATCTCGCTCATCGGCACCACCAGACCGACCGAAGTCGAGTCGCGCAGCGGGATGTGCCAGCTCCAGCCCCAATCAGCCATGTCCGGCAGCGAGGTGACGAAGGTCGTCGGTGGGATGCTTGCCAAATCTTCGTGCGAATGGGCGCGGCCGTCCGCCGCCACATAGCGCGAGCCGCGGAAATAGCCACAGACGCTGAAGAAGCGAAACTGAGGGTCGATCTCACGCAGCCCGAGCTGCTGGCCGAGGAAGGTCTTTTGGCCGCTGGCGTCGATGATGTAGCGGCAATCGATGCTGGTCTCGGCTTGCGTTGTGCCCGACCGGCAATGGATTCGGTGCCGGCCGTCCTCTTGGTCGAAATCCACGCGCGTCGCCAGTGCCGGTGATAACAACTGAACGCCCTTGGCCACTGCATGTTCCTGCAATATCCGGTCGAAACGATCGCGCTCGACGTGCAAGGCCGGGCGCTTGTAACCGAAGTCCTTGAAACCCACGCGTCGGATGGTCCCGTTCCAGATTACGGTGCCTCCGGCCTTGTGGACGAAGCCCTCGCGCTCGATCGCATCGCTGGCACCCAGCAGATCGGTGTATTTCCAGAAGTGCGGGATCAGGCTTTCACCGACATGGGGGCGGGGGAAGGATGTCTTTTCGAGTAGAACGACATCATAGCCCTTGTCGGCCAACAGCCCGCTGGCCAGGCAGCCGGCCGGGCCGCTGCCGACCACGACCAGGTCGCATCGATCGGGCGGGGTCATGCGCTTCGGCCTTGCTGTTCGATCAGGGTGCGGATGCTGGCGATGCTCTGGAAGTGCTCGACCTGGATCTCGCTGGGTTGGATGGCCAGGCCGAATTCCTGCTCGATGAAATCGATCAGGCGGAAGATGCCCATCGAGTCAACAAGGCCCTCCTGCAGCAATTGGGTCTGTTCGTCGAGGATCAGGTCTTCGCGGTCGTACAGCAGGTCTTCCTGGATGAAGCCCTGCAGGGCGGCGGTGATGGTGGCGCTGTCGGGTAGTGCTTGGTTCGTGGGTTGGTCCTCAGTCCGGAGCTCTGTGCGGCTTTGACGCGCTTGCGGTCCAGTTTGCCGGTGGATGTCTTCGGGAGTTCGGCGACGAACTCGATGAAGCGTGGAATCATATAGTCTGGCAGGTGCACGGCGCATAGCCGTTTCAGCTCGCGGGTGGTCGGCTGCGGCTCGGTGGCGGCGACCACGGCCTTGAGCAGGACACCGGCCGTGGCGTCAGGCACCGGCACTACGACGGCCTCGGTGACCCGCGGATGCCGCACCAGCAGACGCTCGATCTCTTCCGGCTCGACGCGGTAACCGCGTGTCTTGATCATGTTGTCAAGCCGGCCGAGGAACAGCAGGTTGCCGTCCGTGGCGCGTGTGACCAGATCGCCGGTGCGGTACCAAGGCGCGTCCGGCCGGTCCGCGTCGGCGATCAGGCGCTGTGCCGATTGTTGGGATGGTTCCAGTAACCGCTCATCAGGTTGGCGCCGCGTACCCACAGCTCGCCGGCCTCGCCGCCGGGAACCAGCCGGCCATCGGCGGCGGCGATCCTCAGCTCCAGGCCGGCGCAGGCCCGGCCGATCGGGATCGGGGCATTGTCGGCCGGTGGTTCGTGCACCTCGAACCAGGTACAGACATTGGTCTCGGTCGGGCCATACAGGTTGTAGTAGCGCGCCGCCGGTATCATCGCCATCAGCGCGCGTAACAAACCGGGCGGCATCACATCGCCGGCGAACAACACCAGCCGCAGACTTTGCCAACCATGCCGGTCGAGCCGGCCGTGTTGCAGCAGCGAATTCAGCAGGGCCGGCGTGGCGTAGAACAGGCTGATGCGCGCCTCGCTCAAGAAGCCGGCATAGGCGGCCGGTGAGATGCCGATGCCCGGCGGCGGCAGCACCAGGGTTGCGCCGGCCCTGAGCGTGACGAACAGATCGAGCACGGACAGATCGAAGTGGAAGGGCGCTTGACTGATGACCCGATCATCGGGGCTCAGGGCAAAGGTGCCCGTTGCCCATTCGATAAAGCTGAGGGCCGCGCGGTGGCTGATCGCGACCCCCTTGGGGGTGCCGGTGGAGCCCGAGGTGTAGAGGATGTAGGCCGGGTCGTTTGCCGTCGGCGGCCGCGGTGCCCGGTCTCCGGAAATCGCCGGGGCGTCGGATAGATCCGGGGCGTCCTGTGTCTCTCCCGATTCCGGGTCCACCGTGACCAGCACGGGCCCCGTTTCCGCTGGCAGGTGCTTACGGATCCGTGCGGCTTTGGCTCGGTCGCCGAGTATCACCCGCACCCCGCAGTCGGCGAGGATGACGCCGGTTCGAGCCGGGGGCGAGCGGGTGTCGACCGGCACATAGGCGGCCCCGGTCTTGAGGATCGCGAAGATGCCGATCACGGTGCCGATGGACTTGTCCAGGTGCAAGGCCACCCGATCGCCGGCTGTGACCCCTTTGGCTTGCAGCACCCCGGCCAGTCGCGACGAGCGTGCGTCGAGCTGCCAGTAGGTCAGGCGCTCGGCGCCTGCTTCGACCGCGGTGCGTTGCGGCTGACGCGCGGCAGTGTCGGTCAGCGCTTGGTGGATCAGAGAGCGATTCATCTTACAAAGAGCGGTGCAGCACGAAGAGCATGCTCATTCTCCGACACCCAGCATGGCCGCGATGATGTTCCTCTGTACCTCGGACGAGCCGGAGAACAGGCGGCTGGCCATGGCGTCGCAGACCTGACGCTGCAGGACCCGGCCGGTCTCCAGGCCGGCCGTCCCCATGATCTGCACCGCGTCCAGGCTAGACTGCAGGAAGCCTTCGGCACCCAGCAGCTTGGTCTGCGAGCTGGCCAGCGTGATCGGCTTGCCGGCGTCGCGCAGCTCAGCGCAGTGCCGCACCCACAACCGCAGGGTGTCCAGGCGGGTGCGCATATCGGCGATGCGGTGGGCGATGGCCTGATTGCGGGCCAGCGGCCGGTTGCCGATTCTGCGCCGTCGGCTGAAACGGATGACGGACTGGAGCTGCGCCTCGAGGATCCCGCAGATGCCGGCGAAGATGAAGGCCCGCTCCAGCTCCAGGGCCTGCTGCACCATAAGCTGACCGTTGCCGGGTGCGCCCAGCAGGCGTTCCCCGGGGATGCGACAGTCTTCGAGCCGCAGATCGCCCATACCGGCACTGTGACAGGCATCGACGGTGGGACCGTCCAGGAAGGCGGTGCCGGGGTCGTCCCGGCGCACCAGGAAGGTGCTCAATCCATCCTCAAGCCGGGCGTAAACCACCAGCATATCGGCATCGGGGGTATTGGTGATCCAACGCTTGTGGCCGTGCAGCCGGTAGCCGCCCTCGACGACCACTGCCCGCGTCTCGAGTCCCTGCAGATCGGAACCGGCTTGCGGCTCTGTGATGGCATGACCGGCGATCAGCTCGCCCCGGACCAGCCCCGGAAGCCAGGTTCGGCGCTGCTCGTCGCTGCCATGGGTCAGGATCGGGAACAGGCTGCCCCAGATGTGGGCATTCAGCGCCAGCACCAGACCCGTATCGAGCATTGCCCGACCGAAGTCTTCATGGGCGGCGGCCAGGTGCCGGAAATCGTCGTCATTGCCATGGTAGGTTGCCGGAACCGCATGGCCCAGCAGCCCGCTGGCGCCCCAGCGGCGAAAGCGTTGACGCGGGTCTGTGTCAGGGTTCGATTCGCTCATGGATGGTCTCGGTCGATGGTCTTGATCGGGTTGGCGTCAGGAGTGTCGCGTTATCCCTCGTGATACCTGGCGGCTCCCGGCCGCCAGGGACTCGGGAAATGGCGACAACCTAATTGTGCCCGGG
>RCNG010001320.1_pt1 | contig 12283 bp, 12 predicted proteins | sample 2041371 | NCBI WGS metagenome assembly RCNG01 (sample SAMN09708227, study PRJNA481090) | Marine sediment metagenome, whole genome shotgun sequencing project. | biome: marine sediment; feature: ocean; material: sediment; isolation source: Sewage treatment plant 1 marine sediment (STP1) ... | reverse complement strand
TGACCATCTTCTATAGCCAGCCCGCGCGCCGCTCGGAGGTCACCTACGCCATGATCCAGACGCTGCTGGAGCGATTGAAACAGGACCGCCCCAAGCTCGCCCCGCTGCGGGTCTGGCAGGCCTATGCCCACCTCGACGACTTCAAAGGCAACAATCCGATCAGTGAACTTACGGCGCTGGTGGCGCTGATCCGCCGCGTCTGCGGCATCGACGCAACCCTAGTCCCCTACGCCGACACGGTGCGCAGGAACTTTCAGAATTGGGTCATGCGGCACCACAGCGGTGCTGGAGAAAAATTCAGCGAGGAACAGATGGCCTGGCTGCGTATGATGTAAAAAGAGCGACGCTGCAAGATAGAATCCGGAGGCTTCAGGGTCTGAAGCAATGCATTGCCGATGAACAGCTTCCGTTTAGCCAACGATTTGAATCCAACGTAACAAACGAATCAACGGATGAACAAAAGATTGCTCTTTTTCGATCCTTGTTCCGAGGCAGGGAGGATGTCTACCCAAGGCGCTTTGAAAGTAGTCGCACTGGAAAAAGCGGTTATCAACCGGCCTGCCGGAAAGAGTGGATCAGGCCTTTTTGTCAAAAACCCAAAATCAAATGTGGAAATTGTGAAAACAGGGATTTTACTCCGATTTCAGACGATGTCATTCGAAATCACCTGATTGGCAATGATCCGACTGATCGATACCGGCGTGAATTTGTGGTCGGTATGTACCCTCTGCTTCTTGATGAAACGTGCTGGTTTCTGGCAGTAGATTTTGACAAGGAGACATGGAAAAAAGATTCCAGGGCTTATATAGAAACCTGCGGAGCTTTTAATGTGCCAGCTGTACTCGAAAGATCAAGATCTGGAAATGGCGGTCACATCTGGATCTTTTTTTCCGAAACGATACCGGCAAAACTCGCGCGTCAATTGGGCGCTTTTATGTTGACCCAGGCAATGGAATCTCGACCTGAAATGGGATTCGATTCCTACGATCGAATTTTCCCCAGTCAGGACACTCTGCCGCGGGGCGGATTTGGAAATCTGATTGCCCTTCCATTGCAGGCTAAACCGAGAGAAAAGGGTAATAGTCTTTTTGTCGATGCAGACTTTATTCCATATCCTGACCAATGGAGTTTTCTCTCTGAAATCAAACATATGAGCTTCAAAGAAGTTCAATCCGTTGTAGATAATGCTGCCTATCGAGGTGGAGTGCTTGGGGTTAGGTTTGTCAGCACCGATGAAGACGATATTTCGCCTTGGCTCTACAGTCCATCCGGCAAAAAGCCCGAAATCAAGATTGTGGAGCCTTTGCCCGACAGCGTTGATTTGGTGCTTGCAAATCAAATTTATATCGGGAAAGAAGGTCTACCGCCGGTTTTGAAAAACAAATTGATCCGTCTATCAGCTTTCCAAAACCCAGAGTTTTATAAAGCACAGGCAATGCGTTTCCCGACATTTGACAAACCCCGCATTGTTCATTGTTGTGAAGATTTCCCAAAATATATCGGCCTGCCGAGGGGATGTCTTGAAGACACAACCGAGTTGCTCAATTCTTTGGGTATCCAGACAAGAATCATCGACGAGAGGTTTGTTGGTGACCGAGTAAAAGCTGAATTTTCTGGATCACTAAGGCCGGAACAGCAGTCAGCTGCCGATGCTCTCCTGGAACACGATACCGGTGTGTTAGCCGCATCTACTGCCTTTGGGAAGACGGTGGTCGCAGCTTATTTGATTGCGAAACGATCTGTAAACACTTTGGTCTTGGTGCATTTAAAAGAGCTTCTCTATCAGTGGATCGCACGATTGAATGCGTTCCTCGATATTTCCGCCAATGAAATAGGACAAATTGGTGGAGGAAAACGCAAACCAACCGGTATTATTGATGTCGCAACGATTCAGAGCTTAGGTCGAAAGGGTGTAGTTGACGATATTGTCGCCAAATACGGTCATCTCGTCGTAGACGAATGCCATCATATTTCTGCAAGAAGCTTTGAGATTGTTTCCCGCCAGTGCAAAGCCAGATACGTGACCGGACTTTCAGCGACAGTTACCCGAAAAGATGGTCACCATCCGATAATTTTTATGAGTTGCGGACCGGTCCGGTACAAAGTTGATGATAAGAAACAGGCGGCAACAAGACCATTTGCCCATAAGGTCATTGTCAGAGAGACAGACTTTAGGATGCCCGCCTCATTTGAGGCAGACCAATACACTGCTATCCATGAAATTTATAAAGCCTTATTACAAAGCGATGAACGCAACCAAGTCATTGTCGCTGACGTAATGAACGCCATTAAAAACAAGCGTTTTCCGGTTATCCTAACCGAACGTAAGGAGCATCTTGAAACACTAAAAAGTCTGCTCGAAAACAAAATCAAAAATCTAATTGTCATGAAAGGTGGAATGGGGAAAAAGCAGCGAAAGGCCGCTTTAAACGCACTTGAATCTCTTCCAGATGGTTCTGAACAAGCGGTCCTCGCTACCGGCCGGTACTTAGGAGAAGGATTCGATGACAAAAGGCTTGATACCTTATTTTTAACGTTGCCAATTTCCTGGAGAGGTACTCTAAATCAATACGCCGGTCGTTTGCACAGAATCCACGACAGCAAAAAGGAGGTAGTGATTTACGATTACGCAGATTTAGATGTGCCGGTTTTGGCAAGAATGTACAATCGGCGAATTAAAGGCTATCGGTCAATAGGTTATAATATCGAGGATGAGAAATCCTGAAAGGCGACTATTATCCTGTTTCCGTGGTGCGAAAACCGGGCCTAAAATCGCATATAACAAAGCGACTTCAATAACATACTGAAATCGCTATAAAAAAGTATGTGTGGTGCCGAGGGCGGGACTTGGCAATCCTCGATCACCTAACGTGTGCAACCCACTGTAATAATTGAGGTACGACATTCTGACTTTTTCTGTTGTCTCGGTTAGTGGACAAGTTTCTCGGACAAGTAATTACCCGATCCTGAAGGTCCTGTCCACCCCCTTTTCCCACAGCCCCCCGTCATCCATTCTAACCATGATCGCAGTGCCCACGAAAAAAGGGGCCTGCCTCAAGGGCACGCCCCGTAGTTTTTGGGGTGCACTGGTTAAAAATCAACGCCTGCTAACAACAGCACTGGCTGACGTAACAGCCGCACGGGTCGACTACCCGGCAGCCGCAGGCATCTACCACATGGAAACAACCGCAGCTATCAGAAACGGTGCGGTCGCTGCTATGCTTCTTATCCTTTGCATTTGTTTTATCGACCTTGGATTTATTGTCGGACATGGTGAAACCTCCTTGATACGCTTGGCATCCCTTATCGCAGGGGAGCATGGATTGTTCAATCTTCCCGGGCAAAACACTGGCAGTCAAGCCCAGCTTTATAATATAGACTAACCATCAATTGGTTGCTTGTCATACCTGAGCCGTAGGGCGATGGGGATTTGGGATGGTAACTGCTGAACACAATTGGGTTTAAGACGAAAGCCACCAAGCAACGACTGCTGTGTCAGGTGAATACTATCATTGAACAGATCGAATTAGTGACTTAGTGTGAACTATGGATTTGCCGAGCTTCAACACCAATTAAGATGCCATGACTTGGAAGAAACCAGTCAACGGCCATATTTTATACATGGGGGCTTCGTGCAAATCATCAAAGGCTTCTTGGGCATCATACCTGGGAAGCCTTTAAATTAATCACCAATACACCCACCGAATAGTTCACCGATACCTGCCACCTCCCAAGCAAGGCATCAACTGCGAGTGCTTTCCATCCCCACCAACCCTTGCCTGTCCTGTGTCCGCAAGGACAAGTGCGGGGTAATCGGTGCTGTGTCAATCTTGTCTGGTGTGGTGGGTAACCTTCCAGTCCATCCATCTCTGAGCCACATCACCCCCGCGCACGCGGGGCAGACACTTTCGCTGCCGACGTGGGATGTTCGCCCTCCGGTTCACCCCCGCGCACGCGGGGCAGACAAGGCAATGTCATCGTCTGCAAGGATAATGTATGGTTCACCCCCGCATGCGCGGGGTAGACGGTCATTGGCCAGATTCGCGGTGTTGACATGAACGGTTCACCCCCGCATACGCGGGGTAGACTCTTACATATTGATCCGGCAACCCCAAAAACCACTCGATGTTGTATTGGTTGGGGTGCCATTAATTTGGTACTTCGGCTATCAGCCAAACAGGGGCAAACTCACGCAGGGAGAAATTTAACGGCCTGGTTTGCATCATGGTGGCACCAGGAACTGGGCCGTCCAGTTCTCGGACAATGGTTTGCGCTGGCATTCCAGAAAGTGCGTCCAAGTGTAGCCGGGTACCGGCCATATCATCAAACATCTTTAAGCTGGCAAGCAAACCTATTGTAGCCGGATACGATTTCCGGCCGATAAAAAACGGCCAAACCGGATCCAGGATTGCTTGGTGGACGGTTTTCACTAAGGCATCTTCTCCTGATAGGATTACCCCAAACACTGCACCAGCCAGGTACTGTCTAAATGTTTTGGCTACACGATGTTTTTTCTTGTTCGCCGTTATAGGCACTCGGCGTATGTCATTATGGCGGGCACCAATGGTTTGCAGGTCAGTTTCAACCGTACCTGGCCGATAGACCATCACATCAATGGCCAATTCATTCAGCTTGGCCAGGCCGGTGACATCATCACGTCTGATGCCACAAGCCGCCCCTATAATCCCCATTATTCCTGACCTGGTAGGATGGTGAGCGGTAGTCCGGATGTTCAAACCACCACCTCCCAGCCCCCAAGATTGCATGGGTGAATCGATCAGCATGGTTAGGAATTTCATTCGTCACCCCCGGATCCCCAATAGGTTGCTGCCCAGCGCCGGGCGGTTCGTTCATTGAAATAAAATAGGTCCCGTCCCAACTGGTCCAAATCCATCGAAATGTTATCACTGGCGGCCATCCGCAAGATGGTGGCCACCTGACTGCAGCGGCTGGCGTGGGTGGTGCCACCCATTAATCGACGCATGGCCATGTCTGCCCAATTTTCTCTGTTGGCCCGGATACGGGCCAGGGCCTTTCCAATGTTGCCGGCATCATCAACCTGCCGGTTATTCACTATGGCCGGCGCCAGTACCAGGGCCACGGCCAGCTGGCGATCATTGGTCAGGTCCACAAACGGAGCCAGGATGTCGTATGCACGGTGAGGAAAGGCGGCCGCATTTTTCAAGGCGGCAGCCACCCCTCGGTCACGGTTTGCTTGAATTGCCAAGTTGGTGATCATTGGTTTGATTTTCACCGGTCATCCCCCCACGATTTGGTCAATAAAGCCCGCCATCGTCTCATCCGCACCCAGGGCCTGGACAGTCATGCCCGGTAGGAAACGCCTGGCGCTGGCCAGGTGAGCGTCCAAACACTCAACGGCCACCCCGGTTAACCCGTCTCGATTGGCCCGGACTGGATCCACAAACGCGGTTGACGCCGAAACCGTCCGACCGCTGTCCTGGGTCACCGCCACTACGTGCAGTGGAAGCGTGTCCGTATTTTGTCCCGTACGATTCCCGGTCGGCATGGCCATGATCACCGCTTCCATCCAGGCCTTGACCGTTTCCCGAATAGTCAACTGGTCATCATTGTTCAAGTTGGCCGATAGCTGGGGAAGACCTATTGCTGCATACCGATAAACAACACTGGACCCTATTTCTCGTAAATCAGTGTATCCGGCACCGGACTCATCTGATGGTTGCAGATCGTCCACCGCGCTGAAGAAATCGAAATCACGGTCCAGCCGGTCAACGCCCACCGCGTGGCTGTATTGGCTGGCCGCTTCAACGCTGCATCCTTTGAAGTCAGCCACCATGCGGCCAAACAGGGCCACATCAGCACTCATGGGGGCATGGGACCAAAGGTCCATTACTTTTCCTTGGGTTTTCTTAGCTATCTTTCCTTTTAGCGACTTTAACAATTCAGAATCCGTTGCGATGCCTTGTGTTACGTGGTTAATTTCCGAGGTGCTTATGTATGCCATTCCTTTAACGCGGTCCGGGTTTTTCGGGTCTATATTTCCATTGGCCAGGATACCGGCCACCTTCGGGCCCACCTCCTCCGCTGTTCCCTTATTCAGTCCAGCCTCCACAAGGGACTTGATCAATATACCTGGCAAGTAACGAGTACGGATCCCACCAAATAGTTCGGGGTTGATGGTTTTGGCATACAACCTGATCGCTCGCTTCCAGGACTGGCTTGAGACGCGCATTCGATCGTATCCACCCAAGTGAGTAGTCTTTAGGGAGCCGTTTTCATCACGGTTCACACCACCGTTGACAATTGCCTGTAGGATGTGCAGTTCAATGGTTTTTTTCATTGTTTCTTCTCCCCCTAAATTCGTTTTAGTTGTAGCATACCAAAACCAAAAGCCCGGCCACGTCCGATACCTGCCACTAAGGCCTGGCGGACGGCCGCGGGGGCCTTCACATTTAAAACACCGAAGAAATCAACTCGGTTTAGTTTTATGGTACGACCGGGTTTTCTCACCTGATCAATAACCGGCGGGGCAGCATCGGCTTGTACCAACTGGGCGCCGTTAGCGTCCAACCGCGTGGCCAGCCATGCTGTCAATTCTGCGGAGTCCGTGACAAAGCGTTCTCCGTCGTCACTGCGTTTGACGACATGGGCCCGCAGCTGAAAAAGGCAGGGTCCGGTCGCGGGGAAACGATCATCCACAGGTTTGGTTTCCCAGGTCCCCCAATCCTGAGGCATCGGTTCAATGGTAGACGCCATCAGCACCTTGTGACCAGTGTGTCCACTATCCACCCGGTAGATGAACGGGCGTTGGCCATCCAGATCACCAAATGCGTTCCATAGGTTTTTATGCCACCCGTAGCGACCCATCGCGGTCCGGGCGTCAACATGGATTTGGGTTAGAAACATGCTTCTTTTCCTTTCCTTTTCATGATTAAGGAATCCCCCGCATACGCGGGGCAGACAGTTCATAATCGCGCTCAACCCCAAGTGCCTCCGGTTCACCCCCGCATACGCGGGGTACACATATTGTCTTGCCATGCTCGCAGGTCTTCCGCCGGTTCACCCCCGCATACGCGGGGTACACTCTTACATGTAGACACGCCCCCACCTTCAACCACTCTATGCTGTATGGTTTGACTGGGTGCCGATCTGGTACAGTCCGCGCCGGGCTTTTGCCCACGATTCCCAGGCGTGACCTCCAGTAGGCCGGCAGAGTCCGTCAAACACATCCCTGGAGGTGGTTGTGACCACTTTTCCCCATGGGTCAACGTCCCCGGTGGCAGCTATGGTTTCTAACATACCTGCATACTGTGCCATGACTCCCCAAAACCGGTCACGGCTAATGGCGGCCAAGGGTCCTGGTTGGTACTTGGAAACCGCATTGGCCAACCGCTTGGCAGCGGTTTCTACCATTTCCACTGCCGCACTGTAGGCCATAAACCCGACCGAATCCATCATGGCCGGGGTGACGGTCAACACCCACTGGCAAATAGCATCTGTTCGTGCCTTGTTGGCATCCAGGCCTCCAGCCCAAACCACGGCCTGTTTCTCTGAAGTGTTTAAGTGGCCCAGATTCACCAAGTTCAAAGCGCCACCTGGCATTCCTTCGGCCACGGGGTTCATAGAAAGGACCGCTGGCAACCTGCGCCATCCGTCCACGTTGGCGAATGTGCGCAAGTAGTCCACTGGCTTCGTTTTTTTGTCCTTACCGGTGTTACGCACTACCGTGGCAAATGGATCGCGCGACGCCGGAAGTGCATAGCGGATCCACTCACCCACGGCCATGTGGATGCCATCCTCATGCAATCGAATTGCTCTGGACAAAGGTACCAGTCTGCCTAAGTATGATCCGGAAATAGCCATCTCAGCATCAACCGTTTCCGGCATGCTTTCCCAAACCGGACGGCCCAGGGGCATGGATCCAAGACGGTCCACGGAGACCATGTTCAACCAGATTGTTTCCAACAGGTTGTGGCCGATTATCAAAGTGGCCAACGCGTTTCCCTCGCTCATAGGTGCTGCCACAGCAGTCCTGGGTCTTTGGCGACCATTCAGGTTCACGCTGGCAATCAGTCCCCCGCGAGCATAATTCTGATAGATCAACAGCTGCAAGGCCAACCATGCGGGATCGTTTTTTCGTGGTCCATGCTGGGATTCATGATCCCTCCAGGTGGTGTTATTTCCAGCGGCCCGAAGATACGATAATCCATCCGTGGCCCGGGTCATATCGGCTCCCGTGTCCGGGGTTTGTAGAAACCGCTGACTATTGCCGAATAGTTCAAATCCATGGTGCCATTGGTTCAAATACTCACCAATACCATCCGTATAATTCTCACGACGCATTAGCCAGTCCTGGGTTGATGCGGGACCACTGATGGTTGCTTGGGCGATGGCTACCAACAAACGAGTGATGGATACCCGTTCCAAGGCCCCTACCGCCAGGTCCACAACGTCATCAGTCCGCTGGAATAAGTCCACCAGACTGATGGTCTCCCGGCCGCCACCTCTGACAGTCACCGGGATCCATGGGTCGCAAACAAGATTCATGGGTTCCTCCGATTGAAGGGTTGGAAAACCACCGCTTTTGCGGGGCAAAGTCAGCCTGCAATACTCCGTGGCCCATCGCGTAAGGTTTACCCCCGCATACGCGGGGCAGACATCTCGGCACGTTCCGGCAGTCGGTGGGTCGCCGGTTCACCCCCGCATACGCGGGGTAGATTCTTACATGTAGACATGACGCTACCAATCAACACAGCATGGTGTATGGTTTCAGCCATTCGTTATTCGGTACAATCCTAACTCGGGGCTATAGGCCAGCCCAGCATCATTCGGCAAAAGAAGATCCGCATATCGCAGGCCCCCAAAAGTCACACCTTCCGGCATCCAGGACCGTGGCACGCGGACCAAATTGTCGGGTTCGTCGGATCCAACCGCCATTAGGACCGACTCAATACCCAGCCGGGTAGCAACTACGTCATCCGAAAGAGGCGGCATCCTGGCATCCACTGACGCCCCCAAAGCCAGCTGTTTCATCGCCAAGATGTCTGCGTCTAATTCCAGTTCTGCATCCTTCACCCAGTCAGGGGCATCATCCTGGCGTTCGTACACACGGGAAAGTAGCCGCATCGTGTCCGCCGGCAACGTGATCCGCCCAGCATCAATCGCCTGGCGGGTACGCCACAATACACTGACCGGATAAACGGAAAACGCCGGCATGGTATCGATGATCACCATCTGGCGCCCATTTATCGGTCGTTGTTGACGCTCATGTCGCCACAATCGACCGGCCCGTTGGATTAGCAGGTCGACCGGCGCCAAGTCGGAAAAGATAAGGTCAAAGTCAACGTCCAGGGATTGTTCCAGCACCTGGGTGCCGATCAACACACAGCCTCTCGGGCGCTGTCCATCAGGACCCAACGCATCCAACCAATGGCGTTCCAGCCGGTTGCGGTCCCCAGCAGTGAACCGACTATGCAGTAAGCCCACGGGGACATTATCGCCCTGGGCCTGGACCAGTCGAAACATGTCCTGGGCCCTGGTAACCGTGTTGACGATCACACCCACACAAGCACCGCCAGCAGCCGAAGAAAACGCCTCTTCGGCCATCCGGCCCATGTCATCAGGGGTAAAGACCAGGTCAACTTGGTGGTCTGTTTTTGCCGGCACCTGTATCCGGACTCTTTGATCCGCCGTTGACAGGATTCCATTGGCCACGGCATCCGTAAGTGTGGCAGAAAGCACCAAGACCGTACCGCCCTGGTTGACCACTTGCCGTGTCAACGCATTTACCAAAGCACCGGTGTAAGCATCAAACGAATGCAACTCATCAATGATGACGACCTTGCCGGCCAGACCATACTGGCGAACGGTGTAATGTTTCACCCGCATGGCAGCCAGCAACGCCTGATCAATGGTGCCAACCGCAAATGGATACAACAGACCGCGTTTTTTCGGGTTGAACCATGATCCGCCTGGCGCCAATTCACCACCACCGGCACCGTGATTCCAGGCCATGGAGTGCATTAAACGTGTACCGCGTCCGGCAATCCGTTCGACGAACGATTCGACGCGCGATAGCATGGCGTTGGCCGTGGCCATCGTCGGAAGAGCAAAATAGAGGCCGCGAGCCTGTGCCGCCACCAACAGCTTATAGGCCGCATACAGGGCCGCCTCGGTTTTGCCTGACCCAGTTGCCGATTCGATGACGTATACCCCCGACTGGTCAACCATCTTGGAGATGTCCATCTGCATGGTGTTAGGCTCAAATCTGAAAATATCGGCAAACGACAGATCAGAGGCAACCTCCACCTTTTCAAACCCAGCCTGACTGACGGCATCCGCTGCCAAAACGTCAGGAGCGCCGGATGCGATCCAATCGGCAACAGTCACCAATCCGGTAATCGAACCCATTGAATCTCTGTCTATGTCAGGAATGGGGCCGAATTTATTGATCAATGCATTGATCATTTCCTGACGTTTTTCGGCCCAATCAGGGCCCCCGAATCGGGCCCCGCGGTCATGGGGTGGTGATAGGACAGGCACACCATGATGCGCACCAACGATATCGGCCGCCAGGCTGCCGCCGGTGAAGCGGTTAACGGCCGCAGCTGAGACTAACGCATGGTTTTTGTGCAGGCCGGGAATCGATTTCTCTCCACGGATCCTGGCTTGGAACTCAGGATTGATTTTTCCTATGTCGTGCAACGCGGCGATGATAGCTGCTGACTCATGGATTGGGGTTAATTGTTGCAGATGGTCCGCCACCAATCCAGTGTGGACACAATGGTCGTATACCCCTATCGGGGCGCTCCCCTCAATTTGGGTGGCTTTCGCCAGTAGATTTTTCATGCGCTTTTTCTTTTTCGGTGGGACCAAATCAGATGCACCTTACACACTTAGAGAAGAACTATGTGTGGATATCTGTATGGCTTGAGGTTTAGTCATCGGTTCACCTTCCTCCTGTACCCCACCAACCCAAAACGTTTCCTCATACCAATTCATCAACCCATCATCATATCCTGATGTCTGGGCATAATTTGCATCCTGTAGCCAGGTGACGTCCAGGTCGTCATGGTGAATCAACCCACCACCACGATCCCGGAGAAAAGCATTCGATGTCCCTGAGGACATAAGGACAGAAACAGCAACCATTGCCATCAGCAAGAGTCGTTTCAGCATAAGAATCACCATAGTAAAGGACGTGAGAAAGTATAGGAGGGACAGCCACTGAAACCCCATTCAGTAGCCGAACGAGATTATGCTCACATCTGAATGGGTAAGTCAATGTCGCTGGGCAGGGCTTGGCCTCACGTCGGACCATTTGGCAGGCCATCGTTGGCCTGGTTGGACCCTGATGCAAAGGGCGTCCACACGGTGGACACCCTTGGTTGTCCCCAAGAAGTGCGGGTCAACCAGGTAGACGGCAAACCCTGGTGGGTTGCCAAGGACGTGAGCAACGCCCTGGACTATGGGAAAAGCCGGATCGCTGAACTGATGGGCCGACTGGCCGACGATGAAAAGGCGTACGGTTTAGTCGTAACCCTTGGGGGAATCCAGGAAATGCGGATAGTTAACGAGGCTGGGTTGTACAGTCTGCTCCTCCGCTCCAACAAACCGGAGGCCAAGGAGTTCAAGCGGTGGTTAACCCATATAGGTCAGTCCGATCAGCCCTAAGGTCAGATCGGTCACGATATGACCGCTCTTGAACGGGCTGACCGTATTTGGGAGGTGCTGACAACCAGATCCTGCCCCCAGGGGACAGGTCGCCGGCTGGATCAGGCAGAGTCATGATGCTGGGTGGTGCCTGAGGGCACCCAGGCAATGGATTGGTAGTGGGTAACACAGAAGTGTGATAACCTGCCTGTTTTGATGGGTATTAGCTTTCTGAGTTATGGTCAGTACAGTACCGTCTCGTACAGCACTGTCTGTAAGGTGGCAGACACCTGTCAGGGTGTCTGACCACCACCTGCACCGTACAGTTTGTCTCGGTGTTGTTTTAACAACCTCTCGTAGGTTAAGTAGGCTGGGTTGGGTGTGAATAACTCCCTGATCGATGTTTCACAGGGACCAGGGTCTGAAGGACCCTGCTCCTGTCGTTTTTCTATGGACCTGTACTTGATGTCGGTCTGACAACCGACACCAAACCGATCTCTGAAAGCATCATTCATTGCCTTCTCCAGTTCATCTTCCAAGGCATGATGTAAGATGAAGCTGTCATGCATCGGTAGGATGGCATATCCCATCTTGCTGAAGTGGAGCAGCACCTTCTCTGTTATCTGGGAGTCAATGCACTGGAGGTCGGTTT
>RCNG010001319.1_pt1 | contig 12286 bp, 9 predicted proteins | sample 2041371 | NCBI WGS metagenome assembly RCNG01 (sample SAMN09708227, study PRJNA481090) | Marine sediment metagenome, whole genome shotgun sequencing project. | biome: marine sediment; feature: ocean; material: sediment; isolation source: Sewage treatment plant 1 marine sediment (STP1) ... | reverse complement strand
TTTCTTGCTCGATCTTCTCATCGTTCCAGTTGTCGATCTGCAGCGCGATCAATATGCCGATCACGACCAGCACCATCTCGCCCAGGGCGTAGAGCAGGTAGTTGCGGAACTCTTTATTGGCGAAGTAGCCTCGTTTCATTTTTCTTAGCATCAGCAGCATGGGAGATAATGTGATCCTACGTTCAGTGACAGAGGTATTCCTTATTTTTACTCCGATATCGTAATACAATACGCTGTCGTCCGAGCGGGCCTTAGAAGAACATAACGGGAAAAAAAGAATGAGCACTAAGAAACCAACCATTATTTATACACTTACCGATGAGGCACCTCTGCTCGCGACCCAGTCACTGTTGCCAGTTATTCGCACGTTTACCGCGCCGGCCGGCATCGACATCACTGAGAGCGACATCTCCGTGGCAGCACGCATCCTCGCCGGGTTTCCCGAACACCTCAGCGATGAACAAAAGGTCCCTGACAATCTCGCCGAACTCGGTCGACTCACCCAGTTCCCGGACACCAACATCATCAAGCTGCCCAACATCAGCGCCTCGGTGTCTCAGCTCAAGGTGGCCATCGCCGAGCTCCAGTCGAAGGGCTATAAGATTCCGGACTTCCCGGACGATCCAAAGACGGATGAAGAAAAGGCACTCAGGCGACGCTACGGCAAAGCGCTGGGTAGCGCGGTAAACCCGGTCCTGCGCGAGGGCAACTCGGACCGTCGCGCGCCGCCTGCGGTCAAACGTTATGCCCAGAAGCACCCGCATTCGATGGAAGCCTGGAGCCAGGCCTCGCGCACCCATGTTTCACATATGCATGGCGGCGACTTCTACTCGAGCGAGAAGACCATGACAACGGACAAGGCCTGCGACGTCTCGATGGTTCTGGAGACCAAGAGCGGCAAGTCGATCGTCCTCAAAGAAAACGTCGCTCTGGAAAAAGATGAAGTCATCGACAGCATGTTCATGAGCAAGAAGGCGCTGTGCGATTTCTATGAAGACGAGATGGAGGATGCTTACCAAACTGGCGTCATGTTTTCGCTGCACGTCAAGGCGACCATGATGAAAGTCTCGCACCCGATTGTCTTCGGCCATGCGGTCAAGGTCTTTTACAAAGACGCTTTCGCGAAGCACGGTGAGTTGTTCGACGAACTCGGCGTCAACGTCAACAATGGCCTGGCCAGCATTTATGACAAGATTACGACGCTGCCCGGTACGCAGCTGGAAGAGATCGTCAATGACCTGCATGCCTGTTATGCACGCCGCCCCGAGGTAGCGATGGTAGATTCGGCCAAGGGCATCTCCAATTTTCATGTTCCCAGCGACGTCATCGTCGACGCTTCAATGCCGGCGATGATCCGCAGCGGCGGCAAGATGTGGGGCCCGGACGGTCGTCTCAAAGACACCAAGGCGGTCATGCCGGAGAGTACCTTCGCGCGTATCTACCAGGAGATTATCAACTTCTGCAAGACGCACGGCGCCTTCGACCCGGCCACGATGGGCACGGTGCCGAATGTCGGCCTGATGGCCAAGAAGGCGGAGGAGTATGGTTCCCACGACAAGACCTTCGAGATTCCCGAAGACGGCGTCGCGCGCATTGTTGATGACCAGGGCAAGGTGTTAATGGAGCTGAACGTCGAAGAGGGCGATATCTGGCGCATGTGCCAGGTGAAGGACGAGCCGATTCGCGACTGGGTCAAGCTGGCCGTCACCCGTGCACGCCTGTCCGGCATGCCGGTGGTGTTCTGGCTCGACGAATATCGACCGCACGAGGCGGAGCTGATCAAAAAAGTCGAGGCCTGCCTCAAAGATCACGACACCGACGGACTCGACATCCAGATAATGTCGCAGACTCGCGCCATGCGTTACACGCTGGAGCGCGTGATCCGCGGCAAGGACACCATCTCGGCGACCGGCAACATCCTGCGCGACTACCTCACGGACCTGTTCCCGATCATGGAACTCGGCACCAGTGCAAAGATGCTCTCGATCGTGCCGTTAATGGCCGGCGGAAGCCTGTTCGAAACCGGTGCTGGCGGCTCGGCGCCCAAGCACGTGAAACAGCTGGTTGAGGAGAACCACCTGCGCTGGGATTCGCTTGGCGAATTCCTTGCCCTGGCGGTCTCGCTCGAAGACGTTGCCCACAAGAATGACAACGACAAGGCCATGATTCTCGCCACAACACTCGACGAGGCGACCGGAAAACTGCTCGACAACGGCAAGTCGCCGTCGCGCCGCACCGGAGAGCTCGACAACCGCGGCAGTCACTTCTATCTCGCCATGTACTGGGCGCAGGCACTCGCGGAACAGGAAGCTGATGCCGAGTTGCAGGCCTATTTCGCGCCGCTGGCCAAGAGCCTGGCGGATAACGAAGAAAAGATCGTCAAGGAGCTGAACTCGGTTCAGGGCAAGAGCGTGGACATTGGGGGCTACTTCATGGCCGACGAGCAGAAGACCAGGGCGGTGATGCGCCCGAGTGCGACGCTGAACGCCGTGCTGGCTTCCGCGCAGGGCTGATCGTCTGCGCGGGTACAAGGCCAGCTCAATCGGCGTTAGAATATTGCCGTGAGTTACGACCTGATTGGTGACATCCACGGCCACAGTGAGCCGCTAGTCGAGCTATTGGAAAAGCTCGGTTATCTGCGCTCGGACGGTGTGTACCGTCAGTCAGACCGGCAGGTTATTTTTCTCGGTGATTTCATCGACAAGGGGCCCAACCAGCGCGACGTCATCGAGATCGTCCGTCCCATGATCGAAGCGGGTGCGGCACTGGCCGTAATGGGCAACCACGAATTCAATGCCATTGCCTGGTTCATCGAGGACCCCGAGAACCCGGGCCAATACCTGCGGCAGCATTCCAGGAGGCACCGGGATCAGCACGAGGTATTTCTCGACGCCTACGAAGAAGCCGATGACTACGCAGATCTCATCGAGTGGTTTCGTACCTTGCCGATGTGGCTGGAGTTGCCCGGATTACGCGTCGTACATGCCTGTTGGGACACTGCTCTTATTCAAGACCTCGAGCTGTGCTTTCCGTCGATCAATCAGTATCTCGATGAAAACCTGTTACTTCGGGCTTCGAGAAAGGGTCGAAGCGAGCACGACGCCATCGAGATTTTGTTAAAAGGCAAGGAGATTGAGCTGCCCAAGGGTCACGAGTTTCTCGACAAGTACGGCCATGCCCGGCACGAGGTTCGTATTCGCTGGTTCGATGGCGCCGCGCGCGCCTATCACGAGGCGTTCTTGGGGCCTGAAAAAGCACGGAGTCATATTCCTGAAGACCGCATTGGGGCCGACCACCTGCTACAGTACTCGCACGATGACCCGCCCGTATTCATCGGACACTACTGGCTGGACAGCGAGCCTGGGCGGTTGGCGCCCAATATCGCGTGCCTGGATTACAGTGTGGCGGCGGAGGGCGGTGGCAAGCTGGTCGCGTATCGTTGGGATGGGGAGCAGCAGCTCAGCAACGACAAGTTCGTCTATGTGGAGAAGGCGGCGGCGTAGGTGCCCAACCGAGCATCGCACGCTGGCCCTGGAATCTCTGCATTATGGAATCTTGGCTTCGCCAAGCAGCACATTAGCGCGATAATCAGGCCTATAATAAGAAGTATAAATCTATGCACTCCCACGAAACCTCATTAAGCAACAAAGCGTTCGGCGAAAGCGCCGATGCTGACCTCATCGTTGCGTACCAGTCGTACCAGGATGCGCTGCGCTTCCTGTCTGCAGCGCTCAGCCAGGTGAACGGTCTCGCGTTTCTGCAAGGTCCCAGCGGCTCGGGCAAGACTACGATCATCAAGGAACAGCTTGCGTGGTCCTCTCGCGATGCGGCCGTGGCGCTCGTCGAGGGTACTCACCTGGCGCCGCGCCGCTTGCTGGTCGACATGCTGTCACAATTTGATGTGCAAACGGCCTCCGAGCCTGACGACCAGTTGCTGCATAAGCTCAATAGTTTTGTAACGCAGCAGACCCGCCTCGAACGTTCCCCGGTGCTGTTCATTGATAATGCCGATCAAATGACATTGAGTGCTATGCGGTTGCTCAACTGGCTCGCGGCACTGGACACGCTTGGCAACTTTTCCTTGCGCATCATTCTGAGCGGTAAGGAAGGCTTGTCGACTTTGCCACGGCAGGACGGCATGCGCAGTATCGCCCGACGCTACCCGGCGACGTACTCGCTAAACCCGCTGACAGAGCGGGAGACGATGAACTACCTGCGCACGCGCCTGATCGCGGCGGGCGGCGAGCACAGTGACAAGGTGTTTCCGGTAGATGTCTGCGAGAGCCTGCATGAGGCGTCGCGTGGCTGGCCGGGCGCGCTCAATGAGCAGGCGATCGAGGCGATGGGGCCGATGGCGGAGGCGATGGCGGAGCCGGAGGCAGTCGTGCCGGCACCCCGCGTTGTCGTCACCTGCGACGGTGAGACGGTGGCGGAGTACGAGCTGACCGAGCGCCAGTACGTTATCGGGCGTGGCGAAACCGCCGACATCGTTGTCGACGATCGCTACGTCAGCAAGATGCACGCCATGCTGCAGGTTTATCACAATGCCATCATGCTGGTTGACCTGAACAGCACCAACGGTACAACGCTGAACTCACGCATGGTTGTAAAGTCGGCCCTGAAGAGCAACGACATTATTTCGCTGGGCAAACATCGGCTGAAAATCGAAAATGCGCCTGCGATCAGCGGTGAACTGGACGAGGCCATCAAGGTAACGGACACGATAACGATGCAAAGCCTCGAAGACCTGCGCCGCGCTCGTGCGAAGCGGACCATCACGATGCTGAAGCACAAGTAGCGGTTTAGAAACGAGCGGCATAACCGGGGTCTGACCCCGGTTTCACGAACACATTATCGAGTAGATGCTAAGACGGCATAAGATCAAGGGAACACCAATCTGGGACCGACGACTAATTGTCGTACTCGGCTTTCTGTTTGGTGTCACGCTGCTGTTGTTTTGTGTCTGGGTGGTCACTCTTTTCCTGAATTCATCCGACATCGACGACTGCCTCGACAGGGGCGGGAGCTATGACTACGAGCTCGGCCAGTGCGACTTTGAGGAGAATCACCCGAGGCCGTAATGCCATCGTTAGAGGTTGGCTTCGATCCGCATTGCAATACGGTGATAGCCGCGAATTTTCCTTACGCCGCATAGTCTGTAGAATTGCGCGCCCCGCGCCACGATGATTGCAGCGCGTCGACAACTATCTTCCCCGTCGGTCCGGCCGATGACCGTGAAGAGAAGCTGGCCTTGAAATTAGGGCAGGCTTTGACGCAGTTCACATTCCACGGTGCTGCAGCCGCAGCATGACCGCCAGAAACGAGGCCTGGCGTTACCTCGAGGCATGTTTGCGCTGTTCTTGAGCGGCGGCGATTTGAGGGGCAGGTCACAGTTTGAATCCTTAATTTCACGAATACTGCCAAAGGTCCACATAAGCGCCGCGAAAGCGTGCGCTGCTGATGTCTGCATAAGGATTATGCAAAACGAAAAAGGAATTAAGTGATGTTGAGTCGCATACGAACATTGATGCTGTGTCTGCTGCTGAGCTGCCCTGCAGCAACGTTGCTGGCGCAGGATCTGACAGGGGACGATACGAGAAGTCTGGACGGACAGGTGCAGGAAATTAAATCCGACGTGCTCGATATTGCGTCGGAGCTCAGCAATCTCGAAGAACGATTGCTTTATCCGTCTGGCACTCAGATCTCGATTTTCGTTTCCCTGGTCGACGATCAGGACTTTCGCCTCGACGCGGTGAAGATCGCGATCGACGGAGAAATGGCCACGCACCACATCTACAGCTTCAACGAGCTGGAGGCATTACAGAACGGCGGAGTGCAGCGAGTCTACACCGGCAATGTTCCCAGCGGCGATCATCAACTCGACGTTACGATGATCGGCAAAACGAAGAACGGTGCGGATTTCGATGCATCCGACAGCTTCCAGGTAGCCAAGGGCGTGACCCCCAAGGCGCTCGGAATCACTCTGTCGCCGCCCGACGCTGGCAGTAACGGAATCCAGCTCGGAGACTGGTAAACCATGTTTCGAGCACCGCTCTTTCCGTTCGGGTTCCTGCTGTTGGCCTGCCTGGCCACGAGCCCCAGTCGTGGCGACGAGCTGAAGGATCTCTATTTTGGCGAGGCGCTCTACTACGCGTACCAGGGCGATTTCTTCAAAGCGCTGGAGCGGCTGGATGCCGAAGTCAAACAACACGACGATCTCGACGAACCTGAACTTGGCTCGTTGTATTTTTACAAAGACGATGCTGAATTTTCGCTTGGCGATTTCGAACTCAGGTACCGGATGCACCTGCGCGCCGGGCGCGCGATCAAGGCTGTGCTCGAAGGCGCGGCAGACGAAATCGTAAGAAACGACGCGGCATACCGCCTGGCGCGCATTCACTTCCAGAAAGGACAAATGGACGACGCGATGCGAGCGCTCGAGCGCATCGAGGGCAAGGTTCCCGAGGAGATTCGCGACGACATCGAATTTCTTCGAGCGAACATATACCTGGCGCGGAGTGAACCCGCCGAATCCGCCGACGTTCTCAAACGGCTGCAGGACTCTGACAGTTTTGGTGGCTTTGCCGCCTACAACCTGGGCATTGCCTATCTCGAGGGCGGTCAACGTCAGGCGGCGCTGGAGCAACTGGACCGCGCGGGCCAGATCGCGACAGACGACCCTGCAGAACTTGCTATCCGGGATAAAGCCAACCTTGTATTGGGCACGATGCTGCTAGAGGCGGCTGAATACGAGAAAGCCATCCCGTTCCTCGATCGCGTAAGGCTCGATGGCCCGTTTTCGAATCAGGCCTTGCTGAGTTCCGGCTGGGCTAATCTGTCTCTCGAAAATGCCGAGAGAGCCGTTGTTCCGTGGAGCATTCTCGCCGAGCGCGAAGTGACGGATAGCGCAACCCAGGAGGCGATGCTCGCATTGCCATACGCCTACAGCAATCTCAAAGTGCACGGACGTGCCGCCATACATTACGGTCGTGCCCTGGATTCGTTCGGTGCAGAGGTCGAGAAGCTCAATGCATCGATTGAAAGTATCAGGGAAGGCCAGTTTCTCGACGCGCTGAGTCGAGAAGAAATCCGCAAGGATGAGGACTGGGTAGTGCGCCTGCGCTCGTTGCCCGAGTCACCGGAAACATACTACCTGATGGAGCTGCTCGCCTCGCACGATTTCCAGACCGGTTTGCAGAACTACCTGGACCTGGCCGACCTGCGCGGCAAGCTGGCGGCCTGGCAAAGCAGCTTCGATGCTTTCGACGACATGGTGGCGATACGCTACGACCACTATGAGCCCATGTTGCCGGAGGTCGATACCGAATTTCGAGCGCTGGATTCCAGGATGCGTCTGCGTGTTGAGCAACACAAGATGCTTGTGCGTCGCCGCGACGATCTCCTCACAACGCCTCAACCGGCCTTTCTCGCAACTCGCGAAGAGCAGGATATCCTGAGCCGCCTGGAAGCCATCGAGTCGCAGCTGCAGGCTGGGGGTTCAGCGACAGGCGACGCTGTGATGGCGCGCATCAAGCGCATCAAGGGTTTGCTGAGCTGGAGACTGGAAACCGAGTATCACGCACGCTTTACGGAGTTCAACCAAAACCTGCGGGGCCTCGACCAGGCGATGGCCGTTGCGGATCAGCAATATAATGAATACGTGCGCGCGAGACAGGCTGCAACACACAGCTACGTCGGTTACGACAAGCCGATTATGCAGCTTCGCACCCAGGTCAGCGCTTCTATCGAAACGGTCGACTTGCTGATGGCCCGGCAGGGGCGCGAACTCGAGGTCGCGGCAATTGACGAACTCATGGCGCGTCGCAGTCATCTGGAGATTTACGGTGACAAAGCGCGCTTTGCGCTTGCGGACAGCTATGACCGTGCTACGCAGGCGCAAGCCAGGGCGAGTGAGGAATGATGAATCGCAACCGGGCAATTTTCCTGTTGTTTTGCATCGGTGTGTCAGGGTGCGCGACGACCAGCGAGCAAGGTACGCTTGCGGAGCTGCAAATGGTCGAGGCCGACGTTGATGAGGTGTATCTGCAGGATAGCCTGGAGCGCGCGGCACAAAGCTACCGACGCTATCTCCAGGAAACCTCGGAAAGTGCACGCACGCCGGAGGCCATGCGGCGGCTTGCGGACCTGCAGATAGAACAGGCCTATGGCGTTATTGGCAGCGGAGAGGTCGTGGAGATGGCGGCGCCAGACAGCGGCACGAAATCCGCGGCGATCGTTGCGGAGCGCCGCACCGAGGTCGTTGACGATGACAACGAAACGGAGCTGGAGTTTGAAAAGCGCGCAATGCAACGCGAGCAGCTTCTGGCCAGGAAAGAGACCTTCGACGAACGGCTGCCGGGTGCCGATGGCGAGCGCGTGCCGGCGGGGCCGCTGGCAGCCATAAAGACCTACGAGGCAATCCTCGAAACTTATCCCAATTATGAACGTAACGACAAGGTGCTCTACCAGATGTCGCGCGCCTATGACGAGGTTGGTCAGTCCGACGAAGCGATGCGGGTCATGGACCGGCTGGTTGCCGAATATCCGCAATCAAAATACGTTGACGAAGTGCACTTTCGACGCGGCGAGTACTTTTTTGTGCGCAAGAGCTATCTCGATGCCGAGAACGCCTACGGCGCCATCATCACAATGGGTCAATCGTCGTACTACTATGAACTCGCTTTGTACAAGCTAGGGTGGACCCTGTACAAGCAGGACCTCTATGAAGAGGCGATGCACAACTATATGGCAATGCTCGACTACAGGCAGTCGATTGGTTATGACTTCGACAAGGACTACGACGAAAGCGACGAGCACCGCATCGCCGATACATTCCGCGTAATAAGCCTCAGTTTCTCGAATCTCGGCGGACCCGAGATTGTCGACGAGTATTTCGCGGAAAACGGTCGGCGAAGTTATGCTGACAAAATATACGGCAATCTTGGCGAATTTTATTTCGGCAAACTGCGTTTCGATGACGCCGCTTCTGTGTACAAGTCTTTCGTGAAGCAGAATCCTTTCCACAGGGCGTCGCCGCTTTTCAGCATGCGTGTTGTCGAGATTTATGGCGAGGCGGGCTTTCCGCATCTCGTCGTTGAATCGAAAAAGGAATTCGCTTCAATGTACGCGTTGAATGCCGAGTACTGGAATTACTTCGATGTCGACGATTCTTCGGAGGTCGTAGGTCTTCTCAAAACGAACCTGACGGACCTCGCGAGTCACTACCACGCGCTTTACCAGAACGTCGATCTTGCCGATGACAGGCCCACGAGTTTCAGTGAGGCACAGCGCTGGTATCGGCAGTTCCTGAGTTCGTTTCCGGCGGACCTGGAGTCACCACATATCAACTACCAGCTGGCCGACCTGCTGCTCGAAAACGAGGATTTTGGCGAGGCGGCGATCGAGTATGAACGCACGGCCTACAACTACGGACAGCATGAGCAGGATTCGGCCGCCGGCTATGCCGCCATTTATGCGCATCGTCAGGATCTGGAAGCTGCAACCGGCGCGAGGCGTGGGGGCGTCAGGGAGCTAACCGTCGCAAGCTCACTCAGGTTCGCCGAGACCTTCCAGGAGCATGAGCAGGCGCCGGTGGTACTGGGCAAGGCAGCCGACGACCTCTACGAAATGGAAGACTTCGAACGTGCAGCAAGCGCAGCGGAGACGCTCATTGGTCGGTATCCCGATACGGATGCGTCTCTGGTTCGTTCCGCGTGGGCCGTCATTGCCCACTCGTCGATCGATCTCGCTGAGTATGCAAGAGCCGAACTCGCCTACATGAACGTGCTTGCGTTGACCGCTGCTGATGATGAAAATCGTGCCGCGGTGGTCGACGGACTTGCTGCAGCCATTTACAAACAGGGTGAGCAGTCGAATCTTCTCGCGGACTATCGCGCCGCGGCGGATCACTTTCTGAGAATCAAGGACGTAGCGCCAAGCTCAAGCATTCGCACGGCGGCAGAATACGATGGCGCAGCCGCGTTGATGAAACTGCAGGACTGGATGCTGGCATCAGCGGTGCTTGAAGAATTTCGCGACAGCCATCCCGAACACGAGTTGGGCGGCGAGGCAACCAAGCAACTGGCGTATATCTACCGAGAGGATGGCCAGACAGAACGATCTGCAGCGGAACACGAGAGAATCTCAGCAGAGTCGGCAGATCCGGAGCTTGCACGCGAAGCGCTTTTGACGGCAGCAGAGCTGTACGACGAGGTAAACGTCATCGGTGATGCCATTCGCGTCTACGAGCGCTACGTCACAGAGTATCCCCGGCCGCTCGATATCGCGATGCAAACCCGTACACGCCTGGCCGGGATATTCCAGGGCGCAGGCGATGACGAGCGCTATCACGCCCAGTTAAGCGAGATCGTCATCGTCGACCGCGATGCGGGTGCCGAGCGCACCGACCGCAGCCGCTATCTTGCAGCGCGTGCGGCGCTGGTACTCGCAGAAATGACTTACCGGCAATTTGCAAAACTTGTGCTGGTACAGCCGTTTGAGGAAAGCCTCGCCGAAAAGCAGCGGCGAATGGATGTCTCGATGGCAGAAATGGAGAACCTCGTTGGCTATGAGGTTGCAGAGGTAACCGCTGCCGCGACGTTCTACATTGCGGAAATCTACTTTGACTTCAGCGAGGCGCTCATAAACTCGGAACGCCCGGCGGGCCTCAGCGAAGCAGAGAAGATCGACTACGAGATGGTTATCGAAGAAGAAGCGTATCCCTTCGAGGAGCGGGCGATCGAGGTGCACGAGGAAAATTTCGAGCTGCTTGCCGGTGGCATCTTCAATCCCTGGGTGGAGAAGAGCCTGGGCAAGCTGGCGATACTGATGCCGGGAAGATACGCCAAGAACGAGATCAGCGGCGGGTACATGGGATCAATCGATACATACGCTTACCGCATGCCTATAGCAGCACCCCTCGGTCTGGAGCTTAAGGACGAAGCGGATACACCGGAATCAGCGGATATAGCAGCGCCGCCCGAGGCAACGGCGCATATTGGCGTCGCTACCGAAGCCGGGGCGGAGTAACCGTTATGGGAGTCTTCATGAATCTATGGTCCTTACGTCAGCGTCGTTCGCATGCGGCATGCTGCACGATGCTGGTGGCGATGAGTCTTGTATCCGGATGTGCGACTACCGAGTCCTCACGCATGCCGGTGCGCGTCGAAATTCAGGATGATGTCGGGTTCACAATCACCGAGGACACCAGGATCAGCAACGATGTGCGGCTCGACTACGATTTGGCATTGACCGAACTGGGGCAGGGCCGACTCGAGCAGGGTGTTCAGATGCTCGAAACCGTCGTCGAATCGGCGCCCACGTTGAGCGCGCCGCTGATCGATCTCGGTATTGCCTACCATCGCAACGGCAACCTCGAAGCTGCAGAGCAAACATTACGAAGCGCCGTCGAGTCAAATCCCGATCATCCGATCGCGCACAATGAGTTGGGTATCGTCTACAGGAAGCTGGGTCGCTTCGCTGAAGCACGTCAAAGCTATCAGGCGGCCCTCGCAATCTACCCCGGCTATCACTTCGCGAGACGTAACCTGGCTATCCTTTGCGATCTGTATCTCGCCGACCTGAACTGCGCACTGCAGAGTTACGAGGCGTACATGGCGACCGTGCCGAGCGACGATGAGGCAACGATGTGGATAGCAGACATACGCCAGCGTCTGGGCCAGGCGGGGAAATAACGATGAAATCACTTCTGCTTGCTGCACTACTGCTACCGCTCAGCCTGGCGGCGTTTGCCGAGGATTCGGAGACAGAGCCCCGCAAAGAGCCCGAGAAGGAAACGCCGACGGCACAGGTACAGGGCGACGGCATCGAAACACCCAAGACAATGTCCGGTATGTCGATTCTGGGCAACGAGGAAGCGCCCAAGTCGCTCGTCATCATCCCATGGAAGTCGTCCGAACTCGGCGACGACATAAGCCTGTCGAATACCCTCGACGACACTGCTCGCCCGGTGGACAAGGAAGTTTTTCTGCGTGAGCTGCGTTTCTACCAGATTCGTTCCGCAAAATAGTACCGCCTGCGTCTGCAAGGCGATTCCGCGGAGCATTTTCCGGCGTGTAAAGCTCCCACAACTGTGAGCCAGGTCTAAGGCAGGCCAATCCATTATGGAAACTAAGCCTGAACGTGCGCTGCGTCACATTCGACCGCTTTACCTATCACTATTCTCCTACCTGGCTTGGGTTCTTCCCGGCACACTCTGTTAAATGAGGATTTAGTCATGGACTTCTTCTATACGATCGTAGGTTTCTTCGCATCTGGCGGTGCATTC
>RCNG010001318.1_pt1 | contig 12289 bp, 11 predicted proteins | sample 2041371 | NCBI WGS metagenome assembly RCNG01 (sample SAMN09708227, study PRJNA481090) | Marine sediment metagenome, whole genome shotgun sequencing project. | biome: marine sediment; feature: ocean; material: sediment; isolation source: Sewage treatment plant 1 marine sediment (STP1) ... | reverse complement strand
CACATCAGGTGGTCGGCCGACAGAGCGTCGACCTCGACTGCCAGCTCAGCGCCGCCGAGCGGGGTCAGCTCGTCGGCGTGGAGGTGGATCCGCCATCGACAATCGGCAGCATCGGCGAGCAGCGACCGGGTCTGTTCGAGATCGAAGACCCCCGTCTCACAGAAGACATCCACAGCCTCGGCGAGGCCGAGGCGGGCGATTTCCGGGTGGATCTCGTCGATCAACAACCGTACCCAGGCCTCGGGATCGTCACGATACTCGGGCGGTACCTCGTGCGCCGCGAGGCAGGTCGAATGGAGATTGATGGGATGCACGCGATTGGCCTCGCGGATGACCTCGAGCATCCGGACTTCGGTTTCGAGGTCGAGGCCATATCCAGACTTCGCCTCGATGGTCGTAGTGCCGTGAGTCAGGAAGTTGTCGAGGCGAGCCAGGGTGCCGGCGAGAAGCTCCTTGGACGTAGAAGCCCGCGTGGCGCGGACGGTGGCGTTGATGCCGCCGCCCGAGCGGGCGATGTCCATATAGGTTTCACCGCTCAGTCGGCGGTCGAACTCATCCTCCCGCGATCCGGCCCACACGGGGTGGGTGTGGGGATCGACGAAACCCGGAAGGACACAACCTCCGGCGGCATCGAGAGTCTCGTCCGCATCACCAAAGAGGCTGCTGTGTTCCGGTTCTTCTCCGACAAAGGTGATCCGCCCGCTCTCGCACCGCACCACTGCCTGGGGGCGAACATCGAGCTTCGCAAGCTTGCCGCCACGCCGTGCGGCACGTCCGAGTGGCGTGGCCACCTGGTGGGCGCCGCGGATGAGGAGACTCATCCCTGATTCTCGGTGCTTTCCGTTGGGCGTCGCTGAAACGACGCGAGCTGCGGGGTAGATCGCTCCTCTTGGTCGCGACGCTTGTCGTCCTGGGTCAGACCCTGTACGAGCTCCACGATGCGGTTGAGCTCGGCGCGAACCTCACGACGGCGGTTGCGGAGATCGCCGATCACAGTTTCGATATTTTGCGCCCGATCGTTGGCCTCGGTTATGAGACGATCGGCCAGAGTGTGACCCTCATCGACGATACGCTGGCCCTCGACTCGGGCCACCTCGATGGTCGTCTCAGCGGAACGCTGCGCCGCCACCAACGCCTCCTTGAGCGCCGTTTCGCGTTCGCGAAAGGCATTGAGCTCCTGCTCCATGTGGTGAACCCGCTGCCTCAGCTCGCCGCGCTCTCGGAGCAGGCTCTCGATGACGCGCGCGAGCTCGGTGAGGTACTCGTGCACCTCGATTTGGGAGTAGCCCTTAAACCGTCTGGAAAATTTCTGACCGAGAATGTCCATTGGTGCGAGCGCGGGCATGCAGATCCTCCTTTCGCTCGAGATGAACCACTCCGCCGCGGGAAACACACCGGAAGATCGGCGCATCCGCGCAGCGACAACCGTTCAATCGAGGCCACTGTCCATTATGACACGAAGCTCCGCCATCTATCCCCTACAGGTTCCTGGGGGCAGCGTCCCACCGACCAAACAGCCTTCGCTATAATATTCTCGGGACTGCCGAGAGCTAAAGGAGGGCCCCAGTGGCGGATATCCAACTGAGCGTCCAGGATCTTCGAAAGACCTTTCACCCGGGACTTTTTGAAAAGCCGATCGAGGTCCTCAAGGGCCTCAGCTTTGATGTTCTGCGAGGAGAGATATTCGGTTTTCTAGGCCCGAACGGCGCTGGGAAGACGACCACGATCAAGGCGATCACGGAGCTCATCTTCCCCGATTCAGGCACGATTTCCGTGTGTGGCTTTCCGTACACGTCGCTCGAGGCCAAACGCAGGACCGGATTCATGACCGAAAGCCCATACGTCTACCCCCATCTCACGGGCCGCGAGTTTCTCCGTTTCTGTGCAGAGTTGTTGGGCGTCGACCGGTCGCAGCAAGAGGATCGTATGTCGCAGATTCTCGATGATGTCGGCATGGCGGGAAGCGGCGACCGAAAGATGGGCACGTACTCCAAGGGAATGCTGCAACGCGTGGCACTCGGTCAGGCCCTGCTTGGCGATCCAGAGCTGTTGATTCTCGACGAGCCGATGAGTGGCCTCGATCCGATCGGGCGGCGCGACGTGCGCGACATGATTCTCCGCCAAGCCGCGGCGGGGGTCACCGTCTTCTTCTCCTCACACATCATTCCGGATGTCGAAGCTCTCTGTGACCGGGTAGCTATCGTCGTCGACGGCAGGGTCCGGGCCGTGGGAACCGTTCGCGATCTGGTTTCTCGTGAAGCGGATCGGTACGAGGTGACCTTTGCCGGTTCGACACCGGAGGATCTATCGACCCGGCTGCTCGCCCATCACGTCGGCAGCGGCGAGGCCTGGGTCCGGGTATCGTCCGAAGATCGCGACGGGTTGATGCAGGAGCTTGCCGACCTCGGGGTGCGGATAGTGAGCATGAACCCGGTACAGGCAACTCTCGAGGACCTGCTCATGACCCAAGGCGAGGGAGTCGATCGATGAGGGCGATTCGAGCTATTGCAACCAACACCTTTCGCGAGGCCATCCGGGACCGGATCCTGTATCTCTTCATCGGATTCGCGATCATCATGGTGATCAGCACGAAGCTCTTTGGGATGCTGACGGTCGGCGATGAATCGAAGATCGTCAAGGACATCGGGCTCGCGGCGATGCAGTTCTTCTCGATGCTGATTGCGGTCATGATGAGCATGCTGCTGATCAGCCGCGAGGTTGACAATCGCACGGTCTTCAACATCCTCTCCAAACCGGTGCGAAGATGGCAGTTCATTCTCGGCAAGTACCTCGGGCTGGTGGCGATCGTCGCTGTCAACCTCCTCCTGATCACCGTAATTTTGGTGGTCATGGTGCTGATCTACACCGGTCAGTTCGATCCGATGCTGGTTTTTGCTGCCTTCATGACGATGTTGGAGATGTCGGTCGTGGCCGCATTCGCAACCCTCTTTGCGGTCCTTACCCGCCCGATCCTGGGTTCGTTGATGACCCTCGCGATGTTCATTGTGGGGCACACATCCGCCGATTTGTGGATGCTGACGAGGCACTTGCCCGGCACCTTCACCCGTGCGGTGATCACGGTGGTGTATTACCTGGTTCCGAATCTGGAGCGGTTCAATTTCAAGACCGAGGTCGTGCATGATCTCGCGATCCAGCCGGCAGCGGTTGCTTGGGACGTTGTCTACGCATCGGCGTTTGTTGCGGTGCTGCTTTTTCTCGCAGCTCTTCGCTTTCAGAGCAAGGACTTGAAGTGAATCGGAGAATTGTCTCGCTCGTGGTCATCGCTGCCTTGCTTGGGATTGCGGTCGGATCCGAGGTGGAGCTCGGCAGGATTCCAAGGGAGGATCCACTCGGTCGGGAGCTTCTCTACCTGCCGTCTCCGGAGATGCTCAAGATCATGAGCCTCGGCAATTCTGGCCTCGTGGCCGACATCCTCTACCTGTGGTCGATCCAGTACTACTCCATGTTCAAACCCGATGAACGGTTCTTATATCTCGAGACGGTCTACAACCTCATCACCGATCTCGATCCTCTCTATCTTGATGCCTACCGGATCGGGGCCCTGATCATGGAGATCCAGACCGGCGGCGATCAGGCGCAGTTGAAAACGACCGTGCGTCGGCTCTTTGACAAGGGCCTCGAGAATCTGCCGGAGAGCTGGCAATTGGCGGAGGCTGCGGCCTGGGATCTTTTCATGCGTTTCCGCGACCAGGAGGCGGCGCTGCACTATGCCGAGATCGCGGCCGTGCGTCCCGGCGCCCCGGCCCGAATCAAACGCATGGTCGGGGTGTGGCGGGACAAGGAAAACGCGTGGACCATCGATGACTCGATCGAGTACTGGAGACGTGCGGTAGACGACGCCGAGGACGAGTACGACCGCACGATGTCCGTCAGCCATCTCTATGATGCGGTGACGGCCAAGGACCGAGGACCTCTCGAAGCCGTGCTCGCCGCCTACTTCAGATGCCACGGGTCCTGTGCCGGAAGCTGGAGTGATGTGATCGCAGCCGGTCTCATCGGGGAGGTTCCGTTGGATCTCATGGGCAACCCGTACGGAATCGATCGTTCTGCGTGCATGATCGTGGCCTTCAAGAAAATCAGAGATCAGTGAGAGGTCACCTGAGGATTGTGGATATCTCGTGCGCCCTCGAGCCGGCTGGGGCTTGATCGAGCGCACGTGCCAGCTCTCGGGCAGCCTCGAGACGGAGGGAGTCATCCGCGGTCAGAATTTGCTGTAGGTGGTCGAGATCATCGGGCCGGATCACGCGGTACTCGTGACGATCGAGGAGTCCGTCCGGGGCCGTTTCCCTGCGGACCAGCACCATGGCGATCTCATCCCAATAGACCAGCGCCCAGGTGCGGCTCGGGAACCAGAGGGCGGAAAACCCGCGTTCGCCGAGATCGTCACCCTCGGGGTTGGTGACGCTCATCGGCGGATGGTAGCGAACCAGGGCGACATCGATCTCCCAGCGAGCGAGGAGAGCAGACCAACGGTTGACATCGCTGGTTTCGAAGATCTCCCATATTTCACGTAGCAGGGTTTCATGGATCTCGTTGCGATCATCCTGAAACACCTGGCGAGGTGGGAAGTACCGGTTGATGAGATAGCCGCCAAAGCGGACGTCGTTATAGAGCCGTACTCCGGGGAGCTCCTCCGCATCCAGGAATGAACATGCCCGCGTCGGGTAATACTCGTGGGCAAAGCCGAAACCGAAACGCGGCCACGGTGCGGCCGCGATCGATACAGCGAGCAGAATTGCGGCAGCAGCCGCCAGCAGGTTCGTCCGTGGCTGCTCAGCGTCGTGATCGTCGCCGGACGATGCCAACGCTCGCCAGGTGGCCAATGCCGGTGCGACGGCCAGGGGCAGGAGCACGAAGAACAGTCCGACGTTGCGAACGTGGCGTAGGGCGAGGGCGGCCGCCATGACGAACAGGATCCAGCGATCGGCCCGTCGCTCGCGAAGCATCAGGACCACAGACCCAGCCGCGATCACAAGGTAGAGGACAGGTGTCTGAGCGAAGGTTGGAGAGACCCACTCGGGGTTGGGGATGTATGGTTGGTCGACGAGGTGTGCGAGCCGGAAGGGTGCGAGGAGGAGGCGCCATCCGTAGGGGTTGACGAGCAGCGAGAGGACGGCGGTGGTGATGCCGGCGATGCCGCTCGCGATCATCGGCCGATTGATTTGCCGGGTGATGAACGATTGCGCCGTCTCGGCGGTAAGAATCCCCGCCAGCAAGAGCGGCACCACCAACACTCCGCCGTGGGCGTTGGCGCCGAGGATCATCAGAGCGGCAAACGGAATCAGCCAAAACTGTGACCGGCGTTCGCCACGGGTCAGAAAGAGCCAGACGACCAGAGGTACGACCAGCAGAGTGACCAGCTCCGGACGGAGAAAGAACCGCGGTCTGGCGCCGGCGACGCAAAGTATCGAGAGGAGCAACGCGGCGGCGGGTGACAGACCGGATCGAACAGAGATCACGAGAAGGAGCAGTGCCAACGCCACCACCGCCAACATCCGCACTACGCCCAAGGCTGCTGCGCCGCCGCAAGATTGCACCGCCGCTACCCCGAACTGGAACAGCCACTCGTGGTCGATCCACGGGGTTCCGGCCGATGTGAAGGAGAATGGATCCGCGCGCAAGAAGGCGCCGTGGTCGAGGATCCAGCGCCCGCTCGCGAGGTGCCATCCGATCGAGGTATTGGCGATCTCGAAGGTCCCGAGCACAGCGCCGGCGATGATCGCCGCGATCGCGATCAGAGCCGGAATTCTGTGCGATGTGGTGGTCAGAGTGCTCACCGGTCCAATCCGAGGGAGCGGGTTGTCCCTCGGATACGATGATACCTGGGGTTACTGGTCGTCGGATTCGGTTCCGAGAATATAGCGCTCCCACTCCGGCTCGAACGCGAGCGAACGGATGTCGGTCATGCGATCGAGGAAGACCACTCCATTGAGGTGGTCGTGCTCGTGCTGTATCACCCGCGCCTCGAACCCATCGGCGGTCAACGACACCGGTTCGCCGTCGAGACGGCGCGCCTTGACCTTGATGCGCCGGTGACGAGGCACGAGACCACGCAGCCCGGGAATCGAGAGACAACCCTCCCAGCCCTCTTCGGAATCCTCTCCTATCGGGTGGATTTCAGGGTTGACGAGGACCATGGGAGGAATCTCGGGCTCGTCGTCGGTCTCCGGCACCCAGTAGGCGAAGAGGCGAATGCTCTCTGCCACCTGGGGCGCAGCGAGACCGACGCCGTTTTCCTCGATCATGGTTCGGATCATGTCGCGGCCGAGATCCACCAGGCGGGCGCCGGAGAACCAATCCTCGGACACCGGTTCGGCCACATCGCGCAGAGTCGGGTGACCGAGACGGATCACCTCGAGAAGCTTGGCGTTCACGGGCTCAGCCGCAACCGGAGCATCCACCCGAGCTGCAGTCGTCCGACGGAGCCGGAGCGTTAGGGTTGTCGACGATGAACCCGGAGCCGCGCTGGTCCTCAACGAAGTCGACTGTCGAGCCGGAGAGATGGGGCGCCGAGTTCGCGTCGACCAGCACTTTGAGGTCGCCGTCCTCGACCACGGTGTCTCCATCACGCTCTTCGTCGAAGGTGAAGCCGTAGGAGAAGCCCGAACAGCCGACTCCTTGGATGAAGATGCGCAGCTCCTTGCCTTCGGCGTCGGGCATCTCGGTCGCAAACTCGTGGACTTTTTCAACTGCTTTTTCCGAAAACGAAATCATCGTGCCTCCTGTGGCCCGCGGATATTCCGTGGGCGAAATATCATAACCTGGGATTCCCCGGGTGGATTCCGACCGCTATCAATCAATTCCCTTTTCGGTGAGCCACCGTTCGGCTTCGATAGCGGCCATGCAGCCCGTGCCGGCCGCGGTGACCGCTTGGCGGTAGACGGCGTCCTGGGCGTCACCGCAGGCCCACACCCCCTCCACCGAGGTGCGCGCCGTGCCGGGGACGGTCCGGATGTAGCCGACCTCGTCCATGTCCAGCTTGCCGGCGACGATGGCGGTGTTCGGCTGGTGACCGATGGCGATGAACACGCCGTCGGTGGGATAGTCCCGCTGCTCACCGCTTTGGGTGTCCTCGAGGCGGACCCCGGTGACGCCGTTCTCCTTTGTGCCGAGTATCTCCGTTACGACCGAGTTCCACTCGAAGTGGATCTTCGGGTTGTCGAAGGCGCGTTGCTGCATGATCTTCGATGCGCGCAACTCGTCGCGGCGATGGACCACGGTGACCTTGGTCGCGAACTTGGTGAGGAAGATCGCCTCCTCGATGGCGGTGTCTCCACCCCCGACGACGACCACCTCCTTGTCGCGGAAGAAAAAGCCGTCGCAGGTCGCGCACGCCGACACGCCGTGCCCCATGAGCTCGGTCTCGGAAGGCAGATCGAGGAGGCGCGCCGAGGCGCCGGTGGCGAGGATCAGGGCATCGGCGGTGATTATCCCGTGGCTTTCCGTGACGGCGGTGAATGGGCGGTTGTCCAACCCGACCTCGGTCACCTGGTCGAAAATGAACCGGGTGCCGAAGCGCTCGGCCTGGGCTTTAGTGATCTGCATCAGCTCCGGGCCCATGATGCCGTCCGGGAAACCGGGATAATTCTCCACCTCGGTGGTGATCGTGAGCTGACCCCCGGGCTGCATGCCCTCGATCACCAGGGGTTCGAGACCCGATCGCGCCGCGTAGATGGCCGCTGTGAGACCTGCGGGGCCTGAGCCGATGATGAGGACCTTGACGTGCTGCTCGGTCATTCGTGCCTCCTAGCCTGCATTTTGGCCGCGTGCAGGCGGACTATCTGCTGTCGTCTGGCATCCGGCCGCGCCGGGGCGATCTTCGCGCCGAGCCGTGCTGCGGCCGGGCATTATACCGGTTCTGCAGTAGATCTCATATGATTGAGCACATCGTTTTTCACCGATTAATTTTCCGGCATCGGGACGATTAAAATATCATCCTTGTGACGACCTCGGGGTGATCCCAGATTCCTTTCCCCATGGGGGCGTCTACCGTGGATGATTTCTGTGTTTGTGAGTGTTGTAAACCAGTGATGAGAGCGCTATTCATCGTCGCAACCCTTTTGTCGTCACTGCCGGCATCGGCAAACCTTGCCGATCTCGCGCGGTCGGGAGATTGGGAGAAGGTGATGGAGGTCGCTTCGCGGAGGACGGACCAGCTGCCTCTGAGCGCAAGTGAAGCAATGATCGCCGCGTATGCCGCCCGGAAATTGGGCGACCTCGAGTCGGAAGAGCTCTTCCTTTCCGGTGTTGGGGCGGGGGGGAGCAGCGATCTCGGACGGCTTGCCGATGTGCGAACCGCGACCTTGATTCAAGTAGTCGATCCGGAGGGGGCGGTGGACCTGGTTTTGCCAGCCTTTTCAAGCGGCACACCCTGGCCGGTTCGTGAAGGCGCGGCCGAGGTGGCGATCGCGGTCCTTGGCGCCGGCATTACACCCGAGAAGAGGATCTCGGTTGAGGCCGCGGCTCGGAGGTTGCCGCGAAGTCTGCGTCGTCGCCTCGAGCTCGCGCTGGCGTTATCGGACGATGATGTCGGCCGCCAAGCTCTGGGCCGACTCTTGGCGACATCAACCCGCGACTTGGCGGCGTTGCGGGCGGCCGAGGCCCTGTCCGTTTTCGAGGAGTTGACACCATTGGAGCGATGGCGGATCGCCACGACTTTTTACCGGCACGCGCTCTATGACCGCGCAGCGCCCATCTTCGAGGAGCTGGACGGCCATGGAGACAGATCGATCCCGAGCGATGAACCGGCTTTTTTGCGGGGTCGCTGCGCCTTTCGCCGAGACCAGTGGTCACAAGCTATTGAGTGGTATCAGAAGGCGTTGTCGCGCGCGCGGACCGCGGAGAGTCGAGCCACGATGGAGGTCCACATCGCGCGTTGTTTCGAGCTCAGCGGAGAGATGGACACCGCTGTGGAAGCGGCACAGCGAGCAGTGCGTCTGAAGACCACCGACGAACGCCGGCTTTTCCTCGCTCGGCTCCGCCTGCGACGGGGCGAGCCTGAGCTGGCCGCACAGGGCATCAGCCGTTTGAAATCACGGACGTTCCGCGCCCGCGGCGAGGTGATGCTCGCGGTGGACGCCCTGAGACGTGGGGACACCGCGTCGGCGCTGCTGCTGCTGGAGACGGTTGACCGGCCACCGTGGGCGGCCCCGGCGGCGGTGCTGGCAGCGGAGATCAGAGTTTCCGAAGGAGATGCAGAGGCCGCTCTCGTGCTCCTGGAACGCGCGGCCGGAGATCTCGACGAGTTCTGGGGCATTCGGGCCCGCGGTGTGATGACGAATCTCGAGCAATCTGAGATGGAGGATTGGCGACGGCGCAGCGAGGCCGATGTCAACAGTTCGGAGGGACGTTCTCGATGGCGAGCTCTCGGTCGTTGGGCCGTCCTTGAACCTGATCAGGATGTGCTTGAAGCCATCCGGCAACGGGTGGAGATCGAGCTTGGTTGGGCGCAGCGAACCGGGATTCCCGAGTTTGAGCCCGGGCTGGCCGGGGAGCTTTGGAAGATCGGGCTCGAGCACGAAGGGGTGCGCTGGGATCCATCTGGATTTCCTCGAAGCGACGTTGTGGCGTCGGCGTGGAGCGCCGCACAATTCCTCGACTATGGGTTCCCACGCAATGCGACCAGGGTCGCTGACAACGCCTGGCGGCAGGCCGGATCCGAGGTGCCCACACGTGCGCTGCCGTCAGGCATCCGCATGGCCCTCTACCCCTGTCCGGAGCCGAGCCTCGTGCGGTCTACCGCTGCTGCAGCCAAGATCGACGGGTCACTGCTCGCAGCGGTGGCTCGTGAAGAGTCTCGTTGGGACCCGCGTGCGTTGTCGACGGTGGGTGCGCGGGGCCTGGTCCAACTGATGCCGGCGACCGCGATCGCGGTGGCGGCGCGTGTCGAAGCGCCCGAACCGACGCGTGACGATCTCTTCGACCCCCGTGTCAACCTCGAGCTTGGCGCAGTTGAGTTGGCGCGTCTCGTCGAGGTCTTCGGTGGTAGACGAGCACCGGCGATCGCGGCGTACAACGCCGGAGAGGCACAGGCGAAACGGTGGTTGGAGCAGTGCGGCGCCGGCTGCTCGGATGCGTTGTATCTGATGAATATCTCATTCGCGAGCACCAGGACCTACACTGCCGATGTCCTCAGCGCGGCAACGATATACGCCGAGCTCTACCCGATCAGCGACCGAACCTCATCACATCCTGGTCCTCCTCGGCTCGTTCCAGCCAATCGGCTATCTCCTCGTTGAGCTTGCGCTCGACCAGCAGAGTATGGAGATGGTCACGAACTGCGGAAAGCGGGGGGACCGGTTCGTCAGAGGCGGCGATCTCGTTGACAAGAAGCTCCTGGTAGGCCGCCTCGATCTCCTCCATGGTGACCGAGATCCGCGGTCTGAGGCGCTGCTCGACAAAGGCGTCGACTGCAGCCACCCGAAGTACGAGCTCGTCGACATCGGGCCACACGAGCCCCTCATGTTGGAGGCTTGCATCGAGGACGTCCTCGCCGCCGGCACGTGCGATCAGTGCCTCACGGTAGGTGGGGGTGTCGAGCTCGAGGCGATATAAGAGGCCGGCATCCTCCAAGTCGCGAAACTCCACCTCGAGAAGGATGCGGGCGCTGAGCAGGCGCGATCTGTGGTCCTCGAGAGGTTGCATCGGCTCCGGCTCGACGAGGTGGACAAGGGCTGCGAGGGTGACATCGCTATAGAGGATGGGAGTGCTCCCGACAACGGCGAGGACCTCTTCAACGGTCTGCCACCTGGGCTCTTGAGAAGCGGTGAAGTGACTGACAGCCAGGAGGATGAGGGAAATTCCTACGGAGCGCACGCTGGTATCATACCAGTGTGGCGATCTCATCTGACTCCGATCGGCATTCTGGGATTCTGTGGTTGGTCGCAACCCCGATCGGCACCCTGGACGATCTTTCGCCTCGGGCGGGCCGTGTGCTGGGCGAGGTCGACCTCGTTCTCGCGGAGGACACGAGGCGTGCTCGAAAGCTGCTTTCCCACCTCGGACTGCCGGCGCGGGGCCGGCTCCAATCTCTGCACGAGCACAACGAGAAGCGCCAGGTCGAGGCCCTTGTCGAGGCCCTTCAGTCGGGCCGTTCGCTGGCCTTGATCAGCGACGCAGGGACGCCGGTACTCTCAGATCCCGGGTACCTGCTGGTGCGGGCGGTGCGAGATGCCGGTTACAAGGTGTGTAGCATCCCGGGACCATCGTCCTTCACGGCTGCGCTCGCCGCCGCCGGCCAACCACCATTGCCCGCGACGCTCACCGGTTTTCTGCCGGCACGTTCGGGGCCGCGGCGCCGGCGTATTGCCGAGCTGGCGGTCTGTCCATGGACGCTGGTCGTGCTGCTGTCGCCGCATCGCCTCGCCCGGGAGCTCGCCGACCTTGCCGAGATCATTGGAGAGCAGCGGCGAGCCACACTTCTGGCGGAGCTCAGCAAGATTCACGAGCGAGCGGTAGTGGCAACCCTCGGCGAGCTTGCCGCCGGCGAGGAGGCGACCAACCCCCGTGGCGAGTACATGGTGGTCATCGGGCCCGGCGAAATCGAGGTTGACGCACTCGAGGTGACTCCGGAAGCCATTCGATCAGAGTATGGGAACGCGGTCAGCGATGGACTGAATCGACCCGAGGCCCTCAGACGCACCGCCGGTCGGTTCGGTTTGCGAAGGCGGCAGGTCTTCGACCTCCTCGCGGATGAAAAGAAGGGGCTTTGATCCCAAACCCCGAGATCCTACGCAAGGCGGCATCAAGCAATTAGCCGAGCCTCTTGCAATACCCCCGCGGCTGCCATCCTGAGCTCGCCCGGGCCTTTGCGAGCTGTCTCACCAGCAGCGAAACTGAAGGTGGGCCAAGGCCCACCCTACCTCGGACCCCGTTTCTGCGCGGGCCCGTAGGGTGGGCCTTGGCCCACCTTCAGTGTCTCATCCTCTGTGCTACTCCGTGACCTCTGTGCCTCTGTGGTTCCTGGGCCTCTTCGCAGGCAATGTTGGGAATAGACGCGGTCGTCGGGCACGGAGACGGCATCTGCCGGCGGCACCGAGGGCTTTTTGATCGACGAGCCGTTATCGTAGAAACCTGAACCACCTTTCGAGCAGCCGCGAGACCGTTGGTGTCAACTTGGTCCGGTTGTATCCGTCTGCCGCCTTGCGGATGACCTCGGCCCGGGTGGGGTAGGGGTGGATGACCCCGGAAAAGGAACCGAGACCCATCCCGGCGACCGTGCCGGTGGTGATCTCGGAGATCATCTCGCCGGCGTGCCCGCCAACGATCG
>RCNG010001317.1_pt1 | contig 12294 bp, 9 predicted proteins | sample 2041371 | NCBI WGS metagenome assembly RCNG01 (sample SAMN09708227, study PRJNA481090) | Marine sediment metagenome, whole genome shotgun sequencing project. | biome: marine sediment; feature: ocean; material: sediment; isolation source: Sewage treatment plant 1 marine sediment (STP1) ... | reverse complement strand
GATCGTCGTCAACGCTTGGGCCGTCGGCTTGGAGCTGTTGGATCTCTGCTGCGAGGCGATCCCGGTCGGCCTCGACAAGGGCGATGTGTTGGTCGGCCGCCGCTCGCTCATTGGCGACGAGTTCCTCTGCTTCGAGACGAGCGGATTCGATGTGTTCATTGGCCTGGCGCAGTGCCTCTTCCGCTGCGGCCCCACCGTCACCGCCATCGGGGGATTCGGCAGCGATCCGGTTGGCCTCGCGCTCGATCGCTGCAGCGCGATCGCGCGCCTCGGACTCGATCTTCGCGGCCTGCTTACGGGCGCGGCTCAGCACCCGGTCCTTTGCGTCGAATACGGCGACCATGGCGCTGTCGACCGATTGACCCTCGGTCGTGCGTGTCTTCTCTGCCTCGAACTCGGCCTTCTGTAGGCGCGTCTTGGTCTCCTGCGCCCAGTGCTCGAGCTCACGGAAGTTGGTTTCGAGTTCGCGCAGGAACTCCTTGACTTCACGCTTGTCGTAGCCCTTTCGGGTCGTGGAGAACTCGCGTGTGTCGATGGACTCTGGGAGGTTGGGGGCTTTCTCGCTCACGTGCGTGTTATCGGCCGACGCCGGACGGACCTTGATACGGAACTAGTCACGCACCGACAACGGTCTACCGCGCCTCCGAATACGCGAAGGGGGCGGCCCTTTGGCCGCCCCCTTTCATCGACTTGGACTGGTACTAGATGGCGTTGACGACGCCCTCATCGAGGCCCGGGAAGCTCGAGAGGAACTCCCGCCGCTCCGTCTTGAGCTGTGCCACGATCGCGTTGTACTCCTCCATCCGGCCCTGGCGCTCGTAGAGACGCTTTGGCCTGAGGATCTCGGGGTCGGGGAACCCCGGGAGATCGGCAGCAACGTAGTAGCCGAAATCGGGGTCCTCTTCCCAGACAATCGAGCCTTCAACGATGCCCTGTACCACGGCAGACGAGTGCTTGATCTTCACCTTCTTCGAACGCTCGTCGTCGTCCCCACCGCCGACCCTTCCGGTCGACATGAGGTAGACCTCGAGGTCCGGCATGGTCTCGAGGAGTTCGAGCAGCCGCTGACCCTGAAGCGCATCGTTCGTGAAGAAGAATGGGTTGGTCCCGGGGACACGAAGGCTCTTGCCAGCCTCCGACGCACCACCTGCCGACGTGCCCTTCGTCTCGCCGAGCATGAAGTACGCCGCCGCTTGCTCACGCTTGAGCTTCGCCACCGCCGGGATGATTCGCTCGTTGCGGTTGAGCAGCAACAGGTAGTTGACCGGCGGCAGACCGCTCGGACTGCGATGACGGATGTTGACAAGCGGGAACGTGGAACGCCCGTTCGCGGTGTACGAATCGTCGAAGAAATCGACCGTGCCGTCGGATTCGGTATAGGTGTTCTCGAGCCACGCATCCGGGCGGGTCGTGCCGCCGTAGATGGTCGGCTCGTCATCCTCATCGAGTCCGAACGTCTTCGCAAAGCATCCGTTCTCCGACGAGTACACCAGGCCACCGGGCATCAGGGCGACGAAGTCGTCCTGCACCGGAAGCGACCCGAGCTGCTGGCGGAACGTGGTTGTGGTCTTGCCCGTCCCGGACAGACCGAGAATGAGGGCGACCTTCTCCTCGCCGTCGACGTCCGGGAACGTCTTCAGCCCGGAGTGCAGCGCCAACCCGCCGCGTTCGTACACGAGGTAGTTCCACATGCGGAGCCCGCCCATCTTCGACTCACCGAAGTAGTCGGATCCGAACACGCGGGTGACGTAGTTCTCGTGGTCGACGGCGATCAGCCGATCGTCCGACTTCCCGGGAGCGGGAAGGCCGGGCGTGTAGATGACCGTGAACTCCGGCTCGTACTCGTCATCCTTGGGGAAGAACAGCTGCTGCTGCATCGCCGGGATGTTCGCCGACGTCTTCTCCATGTAGAGACGGCTCGCCGTGCGGAACTCCGGATCGGGGCCGATGTAGCCCTCGATCAGAATCATGTCCTTGTCGGCGATGTACGCGTCCTGCTTCGCTGCCCACTCGTCATACTCAGCGCGGGTCATTGCCGGCTTGAAGCTCTCGTCGTCATCAACGAAGAATGTCGACTTCGCGAGCCGCGCCGTGATCTCAGCCTTGTAGCTGAGGTTGCCAAACTCCGTCTCGATGATTCGAGGCATGTGTTCGAGCGTCCATTCGCGCATCTCATCCTGCGTCGGGTTCTTCGCGACCGACGCCGCATGTGGCAGCTTGATTGCCATTCTTCGTCCTCCCTCTTATGTGTCCGTCGTCGCCGTCGTCGCCGTCGTCGCCTTCTCCGCCTAGGCGATGGTGACGCTGTCGTCCAGGTAGACATCCTGAATGGCGTTCAGCAATGCTGCCCCCTCCGCCATCGGACGCTGGAACGCCTTGCGGCCCGAGATGAGCCCCATGCCGCCCGCCCGCTTGTTGATCACAGCCGTCTTGACCGCCTGCTCGAGGTCGCCTTCACCCGAGGATGCGCCGCCGCTGTTGATCAGGCCGGCACGGCCCATGTAGCTGTTGACGACCTGCCAACGGGTGAGATCGATCGGATTGTCGGTCGTCAACTTGTCGTAGACGAGGGGATGGGTCTTCCCGTATCCGACGGCGCCGTACCCGTTGTTGTTCTCCGGTTGCTTCTGCTTGATGATGTCGGCCTGGATGGTGACACCGAGGTGGTTTGCCTGGCTGGTGAGGTCGGACGAAGCCTCGTACGAGACACCGTCGACCGTGAAACCGGAGTTGCGGATGTAGCACCACAGCACCGTGAACATGCCGAGTTCGTGAGCCCGCTCGAAGGCTTCCGACACCTCTTGAATCTGACGGTTCGAGTCGTCAGAGCCGAAGTAGATCGTCGCGCCCACGCCCGCGGCACCAAGGTCCCATGCACGCTCGACGGAGCCGAACATGATCTGGTCGTAGGTCTCCGGATAGGTCATGAGCTCGTTGTGGTTGATCTTCACGATGAAGGGGATCTTGTGCGCGTACTTGCGCGACGCCATGCCGAGGACACCGAACGTGGTTGCGACGGCGTTGGTCCCGCCAGCGATCGCGAGCTCAACGATCTTCAGCGGATCGAAGTACGCCGGGTTCGGAGCGAACGATGCAGCGGCGGAGTGCTCAATGCCCTGGTCGACGGGCAGGATCGAGACATAGCCGGAGCCGGCGAGGCGACCGCTGTTGAAGAGCAACTCGAGACTGCGAAGCACCTGCGGGTTGCGGTCGCTCTGGGCGAACACGCGGTCGACGAAATCGGGTCCGGGAAGGATGAGGTTGTCCTTCGGGAAGGCCGGCGATTCGTAGCCGAGAAGAGAGTCGGCGTCCGCGCCGAGCAGTGCTTGGATGTCCATCGGATCTCCTTTGGGGGGTGGTCTTTGTGATTATCGCGGAACCCGTGCGCTGTCGACAATCTTCCTCATACGCGTACCCAGGGTTCGGGACGTCTTATTTGACGTCCCCAGCCCACAGAACGCGGTCTATAGCCCGAGGAAGTCGGCAGCGTCGCTGGCGGCGGCGTTCGCCTTCTCCAACAGATCCTCTTCAGCCGCCAACCAATCGTCTCCGGCCTCGCCTCGCAGGTCCACGTAGATCTTCAGCTTTGGCTCGGTACCCGATGGCCGGATGAGCGCGCGACCGGCGTCGCCGAGGGAGAGCTCGACGAGCGGTGTGGCGGCCAAATAGCGAGGCCGCTCGTCTGCTCCGCTGCGATAGTCGGTGACATCGGTGACGGTGAGCCCCCCGAGTGACGCCGGTGTGCGCTCGCTCAGGCTTGCCATGGCGGCGGCGATCTCGTCGGCTCCTTCGGCCCCCGGTCGCACGATGCTCTTCTGGGTCGACACCCAGAGTCCGTGGCGGCGGTAGAGGTCGGCAAGCCGATCCCACACCGTCTCCCCGTTGGCCTTGGCGACGGCCACCAGAGATGCGAACGCCACAGCCGCCGAGATACCGTCCTTGTCGCGGACTGTCTGTCCAACCGAGTATCCGAGCGCCTCCTCGTAGCCGAAGACGTACTCGCCGCGACCCTCCGCCTCGAGGTCGAGGGCGGCATTCCAGATCCACTTGAACCCGGTCAGCGTCCGGTCGAAGCCAGCTCCGTATTCCTCAGCGATCGAAGCGAGCATTGGCGACGAGACGATACTGTTGAACACCAACGGCCGGTCGGGCCCACCGCCGGCGAGCATGTAGTCGGCGAGCAGAACGCCGATCTGGTTGCCGGTGAGCTGGCGGTATCCGCTCCCTGGTTCGGGGATGGAGACCGCGAGGCGGTCTGTATCCGGGTCGTTGGCGATCACCAGGTCTGCATCGATCGCCATGGCGAGTTCGTGTGACAGATCCATCGCCCCCGGCTCTTCGGGGTTGGGGAATGCAACCGTCGGAAAATGCCCATCCGGTTCGAACTGCGCGGCAACGGGGTGCACCCGGGAGAACCCGAATCGATCAAGCGCCGCCACGACATACTTTCCGCCTACGCCATGCATCGCGGCATACACGATGGTGATGTCTCGGTCTCCCGTCGCGGAAGGAAGGCTGTCCGCGACGGCGTGCAGATACTCCTCGAAGAGCTCGTCGTCGACCGGTGTTGCAGCGGCCCCGACGATCTCGGCTCGCGCTACGTCCGACGCTGGTCCGACCACCGCAATCGCCGCAGCGATGCCGGTATCCATGGGCGGGATGATCTGTGCCCCGTTCTGCGCGTAGACCTTGTAGCCGTTGTCCGCAGGCGGGTTGTGTGACGCGGTGATGACGATGGCCGCGACGCCACCGAAGTGCAGCGAAGCGTGGGCGACCAGCGGCGTCGGCACCGGATCCGCGAAGTAGCGAACGGAGAAACCCGCAGCAACGAGGACAGCGACGGTGTCATCCATGAAGCCGGCAGATGACAGCCGTGCGTCCCGTCCCACCACGACCGGCCCGGCATCGGTGCCGACCGATCCAAGCAGGTAATCGGCGAGGCCCTTCGTTGCTCGAATCACGGTGGCACGGTTCATTCGGTTCGAACCGGCCTCGACACGACCGCGGAGGCCCGCAGTACCGAACTGGAGAGTCGCACCCATCCGTTCGGTAAGTTCCTCCACGTCGCCGGAATCAAGGATTCCTTGGAGTTCGGAGCGTGTGACGGGGTCAGGATCGCCTGTGATCCATGCGGCGGCTGCGGTGGTGAGATCTGTCATGGGTGAATCGTACCGAATCCCCGCACCCCGAGCATCGGTACCTCGGCAAAGCGACGCAATCGCGGAGCGGGACCATTGGCCTGCGCCCGCGGGCCCTCCTCCCCTGCCACGACCCACGCACGCTGCGTACGATGCATCGAACGATGTTTCCACCTCCCACGCGCCGTCGCTTGCGTGTCACCGGGATCGTGCAGGGTGTCGGGTTCCGGCCCTTCGTCTACACGCTCGCCTCAGACGCGCGCCTTGGCGGCTTCGTCGGCAACGACACCGATGGGGTGTTCATCGAAATCGAGGGCGACGACGAGACTCTCGACCGCTTCGTCGCCGACGTCGAGCGACAGGCACCTCCTGCCGCGCGCATCCAGCGGATCGCGGCCGAGGCCATCACGCCGCTTGGAGACACATCGTTCCGGATCGTCGCGAGCCATCACGCCGCAACAGGGACGGCTCTGGTGTCTCCCGATCTGCGGACTTGCGACGACTGCCTGGCCGAACTCGACGATCCGTCGGATCGGCGCTCGGGCTATCCGTTCATCAACTGTACCAATTGCGGGCCGCGTTTTACGATCACCGAACGCACGCCCTACGACCGCCCCGACACAACGATGGCTCCGTTCGCAATGTGCAACGCCTGCCTCGCCGAGTACGAGGACCCGGCCGATCGTCGGTTCCATGCGCAGCCGAACGCCTGCCCCAACTGCGGCCCGGTTGTTTCAGCGATCCCTCCGGCGCCAGACCCCATCAACGACGCACGCGCACGCATTGCCGCTGGGGAGATCGTTGCGATCAAGGGACTCGGAGGCTTCCACCTCGCGTGCGACGCAACGTCCGACCGGGCGGTCGCCCTGCTCCGCGAGCGAAAGGGTCGCGTCGACAAGCCGTTCGCGGTGATGGTCGCCGATCTCTCAACGGCCGCCGCCATCGTCGAGATCGACGCCGACGAAGCACGCCTCCTCGAGTCTCGTGAACGGCCGATCGTCCTGCTGCGGCGACGGGGCGACACTGCCATCGCCGATCTTGTTGCGCCGGGCAACGGACACATCGGGGTGATGCTCCCTTACACGCCGCTGCACCACCTACTCCTCGAAGCCGAGGACTGCTGGGTGATGACATCCGGGAACGTCTCAGAGGAACCGATCGTCACGGCCAACGACGAGGCTCTCAACCGCCTCGATGGACTCGCCGACGCATTCGTGGTGCACGACCGCGATATCCATGTCCCCTGCGACGACTCCGTCATCCGCATCCTCGACGGTGCGGAGTATCCGATCCGTCGTTCCCGGGGATATGCACCGTTCCCGGTACCGCTCCCGTTCGACATTGCGCCGATTCTTGCAACCGGTGGTGAGTTGAAGGCCACGTTCTGCCTTGCCGCAGGCCACGACGGCTTCATGAGCCAACACATCGGGGACATGGAGAACCTGGAGACGCTCGATGCCTTCACGCGAGCAGTCGATCACTTCGTCGATCTCTTCCGCATCGAACCCGAGGCAATCGCGACCGACCAGCACCCGGGCTACCTCTCCACGAAGTGGGCCGATCGAAGCCCGCTCCCCACGGTGAAGGTCCAGCACCATCACGCCCACATCGCGTCGGTGATGGCCGAGCACGGAACGACCGAACGCGTCGTCGGCTTCGCATTCGACGGCACCGGATACGGGACCGACGCCACCGTGTGGGGCGGTGAGGTGCTTATCGCCGACTATGAGAGATTCGATCGGGCCGGTCACCTCAGTCCGGTGCTGCTTCCCGGCGGTGACGCCGCCGTGCGGCACCCAGGGAAGATGGCGCTCTCGCACCTCGACAGCGCCGGTGTCCCATGGAGCGACGATCTTCCGCCAGTCGCAAGCCTGTCGGGTGCCGAGCGTTCGCTGCTCGCCACGCAACTCAAGCGAGGGATCAACACGGTCCCGACCACAAGCATGGGCCGGCTGTTCGACGCTGTGTCTGCCCTCGCCGGCGTGCGACAGACCGCTACCTATGAGGCGCAGGCAGCGATCGAGTTGGAGGCGCTGGTCGACCTAGCCGAGGGCGGCTCCTACGAATTCGGCCTCGTCGAGGGTGACGGCCCAGTCGTCATCGATCCGGGGCCGGTCCTCACCTCCATCGTCGATGAACTGCGAGACGACGTCGCTCCGGGCGTGATCGCCGCCCGATTCCACGCGGCCGTGGCTGCCATGATCGTGGAAATGGCCGAACGTATTCGGACCCGAACCGGCATCGCTACCGTTGGGCTGAGCGGAGGGGTATTTCAGAACGTGACATTGACACACGCAGCCGCCGACGCCTTGGGCAAGAAGGGTTTCGCCGTTCTCGTCCATCGCCTCGTGCCACCGAATGACGGTGGTCTTGCACTCGGCCAGGCTGTGATCGCTGCGACGAGGAGGTGATGTGACATGTGCCTCGGTATCCCCGGGAAAGTCGTCGACATCACCGGTGAGGGAGTCACCCGCACCGGGAGAGTCGATTTCGACGGCATCGTGAAGCAGGTGAACCTGGCGTACGTGCCGGAGATCTCGATCGGTGACTACACGATCGTTCACGTGGGCTTCGCTATCACCCAACTCGATGAAGAGGCGGCGCTCGAGACGCTCGCTCTTCTTCAGGAGCTCGAAGCGGTCGAGGTCGAACTCGATCCCGTAGCGGCGCTGGCAGCCGAGGAAGCTGCGGCGAAGGGCGAGGAATGAAATACCTCGACGAGTTCCGCGACCCGGATCTTGCGCTGCGTCTCATCGACGACATCTCACGCCTCGCCACCAAGCGCCACGTGCTCATGGAGGTCTGCGGCGGGCAGACCCATTCGATCATCCGCAACGGCATCGACCGGCTGCTCCCCGACGAGATCGAGATGGTGCACGGACCCGGTTGCCCCGTCTGTGTCACGCCCCTTGAGACCATCGACAAGGCGCTCGCGATCGCCTCGCGAGACGGCGTCATCTTCTGCTCGTTCGGTGACATGCTCCGCGTCCCCGGTTCCGGCCGCGACCTCTTCTCGGTCAAGAGCGCCGGTGGCGACGTTCGTATCGTCTACTCCCCGCTCGACGCCCTGCAGGTCGCTCGCGACAACCCGGACCGCGAGGTCGTCTTCTTCGGAATCGGGTTCGAGACCACCGCGCCAGCCAACGCCATGGCGGTCTATCAGGCGAACCAGGAGGGGCTCACGAACTTCTCCATGCTGGTCTCGCACGTGCTGGTCCCACCGGCGATGCGCGCCATCCTCAGTTCACCGACGAATCGCGTCGAGGCGTTCCTCGCAGCAGGCCACGTTTGCTCGGTCATGGGATACGAGGAATACGATCCGATCGCCGCCGAGTACGGGACACCGATCGTCGTCACCGGATTCGAGCCGCTCGATCTGCTTCAAGGCATCAAGATGGCTGTCATCCAGCTCGAAGAGGGCCGGGCCGAGGTGGAGAACGCCTATCAGCGTGCGGTGAACCGCAGGGGGAACGTGCCGGCGCAAGACATGGTCGGCGACGTGTTCACCACCATCGACCGGAACTGGCGCGGTATTGGAATGATTCCGCAATCCGGCTGGGCACTCGCCGACGACTATCGGTCGTTCGACGCGGCCGAGCGCTTCACCGTCACCGACATCACCACCGTCGAATCTCCGCTGTGCCACGCCGGCGAAGTGCTGCGCGGCACCCTCAAGCCCGACGAGTGCCCTGCTTTCGGTAAGGAATGCACACCGAGGACACCCCTTGGGGCCACGATGGTTTCGGCCGAAGGGGCATGCGCTGCCTACTACCTGTATGGCCGATTCAAGGAATTGGAGGCGTCGCCATGACGATCGAGAACTGGTCGTGCCCAATGCCGCTACGGGACCATCCGACGATCGTGATGGGCCACGGTGGCGGCGGGCAGTTGTCGGCCGAGTTGATCGACCATCTCTTCGTCCCGGCGTTCGGCAATGGCGAGCTCTCGGAACTCGCGGACGCCGCCGTCCTCGACCCCGGGGGATTGATCTCGTTCTCAACAGACACGTTTGTTGTCCGCCCACGTTTCTTCCCCGGCGGCAATATCGGCGAGTTGGCAGTGAACGGCACCGTCAACGACGTGGCGATGCGCGGCGCCGTGCCCCGCTATCTGAGCGTCGGACTGATCCTCGAAGAGGGACTCCCGATGGCTGAACTCGGCGTGATCGTGGAGTCGATCGCGGCCGCAGCGGCGCACGCCGGTGTCACCATCGTGACCGGCGACACCAAGGTCGTCGACCGCGGCCACGGAGACGGCATCTACGTGAACACGACCGGGATCGGGACGCTGCGCGACGGAGCAGATATCCGCCCGCAGCGGGCGGTCCCCGGCGATGTCGTGATCGTCTCCGGGAACGTAGGCGACCACGGCATGGCGATCATGTCGGTCCGTGAAGGCCTCGAGTTCGAGGCGTCGATCGTCTCCGACACGGCTGCACTGAATTACATGATCGCCGACGTGCTCGACACCGGAGCCGATGTCCATGTGCTTCGCGATCCGACCCGCGGTGGTCTTGCTGCCTCACTCAACGAGATCGCGAACGCAGCCGATGTCGGCGTGCTCCTCGACGAACGGTCGATCCCGGTCGACCGGACCGTCGCTGCGGCCTGCGAGATGCTCGGCATGGATCCCATGTATGTGGCCAACGAAGGCAAGGTCGTGGCCTTCGTGCCGGCCGCCGACGCCGACCGGGTGCTTGATGCGATGCGGTCACATCCCGAAGGTGTCAACGCGACGCTGGTCGGCGAGGTGACCGACACACACCGGCGCATGGTCGCCGCTCGCACGCCGCTTGGGGCGACACGGGTGGTCGACATGCAGGTCGGCGAGCAACTACCCCGCATCTGCTGATGCCGCTCCGCTGTCGCTCCGCACACCGAATCGTGCTTCCGCCCAGGGGTGGTTGTGGTGGGGACGCTTGCACGGGCCGGTCGCAGGGGCGGTTTCGCTGTGCACACAGCGGAACGGCTTCGCGCGACTGTCGGTGCCACGGTCCTGGCAGTGCGGCGGCTTGGATTCGTAACCCCAGTGGTGGAAGACGCGGCGGACCCCATGGGTGACCGATCCCGCGAGATCCGGCCGGAGAGTGGAGGACTCCAACGAATCGCATGGACACGCGGCCGCGGCTGCGCCGAGGTCGCGGACCTGCTCGCTGGCGGCACGGCAACGCGCATCGACGGTGACCTCAGGGCGACATGCATTCGCGAGCGCATCGACGCGCTGGTTTCCCGCAAACTCTCGAGTTTCGATCTCGTACCGGTCATCGTTCCCCATTCCGTGGACATCGAAAATGTCGAACGTATCACCGCTGCGGTCGGCGGCGGCCCTCATTCGCCGTTCGCGGTGGCGGTGGCGGCGCGACTGGGCATCACGACGGGTGTCCCGACCACGGCCGCATCGGTCTACCGATCGAGTGACACGCGGGAGGCCACGCTTGAACGCCTCGCTGCGCTCGCTGCCCCGTTCCCATCAATCCAACTTCGCTCAGTCCCCGGAGACAGTGCCATCCAACTCATCGAGGACCTCGATTCTGCGACGCTCCTCGTCGTCGGCGTGCCGGGCGGTTCCTGGTTCCAGCGCCAGATCTTCGGTCCGGGGCATCGACTCGCCGTTGGTGCGCCGGCGGGCGTTCTCATCGTGCGCACTTCCGAACCGCGCTGCTACCAATTGGTCGCGGACGACGCCGGATCCGTTGCCGGACCGCACCTCTCAGTTGCGGCGGCTCGCCAGATCATTCACGACCCGGTCGTGGCCATCGCGGAAGAAGGCGTACTCATCGGTGTCGTTCGGTCCGACGAACTCGAGGATCTCGATGACGAACTCCAGATGGGAGACGTCATGCATCCGCCCGTATCGGTGGGAGCGGCTGAGCCGATCGACGCGATCAGCGACGTCCGCGAGTACTTCGGAGGCGGCCCGATCCCCGTAGTTGACGATGCGGGCAAGATTGTCGGCATGATTCCTCTTGGCGCGTAGGCCGCGACGGTCTCCTTCGCCGGTGGCTGGTCCTCAACGGGACTCGAGTCCTCGACCGTACACTTCAGCCATGGAGTTCCACGTGCGACCGCTGACTCCCGACACCTGGGATGACTTCCTCACGGTCATGGGACCGAGCGGTGGAGATGCCGGGTGCTGGTGCATGTACAACCGGCAAACCTCGCCCGAGTTCAACGAGGCCAAGGGAGAGCCGAACCACGCCGCCATGCGGGCTCTGGTCGAGCCTGGAGAGATCCCCCGGACTGATCGGATACGTCGACGGAGAGCCCGTCGGATGGGTTGCCGTCCAGCCGCGCGAGGTCTACGGGCGACTCGCGCGTCGCCAAGCCGCTCGACGATCGCCCGACGTGGGCCGTGACGTCTTTCGTCGTGCCGAAGCAGCGTCGAGGCGCCGGCATCGCTACTGCCCTGCTCACGGCGGCATCCGACTACGCCTCCGATCAGGGTGCGGCCGTGATCGAGGGCTACCCGGTCGATCCGCGCTAGGACCGCATGCCGGACTTCTGGGCCTGGATGGGATTCCCGTCGATGTTTGAGAGCGCGGGCTTCGAGGGGGCCGCACGCCGTAGCGAGACTCGCCCGTTCATGCGCAAGGAGCTCCGAGGTCCGGCCTGATCGCGCCGGTCGGAACGGATGCCCGCACTCGGGGCCCTTCGTAGAATCACTGCATGATCACGCACATCGACCACATCGTTCTCACGGTCACCGACGTTGAGGCGTCGGTTTCGTTCTACGAGCGAGTCCTGGGGTTGACTGCTGCGACGCTGGCGAACGGGCGCCGGACCCTCCAGTTTGGCTACCAGAAGATCAACCTTCAGGTGCTCGGCCAGGAGACACGTAACCGAGCCGGCGTTGGCTCCGGAGACGTGTGCCTCATCACAGACTGGCCGATTGATCGCACGTTCGAACACATCACCGACCAGGGGATCGAGATCCTCGAAGGGCCGGTCTCCAAGAGCGGAGCGACCGGATCAATCACGTCGGTCTACTTCAACGACCCGGACGGCAACCTCATCGAAGTCGGCACCTACGGATGAGCGACGACGCAATCCCGTTCTTGCGTAGATAGTGGAAGCCGGCTTCCACTATCTACGCAAGAATGGATGCGCCGGTCTCGACCGCTTCGAGATTCACTTCGGCAAACGATCCAGAGCCCGCC
>RCNG010001316.1_pt1 | contig 12300 bp, 10 predicted proteins | sample 2041371 | NCBI WGS metagenome assembly RCNG01 (sample SAMN09708227, study PRJNA481090) | Marine sediment metagenome, whole genome shotgun sequencing project. | biome: marine sediment; feature: ocean; material: sediment; isolation source: Sewage treatment plant 1 marine sediment (STP1) ... | reverse complement strand
TAAGGCGGTGTGGCCATGGAGAATTTGATGCCCATCTGGCTGTAGGATTCCATGCCGCCGGCAATGATGATGTCTGCCTGATTGGCGAGGATCTTCCAGGCTGCATGGTTGATAGAATCGATGGCGCTGCCGCACTGCATCTCCACGTAAGATGCTGACGTTTCGTATCCAAGACCGGAGCCCAACATGGCATGACGCGCCGGGTTTCCCGATTGGGAGCAACCAGTGGCAGATCCCAGGAAGACGCTGTCCACATGTGCCTTTTCCTTGATTTTTGTTTTTTCCAGGAGGCCGTCGATACCAATGCTCCCAAGTTTTGACGCGAAAATATCCTTGAGTGTACCCCCCATACGACCAAATGCCGTACGGACACCGTCAACGATTACCACTTCTCTTTGTTCCATGGGTTTATTCTCCTTTTATCTGACTTGTTGATACTTAATATTCCAGGAAGCTTTTACCAACGGTAGAAGCTAAAAATGTAAGCAGGACGATATCTATATGATGGAATAAAAGCATATGTCAAGAAAATAAAAAACATACAACATAGCAATGCTATGTTTATAATAATCTAAAATTAAAGAATATAATAAATATTGACAAATATTAAAAAACCACTATACTGGTCGCCGAATCAATATGAATCGACTGTGCATATAAATGATATTCCCGTTCATCAATGAGACTGGGAGGCTGTATGAAGTTAAGGGAACTCGTCGACAGAACAAGTGTTTCAACAGAGACGATCCAGTTTTATCTCAGGGAGGGAGTTCTTCCCAAACCGCGCAAACGCGGCAGGGCCCAAGCAGACTATGGGGAGCACTATGTCGAACTCATCAGTCTCATAAAGAATCTCCAGGAAAAGCACTTTCTGCCCCTCTCTATTATAAAAAAAACCATCAAGAAGCTGAAAAAACTGTCTCCCAGTGAAGAACACTATTTTCACATGCAGAGCGAATTTTTCAGTCCTGTGGGACACCTTCTTTTCCAGCAGGAGGTGATTGGTGATGAGCAGTTCAGGGAAATTACCGGACTGGGGAAAAAATGGCTGACAAAAGCAGAGGAGTGGGGAATTATAACACCTGTAGGCCATGGTGCGGAGAAAATATTTTCATCGGATGATGTGGCCATCGGAAAGGTGATGGTGGAAATGGGCCGTGCCGGCATGGGCCCTAAGGACGGTTTTGACCCTGAAGTTCTTCGTCATTACAAGGATCTTCTGCAAAAAACAGTCTCACGTCTTGCCCGTGAGTTTACAGAACAATTGCACGGGAAAGCCTCAGGGGATGAATTGGCTGAAATAGGTTTCAGCGCTTTGAATCTGATGGGTTTTTATTTCTTTTTCTTGTTTCGCAAACTGGCCCAGGAAGGTGCGAAGGCCCAGATCAAGCAACTGGAAGAAAAAAAGCAGACATTATAACGTTTATGTATGCATGAGCACACATGCATGTCGCATCATTATGAAAAGGAGAGTAGAAATGAAAAGATTACCAGAATGTTTAGTGTCTATCGGAATCGTTTTGTTGAGTATGGTCATATTGTTAGCCTGTGCTTCGACGCCACAACCCCAAAGTTTGCCGGAACAAAGACCGGGTCTATATGTAAACGGTGAATATCGCTTCACTGTAGAATATCCGGATTACTACCTTCCGGAACCACTGCAGGGAGATGATGTATTCCGGGCTGTAAACACGAATCCTTATAAAATTCCGGTAGTTAACGTGACCATAGCTGATGCCCAGGCTGGTGAAGTACTCGACGCCAATGCCTTTATCAAATCTGCTCAAAAGAGCCTCCCCGGATCGAAACGATTCAAGGTTTTATCGGAAAAAATGGTGACCCTTAACAACGGTGCACCTGGGCTGACGCTTGTATATAAATGGACCTGGACAGACGGTATGACCAAGTTGCAGACGGCGACGATGTGGGTCTTGAAAGACGGCAAGTCGATATCAGCGAATGCCACCACCATTCTGGGTGGTGATACCACTCCGGAAATGCTCCTGGGTATGGTGTCCTCCATCAAGCTTTATTAACGAATTAACCGGTCCTGAGTGACATGCAAACAAAGATTTCTAGTTTTTGAAATATTGTCAGGGTTTGTAAAATTAACCAAGAAAGGAGAAAACAATGAAAAGATTATTGAAAACGCCATGGATCATTTGTGTTGTTCTGTTCAGTTTCACTATGTTGTCTGCCTGCGCGTCAACACCTTCGGTGCAAACCAAGGAAGGGGAAACGTCTGTGCCGGGACAATACAAAAACGAGACATACCGATTTACAGCAGAATATCCTGAAAATTACAAGCCGAAGCCCCTGAAGGGAGCGGATGTCTTCAGGGTGGCACACCCGAATATGTGGGGACTACCAGTTTTTCATATAGCTGTTAAGGATGCTGTTGAGAACCTCGATGGTGCCAAGTATATAGAATTTGTCAAAAAGGATAACCCCGGGTCTAAGAACTTCGATCTGTTGTCGGAAAAGATGGTGACACTCAACGATGGTACACCGGCATTATTGATATCATGGAAATGGACTTACTCAGATGGCGCTACCAAACTTCAGAGCGCATCTTTGGCTGCCCAGAAAGACGGTAAGCGTATATCGGTCAGCTCCACGACAGTCCAGGGGACAGACACCACACCGGAAATGCTCTTGGGGGTGGTATCCACACTTAATTTTTATTAGGACGCTTCAGCCCGCATCACCGGTTCCCGAACGACAGGGAGCCGGTGACGTTTTCATAGATGAAATCCTTTGAGGAGAATCAAATCATGAGCAAACCTGCATTCCGCTCGGCAGTCACTGGCCTTGCCATATGTACTCTCTTGTCATTGCTGTCCATGACCGCCCTGGCGGGACCGGGTGACACGGTCAAAGTTGGATTGCGCTACGATCTTTCCACGGTTAATACCTTTGAGTTGAGAAACGGCAACGACATCGCTGTGGTATCATTGATGCACCAGCCTTTGCTTGCCCCGCATCCGGTGACCGGTGATCGCATCGGTATTCTGGCAAAATCCTTTGAAATCCTGGAAAACGGAAAAAAAATTCGGGTGATTTTGTACCAGGGAGCCAGATTTCATACCGGTGATCCGGTGACTGCCCATGATGTGAAATTTACCTACGAGGCCTGTGCAAATCCTGCCAACGCCCATATGCTGGCTGGCCCCCTGGACGAGATCGAAGAGATCGAAGTTGTGGATGACCACACCTTGATATTTCATTTCTATGAATCCTATGCTCCCTGGGAAGAGCTCATGTGGCTGGGGATTGCTTCAAAAAAGTATTATGAAAAAGTGGGACCTGAGAAATTTCGTTCTCATCCGGTGGGCAGCGGCGCCCTCCGTTTTAAGGAGCGAAAAATCGGTGAGTATGTCAGCCTGGAGGCAGTGGAAGGCTACCCTCTTTACGAAGTGGAAGGGTATCCTTTTGAAAAAATCAATTTTCAAACCATCAAGTTTATCACGGTCCCGGATGACGTGACACGTCTGGCCATGCTGGAAACCGGGGAACTCGACCTGGTGAGCGAGGTTCTACCCCATCAGCTGAAGCGGCTCAAAAAAAATAAACGGATTCATATCAAGAAGTCTGACCAGGTTCCCAGTCTGTTTGGGTTGGCCTGCCTGCCAAAAACAGATCCTGTCATGGGGGACCGGTATCTGGGTCTGGCGATACGACACGGCATTAACAGTCAGGAAATCGTGGATAAAATTTTTCTGGGTGAAGGCTACCCTCTTTATCGATTTGCCAGCAAGGCGGAATTAGGGTACGACCCGGACATCGTATTTGATTTCAATCCGGAAAAGGCGCGTGCATTCTTAAAGAAATCAAGTTATAAACCCGGCACACCCCTGACTTTGACCTACACTAGCCTGGTCCCCAACGCACCCTTGATTGCGGCACTCACACAAAAATATCTCAAGGAGATCGGTATCACTATAAAGTTGCAGCAGCTCGAAGAGGGTACGGCTATTACCTACACGAGGAACAGGGACAAGCGTCTGGGGCATATACGACTTTATGGTTGGCCGGGAAGCCGAGACCCCAATAACCGTATGCTCTTAACACTACTCAGCACCGCTCCCTATGCCTCGAACACCGATCGACCCAGGAAGAACGAGGTTGACCAACTGATCCTGGCCCAGGCCAGGGAAATGGACAAAACCAAAAGAGAAGCCATGATAAAGGAGATCTACGCCATTACGGAGTATGATTCCATTGGTACTATCTTGTTCGGTTTGAACATGATATACGCCATGAACGAGCGTATCGATTATACATGGACCCCCAAAGAAGCCTATTTCCCGAATCTGCACACAATTAAACTGGTCAAATAATAACATCGCTGCGCGATGTTATTTGGCGCGGCTTCGCCGCTTTTATTAATTTACGTTTCAAGTTTGCTGATTCCCCCCTGCGACTCGACTTGTCTTCGACCTTGAGCTCAGACCGAAAGGAGCTCGCCGACAAGTCTTGACAAAGATCCCGGTTTATCGGGACAGCGCAGGTCTTCATCAAATTAGATTAAAATTCTTGTCAGGGCGAAAGTGTGTTAGCCTTACGCCCCGGAGCGACACCGTCGCGTTTTATAAAATCGTTCCTACGATTTTATTCTGATTGCACCACAGGACATTCGATAAGAGGCAGATATCATGCAGGGATACATTCTGAAAAGGATTCTGATTGCCGTGTTCACCATATTTGCGGTGCTGACGGTGGTGTTCTTTGTTTTTCGTCTGGGTCCTGCTGACCCTGTGGCGGTGATGCTGCCCCCTGATGCAACCCCCCAGGATGCTGAAAATCTGACCAGGAAGTTTGGTCTGGATCAGCCCCTGATGGTCCAGTACAAGAACTATCTCAAAAATGCGGTCAAGGGTGATTTTGGGGCCTCCTTCAGATTTAACGAGCCGGCCCTGAAGGTGCTGTTCCAACGGTTCCCGGCCACCCTCCAGCTGGGTCTGGTGGCCTTTGTCATATCCGTCCTGGTGGGCTTGTCCGTAGGCATTATTTCTGCGGTCAGACCGGATTCATTTATCGATCGGATCGGTCGTTTGCTTGCCCTGGCCGGGATGTCGCTGCCGTCGTTCTGGGTGGGGGTTATGCTGATTCTTTTTTTTGGGGTAACCCTGCGGTGGCTCCCCATTGCCGGGAAAGGAACCCTGGCGCACTATATCATGCCCGCTTTCTGTATGAGTCTTTACCCCATTGCGCTGATTACGCGTCTGAGCCGCTCTTCCATGCTGGATGCCCTCAAGAGTGACTATGTGGTCATGGCACGCATAAAGGGTGTTCCCGAGTTTTACGTGATTCTTATGCACGCCTTTAAAAATGCCTCCATACCTGTTCTGACAGTAATTTTTGGTATATTCAGCGGTTTTATCGTGGGCAGTGCGGTGGTGGTGGAATACATCTTCTCATGGCCGGGTATCGGGAGGCTGGTGATGGAATCTTATTTTGCGAGAGATTATCCCGTGGTGCAGGTGTTTGTCATCTTTGTCACCTTTGTGGTGGTTACAATCAACCTGATCGTCGATATACTCTATGCATACATCGATCCCAGGATTCGTTATCAGTAGTAAGGAGCGGTTTGTGCCGGTCTGATAAGCAGGGGTTGGCTTTTGATCCATTTATTTAAAAATAAGAAGAAAGCAAGTGCCAGACAAAAAGGAGGGATCCGACCCCCCTATGTCGGTTTTTTCTGTCTGGGAATCTTCTTTCTGGCGGTGATATTTGCGGATGTTATCGCACCCTATGATCCCCAGGAGGGAGATCTTTTCAGCACAACGATCCCGCCGGTGTGGCAGGAAGAGGGCAGTATGGCCCATATCCTGGGCACCGATATGCTGGGAAGGGACGTCCTGAGTCGTATTATCCATGGCTCGCGAATGTCGCTTCTCATCAGTGTCGGGTGCATCCTTTTTTATGGAAGTATCGGGGTGACCCTGGGGCTTGTTTCGGGGTTTCGGGGGGGGCGCACGGACATGCTCATCATGCGTCTGGCCGATCTCTGGCTTTCGTTGCCTGCCATTATCGTTCTGTTCATGCTGGCCAGCGTGCATGGTCCCAGCGCCAAAACCATCATTCTCACCTTCGGGATCATGGGCTGGCCCAACTATGCCAGGATCGTGAGAGGGGAGTGTCTGAGTCTTAAAGAAAGGGATTTTGTCAGGCTGGCAAGAGTGGCAGGTTGCAGCAAACTGCGTATCATGTTTTCGCACATTCTTCCCAATATTATGAACACCATTATCATCATGGCAACCATTGAGATCGGGGGTATTATCGTGTTGACGGCCTCCATGAGTTTTCTGGGTCTGGGTACCCAACCGCCCTCGTGTGACTGGGGTTTGATGCTGGCAGAGGGTCGCCAGTACATTACCTATGCCTCGTGGCTGGTGACGTTTCCCGGTCTTGCAATTGTGATTACCGTTCTCGGGTTCAACCTCACCGGGGATTGGCTGCGGGAGATTTTAGACCCCAAACAGAAACTTCGCTGATGGATTATTCAGGCATGCAGACAAGCAGTGACAACCTTCTCGAGCTCCAGGATCTTAAAACAACCTTTTTTACCAAACAGGGTGAAGTTAAGGCTGTGGACGGCGTGAGCTTCCGTGTGGGCAAAGAAGAGATTGTCGGTCTGGTGGGGGAATCCGGATGTGGTAAGAGCGTCACATCCCTCTCCATCATGCGGCTGGTGCCCCAACCGGCAGGCAAGATCGTGTCCGGCCGGATTCTGTTCAAAAACGAAGATCTCATGACAAAATCTGAAGACCAGATGCGTCAACTGAGAGGGGACCGAATCTCCATGATTCTGCAGGACCCCATGGTGGCCATGAATCAGTTGCTCACCGTGGGAAAGCAGCTGGGTGAGCCTTTCAGGTTTCATGACAAAGTCAAGGGATCGCTGAAAGAGATGTGTATCGATCTCCTCAGGAAAGTCAAGGTCCCGGCCCCGGAAAGCCGTGTGGACAATTACCCGTTCCAGTTCAGCGGCGGGATGTCCCAGCGGGCACTCATCGCCATGGGTATTGCCAACAACCCGGACCTATTGATCGCAGATGAACCCACCACTGCTCTGGACGTTACCATTGCGGCCCAGGTTCTCAAGCTGATGAAGGAGATCCAGAAAGAAACCGGATCTTCCATCATCCTTATCACCCACGACCTGGCTACCGTGGCCCAGATCTGTACCCGCGTTCTGGTGATGTATGCAGGCCGGATTGTGGAAAGTGCCGGGATAAAAACCTTTTATAAAAAACCGGCCCACCCTTATTCCAAAGGATTGATCCAGTCTGTTCCCGTGCTCGGCCGACCCGTGGAGCGTCTTTTTTCCATCGACGGCCAGCCACCCAGTCTGTTTGATATGCCGGAAGGATGCCGGTTTTCTCCCCGTTGCAACCAGGCCCAAAAAAGGTGTTTTCGAGACTATCCGCCGGAAATCATGCTGGAAGAAAACCACAGCGTGGCTTGCTGGCTCTATGCAGGGAATTAACCCATGTCGACCCGTGAAATCATATCGGTCAAAAACCTGAAGAAATATTTCCCCGTCACAAAGGGAACATTTGTCAGCAGGGTGACCGGACAGGTCAAAGCGGTGAGCGATATCAGCTTTTCCCTGGGGCAGGGGGAAACCCTCGGCCTGGTGGGTGAATCAGGGTGCGGAAAATCGACGACAGCCAACATGCTCCTGGGGTTAGAGACACCCACTGCTGGCCAGATACTGTTCCAGGGACATGATATTACCGGCTTCAATAAAAAGGAGCGTTTTGCCTTTCGCAGAAATATCCAGGCGGTTTTTCAAGATCCCTTTCGATCCTTGAATCCCAGAAAGAAAGTCCGACAGATTATTTCCGAACCCCTTATCGTGCACAGGGTCGGAACCAAAAAACAGATTGAAACAAGGGTTCAAGAACTTCTGGATCTGGTGGGATTCGATTCACACCACGCATCCCTTTATCCGCATGAATTCAGTGGTGGGCAGCGGCAGAGAATTGCCATTGCCAGGGCTCTGGCGCTTGAACCGAAAGTGATTGTTCTGGATGAGCCGGTGTCGGCACTGGATGTGTCCATACAGGCCCAGATTCTGAATCTGCTCATCGATCTCCAGGAGAGGCTTAACCTGACCTATGTCATTATTTCACATGATCTGGCGGTGGTGGAACACGTCAGCAGCATGATCGGTGTGATGTATCTGGGCTACTTGATGGAGCTGGCTCCCAGCCGGGAGCTATACCGGAACGCAAAACATCCCTACACCCGGGCGCTCCTGGAATCTGTGCCGGTTGCCGACCCTGAACAAATCAAGGCCGTCAGCCTGGAAGGAGAGGTACCCAGCCCCCTGAACCCACCCCCGGGATGCACGTTCCACCCACGCTGCAATGAATCCAAATCCATGTGCTGTGAAATTGAACCAAAGATGCGGGAGGTTTCGCCCGGGCATTACTATCGGTGCCACTATTCTGCTTAGTTCACAAAAATTAACGAGACATTTATTGGAAAAAGAGTAACAATAGGCAATCTTCTCGCTAATTTTCAGTCTGGGGGTTTTCCTGATCGGCTCGGGACTTTTTTTATTCAGCACTCGTAGTCACCAACTACAGCTTCAGGCTGAAATGTCTTGCTCCAAAGCCGATCAAATTCGTGAGCAAGCCAGACTACCCGGTGTGTTAAAAAAAAATAGCGGATAGGCCGCGTATGGTATTAAGGAGAAAAGATGGCTTCTTCAAAAATAGCGGACAATGCAGGGGATGGTGTAAAAATCGTACGTACCACTTCGACTTTTGATTGTGGGGGACGATGTCCCATCAAACTGCATGTCAAAGACAACAAGATACTGCGTATCGAAGGTGATGACATCGCGGACACAGGCCAACAGCTCAGAACTTGTCTGAGGTGTCGTGCTTACCGGCAATACGTTCATCACCCGGAACGACTCATGCATCCGCTCAAACGTGTGGGGGTAAAGGGTCAAGGAAAATTTGAACGCATCACCTGGGACGAAGCCCTGGACACCCTGGCAGACAAACTCAAAAGTGTAAAAGAGAAACACGGCAATGCCGGTATACTGTTGGCAACAGGCGGTGGCTACCTTGCCGGTCTTCACAACGGCGGGTTTGCCGCGGCCAGGTTGCTGGCCCAGTTTGGAGGCTATACCACCCATTACGGCAATATTTCGTCCGAAGGGGCTGTGTGGGCCAGCCTGACCCAGTATGGATCTGTGATGGTGGGAAACAGCCGGGAAGACATGCTCAGTTCAAAACTGATTATTCTGTGGGGATGGGATCCGGCCAGGATGATTTCCGGCACCAACACCATGCACCACCTGATAAAGGCCAGGGAAAACGGCGCCCGAATAATTGCCATCGATCCACGCTATCACGATACCGCGGCAACCGTCGCTGATGAGTGGATCCCCATATACCCAAGCACGGACACGGCCATGATGGTGGCCATGGCCCATGTCATGATCACAGAAGGTCTGCACGATCAACCTTTTCTGGATACTTACACAGTGGGGTTCGAAAAATTCCAGGCCTATGTCATGGGTGAGGAAGACGGTGTACAGAAAACGCCCGCCTGGGCAGCGGAAATTACGGGTGTACCGGCCGATACCATTGTACGCATTGCCAGGTTGTATGCTGGAACAAAACCTGCGGCCCTGATGGATTGTCAGGGACCAGCCCGCAGCGCTATGGGAGAGCAGTATAATCGTTGTGCATCCACCCTGTGTGCCATGACGGGCAACGTGGGCCGATCCGGCGGTAGTGCCGGCGGGGGGCTCATGGGGATACCCATTGGTCACATGTTCCGCATGTCAGCCATTCCGCCGGGCAAGAATCCCGTGGAGTTGGATGGGCCTAAAGTAAAGGGGACTCTGGATATCCGACTGCGTGTGGCCAAACGCATCCATATCAACAAGTTGTTCGACGCCATATTAAAAGGCAAAACTGGAGGATACCCGGCCGACATCAAAATGATGTGGTCCATGTGCAACAACTACGTCAATCAGACAGGCAACAGCAACAAGGCTCACCGCGCCTTGAAACAATTGGATTTTCTGGCCGTGAACGAGCTTTTCATGACGGCTACAGCCCGGTACGCCGATATCGTTCTACCGGTGACAACGGCAGCAGAGCGCTCCGATCTGACCAGGCCCTGGCCGTCCGGGCCTTATTTTACGTTTGTGAACAGAGCCCTGGAGCCCCTGGGTGAGTGCAAATCCGACCTGGACATCACAGCAGAAGTGGCTGAACGACTGGGAGTCAAAGACTTCAACCCATTTGCCAAGGATGATATCCTCAAAATGTTTGTGGAAAACAATCCGGAGACGGCCCCGCTGATTCCCGATTTTGATAAATTCCGGCGTGAGGGCATCCACCGGGTAGTGCTGGAAAAGCCCATCGTGGCTTTTCAGAAGCAGATCGAGGATCCGGAAAATCATCCCTTTGAGACACCCTCCGGAAAAATTGAAATATTTTCACAGCGTGTTGCTGACCTGGACAACCCCCTGTGCCCTCCCATTCCCAAATATATGCAGGTTCCAGAGGATCGCAGCGATCCTCTGGCTGAAAAATATCCCCTGCAGCTGCTTACGCCTCACCCGAAAAACCGGGTACATTCCGAACTGTATAAGGTTGAATGGTTGCGGGAGGTTGAACTTCATCAGGCCTGGATCAACCCCGTTGATGCAACAGCGCGTGGTATAACCGACGGTGATGAAATCTATGTGTATAACGATCGTGGAAGGGTAGTGATACCCGCCTGGGTGACGGAGAGAATCAAACCGGGAGTTATATCCATATTCGAAGGCGCCTGGTACTCTCCGGACGAAAATGGGGTTGATCGGGGCGCCTGTGCCAACACCCTGACCCCTGATACATACTCGGGGGGCGGGGCAGCGGTGATGAATACGTCCCTGGTACAAGTTGAGAAAATATGACGTTTGGGCTAAAATGTCTTTTTCTTTTCCGGTTTATCCGGGTTGAGGTCTATAGGAGTTGTCAGAAAAACGTTTCGATTGAGGACTGTTTTTCTGCTACAAACCCTTATGCCGCCATCCTATTTTCGGAACATTATTGTGACAAGCGGTATAAATTAAAAAGCAGAAATTTCGTAAAAGAGCGACAAGGTCGCATTTCATAAATTCGTTCCCATGAATTCGTGAATGGAGAGAATCATGCAAGTAGGATTTTATTTTGACCAGACCCGCTGCACCGGCTGCAGTGCATGCCGTGTGGCCTGTAAAGACTGGAACGATATCCCGGCCGGACCGGAGAACTGGATGAACGTCCAATATTCAGAAAATGGAAAATGCCCGGATGTGTTTGTCAGCTATATGGTCGCCGCCTGCTGGCACTGCCTTGAACCGGTCTGTATACCAGCCTGCCCGGAAGGGGCTATCACCAAAAGAGCACAGGACGGTATCGTTGTCGTGGACAGGGAAGCCTGTATCGGAAACGAAAAATGTGATGCCAAATGCCTGAAAGCTTGTCCTTACAATGCGCCCCAGTTTGGTCCTGAAAAAGGGGCCAGGATGGGAAAATGCAATTTTTGTGTTGACCGCTGGGAGGCAGGCAAGGTGCCGGATTGTGTTGAGGCCTGTCCAACGCGAGCCCTGGATGCAGGCCCACTGGATGAACTGGAAAAAAAATACGGGAAAATCCGGGAAGCCGAAGGTTTCACGTATTCCAAGCGGACCCAACCGGCATTAATTTTTAAACCCAAACCAAACGTCCAAGTTAAGTGATTTTCATCACGAAGTCACGAAAGGACGAAAACACGAAAAAAGTAAACAGGCCTTTCGTGCTTTCAAATTTTCGTGTTTTCGTGATTGAATGATCTGTTGAGCGATATGCTATGTACGCCAATTCACATAAAATAGTTAAAGGAATTCTGAATGCCCAAAGTTGATTTAAGCGTGATCGGAAAAGAGAACGATCCCGTTGAGTTTGAATATACCTGGAAAGACGTGGTGCTATATGCCTTGAGTGTGGGTGCCACCGAACAGGAGTATTCACTTGTTTATGAGCACGCACCCGATGGGCTCAAGGTCCTGCCAAGCTTTTGCGTGATCCCGGCCCTCAAAGCATTTCCCTACGTGGGGGATGTGGACTGGCCCTTGTTCCTGCATGGCGAACAGAGCATACGCTTGCAAAGACCTCTACCGCCGGATGGCAAGATCGTGCAGGTGGGTGAGGTGAAAAACATTTATGACAAAGGTAAGGGTGCGGTTTACGATATACGTATTACCGGCCGTAGCATGGAGGGTGACCTGCTCTATGAAGCCGGGTATGTCAATTT
>RCNG010001315.1_pt1 | contig 12300 bp, 9 predicted proteins | sample 2041371 | NCBI WGS metagenome assembly RCNG01 (sample SAMN09708227, study PRJNA481090) | Marine sediment metagenome, whole genome shotgun sequencing project. | biome: marine sediment; feature: ocean; material: sediment; isolation source: Sewage treatment plant 1 marine sediment (STP1) ... | reverse complement strand
ATCATGGCCCGGGTCTCCCTGTCCCTGAATCTGTTCAGTGTTCCCCATGATGCAGCAAGGACCGAAGCAGTACCCATAGCCATGACGGCCCAAGGAACAGTCCGGACGATTCCCCTCATGGAGAGCGATCCGGTCAATCCTGACGAGAATCTTTCAAAGAATCCCGCTTGCCCCCCCTGGCCGTCAACGGAGACCGAGCGCGTAACGACCATGAAAACGATGGCTGATATCAGGGCAATTGTTGCCACGAGGCTGATATTTCTCTTTGGCCGCGTGGAGAAAGTAGCCGCTGCGAGGAGTGCCGGGGCCGCAAGGAGGACCTCGTTTCTCATAACCGCCGATGCGGCCGAGAGTAAAGTCACCGCTGCGAAGGTACAGATACCTCCGTGTGAAATTGAGATCCGGTCGAAGAGAAGGATCGCTCCAGTGAGAAGAGCCAGGGCGGGGACGACAGGATGGAAATATGTCCCGCTCTCCCAGAATACCGGGGCCAGCATGGTGATGAGGGTGCAGCAGGCTGCGACCGTCCTGTCGAACCGCCTGCGAAGAAGTCGAAAGAACAAGCCGGAGAAGAGTGAAAAGCTAAGAACTCCAAGTATGTTGAGAAAAGTAATCGTATCACCGGGAGCCTTGACAAATACCGGATGAAGGAGCTTGAAGAGAAAGTAAATACCCGGATTGAGGAATCTGCCGTACAGCATGCAGTCGGCAAGTGGCTCTCCGGCAGCCATCCTCGCCATACCGGCGGCCATCACGACCGAATCGGGTTCACTCATCCCGCCGCGGTAGGTATAGAGCGATCCTGCCAGTATAGCTGTGATCATCAGGCCCGCCGTGACAGCCAGGTCCCGTTTTCTATCCGTATTGTTTACAGGCATCTTCTCCATTTCGTTATACGGGATGTTAGCATATTGCGGACCAGAGGTCTATCCGCACAGGGCATTCTGAAGAGCGGCAATTATTTTGATTCCTATAACACTTAAGTTGCATTGACACGCATACCTTACTGGCTTAATCTGTAATCGATTCAGTTTGAATATTTCAATCGTACTGATATATCCGGAAGGATTGTCATCTCTTATCGGACTCTTTAAGAAAGGGGAACCAGGATGGGTGGATTCGTCTTTGACGTCAAAGCTATAAAGCGTATAGCCACCGTCGGCATGTTGCTCACACTGCTGGCAGCTGTTTCATGCGGCGGTGGAGAGAAAGAACTGCCCGAAACCGTCAGGCCTGTCAAGGTCATCAAGATATCGGACGGGTCGTGGAGCAGTAATGAGGAGTACCCCGGTCAGGTAAGGGCATCGAGAAGGGTGGATCTGGCATTCCAGGTCTCAGGCCCGCTGATCAGCATCAGCGCGAAAGAGGGTCAGGTCGTCAGCAAGGGCGAGGTGATCGCGAGGATCCTTCCGCGGGATTACGAGACGGCCCTCAACAAGGCAAAAGCCGAGGCGCTCGAGGCCGAGCAGCAGTTCCAGCGCTATCGGGAACTCTACATCCAGAAGCAGGTCTCGAAGGCCGATTTCGACAGTTACAGGGCCGCCAGGGACGTTGCCTTGGCTAACGAAGAAGATGCGAAGAACGCTCTGAGCGATACGAGGCTGAGAGCCTCATTCGACGGAATCATCGCGGTAAGATTCGTCGAGAACTTCGAGGAGGTCCAGGCCAAGCAGCCGATAGTGAGCCTGCAGGATCTATCGAGCATCGAGATCCTTGTCGATCTCCCCGAACGGGGGATGGTTTTCGACGGTCAGAGGAATGTGGCCGTTGCGGTAGCCCAGTTCCCCTCGTCGCCGGGAAGGGAATTCCCTCTCACGTTGAAGGAATTCTCCACCCAGGCCGATCCCCAGACTCTCACCTACCGGGTCGTTCTGGAGATGGTACAGCCCGAAGATATCCGTTTTCTCCCCGGCATGACGGCCAAGGTAATCGGAAGAAGCGAGATGAAACGTGATGCCGATGAGGGATTCATCATCCCTGCGATCGCCGTAGTTTCCGACGGCGCCGGAGGCCAGTTTGTCTGGATAGTCAAGGAAGAGGACATGACGGTTCACAGGATCCCTGTGACGGTCGGCGAGCTCTCCGGATCGACCAAGATCCGGATTACCTCGGGGCTGTCAGGCGGAGAGACCGTGATCACCGCCGGCATGACAAGGCTGATGGAAGGCACGAAGATTACAATCTGGAACGAATGATGAATGGAGTCATGAGCGATGAACCTCGCTGAAATATCTATCAAAAAGAGCACCATCACGTGGACCCTGACCGTGGTCTGCCTCGTGATCGGCTATATCGCTTACACGGGCCTTCCTCGACTCGAGGATCCCGAGTTCGCGATCAAGGAAGCGGTCGTGAGGACGCCCTACCCCGGTGCGTCCCCCGAAGAGGTCGAGAAGGAAGTCACTGAGAAGATCGAGAAGGCGATCCAGCAGCTCGGACAGCTCAAGAGGGTCGAATCGTACTCGGAGGCCGGTGCGTCAATCGTAAGGGTAGTGATAAAAGACAACTACACTATGGATATGCTGCCCAGCGTATGGGACGAACTGCGAAGGAAGATACTCGATGTCACACCTGATCTTCCCCCGGGAGCCGGACCGCCAATGGTCCTGGATGATTTCGGGGATGTGTACGGAGTGTACTTCGCTCTTTATGGAGAAGGGTATTCGTTTGCCGAACTGAAAGATGTCGCCGAGATGCTTCAACGCGAGCTTCTCACCGTGACCGACGTCAAGAAGGTCGTCTTCATGGGGATGCAGACCGAAGCGGTCTATGTCGAGATGTCGAAGACGAAGATGGCCTCACTCGGGATCACGAGAGAGGAGATATTCGACGCGTTGACTGCGAAGAACATCCCTGCCGACGCCGGCGACATGAAGATCGGATCCGAGTATATGCGTATATATCCGACGGGAGTGTTCGAATCGGAAAAGGACTTCGGCGATCTCTTCATCAGCTCAAAGGGCGGCCGGCTGATATACCTCAAGGATGTTGCGACAGTCACGAGAGATTATATCGATCCGCCGAAACAGCTCCTGCGTTTCAATGGTCACCGAAGTATTGGAATAGGAATCTCCACCGTTCAGGGCGGCAACGCGGTCGTGATGGGTGAGGGGGTGGAAAAGAGGGTCAGGCAGCTTCAGCAGCAGATCCCGGTAGGGATGGAACTGGGAGTCATAGCCCTTCAGTCAGAATCGGTGACTCTGGCGATAAACAGTTTCATCATAAGCCTCCTGGAAGCGGTCCTGATCGTAATAGTGGTCCTTCTGTTTGCGATGGGCCTGAAGAGCGGGCTGATCATCGGATTCGTCCTCGTTGTCACGATCGCCGGCACTTTCGTTGTCATGGGCGCTTACAATATCACTCTCGAGAGGATATCGCTGGGAGCTCTGATAATCGCACTCGGAATGCTCGTCGATAACGCAATAGTGATCGTCGAGGGGATGAAGGTGAAGATCGAAGGGGGCATGGACGGTGCACAGGCCGCGAAGGAGGTCGCAGCCCAGAACGCGATGCCTCTTCTCGGAGCTACCGCAGTGGCCGTTCTGGCTTTTGCCTCGATCGGAGCCATGGAGAACCAGACCGGGGAGTTCTGCAGGTCTCTCTACTATGTGATCCTGATCTCGCTCTCGTTGAGCTGGCTCACGGCTATGACGACGACGCCGCTTATGGTCAAGATGATGATGAAGCCAAAGAAAGTGGCAGCCGGCGCAGAGATGGAGAAGAAGGATCCCTACGCCGGGAAAATGTATGTAGCCTACCGTGCTCTAGTGACGAAGGCGATAAAGTTCAAGTGGGTAACCCTCGGAATCGTACTTGGATTGTTCGTGGCTGCGCTGATCGGATTCGGTTTCCTCGACCAGATGTTTTTCCCTCCTTCTCCACGGCCGCAGTTCATCATCGAGTGCCACTTCCGGGAAGGCACCCACATCTATGAGACGGAGAAGAAAGTCGAGCAGATCGAGAAATACTTCGAGGGTGTCGAAGGAGTGACAGACGTCATTCCGGCTATCGGGGGTGGGCACTCGAGATTCGTGCTCGTCTATGACGTGCCGGTTGACGCGTCGAACCAGTACGCGAATATTATTGTGGGCGTAGAAGACGTCAAGATCGTCGATGAGATATTCCAGAAGGTCCAGTTCGACCTTGAATCGATGTTCCCCGACGCCAACATCAACGTGAAGAAATTCCTTCTCGGACCGGGCAAGGGAGGCAAGATCCAGCTGAGGATCAACGGTCCGGACCCGGCAGTGCTCCGCGAACTTTCCGACAGGGCTATGGCAATCCTTCGCACGGCCGAAGATTCGAAAGCTGTCCGTAGCGAGTGGGGTGAGCCGGTAAAGGTCATCAGACCGATTATGGCGGAGGATACCGCCCGTAGACTCGGCATCTCCAGACCAATGGTCGCCACCGCCCTCCAGTCGAATTTCCGGGGAACGACTACCGGTTTCTACAGGGAGGGTATCAACCTGATCCCTATAGTCGCCAGGGCGCCGGAGGACGAGCGGACGACGATCGAGAATATGAGGGATATCCAGATATTCAGCCCGTCGGCCCAGACTATGGTCCCACTGCGCCAGGTTGTAGATGGAATCGAGACAGAGATCGAGAACTCGAGGATTTCGCGTTGGCACCGGCGGTCCATGCTTCGGGTCCACGCCGATGCAAGATTTGGGCTCCCCTCGCAGCTTATGGCGAGGGTCAAGGCGCCGATAGAGCTGGCGCTGGGCGTCGATACAGAGCAGTACCTCGGGAAGGAAGTACCGCCCGAGAAATATACCGCTTCGACGATTCCGGTGAAGTACGATGATATCATCCCGCTCAAGGGAATGCCGGGTTACTTCATGTCATGGTCGGGTGAAGTGGAGGACTCGGCCGACTCGACAGCGAAGCTGGGGGCAAGCATCCCCATATATTTCGGAATGATGATCCTTGTTGTAATATTACTTTTCAACGCATTCAAGCAGCCCGCGATCATCTGGCTCACTGTGCCACTGTCCGTTATCGGTGTCACTGCGGGACTGCTGATATTCGGGCAGCCATTCGGGTTCATGGCCCTGCTTGGACTGATGAGCCTTGCGGGGATGTTGATCAAGAACGCCATTGTCCTGATTGATCAGATAGATCTTGAGATCAAGGAAGGAAAGCCTCCGCTTCTCTCCGTGATCGATTCGGGGGTCAGCCGTATGCGACCCGTCTCGATGGCGGCGCTTACGACGATCATGGGCATGATTCCGCTGCTGCAGGACAAGTTCTTCGTCTCGATGGCCGTGACGATCATGTTCGGCCTGGGATTCGCGACTCTCCTGACGCTGGTAGTCGTACCGGTCCTGTACACTGTTTTCTTCAAGATAAAATTTACGGAGCAGCTCCTTTCAGACGGTGCTGCAGAGGGAGCGAAGTGATGGCGATGAAAAGAGCATTGATCGTATTTGTTCTGGCGGCATCGCTCGCCCTGTCGATGACCGTCGACGCCCGGGAAAGGACTGTCCGCCTCGGCGTAGTGCTGGACGGCCCGTGGGCGAGGAGCTCGCTTTACAGGGAGAACTTCCTGGAGGAAATCCGCAGTACTACTGCCGGCGAGGTGGAGATCGTCCTGGACGATTCCTCGGTGCTCGACGGGGGCTGGTCGGTCGAACAGATAAACGCGTCGCTGGACAGGCTGCTCGCCGACGGCTCGATCGACATCGTACTCATGATGGGAAAGATCGGATCGAACGAGGCGTGCAGGAGGAGGAAACTGCCAAAACCGGTCATAGCGGCCGACATTCTCGACACGTCATTCGAACATATTCCGTTCAAGGATGGGACGAGCGGAATCAGGAACCTCAATTACATAGCATCCTTCCGCACTATCGGGAGCTCGATCACAGCTTTCAGGGAGATCACACCTTTCGATGAACTCGTCGTCCTGGTTGACGCAGTCGAATTCAGTTTGATACCCGAATTAAAGGAATTTATCGGGCGTATAGAGAAAGAGATCGGCGTTGACCTGATCTTTGTCGAGGTCAATGGATCGGCGGAGCAGGCCCTTCTCGAGATTCCTCCCGACGCCGAGGCGGTGCTCATGAACTTCCAGCCCAGCCTGACCGACCTGCAGTTCGTCGATCTGGTTACCGGGCTCAACGACAGGGATCTGCCGACATTCACTGTTTCCGGGAGGGAAGAGGTGGAGGCAGGCATACTGGCGGGGTTGAGCGCACAGGAGAGCAACCTGCAGCTCGCCCGTGGCGTGGCGATCAACATCATGGATATCGCCCGCGGGACCGCTGCCAGTACGCTGCCTGTTTCATTCACGATCGAAGAGACCCTCGTGATAAACATGGCCACGGCGAGGAAGATAGACGTCTACCCGTCGTACAGGATCTCCACGGGAGCGGATCTGATCAATGAGAGGGCAGAGGGGACTGGCAGGATGCTTTCCCTGGAGGACGCGATATCCGAAGCTCTCGTGGCCAACCTCGATCTCGCCGCTGCGGACAGGTATGTCGCCGCGGGCGCGAACCAGGTCAACGAGGCAAGGGCTACATTGCTTCCATGGGTCGGTGTAAGTACCGATTATTCGGTGATCGACGAAGACAGGGCCGCGGCTCTCGGCGGCCTGATGCCGGAGAAACTCTGGACAGGTTCGGCCGGACTGACCCAGCTGATCTATTCCGACCGGGCATGGGCGGGTTATACGGTTGGGAAGCACCTGCAGGAATCCCGTGTGCAGGACGTCGAGGCAATACGTCTCGATATTATCCAGGCTTCCGCCACCGCTTATATCAGGGTTCTCCAGGCCATGACTTTTGAACAGATACAGAAGGAGAACCTCGTACTTACGAGAGAGAATCTCGCCAGGGCGAGGATCAGGGTCTCTGCAGGCATCGCCGGGCCGGATGAGGTATACCGCTGGGAAAGTGAGATTGCGACGTCAAAGGCAGCCGTCCTCACAGCGGAATCCCTGACCCTGGCATCCCGGGTCGAGATGAACAGGATCCTCAACCGCCCGCTTATGGAGGAATTCACAGCAGGGGATATTTCTGATGAGGCAATCGAGAATTTGCTGGTCGATGACTGGATCACGGACTATCTGCAGAATCCACGGACGTTGAGACAGCTCAGCGGATTTGTTCTGGAGGATGCCGTTATTAACGCGCCCGAGATCAAGGGCGTAGATGCTCTCATCGCTGCCGCCGAGCGGACTCTGTCAGGCTCGAAGAGGAGTTTCTGGATACCCGATTTCTCCCTCAATGGAGACGTGACACAGCGTTTCGACAAATCAGGAGCCGGCTCGGCGCCGGCTTCAGGAAGCACGATTGATAAGACAGGCTGGCAAGTGGGCGCGACAGCCTCGATCCCTCTGATTACAGGCGGAGAGAGGATCGCCACTCTCGGCAGGACCACAGAGGAACTGGCACGTGTCAGGGTCGAGAGGAGCGCTCTTGAGCAGAGAGTGGAGCAGAGAGCACTCAATGCCATCTACGTGATAAGAGCTTCTTTTCCGGCTATAGGGCTTTCGAGAGAGGCAGTGGAAGCATCGGAAAAGAACCTGGACCTGGTTTCAGATTCGTATACGCAGGGTATCAAGTCGATCATCGACCTGATCGACGCGCAGAATAAATATTTCGTCGCGAAACAGGCGTCCGCCAACGCCGCCTTTGGATTCGCGACTGATCTTGTGAAGCTGCAGAGAAGTGTCGGCAAGTACTATATGCTGCTCGGAGATGGTGAAAGAGAGAATTTCAAGGGACAGGTTGAATCGAACGAATAAGGACTGTAAGAGGAGAATGATATGGGCGACGAGCTGTTGACCGCAGGAAAACTCGCCAGGGAATGGGGCGTGTCTCCGAAGGATGTCAAGGCTGCCATAGAGAAATCCGGTGTCTGTGAGGATGTAAAGAAGGGCGCATGCCGCTACTATTCGCCCAAGACGGCGGCAAAGATAAAGAAGGCCCTGAAATAGTGAGGATCTTATACATCCTGGTATTATCGGTCCTTGCTTACTCCGGCTGTGGCGGCGGACCATCAATAGAACCGGTAGATACAACGATGATGCCCGAGATGGAGGCGACAGTCGCGGAGCTGGTCGAAGGGATCAACGTCCGGGCAGACAGTATTCGTGGCATAAAAGCCGACCTCGACATGTCTTTCATCCGCGCTCCAGGCGAAAAATCAAGGGGTTGCCAGGGAAAACTCGTCGCATTCAGGGCGAGAGCTGCTGCTGACGGTTCGAGGATATACCTCAAGGGATACAAGAGCCTGATCCCGTCATTCTTTACGCTTATAAGCGACGGCACCGGATTCTGGCTGCACATCCCCAGCGAGAAGGTCGTCTATACCGGTCCGTACGACAGGACGGAAACGGCTGATACGGCAGAGGTCGATCTCGAAGCTGCCGATCTTGCGAGAGCGCTTTTTGTCGAGCCGTTCGCCCCGGCCGATATCGCGGGATTGACCGAGGAATCGGGAGTCTATATCGTCACGTTGACTCGTAACGGCGCGTTGCGCCGGCGACTGTGGATTGAGAAGAAGATGTTCGCGGTCGTCATGGAAAAGTACTATAATCCCGCCGGCGGGGAGGACCTGGAACTTCGCAGGTCGAAGCATACGTTGTACGGCGGCGTGCAGTATCCCCTTGAAATCACGATATTCAAGCCCGATTCGGGTAGAGAGATCTCCCTGTTGATCAGGGAATTTACGCTGAATCCTGCCGGGATACCGCCGGAGGCATTCAGATTCGAGGCGCCGATCGGCACGAAGGTGATAAGGCTGGACGAGGACAGGGAACGATGACACTGGCGGTAGCCAATATACTACAGAGGAAGGTCAGGAGCCTGATAAGCATCCTTGCTGTCGCTATCGGAGTCACACTCCTGCTTGTCCTCGTCGGGATGACCCGGGGCTCTATCAATGAGGTCGCGTCGCGTATACAGAATGTCGGCGCCGACATGATCGTACAGCAGGCTGGCGCCACTAACTTCTTCGCCCTCAAGAGCGGTATTATCCCGGAGAAATACGGAAAGATGATAGCGGAAGTCGAAGGTGTAAGCGCCGTATCCCCGGTTGTCACCTGGACCACGACATTCAGGAACCAGTTCTATGTAGTATACGGGATCGATCCGGCCCAGTTTTCGACGATAGGGGGCGAGCTGAAGATAGTCGAAGGCAGGCAGCTCGCCGCTGACGGAGAGGTCCTGATCGATTCCAGGATGGCCGAGGCGACCGGACTGGCCGTCGGAGACAGTATCGATATGCTCGGAACGACGTTCGGGATAATCGGCATATCGAAGGAAGGGATCGGAGCGAGGATATTCCTCCTCAAAAGCGAACTTCAGACGATGCTTCATCAGGAGGACAGGGTCTCGCTCTTCTTCGTAAGGTGTGAATCGCCGGAAGCGGTCAAGCCGACGGCGAAAAGGATTGAGGCGGAACTGAAAGGCGTGAAGTGCCAGCTTCTCGAGAATTTCGCCGATGAGATGGCCGACTCGATGAGCGGCCTGAAGGAATTCATTGGAGCTATTACTGCCACAACCCTTGTTGTCAGCCTTCTTGTCATCCTGCTGGCGATGTACACTACGATCATGGAGAGGACAAAGGAGATAGGTATCCTCAAGTCGCTCGGCGCATCGAAGGCCTTTATCATGGGCAACATCCTCCTCGAGTCGGTCATACTGACTGTCTGCGGTGTTGTTGTCGGTTTTGTGCTGACGTTCGCTGCCGTCAAGTATCTAGGGTTGGTATATCCGCTTCTCACGATAGAGGTCACAGCATATTGGGTAATCACCGGGGGTATTCTCGGAATAGCAGGCGGCATCATAGGAGCGCTATATCCCGCATACATAGCTGTCAGGCACGATGCCGTCGAGGCTCTGAACTACGAGTAGGAATATGATACGGGTAAAGGATCTCAATAAGGATTACAGGACGGGCCGCGTAGTCGTGCATGCCCTCAGGGGAGTCGACTTCGAGGTCGAGGAGGGCGGCTTCACCGCGGTGGCCGGTCCATCTGGATGCGGAAAGTCCACACTGCTGTATCTACTCGGAGGACTCCTCAAGGCCACTTCGGGAACTGCTGAGATCGATGGTTTCAATATCACCGGCGCAAGCGACTCGCAGCTGACAGCGTTCAGACGCGACAATATCGGATTCGTCTTCCAGAAGTTCAACCTGATCGGTGCACTCAGCGTATATGACAACCTCAGGATCGCATGCAAGATCCAGGGAAAGCTCAATGGCGCCAGGGCCCGGATCGAGGGGATGCTCGAGCGCGTCGGGCTGGAGCACAAGATAGACATGCGGCCACTTGATCTCTCGCAGGGTGAACAGCAGCGTGTGGCGGTCGCCAGAGCGCTCATAAAGGAGCCGAAGATCCTGCTCGCCGACGAACCGACAGGTAACCTCGACTCTGAGAACTCGCTGAATATCATGGATCTGTTCAGGGCTGTCAGCTCCGATCATGGACACACGATTCTGATGATCACCCACGACCGGACACTCGCCTCGATGACCGACAGGATAATCGAAATGAAAGACGGGATGACGGTCGGCGGAGAAGGCGCATGACCGAGTATCCCGAATTGACCGTGCCGCAGGAGACGCGTGACATATCGGCGAAGAAATGGATCGCGACATTCGCCGTATTTCTTGTTGCCGCGGGCGCGCTCTATCTGCTGAGCCGCGAGGTCGATTCACTCGCCAGGTTCGAACTGCTCCTCCTCCTTCTTCTCTACACCAGTGTAGCCTGCACCTTTCTTCCTCTTCCTACAGCATGGATCATACTCTGGGCGGCGAGGGAGACCGATCCTTTGAGTGTCTCGCTGATTGCCGTGGCAGGGACCTGTATAGCAAATCTTCATGATTACTACATAATCAACTATCTGTTCGGCCTTGACCGCATAGGGAAGGTCAAGAAGACCCGGTTCTACCTGAAATCGGTGAAGTGGTTCGAGAGGGCACCATTTCTCACTCTGACGGCCGCATCGTTCTTGCCGATCCCGATAGACGTAGTGAGGATACTTGCCGTATCGACGGGATACTCGAGGCTCAAGTACACGCTGGCGACATTCGCGGGCCGGTTCCCGCGCTACCTGCTCCTCGCATGGCTTGGGTATGAGCTCGAACTCTCGAACAAGGCGATCTTCATCGTCTTTGTCGCTACTGTTCTCATAGGCGCTATCAAGGGTATCTCGAAACTGATAGAAAAGCGCCGCTCCGGAGAGGAATAGAATGAAGTGGTCCGTTATCCTGGCTGCCGTATTACTCGCCTGCTCCTCTGCTCACGGGCAGGAACTGTCGCTCGACGAGGTGCTCGATGCCCACTGCACGGCGAGGGAGGGACTCGTTTCCCTCAGGGCGTCCTTCACGCAGATCAAGGTCTTTACCATCTTCGACGAGCGGGAGGAATCTTCGGGAGAATTCACTTTTCTTCAGCCCGGCATGCTCAGCTGGCGGTTCACTTCACCGGACAGCACGCTGACGGTGATCAGGGGTGAGTCCGCCTGGACCGTTCTGCCCCATATCAAGCAGGTCCAGAAGGTGCGCCTCAGAGGTTCCAGCACCGACCGGATAATGTCGATTGTCGGATTCGGGTCGTGCGGCACCGGTATGAGAGACGAGTTCGATATTTCCCTGAAAGAAGAGGGCAACGGCCTGATCCAGCTGGAGATGATCCCGGCTTCCGGGGACATCTCGCCATATTTCTCTCTGATAGAGCTTGGACTCGATCCTGGTGATTTTCTGCCGAGGAGGATCGTGTTCCATGAACATTCGAGCGATCTTCTTATCTTTGAGTTCAGTGAGATGGAACCTGGAGCGCCCGTAGCCGAAACGGAATTCGAATTTTCCGTCCCCGAAGGGTTCGAACTCCTAGAATATTGACTGGTTTATAATACAATAGTGGTATAGACTTTCTTGACCATCCTCGATTACTATACATTATTGATTAACATTCGCCAATTCACGAAAATTAGGCTGTTTAGCTTCAGAACTGATTCCGAAGGATGTAACAATGAATCCTCCTGAGATTGCGGTTGGGGACACCAGAAATAAAACCAATGAAGAGACTGTTACGGCCGCAGGTGTAGAGGAACAGGTCTTCAAGGCCGGCGTCAGGTTTGATCCGGTCAAGGCCGGTCTGCCCCTCAATGTCGAATCCCAGTGCCTGGAATGCGAGCGTGTGCTTCCCGGCATGATGGTCTGGAAAGGTGGAGAGGTCTTCCTGGAGAAGAACTGCCCCGAGCACGGCCGCATGGAAGAGAAGCTTGCCGACAAGCTATTCGCTGAGGCTGAGGACCACGTCCGTACATATACGGGATCCCG
>RCNG010001314.1_pt1 | contig 12300 bp, 12 predicted proteins | sample 2041371 | NCBI WGS metagenome assembly RCNG01 (sample SAMN09708227, study PRJNA481090) | Marine sediment metagenome, whole genome shotgun sequencing project. | biome: marine sediment; feature: ocean; material: sediment; isolation source: Sewage treatment plant 1 marine sediment (STP1) ... | reverse complement strand
CATGCCGACTAGCTGTTGTCGCTGTCGCTCCCGGTCGCGGCGATGACCACGGCGCGGCGGGGTTCTTCGCCCTCGGAGTACGTCCGAACACCGTCGATGTCCCCGGCGGCGTCGTGGACGACCTTCCGATCGGCGGCATTCATCGGCTCGAGCATCATCTCTCCGCCATCAGCGATGATCTGCTCCGACAGCTTGTTGGTGTAGATCGTCAGCGCCTCACGGCGACGGGAGCCATACCCGGCGATGTCGATACGCATGCGCGGGGCACCGAAGGTGCGCCGCTGCACTGTGGTACGCGTCAACTCGAGCACGGAGTACATGGTTGCACCCTTTGGCCCGACCAGCGCCTCGGTCTGCTCGCCAACGACGTCGAGGTAGAGGACCTCGTCCTCAATGCGCGTCTGCACCTCACCCTCGAGTCCGAAGGCATCGAGCAGCCCGGAGAGGAACTCCTTGGCCACCTTGGCCTGATCCTCGATCGACGACTCGGGCTTGTCCGGCTTCGGTGTCGCCGTGTCGTTCTTGTCCATGGCTCGCTGCTCCTTCGGGGATCCGTTCTTCTGCTTCTTCGCCGGCGGCTTCTGCTGCTTGGCTTGCCCGGAGGGCTTGTCCTTCTTGGCGTTCCGGCTATTCGACCGGTTGCCGGACGACTTCTGCTGGCGCCCATTATCCCCATCGCCCTTAGCTCCACGACGACCGCGACGGTTGCGCTGCCGTGGTTTGCGGGACACCTTCACGATGGCGGATCGCCCGCCCACGCCCAGGAATCCCGATTTCGGCTCCTGGATTACCTCGACCTGCGCCTGGTCGGCCGATTCGAGATTCAATTCTGACAATGCGGCCTCGACCGCGATGTCGACCGTAGTACCGGTCGCTTCGACCCACTCCATCGTCTATTTCCTCCTGCGGCGGTTTTTCTTCTTGCTGGCGTGCTGAGAGGGTCCGGCCGTGCCGTCCTCTCCCTCTTCCGGCGGTGTGTCGGCCGGAAGTGCCGGCTTCTTCTTGTCGTCGTCTCCCCCGGCATCCATCTTCAGAATCAGGGCCTGCTGCCCGATTCGGAAGAGATTGGACGTTGCGAAGTAGATTCCGAGACCTGCGGTGAGCGTCCACGAGATGAAACCGAAGAAGATCGGCATGATCTTCATGGCGTTTTGCATCGATTGCGCGGTCTGCGTCTGCTCGCCGTCGGGTTTCTTGGTCGTTCGCGTCGTCTGCACCTGCTGATAGAACCCGGCGGCAACGATGGTGATGATCAAGAGTATGTATGGGACGGCATTGAGTGGAGTGAGGTCGCCGACGCTGCGGATCGCATCGGGGACGATGGAACTGGGGGAGAGGGTGAGGTCCATGCCGAGGAACATGGTGTTGATGGCCTCTGTGCCATCACCAATGTACTTCGAGTACGCCTCGGTTCCTCCTTCGGGAACCTGGATGCTCCGCAGTACGGAGAAGAGGCCGAACCAGATCGGCATCTGCACGATCATGGGGAGACATCCGGCAGCAGGATTGACGCCGCGCTCCTGGTAGAGCTCCATCATCTGCTTGTTGAGCTCTTCCTTGTCGCCCTTGAGCTCCTTCTGAAGGCGCTTCACCTCGGGTTGGATCTCCTGCATCGCCTTCATGGAGCGGGTCTGCTTGAGCGTCAGAGGGAAGAGAACGAGCGAGATCGCCAGCGTCAACAGAATGATGGCGATGCCCAGATTTGGTATAATCTGGTAGAAGAAGTTCAAGACCCCGCCGAGGAGGTCGAGGAGCAGGTTCCAGGGATTCACGCGTCGCTCCCAGCGTTCATATCGGTCACGTTTGCTTGGTCTCCGGGCTCGGGCACGGGATCGAATCCACCCTCATGGTACGGTTGGCACCGTCCGATGCGTTTGACGGCCATCCATGAACCACGAGCCGCTCCATGGAGGCGAATCGCGTCATATCCGTATTCCGAGCAGGAGGGATAGTACCGACAGTTGCCGCCCATAGCGGGCGACAGCACCTTCTGGTAGCCACGAACCGCACCCATGAGCGCCTTCGCCGCCGGCGACGGACGCCGTTGGTTTGCGGCGCTCATGCCCGTCCTATCGCAGGAGGGGTGGCCGTTGCGGTGCGGATGCGCCGCACAAGCTCGTCGAACTCCATATCCACCACGTCGCGAGACGCAATGACCACATATGCGGTGTCGGGCGCCAGATCGACGCCGTCGAGCGCCGCTCGCAGGCGACGCTTTGCTCGGTTCCGCTCGACCGCGTTGCCGACGCGACGCGCGGCGACGATCCCGACTTCGGGTGGTCCAACGATTCCAGGGGCGCGAATCACAGTGATCCCTCCTGAACGACTCGCTGTACCGGAGCGAAAAGCGGCGGTGAACCGCTCTGCGGGTCTCAACGAGACGAACGAGCGTCCGGTGCTAGGCAGTGAGCTGCCGCCGGCCTTTGAGGCGACGGCGCTTGATCACCGCGCGCCCGGAACGGGTCCGCATGCGGGAGCGAAAGCCGTGCTTGCGCTTGCGGCGTCGCACGTTGGGTTGATAGGTACGCTTCATAGTGAGGTATCCCCGATCGGGAGGTCGCGATGCGACCGGAAAGATTCTGGACACCTCGATTCTACGCTAATCGACGGGCTACCTGCCGTCTGAGACGGAGAACGCGAAGTCCAACGGCGGACCGCGAAATCCGTGCAACGAACGCGAAACATCGCAGCGCCGGTTCTGTGGGCGATTCGCCGCCCAAATCTCTATTTACCATTTGTTTCCAGCCATCGAAACCCTTGCTGTACAAGGACTTGTGGGGAGCGACGCGAAGATCTGTCGCGACCTACCGCCGAATTTCCCCTTCTTGCCGGTCGCTGCCGCACCCCTATACACTCGCCGCCGCTCACGTAAAAACATCGGTACTTCCCCGGAGATTGTTCCGGCAACTACGGCGTCGCGGGAGTGGGCCAGGCCGAGACCGCACAGATTTTTCCACACCCTGTGGACAGGCGTGTGGGCAGAATATTGAACAGGAATGAGGGCAACTGAGGTGGCAGAAACCAACTCGTCCACCGCTGAGTGGGAGACCTTTCATCAGCAAGTCCGGAGAAGAGTTACCCCGGCCGCGTGGCAGACCTGGATCGAACCGCTCGACTCGAGCGTCGAATCGGGCAGCCTCCGACTCGTCGCACCGACCGACTTCCACTATCGCTGGGTAGGAGATCGCTATCTCCCCGCTCTCGAAGAAGCCGCAATGGACACACTCGGCCTCGCCGTTGAGCTGTCGGTGGTTCCCACTCCCATCGGACCCGCGGTCGTCGTGCCGTCTGCGCCCGACCACCTCCAAGACTCGCTCCCGATCGATGCCGGCAACCCGACGCGGACAAGGGCCAACGACCCGCGCCTCGTCTCGAAGTACACCTTCGACAACTTCGTGGTCGGCCAGTCCAATCGGTTCTCTCACGCCGCGGCGCTCGCCGTTGCCGAACAACCGGGCAGTCAATACAACCCGTTATTCATCTACGCCAACGCCGGCCTCGGCAAAACCCACCTGCTACACGCCGTCGGTCACCATCGCATCGAGTTGGACCCGATGGCCGTCGTTCGCTACGTATCTTCCGAACAGTTCTTCAACGAGTTCATCAACGGGATTCGCCGCAAACGCATGGACGAGTTCAAGGAGCGCTATCGCACGATCGATGTGCTGCTCTTGGACGACGTCCAATTCTTCGAAGGCAAGGAGCAGATCCTCGAGGAGTTCTTCCACACGTTCAACAGCCTCTACGAAGCGGGCAAGCAGGTCGTGATCAGCTCCGATCGGCATCCCAAGCACCTCTCAACCCTCGAGGACCGGCTCAGGAGCCGTTTCGAGTGGGGGCTCCTGACCGACATCCAGAGCCCCGACGTCGAGACTCGCCTCGCCATTCTCAGGAGAAACGCCGACTTCGCCCCGGCCCCGGTGCCGCCGGAGGTCATGACCTTCATCGCCGAGAACGTTCACCAGAACATTCGGGAGCTCGAAGGCGCGCTGACCCGCGTGACTGCATTTGCTTCGCTCACCGACGAGAAGATCACCCTCACCATGGCGCGCGAAGTGCTCTCGGACATCGTCGGGACCGATCGGACGGCGCCCCTCACCGCCGAGCGCATCCTTCAGATCACCGCCGACTACTTCTCGACGTCGATCGATGATCTGGTCGGTCCGAGCCGCCGACAGCCCCTCACCCGATACCGCCAGATCGGGATGTATCTGTGCCGGGAGCACACGGACCTCTCCCTCCCCAAGATCGGGGCGCAGTTTGGAGGGCGCGACCACACCACCGTCATCCACGCCGTCGAGAAGGTGAAGTCGCTGATGCGCACCGACAAGGACGTGTTCGATCAGGTCTCGTCGCTCGGACAACGCCTGAGGACAACCTGATGTTTATCCCCACGCCCGTGTCTGCTGATCGCCGCCCTGTTGAGTACCCTGTTGTTGCTCACAGTGCATGTGGACGGAGAAACCCATTGACAGCTTCGCTTCAGCGACGTTCTCCACAATCCACAACACCTACTACTACCGCTACCGTTTTGAATTAGAACTACTCAAGAAGCAGAGGAAGAACAACTGTGCGTATCCGAGCCGAACGTGACGACCTCGCCGATGTCCTGACCAGGGCCGGCCGAGCGGTGGGAAGCCGTTCACCACTTCCGATTCTCCAGGGGTTGCTCTGTGAGGTCCAGGGTGGTCGGTTGCAGGTCACTGGAACGGACAACGAGGTCACGGTGAGGACGTACCTCGAAGTGGAGGCCATCGAGGACGGCTCCACGGTCATCCCGGCCAAGCTGGCGGCTGATGCCGTGCGCAAGCTCCCTGTCGGAGCTGTGTCGATGACGGCGGCCGACGGTGAAGTTGAGATCACCGGTAACGGGCCGCGATTCCGGCTTCGCGAGCTGAGCGTGGGCGACTTCCCGAAGATCGACGATTCCGTGCCTTCCGACACGGTCGATGTGGTGGGGGAGACCATCGTCAAGGCCCTCAGCCAGGTCGGGATTGCCGCATCCGGCGACGAGGCGCGACCGACGCTGACGGGTGTGCTGTTCGAGGAGAACGACGGGGGTCTCCGCCTCGTGGCGACGGATTCGTACCGGCTTGCCGTGCGCGACGTGTTGGGGATCGGGGCGACGGGGTCGAAACTCGTCCCCTACCGGGCACTGCGCGAGTTGGGTCGAACGGTTGGCGATGGGCCGATGAAAGTTGCGTTGGGGGAGCGCGAGGCGGTGTTCATGACCGACCAGGGGCGTCTCACGGTTCGCATCATCGATGCGACGTTCCCGAAGTACCGCCAGCTGTTGCCCGACTCATATCCGAATCGTCTCGAGCTGGCAAAGTCGAGCCTCACCGATGCGGTTGCTCGTGCGGCCCTCGTCGCAGAGGATCACATCCCGGTACGGCTCAACCTCCATGATGGGGGAGTTGAACTCAGTGTCATCCGGCAAGAGGTCGGCGAGGAGACCGAGCACATCGAAGGCACCTACGAAGGTGAAGAGATGACGATCGCCTTCAACACGCGCTATCTCACCGAAGGTGTCAGCGCCATCGACTCGGATACCGTCATTCTCGAGACGATCGATGCGCTCAAGCCCGGCCTGCTTCACGGCGAGGGAGATGAGGACTTCCGGTATCTCCTGATGCCGGTACGTCTCTGATCGAACGGCGCCCGGTTCACCGATGATCCGGCGAAGTGGTGCGCCGGGAGGCACACGATGTATCTGTCTTGGCTCGAACTCACCGACACCCGCTGTTACGACCTGCTCCGCTTCGAGCCGGACGAGGGCGTCAATATCCTCGTCGGTAGCAACGGAGCGGGGAAGACGAGCGTTCTCGAGGCCGTCGCATATCTGGGGCTGCTGAAGTCGTTTCGCGGAACGCCGGATGACGCCATTGTCCGCAACGGTGCCGACCGGGCGGTGATCCGAGGTGAGTTTGCGGTCGCGTCCGGGACCACCCGGGTCGAGATCGAGCTGCCCCGTCCCGGCCGGCGACGAATCCTCATCAACTCGAAGCGTCCCCAACGCAATCGCGATGTCTTGGCTCAGGTCCCGGTGGTCGCGTTCCAACCGGACGATCTCGATCTCGTCAAGCGGGGACCAAGTCTGCGCCGCGGATACCTCGACGACCTTGCGGCGCAACTCTGGCCCCAGGCCGGCGCAGACCAGCAGGACTACGAACGAGCCGTCCGGCAGCGTAATTCCTTGTTGAAGCAGGCCGGGAGGAACGCCGATCCGATCACGCTCGATGTGTGGGACGACCGTGTCTCAATCGCTGGCGCAGCGGTCTTCGACCACCGCGTCAGGGTGCTCGAGACGCTCGATGCGGCGCTGGGCGAGGCCTATCGGCTGGTTGGCGAACGCGGGGGTCTCACGTGGTCATATGCAGCGAACTGGGGTGCCACCGTCGACGGAGGGGGAGGGGCCGACCGTCTTCGTCAGGTGTTGGCCGATCGGCGCCCTCGAGATCTCGACCAGCGCACGACAAGCGCCGGCCCGCATCGTGATGATCCCGCGTTGGTGATCGACGGTCGGCCGGCTCGCACCATGGCCAGCCAGGGGGAGCAGCGCACCGTTGCGCTGGCCCTGCGCGTCGCCGCCTACCGGGTGTTGTCGGCGGCGCGCACGACGAAGCCGATCCTGCTGCTCGACGATGTGTTCTCAGAACTCGACCCCGACCACGCTCGCGGCGTGATGAGCTTGCTCGACACCGGTCAGGTATTTGTCACAAGCGCCAGAGAAGATGAGGTGCCTGCAACCGGCAGGCGATGGACCGTCGATGGAAGGGCGGTGTCATGACCAGAGCGAACTACTACCGCAGTGGACCTCCGCGGCGCAATCCCGAGCCGATCGACGGGTTGCTGGGCTCGATCGTGGAGCAGGCGGGGGCGAGTCCCGACCTCAGCATTTCGAGATTGGTGACGTCGTGGGACGACATCGTCTCGGAGCGCTGGAGGGGGAGATCGCGACCGATTGGGGTGCGCGAACAGGTACTACTCATCGAGGTCCCGGAAGGGGCAGATGCGAGCCTGCTGCGCTACGACGCCGCCGATCTCCGGCGCCGGATCTCGGCTCGATTTGGCCCGGATCTCGTCCGATCGGTTCGCTTCCGCGTCGCGGGTGACGACCGTGGCGGAAAGCCTTGAAATGAAAGAGGTTTCCAACGAAATCGGCTATCATTACAGCGGTGTCAGCAGCCCCCAACTGAGCGCCTCCGGGGGCGATCCTAAGGAGTCCCGTGAGCACGACGAAACGCGGCCAGAACGCGTCATACGAAGCCAAAGACATCAAGGTCCTCGAGGGCCTCGAGGCGGTCAGGCGACGGCCCGCGATGTATATCGGGTCAACCGGCGAGCGCGGTCTGCATCACCTCATCTGGGAGGCCGTCGACAACTCCGTCGATGAGGCCATGGCGGGGTTCTGCACCCGGGTCGAGGTTGCGCTCCTTGCAGACGGGGGAGTGCGTGTTCGCGACAACGGCCGGGGTATCCCGGTGCTGAAGCATCCGAAGACGAACGAGTCGGCCTTGACCACCGTCATGACGACACTGCACGCCGGCGGGAAGTTCGAGGCGGGTGCCTACACCGTCTCCGGTGGTCTCCACGGCGTCGGGATCTCGGTCGTGAATGCGCTGTCCAGGAGAGTCAACGTCGACATCGTGCGTGACGACCATCATTGGTCACAGTCCTACGAATATGGCGACCCCACCGGGCCCGTCAAAAAGGGTGCCGTTGCGAAGCGGACCGGAACACAGGTCGTGTTCTGGGCCGATCCCGAGATCTTCACCGATGGCACCGAATACTCGACCAAGACGGTCGTGAGTCGCCTTCGCGAGATGGCCTTCCTCAACAAGGGCCTCGAAATTCGGTTCCGCGACGAGCGCTCAGAGCCGCCCGTCGAAGAGATCTTCAAATACTCAGGAGGTCTTGTCGACTTCGTGAAGCATCTCAACGCGAACCGAGAGCCCATCCACCGCCAGATCGCATACTTTGAGGACGCGACCGACGACGCGGAGATCGCCGTTGCGTTGCAGTGGACCGGTGCGTACCGCGAGACGATCCTCAGCTTCGCCAACAACATCAACACGCACGAAGGCGGCACGCACGAAGAGGGATTCCGGACCGCGCTCACCCGATCGATCAACGAGTTCGCCAGGAGCAGGAACCTGCTCAAGGACAAGGACGTCAACCTCACCGGCGAGGACGTGCGCGAGGGCCTGACCGTGGTGATCTCCGTCAAGGTTCGCCAACCGCAGTTCGAGGGCCAGACAAAGACGAAGCTCGGCAACACAGAGATCCGTTCCTTCGTGCAGAAGGCGCTCAACCAAGCCATCCCCGAGTGGCTCGAGCGCAACCCGGGCGACGCCCGACGCATTGCGGACAAGTCGTCCCAGGCGGCTCGGGCCAGAATGGCCGCCCGCCAGGCGCGTGACCTCACGAGGCGCAAGAGCCTCCTCGAGTCCGCGGGCCTTCCCGGCAAGCTCTCGGATTGCTCGTCGAAGGATCCGGCGCAGAGCGAGATCTTCATCGTCGAGGGCGACTCGGCCGGCGGCTCTGCCAAGCAGGCCAGGAACAGCGAGTTTCAGGCGATCCTGCCGATTCGCGGCAAGATCATCAACGTTGAGAAGAACCGCCTTGCCAGGGTTCTCCAGAACAACGAGATCCAGTCACTCATCACGGGCATCGGCACGAGCATTGGCGACGAGTTCGATATCGACAAGTCCCGCTACCACAAGATCGTGATCCTCACCGACGCTGACGTCGACGGCGCTCACATTCGCACGCTGCTGCTCACCTTCTTCTTCCGGCACATGCCGCTACTCATCGAATCTGGGTTCGTCTACATCGCCCAACCGCCGCTCTACAGCGTCAAGGTCGGGTCGAAGACCACGTGGATCCAAGACGACGCCGGGCTCGACGAAATCAAGGTCCAACTGGCAGGCAAGAAGCTCAACATCCAGCGGTTCAAGGGCCTCGGCGAAATGAATGCTGAAGAGCTGTGGGCTACGACGATGGACCCCGATCGCCGGGTCTTGCTCCAGGTTGGTCTCGAAGATCAGTTCTCCGCTGAGGAGACGTTTTCCACCCTGATGGGCACCGACGTCGAGGCCCGCCGAACCTTCATCCAACAGAACGCCAAAGACGTTCGATTCCTCGACTTCTAGGACACCGAATGCCGAACGAAGAACAGACAGGACGAGTCGCTCCGATCGACATCGAGCGCGAGATGCAGGACTCGTTCCTGGAGTACGCGATGTCGGTCATCGTGTCTCGGGCGCTCCCGGACGTGCGCGACGGGTTGAAGCCGGTGCACCGGCGCATCTTGTATGCCATGCACGACGCAGGGATCCGGCCTGGCACGCCATTCCGGAAGTCGGCCCGTGTTGTCGGCGACGTGGTCGGCTGGTTCCACCCTCACTCCCCTGAGGCCGTCTACGACGCGATGGTCCGATTGGGTCAAGACTTCTCGTTGAGGAGCCCACTCATTCAGCCGCAAGGCAACTTCGGCACCGTCGACGATCCCCCGGCTGCGATGCGCTACACCGAGGCTCGGATGGCGCCGATCGCCGCGTTCCTGCTCGAGGGCATCGACGAAGACACGGTCAACTGGAACGACAACTACTCGGGCGAGCGCGAAGAACCCGCAGTCCTACCGGCGCGCTTCCCCAACCTCCTGGTCAACGGCTCAACCGGCATCGCCGTGGGCATGGCCACGAACATCCCGCCGCACAACCTCACCGAGGTGGTCGACGCCGTGCTCTACGGCCTCGACCATCCCGAAGCGTCGGTCGACGACCTATCCGAGTTCGTACAGGGCCCCGACTTCCCGACGGGCGCCTACATCGTGGGCATGGCCGGCGTGCAGCAGGCGCTGGCCACCGGGCGTGGCTCGATCAAGATGCGCGCTGTCACCGACATCGTCGAGACGAAGCGCGGCCGCATGGCGATCATCGCGACCGAGATCCCGTACCAGGTGTCGCGCGACCGCATCATGGCGAAGACCGCCGACCTGGTGCGCAAGAAGGTCATTGCGGGCATTGCCGATCTACGCGACGAGTCTGATCGCGACGGGACCCGTCTCGTCGTCGAGCTGCGGAAGGATGCGAACCCGCAGGTTGTGTTGAACATGCTCTTCAAGCACACCCAACTCGAAGAGAACTTCTCGGTCAACCAGATCGCCCTCGTCGACGGGGTGCCGCGCACACTCAACATCGCCGAGATGGTTCACCACTACATCGCTCACCAGCTCGAGGTGATCGAGCGGCGGAGCCGTTTCCGGCTCGCGAAAGCCGAAGCTCGCTCGCACATCGTCGAAGGACTCCTCATTGCCCTCGACAACATCGACGAGGTCGTTGAGATCATCAAGTCGTCGGAGGACGTTGCCGATGCCCGCTCGTCGTTGATGGAGAGGTTCTCTCTCAGCGAGATCCAGACCAACCACATCCTCGACATGCCGTTGCGCCGCCTCACCGCCCTCGAGACTGGGAAGCTACGCCAGGAATACGACGAGCTCCAGTCCTTGATCGGAGAGCTCGAGGAGCTGCTCACGAACGAGGACAAGCGCCGGATCATGATCGGGGAAGAGCTCACCGTCATCCGCGACAAGTTCGGCGACGACCGCAGGAGCCGGATTATCCCCGACACGGGCGAGATGTCCCTCGAAGACCTCATCGCGGACGAAGACCTCGTCGTGACTGTTTCGGGCGCCGGCTACATCAAGTCGGTGTTGGCCAAGACCTATCGCACCCAAGGGCGCGGCGGTCGGGGCGTACGTGGTGCAGCGTTGCGCGAGGACGACATCGTCGAGCATGTCATCCACACGACCGCGCATGCGTACCTCCTGATCTTCACCAACCGGGGGAAGGTCTACCGGGTCAGGGCGCACGAGATCCCACGCAAGGACCGCAACGCGAAGGGTGTCCTCGTCCAGTCGGTGCTGCCGATGGATCCGGACGAGATCATCGAGGCGGTGATCGACACCCGCGACTACGAGACCTACAAGTACTTGGTGATGTTCACGAAGCAGGGCCAGATCAAGAAGTCCAAGTTCAGCGCCTACGACTCTCGCAACCAGGTGCTGGTCGCGATCAAGCTCCTCGAGGGAGACGAAGTCGTCGACGTGCGGGCGACCAACGGCGACAGCGATTTGCTGATGTTCACGAGGAACGGCCAGGGGATTCGCTTCTCAGAGAGCGATGCTCGCCCGCTCGGACGAGCATCACAGGGCGTTCGGGGCATCCGTTTGCGTGACGGTGACGAGGTGGTTGCCGGCACGACGGCCGAAGAGGGAGGCAACGTTCTGTTGCTGACCAGCGGCGGCTACGGCAAGCGCACCAAGATGGAGCTGTTCCGCAGGCAGGGGCGCGGCGGCATGGGCGTCAAGGCCATGAAGCTGACGAGGGTCCGCGGAACGCTGGTAGCGGCGCTCGCCGTGAGTGACGACGATGAGGTGTTCATGATCTCATCGGATGGCATCGTCATCCGGCAAGCCGTGAGCGATATCAGCCGCCAGCGGCGCGAATCCACCGGTGTGAAGGTCGTCAGCGTTGACGGCGATGCGGCTCTCTCTGCGGTTGCCCTTGTACCACCGGGTGAAGACGACGACTGAGGCGGTAGTCGTCAGGCGGTAGTCCGCGGACGTCGGGCTCCGGAGACGATCAGGACCGGCACAGACGGGTGACCTGGACCTTGTGCGTGGTCTTGACTCAAGACTGGCGACTCGCGACTGCCGTCCGCCTCCTTCCTCCAAACCCTTCGGCTACTCGGAGGCGGTTCCTACACTCGGCGCATGGCGGTACGACGCGTGCGCCGGGTCATCCGGAAGATCGATCCGTGGACGGTGCTGAAGGTGTCCCTCCTCCTCAACGCGGTGGGAGCCCTCATCTTCGTGCTCGGGGTCTGGGTCAGCTGGTCCCTCGCAGTCCAGCGCGGTATCCCGGACAAGGCCGTGGAGTTCTTCGACAACTTCTCGCTCGTCTTCACCCCGAACGGGGAGCTCTACTTCCGTGCGGTGCTCTTCTTCGCCGTTGTGCTCTACGCCACACTCACCGGGCTCATGACGCTCGGGGCCGTGCTCTACAACCTGATCTCGGATGTTGTGGGTGGTGTGGAACTGATCGTGCTCGAAGAGACCTATTTGGTTCCTGCGCCGAAGGTATCACCCATTCGGCCTGCTGTGCACCCTCCAGGCAATGGGCAGAACGCAGCGGCCACCTCGGACACGGAACCCGTCCCCACGACCGTCGACGGCGGGTGACGGCTACTCGTCGATTGCGGTGAGTTCCCGGGGTAGGCGAATTGAGGCCGACG
>RCNG010001313.1_pt1 | contig 12305 bp, 16 predicted proteins | sample 2041371 | NCBI WGS metagenome assembly RCNG01 (sample SAMN09708227, study PRJNA481090) | Marine sediment metagenome, whole genome shotgun sequencing project. | biome: marine sediment; feature: ocean; material: sediment; isolation source: Sewage treatment plant 1 marine sediment (STP1) ... | reverse complement strand
AGTTCGATGTCCAGGCTCGTGTTTTCATACCAAAGGAGCTGGGGTAGCGAGAACTTCATTGTGCGTCCTCCTTCCTCAGAGACCGTGTATATTCGTTTGAGATTCGACGCATAATCATACCTCTTCTGCCTCTTCCCGTCTACGAAACCCCGGGGCAATCCGGTTGACACACAGAAGGGTTTCTCCTATCCTGCGGGCCGACATCAAGCCCTTGCCCCTTCGCGACCCACTTCCGATGCGGCCATGCGTCCACATTTCGGAGGGGGGCCATAACAGCCCGTTGAAAAAAAGGCAGGCGAAATCTCGAGGAATGCGGCGTACTTTCTGTACGTTGAATGACGAGGGATGAAGCCGAACGCCGCAGATGGGACTTTTTCAACATCCTCATAACGCATTGACCAGAAGGCCTGCACATGGACGCGACCCGATCGGACAGGAATCCCGCCGCTGAACCACCCGATCTCAGCTACCAATGGATGATCTTCGGAATCCTGAGCTTCTCCCATTTCCTGATGGCCATGTTCTTCTTCGGTTGGGGGCCCTTGGCCCCGATGCTCAAGGGAGAGCTCGGCATCGACAACAGTCAGCTCGGGTTCATCGTATCTGCCATGTATTTCGCCATGATGTTCGTGTCCGTGCCTTCCGGATTCCTCGTGGACAAGTACGGTGCCCGGGTCATGCTGATGCTCTCGGTTTCGCTCGTCGGAACGGCCACCTTCGTGCTTTCCCTGTCTTCCTCTTACACGATCCTGTTCCTGGTTGCCGCCCTCGGTGGGGCTGGATACGGGATGATCAACCAGATCACGACGAAGGGCCTCATGTACTGGTTCGAGCCGAACAAGAGGGCCACGATCATGGGGATCAAGCAGACAGGTGTGACGGTGGGAGGGAGTCTGGTGGGCCTGTACATCCCCTTCTGCTCCCAGATCATGGGTTGGCAGAGGGCCATTCTCATCCTTGCCTTTTCGATTCTGTGCATGCCGTTGTTCTCTCTCATTTTCTACAGGGAAAAGCCGGACCTTCCGTCTGAGCCACCGGATGACCCTCGGCAACCGGACAGGGAAAAAGGGGGCCTTCGCCTCCTGCTTCTCAGGCCACTGGTGGTGACCCTCACCCTCCTTTTCGCTCTCTACGCTGCTTGTCAGTCCTGCGTGGTGGCGTTCCTCGTGGTCTATACAGAGGAGGCGTTCGGTCTGAGTCGAGTGATCGCAGGAAGCTTCCTCACCGTGGCCATGGCGGCCGGAACGATCACCCGAATCATCTTCGGTTTGGTCAGCGACCGGCTGCTGCACGGGGACAGGGTTGTGCCGATGGCCCTGCTCGCCATGATCGGCGTTGTGGGCATCTACGCACTGACCCTGCTCGGCGAAACCCCACCCCTGTGGCTCTTGTATGTGATCTCCGTGTTGCTCGGGACATCCCTGGTCGGCTGGAACGGGCTGGCCATTACACTCGTTGCAGAGATCGCGGGGCACGACCTGGTGGGGTCCATCATGGGCATCGTGTTCACAATTTCCTGGGGGGGAATGGTTATCGCGCCTCCCGTGTTCGGAGCGATGGTGGACTGGAAGGGATACGACGCCGCCTGGCTCATGCTGACCGTACTGATCGGCATTGCCTGTCTCGGTTTCTCGGGCGTCTGGCTCCGGCAGAGGAAGGGTAGGGTGAGGTGACTAGGGTACGAACCTCACCTCAAACAACTTCGGCCAGAGTTTTCCGGTAATCAGGAAGGTCTCGTTCTCCGGGTCATATGCGATCCCATTGAGGACGTCTGCGCTGAGCCGTTCGGTGAACGAGAGGAGTCCCGAGGCGTCGATATCGGCCAGGACCTTCCCGGTGTCCTTTGCGATCCTGACGATCCTGTCCGAACGATAGATATTCGCGTAGACCTCGTTTCCGACACACTCGAGTTCGTTGAGATTCATGACGGGGCTTCCGTCTCTCGTGACGTATATCTGATCCACCACCCCGAATGTGGCCGGGTCCCGAATCGTCAGCGTGGCACTTCCGTTGCTCATGATGAAGTATTCACCGTCGTGGCAGAGGCCCCAACCCTGCCCTTGATAGGAGAACTGCCCAAGGGTCCCAAAGGCCTCGATCTCATACACCAGGGCGATCTGTTTTCGGTAGGTGAGCTGGACCAGGCGGTTGCCGTGGCGAGCGAGTCCCTCACCGAAGATGTCCGGCGGAAGGTTGACCCGTTGAAGGACCTGGCCGGTGTGAGGGTCCACACGTCGCAGGCTCGATTCTCTGTATCTGCCCGTGCTTTCGTAGAGAATCTCTTCATGGAGGAGAAGGCCCTGGGTGTAGGCGGCCGGGTCGTGAGGTCGGATCGAAAGAACCTCGACAGTAAGCGTTTCGGCCGGGTTGCAGGAGAAAAGAAGCAACACGTACAGGGGGTTCAAGATGGAAAGGAGGGCCTTTCGGAAAAGTTTCAGCCACAGCATCCGTCTGTCTTGCCTCCTGATCGTTGGTAAGAGACCGTACGATGAATCAAAGTTTGTAGGTCGCGATGCCTTTGCCATAGATAACGCCATTGCCATCATGCACGTCCATCTCGCCCACCGCGATGGAACTTCCCTTCTGAATAATCCTCCCCTCGGCGATCATCTCCCCTTCCTTGAAGGGACGCAAGTAGTTGAGTTTCATCTCGATCGTGGAAATCCCGAGTTCCGCAGGGTCCTGCATCATGCCGAAGAGGGCACAGGCGATGCAAGAGTCGGCGATGCTCGCCATTACGCCGCCATGGCCCACGCCTCCGGCGTGCGTGAGGGCCTTCCGAAACCGGACGCGGAGCTTGCTGTATCCGGGCTTCACGTCCACGATCTCCATTCCGAGAAGCTGGTAGAAACCGCTCTCCTGCACTGCTGTCACAAGTCGTTGTAGATCCATTCTACCTGAAGGGGACCCTGGTTCGTTCATCGGTTCTGCCTCATGTGTTGGTGGGCGTCAGGAATAGAGATATTCCTTGACCTTGCCAAGGACGATCGCGGGAATGCTCTGCTTGTCTTCTACGGCAAAGATGCTGACGTTCTTCCTGGGGGCCATGGACCGTCGAAAGGTCCGGACCGAATCGTTGTCTCCGATGTGGACGGCTGTAACGCGGTTTTGCCTCAGGTTGAAAAGCTCGATCAGTGAGGCGAGATTCGTGATCTGCATGTCGGTAATCAGGAAGATGTCCGGCACCTCATCCGTTTGAAGGGCCTCTATATCCTCGATTTGCAGTCTCGTTCCGCCCCCGAAGTAGTGACACAGGCTGCGGTAGATGTCGAAGCGGCGATCCGTGTAGCCGAGGTTTCGGCGGCCACCGACATGGGCATCGCTGAAGTTGTAGACCGCCACATGGGCGTCTCTGCGTAGGTAGGCCTCGGCCGCGCAAGCCGCTCCCAGGACCGCGTAGGACAGGTGGCGCTTCGGGTTTGGCATGCTCCCCGATGAGTCGATCAGGATCAGACAGTCCGGGACATCTTCTTCTTCGCCAAAAATGTCTCCCTCTCTCCGTTTCCAGATCTGCGTAATCCCCGGCATGATCTTGCCGAAGCTCGTCCAGGGGTCGATTTCCCGGTACGGCATCCCGACTTCCCAGGGAGCGTGGTGGTGTGGGTAGAGAGACCCGCTCTTCTTGGTGGGTACCGTACACACAGGGAGTGCATAGTTCTCTGCGAGTTTCATGTAGTAGAGAACGTCGGCGTCGAGCGATCGACCCGGACCGAGACCCATCCCCTCTTCGTTCGGCTCGGTGGCCTCCAGAATTTTTTCCTCGAAGTCCTCGATGATTTCCTTGAACTCCGCCGGCGAGGCGGCTTCCCGGGCGAGGTCTTGCAGCCCCTTTTCGACCTCCTGCGCCGAGTATTGCTGCAGGTCGTGGTTGCCCATCGGGTTGTCGTCGTTTGCCCCCTCCTGGTCCTCCTCCTCCTTGACCAGAAGACCGTGGAGGACCTTGCTGAACCGTCGGATGCTGTCTGTCCATCGCCGGCGATCCAGATAGGGAATGCGTGACAACCTGCGCGAAACGGTCTCGTGCCCCTTGATTCCAAGGTCGACACCCCAGATGCGCTGGTAGAGGGCGTGGATAGCCTCGTCGACTTCGTCTCGCTGGAGGTGCTCATAGAGCTTGGGCAAGGGGGTTTCTCTCTGACGCATGGCATACGTGTCGGCCACGACGTCCATGAAGTAATCGGTGGCGAGTTGTGCCAGCCTGGGCTCCTTGAGGGTCTTCTTGGCTTCCGCATAGAGCCTCATGTGGGTCGGGAAATCCCAGGGGCAGGACAGGTGGTGAGAGACGGCATGATCGAGCAGGCCTTCCATGACGTCGGCCTCTGCCATGTTCTCGGACATCTTCTCCACGAAGGGTCTGGACAGAGAAATCTTCTTGTCCTTGATCTCGAGGGCGACTCGCTCTTGTCCATCGCTCCACTGGGGTTGGGGCAGTTCCGGAAAAAGGTGTCCTTCGCGCACCTTGGCCCAGACCTCACGGAGGAGAGTATCCCAGTCTCTTCTCACAACTGTCCTTTCTCAGCCTGTTATCCTTCTTTTACGAGGGCCCGTGGAACGAGAAGCTTTCCCTTCTGATAGATCTTGCCCCCGAACAGCACCCGATAGCCCGTGTTCCCGTAAAACTTGGTCCCCACGCTCTGGATGGTGCCGTCCACGTGGATTTCTCCGCCACGCATCCACTCGCCCGTGTTCTGGCCCGTATTATGGGTGACCCTTATCTCGCCCTTCATCATCCCGGCCCCACACCAGTTCCCGGCCGATCCTTCCAGGATCAAGGAGCCCCCGAAGAGACCTGACCCCGTAAAATCTCCCACGTCCCCTTGAAGTACGAGGGTCTTGCCCTCCGGAAGCTTGTAGCCCAGGAAGTGGAAGCTTCGCTCATAGTCTTTCGGGCTCAAGACGATGTGATCCTCCTGTGCGCGATTGACGAGGGCGGAGATGTAGATCCCGGCAGGCCCTGAAATCAGGTAGGGAAGCTTGTTCGAGCTGTCCAGGAGGGCGCAGAACTCGTCGATGTCGTCCGCATCGTACAGAGAACCGTCGATCCTCTTGATGGCGGCGTTGTAAGCCTTCTCCACCTTGCTCTCTTCCACGAGCCAGACCAGGTCCCTGACTTCCTCCTCCACGAGTTGAAGGTATCCCTGCACGAGCAGTTCGAGGGTTTCCTCCTTGGCGCGGACGATGCGGTCGAGGGGAATCTCCCGCTTATGGTATGGAACCGACCGGAAATCCTGGAAGGGGTTCTTCATCGATGCTTACCCTTTTCCTTATTATTCCTGGCCACTTACGATCTTGAGTTTGGGGCCTGTTGTGGATTTTGATGGGACTCCGCGATGGTTACAGACGCTCTCACTCACTTTTGCCCGATGTGCGTCGGACCTACGCATGTATCGTTCGGCGGTCACCAGGTTCCTGTGTCCCAGGAGGGTCTTCACGTCCTCAATGTCGTGATTCTCTGCAACCCTATCCCCGAAGTTGTGCCTCATGTCATGGATGCGCAACCGGCTGACTCCCGGCGTGCCATCCTCCCCGCCTTCTTGATGGCCGATTTCCACCCCTTGCCTATACTCTCAAAATGCCACCTGTGGGGCTCTTTCGGATACCTGAGCTTCTTCCTCCTACTCTCGAACAGATAACCGGATTCACCCACGTTCGCCAGTCGTCGCTCGATGATCGGCCTCGTTACCGAGTTGAGCGGCACTCGCCTGTCTTCCTTCTTGCTCTTTTGGATGGCCTTGGGGATGACAATGATGCCGTAATCACCATCATTCAAGTGTATCCAATCCCTGTGAAGCTTGTAAACCTCCATGCGGCGCATACCTGCTGTAGAGATAGATTGTAGCCATGTCCTCGACATGGGAGGCCCGGCTGTCGAGTTTACCGATAGCCTCGAAAAGCCTTTCCTCTTCCCCTTCCTCAAGTATCCTCTGCCGCTTCACCGTAGCGTACATCCCCACCAAATGACCTGGATTCTCTGTGGCCCTCTTGGTTTTGATTAGCCATTTGAACATTGACCGCACGATGGTTATTTCCAGGTTGAGGGTTTCATAGGAAATCTCCTCTGAGGCTCGCCCCTGCTTCCGTTGCTTGGCTTCAATCTCTTCCTTGCGCTTCTTAACGAACCCGCGCATTAACACCTCGTCCCCCTCAATTTCACGGATGCAACGGGTGCCGAAATACCCCTTCAGGTTGGGGCCGGTCCGTTAATACCTCTTGACGGTCCCCTCCGCCTTCCCCTCATCTCTCTTCATCTCCAGCCATTCATCGAAGGCTGTTGAGAAGTCCGGGTTGCCTGCCTCTTGTGCTTTGAGTTCCGCCTTTGTCTGGTGTTTACCCTCACCCACCCGTGTTTGGAATTGTGCGTCCTTCTTCCCTGCCGCACTCTTGGATAACTTCCCCCAGGACTTGGTGTAGCGCTTCCCATCATGCACAAAGTCGCTGTACCACGAATCACCGCGCTTGAACATAGTCAGCCACCTCCTTTCTTGGGCTTGTCCTGCTCCAAGCCCTTCTCGCAGTACTCGATTACCAGATCCCGCAGATCCATTCCCCGCATCACTGCCCTGGCTTTAAGCCTTCGATGCAGGTCCACGGGGAACTTGCGGATGTTCACAGCCGTTTCATCGCTCATAACCTATCACCCCCTTTCTGTGGCCTCGTTTCCGATGTTACGCGAGTAACATGGTGGGGGAAATCCTGTCAAGAAGAAAATGGGGCTATCCTCGACATTCCAGATATCGAAGTGCCCCCTATGGCCCCTGGCCAGACCCGTCCAAGCCGCAATTGAGGTATGAATAACTTCGTATGATGCCGGATGAGTCACAGGTAAAACGCACCGTGCAAATATTCTCCCCACTGGCTCCCCAACGTTGCTCCCACCCATAAATGTTTCCCCCGTTACGGAGCGGTGTCACCTCGTCGGGGTCCCCACGGCTCTTAATTACCTCGTCTATGCTGCTGCCAGCGGACTTCTTCAGCTTTTGGTCCAATGATGTGCTGCAGCTAGCGAGAAAGATTGCCAGGACAAGAACGACTGGCTTAATCATTGCTCTGTCCCCCAGAACTGCCATCTCAATCCTCCTTTCTGGGCCGCTTGGCCCGGTCTAAGTCCTGCCATCCTTACCGCGTCCCGGTATCTTTGAAATGGCCACAGCAAGGAGGCCAACCAGCACCGCCCCGGAAAACACGAACACAGTCGCAACAAGCATGTCTATCCCGTTGTTAAGAAGTTCAGCCAATGCGGCTACACACCAGAACCCAGAGAAGAGGATCGCCAAACCCAGGAAGAACCACGTGCAGAACAGCTTCATATTGCCCCCCTTGTCTACCTCTGGATCCGCCGAACCGCCCCAACCTTTGGGGTTGGGACGGTCGCTGACAGGCTGACACATCCCTACTGTGGCCTTTTGTCCAGTCATCTAGTGTCATGTCACGCTTGATATGTTAGAAAGAATGTGCGATGATGGGCTTCAAAACAAGGAGGTCCATCATGCCAAAGGTGAAGTATCGACTTGCGCTGACGGGGGACGAACGCGAGGAACTTGAGGAAATTGTGGCAAGGGGCAAGCACAACTCACAGAAAGTGCTCAATGCCCTGATACTGCTTAACTGCGATGAGGACGCACCGACACCACGTACACTGAGGGAGCAGGATATCGCGGACGTGCTGCATATCAGCGCCATGAAGGTGCACCGGGTGAAGCAGCGGTTTGTGGACGAAGGGCTCTGGATCGCATTGGATGGACACAAGGGGCAACGGGCATATGAGAGGAAAGCTGACGGGGATTTCGAGGCGCACTTGGTTGCGCTCAGTTGCAGTGAGCCGCCGCCAGGGCATGTGAGATGGTCGTTGCGACTGTTGGCCGATAAGGTCGTGGAGCTGCAATACGTTGATAGCATCTCGTATGAAACGGTTCGTCGCGTTTTAAAAAAAACGAGATCAAGCCCTGGAAGAAAGACGGATGGGTCATCCCGCCAGAGGAAGACGCGGAGTTCGTAGCCCACATGGAGAAGGTTCTGGATGTATACAGAAGGCCGTATGACCCGAAGTTCCCGGTGATTTGTATGGACGAATCGCCACGTCAGTTGATCGACGAGGTGAAGACTCCAATTCCTGCAGCGCCGGGGCGGCCGGCACGGCACGACTATGAGTATAAGCGTCACGGTGTCTGCAACGTATTCATGGCCAATGAACCCTTGGCCGGAAAGCGCATGGTCAAGATCACAGAAAGGAAGACCAAACAAGACTGGGCGTGCTTCATTGCCGAGATCGAAGGGCGCCACAACGATGCCGAGAAAATCACCCTGGTGATGGATAATCTCAACACGCACAACCCGGGGTCCCTGTATGAGGCATTCCCCCCAGACCAAGCGAAGAAACTGTGGGACCGCTTTGAGTTTGTCTACACGCCCAAACACGGCAGCTGGCTCAACATGGCGGAAATTGAACTGAACGTTCTGATCAGGCAGTGTCTGAATAGACGGATTCCCGAGATGGCCACTGTTACCACAGAAGTCGAGGCATGGCAGAATCACAGGAACACGCAAAACGCGACGATCAATTGGCAGTTTACGACTAAGGATGCGAGGATAAAGCTGAAAAGGCTTTACCCAACATTACATGTGTGACATGACACTAGTGCAACGTCCGCTTCTTCAGGCATTCCATTAGGTCTGCCTCCACCTCTTCAATCCACTCCTCGAACCGCTCATGATCGCTCTCATGCCACTCGGCCCGCCTGTGCCACTCCTCTAGCCCCGCTATCCAGTCCAAGAACCGCTTGAACCACTCGTAATCCTCCGGGCTCTTCTGCTCCCGTTCATCCTCCAGCCGGTCCAGCCTTGCCTGCACATTGCGTATCTGCTCCCTGATCGTCGGGGAAATCTTGTGCTTTGGCATAACAGGCATTTCCTTCAGTTATTCGGGATAGCCCTTTCATACCCCAGCCAGGAAGGGCCGAGTCAAGACAAATTACCTCTTGTCGAGTGCGGAAGTCGTTTTTTCTGCTGAGGTGCCGCATGGGCCATGCAAACACCACATTTCCCTTGCTATAGTATTCGTTTTGCAGTATAGAATATCCTGAGCGTATTGGCTAGACTGCTCTTTTGTCTATCAAAACGGGAAAGTATCCCTCTGTTGCATGAAAGGGAAAGAGAAATGAAGAGGTCTCTTCTGGTCTTCCTGCGGGCAATCGGTTTGACCCTACCGAGCATGGCTTCTGCTGTCCTTATTGACCGTGGGGTCGGCATGATCTATGACACCGACTATGGCATCACATGGCTTCAGGATGCCAACCATGCTCAGACAGGAATGACTTGGAATGATGCCATGAACTGGGCCGATGAACTAGAATATGGGGGGCACAAAGACTGGAGGCTTCCTACAGCCCTCAACCCTGATGGTGCTGGTCTGACAGCTTGATAAAGACTTCCTCTCGCGGAACCTTCAGCCACTTCGCAATCAGGAGCAATCGTTGATCGAAACGGCTGATCTTCTCCACACCACCGATCATTTTGTAGAATTTTGGAGGAGGCAGTCTTGCTCTCAGCGCCCAGGATTTGGCTGGAACTTTGCTTTACTTCAGTGCGTCCAGAAATCGTTTGCTGAGCAAATACATTACAGACCCCCCTTTGGTGGGTTGGTTGGTTTTCTTGTTATTACTTACCTATCCGCTCCGCCCCCCCCCAAACTGGTCAACCTCTTCAAAAAAGATAAAAAAAAGGCCGTCACACAGACTGTGCATGACGGCCAATTGGAAAGAGTGTTGGTATTAGGGTCTATAGACCCGGTGGGTTTTCCCGTATTTCCTCTCGCCTTCTCCGGTAAGTGCTGTAGGACAAACCCATTGCGGCCGCGTGATCTTCGGCTGTCGGCTTCGGCGTCAGGGCTATTGTATCCCAGTAGCGTCGAACCTCCCTTTCGGTTGGCTTACGCTGGTAAAACATTGCCAAGAGTTTGCGGACTTCCTGTCGCCCACTTACTTGTTCTTCTGGGTTCTTCAGGTCTTCGCGTGGAAACAGGGCGTTCTTTTGGGGTATCGCGTCGGCAAGGCTAGGCCCGTCGGAATCGCCCACTTTGGCGTCCAGGGAACCCTGGCCTTCTTCTTCCGGGGGGTTGTGGCGATCCGCCAACCTTTTAACGAGCCGCCCTTGGAGCCCCTTTCTCAGAACTGTTTGAGCATGGATGAACCGCTTCTCTCCGTCTTTCCCGTCTATTGTCGCGCTTATGATCTTCGGCTCAAGCATCCGGTGCGCGGCGTTCCGGTCCTGCCATTCCGACAATTCGACCATAAGGATATCGTACAGCTCTCCAAACATCCTGCCCCTGGAATCCTTAACAGGCTTTCTACCGTATGCCCCTGCAATCACCTTTTTCCGGGCCGACCAGACAATGCGCTCAAGAGCTCCCAGGGCCACTTCGCCTGTGGGGTCTAGATCGACAGGAAAAACCATCCAGCCTAGAAGCTGGACTAGCGCGGCTCTGTCCCTCTGGCCGGTTTCCTTGTCTATATCGCTGTAGATTCTTCTTGCTAATTCATCGTGTGCAAGGACTGCCAAGGTCGTAGCAACAACCCGTAGGTCGTGTTGCCGGAGAAGCTCTTCCACGGTGGTGCGGCCATCGTCTATCTGCTTAGCGAGGCCTGTCCAGTAGTACATATTCAAGTCTTTGTACAACAGGTGGACATCCCGCAGGGCATCCCCGCTGGTCTTTGCATCCCTATAGTCCCATAACAGCGCCCATCGGTGTATGCGAAGCTGTTCGAAGTACCCAATTAGCTCCATATCCTTACAGTCTTCTATTTCGAAGTGGTCGTAGAACAAGGAACCGAAGAGGGTGGCCACTTCGGCTTGACGCTTCTCCAGCTTATGGTAGAGCAGGGCTGTCTGTTCGGGGGTTTCTGAGAGCGCCTTGTGTGCGTAGGAGAAGTCGGAGGCGGCGAAGATGATCTGGTTAAGGACTTCCCAAAGCCCAGGCTTGCCCTTTTGGAATTGCCGAAGAAGGTAGTCGCGGAATTTCTGCATAGTACAATCGTATCCTCCCCGCGCTACCCGCACAAGGAAAAAAACAGAATTAAATCAAATGGTTTCGATGTGATAAAGACTCATATCTAATTCGAATACGTAAGGCCGCGACACCGTTAAAAACAGCCAGGCGGAAATATGTCGATGTGATTCCGTATCAGTTCGAAATTCGTTTTGGCGTGCCCGGTGAAGATTTTCGCGTGATGGGATTCGAGGGGGGTGTTAAAGGTATGTGCGGGATAGTTACAATCCTGAGGGCTGGCCTCCGTTACACATATCTATCCGCTTTCGTCAGCGGAAGACCTTTGGAGCCTACGCCAGTGGCCTCCCATTCCGGCCCTTTTCAATGCACAATAACCGGAAGCGAAGAGGGTAGCCGCATAACTATTTCTTAAACATTTTGACCGAGAAATATGTTATGGTTTCAGCATCTCATAAACCACAGAAGAGAAATTATTCGAGCTAACAACTGAGACTCACAACACATTGCCTAATCCCGGTTCAACAGAGAAGGGGGGATAATGTCACTCCGTACAAGGAAGAAGTCCGTGGCCGTTCCGGCCGTTCTTTCGTTCGTCCTGTTGACGGGATGCATACAGCCGATCATCTGGGACATCGAACCCTCCTCGGGCCGAGCCGGGGACCCCGTTGTGGTAACGGCCACGGCGCCCAACATCCCTCTCTACCCCGGCACCCTCGACTTCATCGGGGTTCCCTTTTCCGTCACGGCTGACGACTGGAACGCCATCGAGGGCCTGCCGTTTTTCCATGCCGTGGCCGTTGAAGTGCCAGTGGGCGTGGAGAGTGGGTGTGTCACCCTGCAGGACAATTTCCTGGAGACGCCCAGCAACTGTTTCTTTTTCACAATTCTCGAATAGGCAGCTTCTCCCCCCCCGTTTCCTTGTCCTAGGAGGATTTTTCCTATTATGTGTCTCGCCTGCGTCCTCACCCTGCGGGTGTTTGATTTCGGGATAATAGGAAGCGCCATTGTAGGCGGTATTATTGGACGTTATGGTTTCAACATCTCATAAAGCACGGAAGGGGAATAATTCGAGTATAAACTAGGGATCCGATCAGACGAGATTGCAGATATTCAAGGTATGTGCGTGTTATGTTTACTTCTGAAGACCGATCTGCGTTGAACATCTGTGCGGGAAATCTCTAGTTCGGAGCGTCGGCCTCCAGTTCAATATCTCTTTCAGTATTCGTCGGTGGAAGACCTTTGGACCCAGGGTCATAGGTGTGCGGTATGTGTTGAATCCTGAGGGGTCACTTTCCTTCAACGT
>RCNG010001312.1_pt1 | contig 12308 bp, 10 predicted proteins | sample 2041371 | NCBI WGS metagenome assembly RCNG01 (sample SAMN09708227, study PRJNA481090) | Marine sediment metagenome, whole genome shotgun sequencing project. | biome: marine sediment; feature: ocean; material: sediment; isolation source: Sewage treatment plant 1 marine sediment (STP1) ... | reverse complement strand
AGCCGGTGTCCTCGCCGCCATACCGGCGGTTGGCCACCAGCAGGCCGATGTTGGAGGAACCGAACACGCCCTGCTGGATCCGCCCCACCGTGTAGCCGGCATCCTCGTCGCCGGCCTCCGGGTCGGACCGGGCGCCCAGCACGATGAAATCCGTTCGGCCGAAGGTGCCCGAGACCTTGGCCCCCCAGGGGATCTTGCCGATCCGCCGGGAGTAGAACTGCCTGATCCGCTGGCTGAACCGTTCGTTCCCTTCGAGAAAGAACGGCCGCTTCTCCTCCACCGAAAGTTCGAACCGGGTCAGGTTGATCCGTTCAGCGTCCGCTTCGATGATGGCGAAATCCGGGTTGACCGTCGCCTCGGCCAGGATGCTGGAGGTGATCCGGTAGCGGGCAGTGCCGCCGATTTCGAAATCCGCCTCCCCTCCCTTCTCCACCAGGCCCAGGGCGTAGGGAATCAGTTCCCAGCGCTTGCTGCTGTCTTTCGGCAGCGCCAGGCCAGTGACCGATCCGGCCTGGGAGACCCGGGCCGGGTTCTCCACCGGGCCGGCCCATGTCGATCGTTCGAGACGCCGCGGTACGGTTCGCAGGAAGTTCACGCCCCACTGCCGGTCGTCGCCGCTGCGGTACTTGAGTATCTTGAAGGGGATGGCGATTTCAGCGGACCAGCCGCCCTCGGTGCGCCGGGCGGCCGAACGCCAGCGTGCGTCCCACCGGCTGTCGATGGATCGCCCGTTGTCGGCAATCCGTCCATCGAGTTGGGTGCCCAGCAGGTTGGTCACGAAGTAATAGCCGGTGTGATCGTCATCGAAGGTGTCGAGGAGGACGGCCACCGAATCGTCAACATCATCCACTTCCCCATCACGCGAGGTCACCGAGGCGGCGATCCTGTCCGGCTCCGGGTCGGTGCAGTTAAAAGCGATGTAAACCGCCTCTTCGTCAAAGCCGAAGCGGATCAGCGTGGGAAAGGGTGAGGGTTCACCAAATGCCGGCTCGACCTGGATCATCCCCTCGGCCTGACCCGCCCCTCGCCACTCCTCCGGATCGATAACACCATCCACCGTCGGTGCGGCGGCGAGCCGGCCCGCAGCCAGGTGAAACGAGTCTTCCACGGCCGTTGCCGGACCACTCCGGCAGAAACTCCAGGCAATCAGGGCCAGGCCGATCAGACAGAGCCGCAGGAACCGGATGTCCCGTATTCGCAAATTTTCACGAGGGACCATCAACAGGCCTATTCACCAAATCGTCACGAAGAGGAATGTGAGGTGCCGGCATCCGGGCCGCTCAGGCGCTCCCGGTACCGAAGTACGCGGCGAGCAGGGCCAGGTCATCGCCGTCCACGCTGCCGCTGCCGTCGATGTCGGCCACGGCCGAATAGCGCCAGTCACCGATGAAGGAGCCGAAGGCCCGGCCGAGGATCGCCAGGTCCGTCCCGTCCACCCGGCCCGAGCCGTCCAGATCGCAGTGAGCGCCGTAGCCCTGGTAGTGGTAACCCTGGTCTTCGACCCCCGTGTCCACCCACTCGTCGGTGCGCGTGGTGCCCTCGATCACCTCCCCCGGATCGCCGGTGTCCACGGAGGGGCTCTCCGCATCCTGTCCCGCGGCGATCTGGCTCAGGTAGTGGTCACCCTGCGGCCCGGCGACGAAGAGCGGGTCGGCATCGATCAAACCCGGCCCGAGGTGCACCTGGCCCCAGCCGTCTTCGAGAACGATTCCGTCCACCCCGCCGCTGATGTTGGAATAGCGCACCCGAATTTCACCCTGTCGCCAGCTTGGGTCAGCGTAGATCTCCGCCGCCACGGGCGCCTGGTTCTCGCGGAAGATGCAGCTGGCCACGAAGAGCTCAAAGCCCCCGGAAAAATAGAGCCCGCCACCCCTGGTGCCGGCGCTGTTGCCCACCACGGTGCAGTTGGTGATCGTGGGCATGAAAAAACGGGCACAGATCCCGCCGCCCGAGTCGCTGGCCTGGTTGTTCAGGATCAGGTTGTTGCGCAGCACGCCCCCGGAGTACAGGTAGACTCCACCCCCAAACTCGGCGCTGTTGCCGGTGATCACGTTGCCCTCCACCGTGCCCGAGGCCTCGCCGCCGCCGAAGCGGATCCCGCTCCGGCCGTTGCCGGAGACAATGTTTCCGGTAACCGTGAGTGTAATGTGGCCCCCGGCGTCGATCCCGCTGCCGCTGTTTCCCTCGATGACATTTGCCACGATCTCGGGGTAGGGAGAACCATACTCACTGTAGAAGCTGATCCCGTCCCCACTGTTGCTGCTGATCGTGTTGCCGGTGATCACCGGACGCCCCGAGCCGCCGGAGGTGTAGAAGAAGCCGGATACTCCGTTGCTGCTGCAGCCGCTGATCGTGTTCCCGGTGATCAAGGGGGAATCCTGATAGATCTGGACTCCGGTCTCGAAGCCGGTGATCACATTGCCCACGATTGCCGGGGAGGAACCGGGACAGTAAATCCCCCGGAAACCGTTGCGGATCGCGAACCCGCGGATCACCGAGTTGCGCCCCTCATTACTGTCCAGGACAAATCCATTGTCGTGGCCGCCGCCGCAGTCGATGATGCATAGACTTGGCCCGCCGGCCGAGGCCACGGTGATGGCCTTGCCCCCGAAGTCCAGGTTGCGGTTGCCGGGCCCGGACCAGGTCCCGTCGGCCACCAGCACCGTGTCGCCGCCACCCGCGGCATCCATCCCGGCCTGGATCGAGGGCTGGTCGGCGGGCACGTGAATCACCGCCGCACCGAGGGGAGTGAACAGGAGGAGCGGGAGGGCGAGCAGGGTTCCGATACTGATCAGTCCACGCATGGAAAGAGCCTCCTTGACTGCACAACCGGGATGAACCGTGGCACTAAATCAGGGAATCCATCTTTCTGATAATAAAAGCAGATTACAGAGGTTTGTTCCTGGCGTCAAGGGTGCAGGGGTGGTCCCGTTCAGCTACCGTCCTTTTCAAACCGGACCTTGAGGTAGAGCCGGCCCTTCTTCAGCACCACTTCGGTACCTAAGGTTCCCGGCAGTTCGGTGGAGGGGTCGGTGACTTTCTCGCCGTCCACGGATACCCCGCCCTGCTTGATCACCTGGCGGGCCACGGAATTGGACTTGGTCAGACCGACCGAGGTGAGCAGTTTGGGCAGCCAGACGGGGCTGCCGTCGGTGGCGTAAACCGCCTCCTCGATCTCTTCGGGCCGCTTGCGCTGGCTGAACTGCCGTGAGAACTCGGCCTCGGCCTTCTCACCGGCCCCCTCGCCGTGGAACTGGTCGACGATGGTCCGCCCCAAGCGTTTTTTGGCCTCCATGGGGTGCAGGGATCCCGAGGCGGTGTCACTCTTCATCTTCTCGATTTCGTCCAGAGGCAGGCTGGTCAGCAGCTCGTAGTAGCGCCACATCAGGTCGTCGCTGATCGACATCAGCTTGCCGAACATCTCCGGCGGCGGTTCCTCCACGCCCACATAGTTGTTCAGCGACTTGCTCATCTTCTCCACCCCGTCCAGGCCCTCGAGCAGGGGCACGGTGATGATCACCTGGGGCTCCTGGCCATACTCCCGCTGCAGGTCGCGACCCAGCAGCAGGTTGAAGGTCTGGTCGGTGCCCCCCAGTTCCACGTCGGCCTCGAGAAAGACCGAGTCGTAGCCCTGGGAGAGGGGGTAGAGCAGTTCGTGCAGCGCGATGGGCTGCTGGGCGCCGTAGCGTTTGGTGAAGTCGTCCCGCTCGAGAATGCGGGCCACGGTGATTTTCGAAGCCAGGCGGATGAATCCGTCCGAGCCCAGCTCGCCGAGCCAGCGGCTGTTGAAATCGATCACCGTGGTTTCCGGGTCGAGCACCTTGAACGCCTGCTTCTTGTAGGTCTCCGCGTTGGCCAGCACCTCGTCGCGGGTCAGCTGGGGCCGGGTCTTCGATTTTCCGCTGGGATCGCCGATCATCCCGGTGAAATCGCCGATGAGAAATATCACCCGGTGCCCGCAGTCCTGGAAATGGCGCATCTTGCTCAACAGCACCGTGTGCCCGAGATGGATGTCCGGCGCCGAGGGGTCGAAGCCGACCTTCACCGTCAGCGGCGTGCCGGTCCTGATCGAGCGCTCAAGCTTGGCCTTCAGTTCCTCGGGGCGGATGATCGCCCCCGTACCACGGGCCAGGTGGGCGTATTGTTCTTCCAGTGTCATCGTGCTTGCACCTTCTGTGATCGCCATTAACAGGGGTTCTCGTCGGTATGTGAGCATTCCGAAAAAGCCGCCAACGACGCTATCGGGCCGCAAGCTGAGGTTTTACTCCTGGCGGATACGTACGACCCGGCCTTCCACTGTGAGACGGTCTTCGAAATAGAGGCGCACCGCGTCGGTGTAAGCCCGGTGTTCCTCATCGAGGATCCGGCCGGCCAGTATATCGGCGTCGTCCCCCTCCAGTAAGGGCACCGTCCGCTGGACGATGATCGGCCCGGCATCCAGGTCCTCGTCGACAAAGTGCACCGTACACCCGGAGACCTTTGCCCCGTGATCCAGGGCCTGCTGCTGTACGTGCAGACCGGGGAAGGATGGGAGCAGCGAGGGATGAATGTTGATGATCCGGTCGGTGAAGGATCGGACGAAAAACGGGCTGAGCAGCCGCATGAAGCCGGCGAGGCAGACCAGTTCCACCCCGCGATCCTGGAGCGCCGCCACCACGGCCCGGTCGAACAGCTCGCGGCTGCCGAATTCCTGGTGCCGGATGACCAGGGTCTCGACCCCCCGGTCGGCGGCCAGTTCCAGTCCCGGGGCCTGGGCCCGGTTACTGATCACCACCGCGGGACGGGCCGGGATGTCACCCCGCTGGGCCGCGTCCACCAGGGCCACCATGTTGGAGCCCCGTCCGGAGATGAGAACACCGAACCGCCGCTCAGACATAGGTCACCCCGCCGTCACCCTTCTCGATGCGCCCGATGGCCAGGGGCTTCTCCCCCGCCGCGTTCAGCGCCTGCACCACCTGGTCGGCGGCGGCCGGATCGGCCACCACCGCCATGCCGATGCCCATGTTGAAGGCTCGCATCATCTCGGCCTGCTCCACCTTGCCGGCCCGCTGGATAATGCGGAACACCGGCGGCACCTCCCAGCAGGACAACTCGATCTCCGCCCGGCAGCCGGCGGGCAGCACACGGGGAAGGTTGTCGGTGAGGCCGCCTCCGGTGATGTGGGCCAGGCCCTTGATCAGCCCTCGCTCCATCAGCGGCTCGAGCAGCGTACGATACTGCCGGTGGATCTTGAGCAATTCCTCACCCACGGTGCAGCCCAGCTCATCCACCTCGCTGTCCACGGTCAGCCCGAGCACGTCGAAAAACACCTTGCGGGCCAGAGAGTATCCGTTGGTGTGCAAACCGCTGGACCTGAGGCCCAGCACCAGGTCACCCTGCCGGATAGTCGACCCGTCCAGCAGGCGGTCACGGGTCACCTCACCGACGATAAACCCGGCCAGGTCGTATTCGCCGGATCCGTAGAAATCGGGCATCTCGGCGGTCTCGCCGCCGATCAGGGCGCAGCGCGCCTCCTTGCATCCTTCCACCAGGCCCTGAACCACCGCCACCGCGGTGTCGGGATCGAGGGCGCCGGTGGCCAGGTAGTCCATGAAGAACATCGGCATCGCACCCTGGACCAGGATGTCGTTGACACAGTGGCAGACCAGATCTTTCCCCACGGTGTGGTGCACTCCGGTGAGAAAGGCGATCTTCAGCTTGGTCCCCACGCCGTCGGCGCTGGAGACCAGGATACGGTCAGCCGCCGGCCCGTCGCCAAAAGGCTGGTAGAGCGCGCCAAAGGCGCCGATGTCGGTGAGCACCCGTGAATCAAATGTCTCCCGCACCATCCCCTTGATCCGGGCCAGGGCCTCATCCTGGGCATCGATGTCCACCCCCGCATCGCGGTAGGTCATCCCGCCGGCACTCTTTCCGGCGTCCTCGTCCTTCATCGTTTCACCTTGTTCTCGATCAGCGTGGTCTCGTCCAGATGGTCCCGCGGCGGCTCGATGGGATAGTCGCCGGTGAAGCAGGACGTGCAGAACGGCGCGCCGCCCTCCTCCGCCCCCACCGATTGCAGCATGCCTTCGATGCTCAGGTAGCCCAGGGAATCCACGCTGAGATAGTTCTCGATCTCCTCCACCGAGTGGGAGGAGGCGATCAGCTCCCGGCGGGTGGGCGTATCGATGCCGTAGTAGCAGGGGGAAACGATCTGGGGTGAGCTGATCACCAGGTGTACTTCGCGGGCGCCGGCCTGGCGCACCATCTTGATGATCTTGCGGCTGGTGGTGCCGCGGACGATGGAGTCATCCACCAGAATCACCCGTTTCCCCTCGATCAGCCCCCGCACCGGGTTGAGTTTGATCTTCACCCCGAAGTGGCGGATCGACTGCTTGGGTTCGATAAAGGTGCGCCCCACGTAGTGGTTGCGCACCAGGGCGAACTTCACCGGGATCCCCGATTCCTTGGAATAGCCCAGGGCGGCATAGACCCCGGAGTCGGGCACCGGGATGACCATATCGGCATCCACCGGGTGCTCCCGGGCCAGGGTCTCACCCAGCCGGTGACGGCTGAAATCCACGTGGCGCTCGAAAATCGTGCTGTCCGGTCGGGCGAAGTAGATGTGCTCGAAGACGCAGAACTTCGGCTCACGGCGGGGGAAGGGGAAGGACGCTTCAAGCCCCTGGTGGTCCACCACCACCATCTCCCCCGGCGCCACCTCGCGCAACAGATCGGCATCGATCAGGTCGAGGGCGGTGGTTTCGCTGGCAAAGACCGTGGACTGGCCCAGGCGGCCCATGACCAGCGGGCGAAACCCGTGGGGGTCGCGGACGGCGATCATCTTGTCCCGGGTCATGAAGAGCAGCGAGTAGGCCCCCTCGACCTGGCTCAGGGCGTCGATGATGGCCCGCTCCATGGTCTCCTCCCGCGAACGGGCGATGAGATGCAGCACCACTTCGCTGTCCGAGGTGGACATGAAGATGGCTCCCTGTTTCTCCAGATCGTCGCGAATCTGAAAGGCATTGACCAGGTTGCCATTGTGACAGAGGGCAATCTGCCCGCGGTGGCAACTGATCATGATCGGCTGGGCGTTGCCCACCATGCTCGACCCCGCGGTGGAGTAGCGAACATGGCCGATGGCCATGGGGCCCTTGAGCGCCTGCAGGTTCTCTTCATTGAAGACCTCGGCCACCAGTCCCATCCGCCGTTCCAGTTTGAGCTCCCGCCCGTTGGAAGTGCAGATCCCGGCGCTCTCCTGGCCACGGTGCTGCAGGGCATAGAGCCCGAGGTAGGTCAGGTTGGCGGCTTCGGGATGCTCATAGAGCCCGAAGACACCGCACTCGTCATGAAACCGGTCATCATCGAGAGGCATTTGAAAACCCTCCCTTGAAGCCGGCCGGCCGCCAGTTTCAGGCTGGCCCTGCCGGCAGGTATTTTCAGTCTCCAAACACGGCGGCGGTGAAGCCCTCCCGCCAGGTCTGGCGCAACTGGCCCAGGTCACACTCCAGCACTGCCGTGCCGTCGATCCGGACGCTGAACGCCTCGGGGGCCGCCGACCCGATGACCGTCGCCGGCACACCGGCCGCGGTGGCCATTTCGAGAACGGCGTCGAGATTACCCGGGGTGCAGCTGGCCACCACCCGGGACTGGGTCTCGGCAAAAAGGAGCAGGTCACGACGCAGGCCGTCCGAGGCGAGATCGATCCTGCAGCCCATGCCGTCCGGCCCGAAGGACGATTCGGCCAGGGCCACGGCCAGTCCACCGTCCGCGGTGTCGTGGGCTGAGCAGAGCAGTTTCGCCGCCGCGGCATCATAGAGCAGCATGTGCAGGCGTTTTTCCTGTTCCAGGTCGATGGAGGGGGGCTTGCCGCACTCCATCTCGTGGAGCACCGCGAGGAACTCGCTCCCCCCCACCTCGTCACTGTTGCGGCCCAGCAGGACCACCGCGTCACCCGCGCCCTTCCACCACTGGTCCAACCGGTTGTCGGCCTGCTCCAGCAGCCCCACCATACCGATGGTTGGGGTGGGGTAGATCCCCTGGCCCTGGGTCTCGTTGTAGAAACTGACGTTGCCGCCGATCACCGGTGTGTCCAGAACCCGGCAGGCCTCGGAGAGGCCGTCCACCGCCCGGCGGAATGACCACATCACCTCCGGCTTCTCCGGGTTGCCGAAGTTGAGGCAATCGGTGACCGCCAGGGGACGGCCGCCGCTGCAAGCCACGTTGCGGGCCGCCTCGGCCACGGCGATCATCCCGCCCACCACCGGGTCGAGGTGACAGTAGCGACTGTTGCAGTCCACCGACATGGCCAGCGCCTTGTCGGTGCCCTTGACCCGGATCACCGCGGCATCGCTGCCCGGGAGGACCATCGAGTTGCCGCGCACCGAATGGTCATACTGTTCCCAGACCCAGCGTTTCTCGGCAATGTTGGGGCTGGCCAGCAGGCGTTGAAGCGCCCCCTCGAGGTCGGTGACCTCGGCCAGAGCGTCCAGGTCGAGCGTTTGCCGGGCGGCCATGTCGGGCGGCTGCTCCTCAGGCCGGTCACAGACCGGGGCCTCCTCGGAGAGGGGGAGCACCGGCAAGTCGGCCACCACGGTACCCTGGTCGAGCACCTTCAAGCGACCGTCATCGGTGACCGTGCCCACCACCACCGCCTGGAGATCCCACTTGTGGAAGATCTCCAGCACCTTGTCCTCGGTGCCTTTGTGGGAAACCAGCAGCATCCGTTCCTGGGACTCGGAGAGCATCAGCTCGTAGGGGGTCATCCCCTCTTCCCTGCGGGGCACCTGGTCGAGATCAAGCACGATACCGCTGCCCGCCCGGCCGGCCATCTCCAGGGTGGAACAGGTCAGCCCGGCGGCGCCCATGTCCTGGATGCCCACCACGTAATCGGTCTTCATCAGCTCGAGGCAGGCCTCGAGCAGCAGTTTCTCGGTGAAGGGGTCACCCACCTGGACCGTGGGCCGTTTTCCCTCGGTCTCCTCGCTGAACTCGTCCGAGGCCATGGTGGCGCCGTGAATACCGTCCCGGCCGGTGCGCGACCCGACATAGATCACCGGATTGCCTTCGCCGCTGGCCGTGCCGAGGAAGATGCGGCTGGTCTTGACGATGCCGAGGTTAAAGGCATTGACCAGGATATTGCCGTTGTAACAGGGGTGGAACTGCACCTCCCCACCCACAGTGGGCACCCCCATGCAGTTGCCGTACCCGCCGATCCCGGCCACCACGCCCTGCACCAGGTAGGACATCCGCGGGTGGTCCGGTTCGCCGAAACGGAGCGAGTTAAGCGAGGCGATGGGCCGGGCGCCCATAGTGAAGATGTCGCGGAGGATGCCGCCCACACCAGTGGCCGCCCCCTGGTAGGGCTCGATATAGGACGGGTGGTTGTGGCTCTCCATCTTGAAGATGGCGGCCAGGCCTTCACCGATGTCCACCACGCCGGCGTTCTCCCCCGGCCCCTGCAGCACACAGGCGCCGGTGGTGGGCAGCCGTTTCAGACTGGTCTTGGAGCTCTTGTAGCAGCAGTGCTCGGACCACATCACCGAAAAGATCCCGAGTTCGGTGTAGCTCGGCTCACGGCCCATGATGGCCAGCAGCCGCTGGTAGTCCTCTTCGGTCAACCCGTGTTCCTTAACCAGTTCGGGTGTGATCTGCGGTTCGGTCATGGTCAATCCTCTTTGCGGCCCAGCCAGGCGATGATCGAATCAAAGACCAGGCGGCCCTGCCCGCCGGAGAACTCCGGCTCGCAGACCCGCTCGGGGTGGGGCATCATCCCCAGCACGTTGCCCGCCTTGTTGCAGATGCCGGCGATGTCATCCAGGGCGCCGTTGGGGTTCGCCGTTCCGGGGGTCAGGTCGTCCAGCCCGCTGTAGCGGAAAACAACCTGCCGGTTGGCCTTCAGCTTTTCCAGCCCCTCGGGGTCGATGAAGTAGGACCCCTCGTTGTGGGCCACCGGGACCCGCATCACCTGCCCCGGTTTGCCGGCACAACTGAAGGGCGTCTCGGTGTTCTCCACCCGGACCCCCACCTCACGGCAAACGAACTTGACACTGGTGTTGCGCAGCAGCGCACCGGGAAGCAGCCCGGCCTCCAGCAGGATCTGGAACCCGTTGCAAATGCCGATCAGCAGCCCGCCGGCAGCGGCATGCCGCTCCACGGCGCCCATGATCGGGGAAAAGCGGGCCACGGCCCCGCTGCGCAGGTAGTCGCCGTATGAGAACCCGCCGGGAAGCACCACGCAGTCGAAACCGTCCAGCGACGTCTCACGGTGCCAGATGAACTCGGCGTCACAGCCCATGACATGTTTCACCGCATGGTAGGCATCGTGATCGCAATTCGACCCGGGAAACACCACCACGCCGAATCTCGGTTTTTTCGTCTCCATCCAGATCTCTCCAGGATTCACCGGCATTGCCGGCCGGGGTCACTCCGCCAGTTCGAAGCGGTAGTTCTCGATCACGGTGTTGGCCAGCAGCTTGCGGCACATCTCGTCTGCCCGGAGCGAAAGCTCCTCGCCGGACAACGCGCCACCGAGGTCGATCTCAAGATACTTGCCCTGCCGGACCTGCTCAACGCTGTCGAACCCCAGAGCGTGAAGCGAGTTCATCACCGCCCGCCCCTGGGGATCGAGCACCCCTGGTTTCAGTGTCACGAAGACGCGTAGTTTCATCTACCTCTCCCAGTGTTCCTCTGTGGCCGCGGCTTGCGGGCGGCGGCTTAGAACAGTTCCACGGTGTCGCTGGGCCGGTCCTGCCAGGTCATCCTGACCCCGGTGGCGGCACCGATGCGGTGCAACGCCTGTCGCGAGCAGAAACTGGCCAGTTCTCTCTCGTTGTTCTCCTGGCTGATATGGGCCAGAAAGAGCTCCCTCGGCGGTCGGCCGCCGTTTTCGGCAAGATAGTGGGCCAGAGCATCGTTGGAGAGATGCCCTTTGCCGCTGAGAATACGCTGCTTGAGGAACCAGGGATAGGGTCCCTTTTTCAGCATTTCCAGGTCGTGATTGCTTTCCAGCACCAGGATATCGCTGTTTTTAAGGACTTCCCCCGCCTCGGGATCCATCTGACCCAGATCGGTGGCGTAACCGAGCACGCGTCCGGCAGCGGATACCGACAGCCCCACCGGCTGGGCCGCATCATGGGACACCGGAAAGGGTAGCACGTCAAACGGCCCCACTTTGAAAACATTTCCCGGCACCATGGTCCGGATCTCGGCATCGACACCGGCCAATTCCGAACCCAGGGCCTGGTGAGTGCCCGGTGTGAGGTAGATCGTCGGGGCGTATTTCCGGGCAAAGACCCGGAGCCCGCGAACGTGATCAGTATGCTCATGGGTCACCACCACGGCTTTGACCGCGGACGGGTCCACCCCGACCTGACCCAGTCTCCGGACCAACTCACGACAGCTGAAACCAGCGTCGATGAGCAAGGCCTCACCACCGGCATCCAGAACCGAGCAATTGCCCCGACTGCCGCTGCCCAGAACCGTGAATGCCGCCTTGCCGTGGATATCGGCTCCTCCGCTATTCCAACCCGGTGCTGCCGAAACCGCCGGCACCCCGATCTGTCTCTTCCAGTGTGTCCACCTCTTCCAGCTCAACCAGAGGCACCGGCTTGACCACCATCTGGGCAATCCGGTCGCCACGACGAACGACAAAGGCGTCACTGCCGCCGTTGAACAGGATCACGGCCACCTCTCCGCGATAATCAGCGTCGATGGTTCCCGGTGAGTTGGGGACGAGTATCCGGTCTTTCAACGCCAGCCCGCTGCGCGGCCGCACCTGGGCTTCGAAACCGGGGGGAACGGCAATCCTGAGGCCGGTGGGAACGCTCACCGTAGTCCCCGGATCGATCCGCACATCGTGATCAACGGCAGCACGAAGGTCCATACCGGCACACAGGGCCGTGGCCCTGGCGGGCAGGGGCAGATCCCTGGCCGAGGCCAGCCGCTGGACCTTTACCGTCACCGTTATCTGGCGATTCTCCATACAGGACCACGTTGCAACCCATCCCCCGGTGCCCGGGAAATGGAGGTACGGCAGCCGGGCTGCTCAAAATCGAAGAGGAAATCGACTCCCGAAGCACCCCGGGCAACGGCTCCCCAAGTCGATCTGGAGAATGAAAGCGGAATTATATCGGAAGGATCGGGCCTCATCAATCCCGAAGGTCGAAAACAGGAGTGAAAAATGGGGAAAAATCGTTCGGCGCCCGCGGGTCATGTTCAGGGCCCCTTGCCGCCACCGCCGAAGCCACCGCCCCCGCCGCCGCCACCGCCGCCGCCACCGCCGCCGCCACCGCCACCGCTAGGTGTGCAGATTTCGGGCGGGTTGGTCGCGG
>RCNG010002684.1_pt1 | contig 12310 bp, 8 predicted proteins | sample 2041371 | NCBI WGS metagenome assembly RCNG01 (sample SAMN09708227, study PRJNA481090) | Marine sediment metagenome, whole genome shotgun sequencing project. | biome: marine sediment; feature: ocean; material: sediment; isolation source: Sewage treatment plant 1 marine sediment (STP1) ... | reverse complement strand
GAAAAGGGCGCATTCACTGGCGCACACAGCCAGCGAAAAGGTCGCTTCGAACTTGCTGATGGCGGTACGCTGTTTCTCGATGAGGTTGGAGAGCTGCATGGGGAACTGCAGGCAAAGTTGCTGCGCGTAGTGCAAACAGGCGATTTTGAGCGCTTGGGTGGCACACAAACCCTTCACGCTAATGCGCGACTCATTGCTGCAACCAACAAGAATCTTAAAAGCGCCGTCGATGACGGCGAATTTCGTGCAGATCTGTATTACAGAATCAGCAGCTATCCGGTTAGGTTGCCTCCGTTACGTGATCGGCCGGAAGACATCCCCGCGCTGGTAGAATTCCTGGTAGCAAAACACGCGAAACGCATGGGTAAGGATATACAGTCGATATCAGCCAGAACAATTCGTTATTTTGCGAGTCAACGATGGCCGGGTAACGTGAGGGAACTTGAAGGGACTATACAACGGGCATTGATTTCTACCACCGGTCCGGTCCTGGATTACGTTGATTCGGATGGTGCCACATCCGAATCCCTCGCCTTGTCAGCTGCTGTTCCGGCCAATGAAGCGGCTGATCTGCGAACTGTCGAACGCCAACATATTCGCAAGGTACTCGAGAATACCCGATGGGTGATTGACGGCAAGCGCGGCGCGGCCGCAATGATGGCTGTCGCACCAAGCACTCTTCGCTCAAAAATGAAACGACTTGGGATCAAGCGGTCTGAATAGCAGCGGAAAATAGCAAAGTATCAGCTACCGCACACGCCCCCGATTCCCGGTCGGTCACTAGATCAAGTCCGGGTCGGTGATTATTTCGACGAGTGTCGGCCCTGACTGCGTGAGCATTTCATCGAGTGCCGGCCGCAGCTTTTCTGCCGTCGTTACGCGAATGCCCTTACCGCCGCACAAGTTGGCGTAGGCTGCGAAACTCGGATTGTGCAAATCCGTTTGCCAAACAGGCCATTCGCCCGCCTTCTGTTCCTTGGAAATCTTGCCGAGCTGCGAGTTGTTCAGCAACACATGTGTGATATCCATGTTGTATTTAACCGCGGTGTTGAAATCGCCCATGTACTGCCCAAAACCGCCATCACCACTGACGGAAATAACTTTGCGGCCCCGATATTCTTCCTGATCCTGAGTCGCGGCCCAGGCACCCATTGCCGCAGGAAACGAGAAGCCAATGGAGCCCAGATAACCAGACATCAGGACGCGCTGATCCCGGCACTCGAAATAGCGACCGAATGAATAGGTGTTATTGCCGACGTCGACGGCGATGACGGCATCACTTGGCGCGGCATCGCTGAGCGCTGCGAATACCAGTGCGGAATTCAATCCATGACCCGATTCATCACTAACCCGACTTTGTTTTTCCTCGCGCCAAATCGCCCAGCGCTCCGCGATTTCCGGTCGTTGATCGACTCTGTCCGTCGCCGCGGAAATTTTTTCAGACAGCAGTCTCGCCGTGACGCCGATTTCGGCCCAGACGGGAACCGTGACGCTGTGAAACTTGCCCAAGGTCATTCGATCGAAGTCGACCTGGATGATCGGACGTTTTGGCGTTATTCCCGTATGGTTTGAAAAAGATGAGCCGAACGCCAGAATGAGATCACACTCGTTCATGAACCAACTGGCGACCGGCGTTCCGGAGCGACCCAGCACTCCAGCCGCCAATGGATGATCATCTGGAATCTGGCCTTTCGCTTTGAAGGTGGTCAAGACCGGTGCATTAAGGCTTTGCGCCAGCGAAATAACATCGTCCATCGAATCTTTGGCGCCGTAGCCCGCAATAATGATGGGGCGTTTCGACGTCCGGAGTAGATCGAGCGCATCGCTGAGCGCGTCGCCGGCCGGCGCGATCGTTGCCGCAGCCACTCGGCCCTCCGGCCCTGATGCATTGGCTGATTCCATTGACGGTAAGGTCTGCACGTCATCAGGAAAAATCAGGTGGGCGACGTCGCGCTCAACGATCGCGTTCTTGCACGCAAGCGTCATCAGTTCTGCATGTTTGGATGTGTGTAACACGGTTTGGCTGAAACGCGCGACAGGTGCAAAAGCGGCTGCAAGATCAATTTCCTGAAAGGCGCCCGGGCCGAGTACCTGTGCGTCGACCTGCCCCGTGAGCGCCAGTACCGGCGCGCGGTCAACCTTGGCATCCCATAATCCCGTCATCAAATTGGTCGCACCCGGTCCGGCAATCGTCAGGCACGCCGCCGGCTTTCCAGTCAGTTTTGCATAGCCAGAGCAGGCAAATGCCGCGGCGCCTTCATGTCGAATGCCGTAGTAGTTCAGGCGGCCTTTCTTTTCCTGCAATCGCAAGGCATCAGCCAGCCCCAAATTGGAATGTCCGACCATGCCAAACACCGTCGTGACGCCCCAGTTGGTCATGGTCTCGGCCATGAGGTCGGTAACGGTTGTCGCGTGCTCAGCATCGGCTTCGATGCCAATGTAAATTCCGTCGTCTCGCACCTCGACCGGATACAGCGTCTGTCCACTGTCCTCGTGTCCCCCGGGCGGTCTACCGGTTTTCGGATCGAAGTCCCAGCCATGCCACGGGCATCGCAGCCAGCAATCACCGTCCTTCCCTACCTCAATGGAGCCTTCGCCCAATGGCCCACCCTGGTGCGGGCAGCGATTGTCCATTGCATGAAACTCACCGTCGATATTCGTCAGCGCCATCGAAAGAGTCCCGGCCGTCACGGTTTTCACACGACCGCTCGGCAACTCGTCCAGTGCTGCTACGCGATGCCATACGAGTTCATCATTACTATTCGTCATCGAACAAGTCCTTATTTATGTTTTTTCAAGCATGTGCTGCTGCCCGGCAGCCAACAAACGTGCCCAGAAGTCCTGCAGGTGACTACTCGGGTCACTCGCGTTCAGGAGAGAGCGGTACGTTAATACAGCACCGTTGAACCCATCAGTCTTCCATTCTGATCCAGCCGGCAACTGAGTCGCAGCCATCGCATCCGGCGTGGGGTATGCAGTGACATAAAAATAGGGCTCGGAAATACTCTCATCGCCAAACGCAAAACCGAAGTTCATTTGTTTGTCAGAGTACTCCTCGTCCATGGGGTCCTGACCGGGAATCTTTTCGCCGGGCAACCAGATCATCGACAGGTCGAAGTGATGCGGCCAGAGTTGAACTGGACTGGTCTCTTCCCGCACACCGGCGCGAAACGTCTCCATTGCCGTGGCGACCGAACGCAATACTTGCCCCATCGACTCCGACTGCGGGGGAGAGAAATCCTGCCAACCAGTCGTCGCACGGTCGGCAGTAGCGAACAGCTCAAGCTCTGCAGCCCCGATGCCATTCGCGGACATGAAATCGCTAACGGCATCCGCTATATCACCGGCCGACTGGCCACTGAGCTTGACGTCGAATCCCTCATCGTTCCTGGATCGTGCGTGCAACTGGGCGCGTCGAAAATCCAGTTCGATCTCAAAGTCTGTTGCTGCGCGCACGATGCCCGTAGTGAGCCCATAAGACTCGCGTGCCACCAGTGTTTGCGTTTGCCGCGACAGGCCTTCAGGCAATCGCCGAGTACGCGCGCATACGCGTGCATGGCATCTCGTGTATCGGCAATAGTGTCAGAATCATCAAGCTTCGGAAAAAGTCGATCGCTCATTCCCGACGCCCACCGCCGACATCCATTACACCGCCGTAGTGGACTCCCGTCAGTTGCGCGATATCACTCTTGAACGTCGTCAGGTCGTCGACCGTCAAGTCGCTCAGATGACGGTGACCGGCTGCACGCGCCAGTACCTTCATCAGATCAACTGACGCCGTGAAGAATCGCTCCAGACGTTCAGCGGCTATGTCGACGGGTAGCCGGGCGCGCAAGTGAGGCTTCTGCGTCGCGATACCAACAGGACAGTTATTGGTGTGGCAGGCACGCATACCCAGACAACCAATCGCCTGGATGGCGGCATTCGACACTGCAACGCCGTCCGCACCCAACGCCATGGCTTTGGCGAAGTCGGCCGGCGTTCTCAGGCCACCGGTGATGATGAGCGTTACACCCGCTGCATCGCTCTTATCGAGATGGCGCCGCGCCCTTGCCAGAGCGGGCATCGTCGGTACAGAAATATTGTCTCGGAAGATCAGTGGTGCCGCACCGGTTCCACCTCCGCGGCCATCGAGAATGATGTAGTCGACGCCGATGTCGAGTGCCGCGTCGATGTCTTTCTCAATATGTTGTGCTGACAGCTTGTAGCCAACGGGTATACCACCGGTCTTGTCACGCAGCTCATCGGCAAAATCACGGAATTGACTGAGCTCCGTCCATTCGGGGAAACGCGCCGGCGATATTGCCGCTTCGCCTTCCGGCAAGTTTCTGACCTGGGCAATCTTGCCCTTCACCTTGTTGCCGGGAAGATGACCGCCAGTACCGGTCTTGGCACCCTGGCCTCCCTTGAAATGAAACGCCTGAGTTTTCTGTACGTTTTCCCACGAAAAACCGAAACGGGCCGAGGCCAGTTCGTAAAAATATCGTGTATTCGCGGCTTGTTCTTCCGGCAACATGCCGCCCTCGCCCGAACAAATGCCGGTACCGGCAAGTTCCGCGCCTTTCGACAACGCAACTTTTGCCTCCTGGGACAGCGCTCCGAAACTCATATCGGATACGAACAGGGGAATATCCAAATGGAGCGGCTTCTTCGCATTAGCGCCAATGACAAGATCGCTGCCAACGTCTTCGTCGTCGAGTAATGGCAAATTATGCAGTTGGCCAACGACGAACTGGAGGTCATCCCACTTTGGCAAAGAATCGCGCGGGACGCCCATCGCGCCGGACGGGCCGTGATGACCGACTTTGCTCAGTCCCTCGCCTGCGAGCTTGCGAATAAGCTTTACATGCGGTTCGTCCACAGTGCCGGTGGGATCCTGGTACGTGCCCTGATACGCGTCGCGGTTATACGGCTGCGGATGTTGCTTCGCCCAGGAAGCAATCGCGTCCTGGTCGACCAGCACGTTGCCATCCTCGATCCATGCATCAAATTTCGGCAATGTTTCCGAATTGTTGTACTCGCTGATACCGGTATCCACACGGTAATCCCACCCATGAACACCGCAGATCAGGTTATCGCCTTCAACATGACCGTCTGACATCAATGCTGCGCGATGGGCACAGCGGCCGTACAGCACAGAGACGGAGTCGTCGAAACGAACAATCACGAGATCGACATTGGCGACAATAGCGTGCGCCGGGATTCGGTCTTCGAGCTCGTCCCAAACCGCGATGGAGATTTTGTTCATTGGTGTTTTTCCCTTATTCGTCGTTGTTGTTGGATAACAGACCCTCGCGAAGCGGCATTTCTTTCACGAGCCGACTTTCTTCGCACTCGCCCATGCTATTGGCTATCCGGCCATAGATTCGTGCGAACGGAGCCGCGCTGATTCCATGCAGCAATGCGCTGAGGGCGACGGTGATAACAGTGACAGACAGTAATTCTTCATGATGCGGCACGTCTGAGTCCTTCAGGATGAGTAGCACGAACAATATTGATGCCAGACCGCGCGGGCCGAACCAGCCGAGAAAAAGATAGGACGGTGAACTGAGGCCCGTGCCAAGAAGAGATATCGCGATCGGAATCATCCGTATGACCGTCAGACTCAGCACGGCGTACAAGAAAATCGCAGGGCTTAGATGAGAAATCGCTTCCGGTAACAATGCCGCGCCGAAGACCAGGAAGGTGATCAGCATGAGAAGCTGTCCCTCCGTCTCCATGAACTCGAACAGAAACGTGCAGGAATTGCGGACGCTGTGGCCAAAAACCATACCGCCGACAAATGCCGCGATGAATCCGTTGCCGCCCATTAACTCGGCCACCACATAGGTGAATACGGCGAGCGACAGTATGCCGATTCCCTGAAACGCGGCACTCGACCAGCCGCGCTCAATGGCTGAATCGAGCAATCGTGCCCCGGCGTAGCCGATTGCGATGCCTGCCAGGGGCCCGAGCGTGACCTGTAATAGTCCGAATTGGATCCACTCACCCGCCTGCGCCGTATCGGCCGCTGCACCGGCGAAAGTCGCGAGAAGAAGGACGGCGGGTAAAGCTATTCCGTCATTAAGTCCGCTTTCGATATTGATCGCCTGGCGAATGCGAACCGGCACGACTTTAGCTGAAATAACAGCCTGGCCCAGCGCCGCGTCCGTGGGCGCCAGCAGTGCAGCCAAAAGTGCCGCCTCCCAAATCGAAAAAGCCGGGAACACCCACGCCGCAACAAACGTACCGGCGGCAATCGTTAATGGAAGACCGATTGTCAGCATTCGGACCGGGAGATTGTGATCCTTGCGCACGCGATTAAGATCGATACGGGCAGCGTCGGTGAATAGAACGAGTATGAGCGTAATTTCCGCGATCACGTGGATCGCGGAATGACCGACGTCGACGGCCGCCAGATTGAAGCCACCGGAACCCAGCGTGAATCCGAAAATGATGAAGATCAGTGGAGCAGTGAGAATCGTCCCTTCCAGTCGACCGGAGATCAACGAATACAACAAAAGTCCGCCAGTAATAATGGCGAGTGCCATAAGGTCCATGATCAGCTCATCTGTCGCGGGGATCGGGAGAGTATACGTGCTACAGCAATGTCTGCTTGTAAAGTAGACTGCATGGCGGACTGCAGAGGAAATCCCTATGAATGTTGAGCTTCAAAATAAACTCATCGAGCTGTTTCGCGAGACAGGACGAGCCCACCACGCCGCCTTCGCGGCTACGGACGGTGCCGACCCGGATTGGCCCATCTGGTATGCCGAATACCTGCAGGAACCGCTTGCTCAGGCATTGGGAACGCCATTCACCAAGAGCCAACTAATCTATTGTGTAATGAATGCAGACTTTGAACACACGGCGCGTTCACCGGAGAGCGACTGGCCGAGCTTTTACGCGGGCCTGTTAATTGAGCGCTATGCCAAGAGCCCTGCCCCGGCCAAAGACAAGTTGGTTCTCTATCATTCTCAAACCTGTCCCTATTGCGCGATTGTCCGGTCGGCAATTGATCGATTAGGTCTTGACGTAGAGCTACGGGAAATCTTTGAAGACCCGAGGAGTCGGGAGCAACTTGTCGAGGCACGTGGACGCGCGACGGTACCGGTGCTGCGAATTATTAGTCCGGATGGTGAAGAACGGTGGGTGCCCGAATCGCAGGATATTGTGCGCTATCTCGAATCGATGTCGTGAGGCTCAGGTGTCGTTCGAATCTTCATTAATAACTCTGAGTTCTCTCCAATGAACAAAGACAGCGATTCTCTGTTTCACCACAAGACCGTGTTCGACGGCTGGCGCTCTATAACGATCGCGTTGTACATGACGCTCGTAGGCTACGCCGTTCTCGTTGCTGTCCCCGTTATTAGCACTGCCTGGGTTCGCCTGCTCGGCTTCAGCGAAGTCGAAGTCGGTCGCGTTGCGGGTGCAGATCTCGGCGGTTTGTCGCTGGGCGCGATTCTGACCGCGATCGTCATTGCGAAAGTGAATCGACGTCACCTCGTACTCGGTGCCGCCGCCCTGACGATTGCCGCGAATGGCCTGTGCATGGAGTATGTCGAGTATGAGCAGGTCCTGTGGCTCCGATTCGCAGCAGGCATTGGCAGCGGGATATACACCGCAGTTGCAGTGGCCTCTCTGGGCGCGACCTCGAAACCTGCACGCGCCTACAACATGATGTTGTTCGCCTTTGCATTTTCTCAGGCACTTGAGCTGCATATATTGCCGCAGCTTTCTATGAATGGAATCTACGCTGTCTTCATTGGCTGCTACCTGTTCGGATTGCTGTTTCTGCATTGGGTGCCACCGTATCCTGTCGACAAAGGTCTGGACGTCGAAATCGATGTCGAGGAAGGCGGCGGCAATCACCATCCCCAACACCTTCACGTGCCGGCTTACGTACCATGGCTGGTTCTGGCCGCTATCCTCGCGACCTACATCAATATCGGCGCCTACTGGACCTATATCGAACTGGCGACTGTTGATTCAGCGGCAACGCCTGAATGGGTCAGCAAGGTCCTGGTATGGACGTCGTTCTGTTCATTGATCGGCTGCCTGTTCGCCACCATTATCAGCAATCGTTTTGGTCTTGCGAGGCCGCTCTTGATCACCCTTGTTATTCAAGCGGGCGTTGTTGTGATGCTCGCCGGCGGAATCAACAACACCAATATTCTGATCAGCGTTTTCAGTTTCAATTTCTTATGGATATTTATCGATGTCTATCAAATGTCGACCATTGCGAACGTCGATCATTCAGGGCGATTCGCGGCGTTAATGCCCGGCGCCCAGGGGCTTGGCCAAATCATCGGACCGAACCTCGCGGCATCAATTCTTGCGGCGGGTCTCGGCTACAGCGGCGTCTTCATAATGTGCGCAATTGCCTCACTGACCGGTATGTCGATCTATCTTTTCATGTACGTGCGCTTACGCACGACGATACCGGCCCTTGCAGATGCTTCCTGAGTCGCACACAAGTTCTTACTATGCCGCGACCGTCAACGACGTAACGGACTTCCCTCCGTTACGCGGGGAACATCACGCGGATGTTTGCATCATCGGTGCCGGGTTTACCGGAATCTCGACAGCGCTACATTTGGCGGAACGGGGTTACAACGTACACGTCGTCGAAGCCAAAAAAGTGGGTTGGGGTGCATCAGGTCGCAATGGCGGTCAGATGATCGGAGGTATCGCCGGCGAAAGGAATATCGCGAAGCATCACGGCAAGGATGTCGAAGACCTTTTCGGCCAATTACGTTGGGCTGGCCATGAGATTATTCGTGAGCGCGTGCAGAAGTACGGCATCGATTGCGACCTGAAGTCGGGATATCTCGATGTCGCCATTAAGCAAAGACATTTGCGGGACATTGAGGCTGACTGCGAGCGGCTTGAGAAGGCCGACTTCCCTCACGAGTTTCGAATACTGTCCAGGGACGAAACCCGCGACATGATCGGAACGGAGGCCTACATCGGTTCGCTGTTGAACATGGGCAACGGGCACCTGCACCCACTGAAACTGTGTGTCGCTGAAGCGCGCGCTGCGGTGTCACAGGGAGCGACGATTTTCGAACAGTCACCCGTCGTCAGCATCGAACACGGCAAAAAAGCCAAAGTCATCACAGAGGATGGTTCGGTGGCTGCTGATTTCATTGTAGTTGCTGGCAATGCCTACCACGCGCTGGAACGCAAACTGCGCGGCATTATGTTTCCCGTAAAAAGCTTCATCATCGCAACAGAGATCTTGTCCGAAGACGTCGTGCGTCGAATCAACCCGAACGACCTCGCCGTCTGTGATCCGAATTTCGTTCTGAAATATTTTCGTTTGAGTGCCGACAAGCGCCTGCTGTTCGGTGGGCGCATCAACTACTTTGGCGAGGACCCGGAGTTCATCAAGCGAAAACTCCGAATAAAAATGACGAACATTTATCCGGAGCTTGCGAACATCGGTATCGACTACGCCTGGGGCGGCACTATTGGAGTACCGGTCACGCGAGTTCCACAGCTTGGCAAAGTCGCACCCAACGTCTTTTATTGTCAGGGCTACTCAGGTCATGGCGTCAACGTCACACATCTTGCAGGAAGAATCATGGCGGATGCCGTTGCGGGAACCATGGAACAATTCGACCTGTTCGCCGACGTGAAGCCGCTGATCGTGCCCGGCGCGAGCGTGCTTACGAAGCCGATGGTGGCCCTCGGCATCCTTTACTACCAGATCAAAGATCGGCTCTAGACGCCACTAATGGTTCGTCGGCGCGAATCAGCAACCACAAGAGTGCCGCCGTAACCGCAAACACCGAACCCAAGGCCATTGCGGCCGACCACCCGAACAATCCCGCCGTTACGGGCACCATCAGGCCGCCAATAATGCCGGGGATATTCGCGCCAGTATTCAATATGCCGGTTCCAACGGAAGCGTGTTCCCCGGATACGGCCATTGTCGCCACCCAAAACGGCGCCTCACTGACTTGAACGCAAGCGAATGCAATGCAGAGCAAGCTTATGCCGATTCGAGGCTCGTCAGCCATCGCCCCAACGTAGAGAAAAACGGCCGCCAAAAGCAATGCCACCATGGCTAAGCGGCGTGGTCCCCGTCGCAATCCGAGACGCTTAACCAGAATGTCGCAAAGGACTCCGCCGATAATCGCACCGACGGCTCCTAACACCCATTGCAGAGCAGTCAGTATTCCGGCATCCGTCGCCGACACCCCTTTCACATCGACGAGGTAGAAAAAGAACCAGCTGAAGAAGAGATAAAAGACGTAGTTCGAACAGAAATAGCTTGCCGAAATCAACAAGATATTGCGGTCTTTCAGCACATGTAACCACAGTCCTTTTTCCGGAACGTCCGATGCCGGCGGTCGTGCCGATGCGATCACGGCCAATTCGTCATCGGTGATCTTCGGATGCTCTTTTGGATCGTCGGTTACGTAATAACGAAATAGAATGCCGACAAGAATTCCAGCCGGCGCGAGAAACAGCAACGCCGTCCGCCAACCGTAGGCTCCCATTAGCCAGACGACGATCGGTGCTGTCGCCGCACCACCCAAAGTTGCACCAACGCTGACAAAGCCATTCGGCAATCCCCACTGCCAAACCGGAAACCAGCGAGAAATTGCACCACCGGACACGACCGGAAAAAGTGGCGCCTGCACAATCCCGACCATGAATCGCGTGACTATGAGCAGCGCAACAATGGCAGAGACGGACAAGACATCGGCGCCGGGTATGATCGCGGTGATCGCCGTCAACACACCACAGGCAATGGCGGTGATGGAAATGACTCGTCTCGGCCCGTATTTATCACCGAGAATTCCGCCGGGAAACTGGAAGAGCGTATAGCCGGCCGCGAAGGCCGAAAAGACCATGCCGAGTTGATACTCGGTCATGCCGAGATCGTGCATCATCGCCTCGCCAACGATCGACATATTTGATCGCAAGACGTAGGCCACGAATGTGGCAAGCACGATAATGGCCAGAACGATCCAGCGAATGCCTTTCATGGTTCCGGTCCCTGACGACGAATCAGTCAATATAACTCAAACACGTGAGACTGGGCCGGGCTGGCGCTCAGGCGGTGCCGAGTTGGAATGCCAGCAGGGCACCAACGTAGCCAATCGCGGTCATGTAGACCCACGCGAAAACCGGCCATCGCCAGGAATTGGTCTCACGTCGAATCACCGCGAGAGTCGCCGCGCACTGGAGACAACAGGCATAGAAAATCAGCAGGCCGATCACCATCGGAAGCGTAAATACCGGGCTCCCGTCAGCCCAGGTCGAGGCCTTCAGCCGACCACTAAGAGTACCTTCGTCGGCCTCATCACCCACCGCATAAACAGTGCCAAGAACTGCGATGACCACTTCTCTTGCCGGAAAGCCCGCGATAACAGCGGCCGATACTCTCCAGTCCCAACCCAGCGGTTTGAACACCGGCTCGACGGTCTTGCCTGCCCGACCCAACCAGCTCTGTTCGAGCTGCGCCGCGGCCGCAATGTTATCGATACGCGCGTATTCAGTGGCAAGCGCCGGACCGGACATCGTATAAGCGGCAACTTCCCGTTGCTTGTCTGCTTCCGGCTCGATGGTCTCGGACCGCGGATAGTACGCAAGGGCCCATACAACGACCGCGACGGCGAAAATAACGGTACCGGCGCGGTACAGGAAAATCTTTACGCGTCCCAATAACTGCATGAAGACCGTCTGCAGATTCGGTCGTCGGAATTCGGGCAGCATCAATGCGAACGGCGGCTTGGGTCCGCGTAAGGCCGTCTTGCGCATCAGCAAAGCCGTCAAAATACCCATGATGATGCCGAACATATAAAGACCGAATAACACGAGGCCCTGCAGATTGAGAAAACCCACTCGCTCCGCGGGCACAAATGCGGCAATCAACAATGCGTAGACCGGCAGGCGTGCCGAACAGGTCATGAAAGGTGCCGCCATGATCGTCGCAATGCGGTCGCGGCGACTCGGAATTACACGCGTCGCCATAATTCCGGGAACGGCACACGCGAAACTCGAGATCATTGGAATGATCGATTGGCCGGAAAGACCGACTGAGCGCATTGTCCTGTCCATCAGATAGGCAGCGCGAGCAAGATAACCGGAGTCTTCGAGCAGAATAATGAACAGGAAGAGAATTAATATTTGCGGCAGGAAAATAATCACACTGCCGACACCCGCAATCACACCGTCCGCGATCAAACTTGCGAAAGCGCCGTCGCCAAGAGCAGCACCGACACTCGAACCCAATCCTGCCGAAGCACGATCGATGAAGTCCATGATCGGCGTTGCCCAGGCAAAGACCGCCTGAAATACAATCGCCATCACGAGG
>RCNG010001311.1_pt1 | contig 12313 bp, 12 predicted proteins | sample 2041371 | NCBI WGS metagenome assembly RCNG01 (sample SAMN09708227, study PRJNA481090) | Marine sediment metagenome, whole genome shotgun sequencing project. | biome: marine sediment; feature: ocean; material: sediment; isolation source: Sewage treatment plant 1 marine sediment (STP1) ... | reverse complement strand
ACCAAGCAAACCGAAGTCGCGGTGGCCACGTACGAATGAGAGACGGTGATGACTTCGTCCCCAGGTCCGATGTCGAGAGCCCGCATCACTAAGGTGAGCGCGGAAGTGCCAGACCCAACGCCGACCACTTCCCTTACGCCAAGGCGTAGAGCCAGCTTCTCCTCGAGCTCGCCCACTTCGGGGCCGTTGATGAACTGGCCATGTCCCAGCACGCGATCGACTGCTTCGAGAATGCGAGGCCGTAGGGCCTGGTTGTGTTTGACCAGGTCGACGTACGGAACCGAGGTCATGAAACGCGCTTCGCGGCCGACCGCCAAAGGTCCGGACGGGCCTTCATCCATGCGACGTTTCGATATATGTCGGAGCGGCTGTCTGAAACCCGGCCTGAGCCATAGGCCTCGCGTAGCTCTCGAACGGCAGTGACCAAATTGTGCTGCGGCTCGAAGCCGAGTTCCCTGCGCGCCCGATCGGCGGAGAGGTGGTAGGAACGCGGATCATCGCTCGGCACGGTGTCGATCGGTAGCGACGAGTCGAGCTCGTCTCGGATCATTTCTGCCAAGTCCATCACCGACGCGTTCTTCCGGCTCACGTTGAACGCCCGAGCCTGAATCTTCTCGGCGGGCGCCGTGAGGAGCATGCGGTAAAACGACGTCAGATCCAGGATGTGCACGTTGGGGCGCATTTGGGAGCCGCCAAAGACCCGAATCCGCCTGTCGGTCAGGGCCTGATCGGTCAACAGATTGATCGTGAGGTCTAGCCGAAGCCGAGGGGAGTAACCACAGACCGTTGCGGACCGGACCGAGACACCGACGAACGAGTCGTCGACCAGGCTGTTGAGGATCTTTTCCCCCTCAGCCTTGCACTTGGCGTAGATGGTGATCGGGTCGAGGGAGAGATCCTCGGTCACATTCTCGTCGTCTTTGATCCCGTAGACGCTCGCGGAAGAGGCGTAGAGGAAGCGCTTCACGCCGTATCGCTTCGATGCACGCATGAGATGATCGACCGCACGAAGGTTCACCGACTCGGTCACCTGGTGATCCAGCTCGGAGCTAGGGTCGTTCGAGATGGCAGCAAGATGAATCACGGCATCGAAGCCACCCTCCTCGAGCGCCGTGTCGACGGCTGCGAAATCTCGGATGTCGCCATGGATCTTTGCGCAGCGCGCGTGGACGATGGGATCGGAGCTTGGCTCCGTTCCATATAGAAAGGCGTCGAAGACGGTGACATGATGTCCTTCTTCCAGGAGCTCCGGGACCAGGACCGCGCCGATGTACCCGGCGCCCCCAGTCACGAGTAATTTCTGGTTCCTCATTTCCGCCTCTTGTCGTCGATACGATATCCTAATCCCCGGATGAATGAAAAATGACGACATACGCCGTGCTCTTCGATATGGACGGTGTGCTGGTGGACTCGGCGTCCCTACATGTGCGGGCGTACGAACAGGTATTCCGTGACGCTGGAATCGAGTTTTCCATGGCCGCCCGGGACGCGGTTCGCGAAGGGAAGTCCCGATCGGAGGTGATCGAGATTGCAGCACCGGACGCAAGCGCGGCGATCGGGCAAGCGCTCTTCGACGCCAAACCGCGCGCCGTCGCCGAACTGCTTCGCACTGCAAGAAATCCGAGCATGCCCGGCGCAACTCGGACGGTTCACACATTGGCGGAACGTGGAGTGGCCATGGGTGTCGTCACGAACAGTAGCGCACCCGAAATCTGGCTAGAGGCGGCCGGAGTCTTGAAGCACATGAGCGTCTTGGTCACCGGAAACGACGTCTCGTCGCCCAAACCGTCCCCAAAAGGCTACCTGCTGGCTGCGGAGCAACTGGGCGTCCAACCGGCGGAGTGCATTGCGTTCGAAGATTCACACGATGGCTGGTTGGCCGCGAACCGCGCAGGCATGCGCGCAGTGATCGTTGCCGCGCTGCGTCCGGCTTGGGCGCAGACGAGCATTGAGCTGTTGGCTACGATGGACAGCGCCGCCGTGCTGGCCCTATGTCTCCCCGCTCCGGGGAAGGAGCTCGCTTGAGAGCCAACGAAGCAATGGATGCGCTACGTCGGAAGCTCGTCAAAAGACGCAAAAGGTGACGGCGTCCCTGCTCCGCACGGTTCCTCTCCTGCTGGCGGCCGTCGTAGGGCTCGTCGTGATCGATGCCGGCTTCGTCTATGACGATCCCTCTGCCTTGCTCGAGAACCGAGTGGTCAATGGCACGGCTCCGGTTTGGGAAGCCTTCGTGCGGGATTTCTGGGGGCGCCCCGCGAGTGGAGGGTTCACTTCGTGGCGGCCGCTGATGCCGATCGTTTGGGCACTGCTCTGGAAGTGGTGGCCCGCCACCCCCCTCCCGTTTCACATCCTGAGTGCGACGCTGCACGTCTTGGCTGGCGCGATCAGTATGCGATTCGTGTATCGGCTCCGCCCTTCGTACGCTTGGTCAGCCGCCGTCGGAACTCTGTTCGCGCTCCATCCCCTCAACACCGAGGCCGTGAACGCAATCGTCGCACAGGCCGATCTGCTGTCGTTTTCGTTGGCGCTCGCCGGCTGTGCGGTCGCATTGGGGCCGGCAAGTCTGCGCCGCGGCCCCTGTGCTGCTAGTGACGGCGTTGGTGATCGGCCATCAGCTCGGCCTCCCCAGGGCCCCCGGTGTGGCGATGATCACCAGTAACCTCGCGCACCAGGCCCATGGCGAGCTTCGTCTGCTCCTGGGGCTCCACAACGTCGGGCGCTCCTTGTGGATGAGCGTGTGGCCCTGGCCACTCGCGCCGAATCACGGATATGCTGCCGTGGAGCTGCAGGTCGGAGTGCTCGGTCCGTACGCGGCCGTTGGAGGTCTGCTGCTCGTCGCAGGAATCAGCGGCGGAGTCTGGGCCATCAAGCAACGGCGCGCCGAATGGGTCGCGGCCCTGTCGCTTCTCTACGCGCCGGCCCTACTGCAGTCCCACTGGTTTGTGCCATTGATTACCGACCTCGCGGAGCGACTGCTCTATCCCGCGACTCTCGGCATCGCAATGATCGTGAGCATCGGCATCTTCGCTTTGTTGGAGCGGCCCGCGGTCCGAGCCATGGTCGTTGCCTCGCTTGGAGCGGCGTCTCTTGTCGGCAGCCTTTCGGCAAGGCGCGCATGGGTCGATGAAGATTCGCTCTGGTTGTATGCCATCCGTGTAGAGCCGAGAGCCACGCTCCATAATCACAACGCGTCCAACACTTTCTTTCGCGCCGGTGACCTCGATCGCGGCGCCTACGACCGGTTCATCGATTTCTTCCCTGGAGCGCTTCGTTGAGCTTCCGGCAATCCTAGCACCGAAAGATCCGTGCCAGCTGGTTCGGATCTTCATGAAGACTGCCGGGGAGTATGAGCCGCTCCACGAACACGTCGCCCAGCATTGGGCACCCCAGTACCCACAGTGCGTTTCTTGGCCGCGCTAAAGCGGCCAGCTCTACCGGGCGGCCACCGCGGACAGTACCACGGGCCGCACCGGATAGAGGCCCCTTGGCACCTTGAGCCAAGGTAGGCCGATCACGGGTCGAATCGGGTCGCGCCAGCTCGTACCGGGCGGTGCAGGGTAGTACGAGCTCAGGTCGGTGAAGCGCTGCCGGAGCAAGACGCCGCGGTAGAACTCGGCGCTGTGCATGACGACCAGAGGTATTCCGGCAAAGCTCAAGACGAGCCTAGTGACAGGGGCCGCCGCTGCTTCGACCCAGTAGACCGGACGCGAAACGGAGAACTCACTGATCCAGATTTGCCCGCCAGCCTTCAAGACCCGCCGAACCTCGCCCAAGACCTTGTGCACTTCCCGGCGAGCCGCGAACCAGGATTGCTCCGTGATGTGATGAAGGACCAGCGGGAGGACGACATGGTCGAAGCTCTCGTCTGGAAACGATAGGGCCCGGGCGTCATCCAGAACGGTTGAAATGCCCGCCTCGCGGTGCGGCCGTAGCATTTCGTCGGAGACGTCGGCCACGACGAGATCGAGGCTGGAAACGGCTTCCGGGGAGTGACGAGGCCACATGCCCCCTATCGAGAGCACACGGCCGCAAACGCCTTGCTCGATGTGCCGAGCAGAAAGCTCGTTCATCGTGCCCATGCCCGCATGGGTATCGTGGTACGTGCCTGCATTGCTGTTGAAGAACTGTGACGGTTCCAATGGCATTTTCTTATCGCGGGATCGCGAATGACGACTTCACCGCATCTCCTCAGGGGAAGGAATCGGTGTCGAGCCGCCGCTCTTTCCATCAGGGACGTTGAACCTCTCCGCATCTTGCAAGGAAACGAAGCCCGGCCGGCAGTCAGATCCCCAGAGCATCAGCAGGCCCTTGCGATCCGGATATAGCTCCATGAGCTTTCGGTCGTGCGCGACGCTGAGGTGGTTGGCCCAGAGGATTCGGTTCTCGAAATCTGGGTCGTTGACCTCCTGGGCGAATACGAAGTGCCGGGTTGCCGAACACGCTCTGCGGATGAACGGGCGGTTCGTGAACACGATCGCCTGACCCTCGATCTCCTCGGCCGCAACGGCCGGTCGCCGAATCACCTCGGACACTTCATGCAGCGCTAAGGCCCTAACCGGCACATACCCAAACAGCGCCGCCGCGATGAGGCCTATGCAGAGCGCCACGGGAAGCCGCGCGACAAAGGGCGAGGCGCCCATGTCCCGTAGGCCATTCCTCAAGCGCGCTACGCCGAGCGCGCTGAGCATGATGATCGGGAGCACGATCTCCGCGTAGTGAACGGGACCAAAAGTATCGATACCCGGACTACGCAGATAGGCGTGGGACAAAATGAAACCGAAGACCATCAGCCAGAGAATCCAAGCTCTTTGGCCCAGCCAAGACGCAAACGGTAGGAACAGGAACGCAATCGGCCATCCGAAGAGAGCAAAATTGAGTCGGGTCAGCGCGATCCCCGTTCGCGACAGTGCGAGATCTAGCGAACCAAAGCCGAATGACGGTGTCCAATCATCCGGAAGTGAGGACCAGGCCGCATAGTGGAATCCGTTCTCGCGCGCGTAGTCGCCAGCTCGTTTGTAGGCGACGTAGGTGATGCTCCCGTTCTGGACTGCGTTGACTGCGAAGAACGCAAGGGCAAACGAAAGAGCGGGCGCCGCGAACGATAGGACCGCAACCAGTCGCTTCTCCGAGCTGAGCTTTCGCAGAGCCGCGGCCCAAACGAAGAGAAGTGGAACACCGATTGCGACGGCAACGGTCGGACGAATGAAGAACGCGACCGAGAACGTCGAAGCGATGCCTGCGTGCAGCCACCAGGCGGCGTCGCCGCGATTTGCGCGAACGGTCAGGTAGGTCATCCAGGCGAGCGCAAACATGCACGAGGTGTGGGAGAGCTGAGTCGCCGCAGTGAATTGAACCATCGGAGCGAAAAGAAAGAGAAGGACACCGATGACTGCGGCCCCACGGCCGGAGAGGTCCCGCAAAGTCAGGAAGATCGCTGGTACCGTAAGCGCCGAGTACAGCGGGTTCATCAGCTCGGGCACTCCAAGTGCCAGCCCTGGCGCCAAGAGAGCCGGCCAGCCCAGGAAGTATTGAGAATAGAACTTGCCGTCGTTGATCATGAAGATGTGATCAAAAAACAACTTCATCGGGGGCGAGTCCGCGTATAGACGCCCGCTCAACAGCAGCTCCGATGAGAATCGGTAGACCGACTCGTCGTCAGTCAGGTCGGCGCCCAGAAGCAGCCGCCAATGGATCAGGGCCGGAATCGCGAAGGCCAGTGCGCTGAACGCTAGAATCAGGTGGCGGTCCGGCGTCGCGCGAAGTTGCTCGCAGGTCTCTTCTGCCCATTTGGTCCCGCCAAGGGCAGCGAAGGCGTAGCCAAACAGCAGCGCAGCGACCGAGCCGAAGAGCGCCCAGTACGCGAGGAACTGCGCATAACCGCTGCTGAGGATCGTGGTAGAACCGAGCCGCAACTCGTACCAGTCCAATCTGTGCGCGCCGATCGCCCAGAAGATGCTGAGGGCGAGGACTGCCCCTGCCAGCAAGCCTGCAACGGTCCACGGGCGCCGCGAAGCTCCGCGTTCGATGCTCATTCGCCTCTCGCTCGAACCGAGAGCAAGAGGTTCGATCTCATTCCCAAAAAGCGATGAAACGTGAGATCGGCGCGGGCTCTCGCATCGGGCGTCAGCAGGCCGAGGAACTGCTCCTCGTCCAGAAGGTTCAAGTTCTCCTCTTTAGAGAAAAACTCGAACCCTGCGGCTGCGTAAATCCGCCTGTAGACGCGCGGGGGAAGGCGGTGAAGCAACGGCGTAGCGGTGTGAAACTCGATGGGGTGGCGTCGGTTTGGAGTCGTGATGAATGCGCGCTTTCCAACCCGCAGTATCTCATCGAGAAATCGACGCTGTCGCTCACGCGATCCGACATGCTCGACGACTGCATTCGAGAACACGAGATCGAACGATCCATCGTCAAACGGTAGAGGCGCGTCGCGCCTCACCTTTACGTACGTGTAGCGCGGAAACACGCTTTGAAATACGTCTCGGTCTTCGAGGCCGGTCGCGGTGATCTGTTCAGCATGCGGATAGTTGAAGTGTAGGAAGTAGTCCTCCGGATCGGTGAGCGAGCCGTTGGTCCCGACCTCGAGCAATCGCCAATCGGGACAGGGAGGGAATGATTCGGCAAAATGCTGATAGATCTTCGCTTGCTCGTTTCTCAGTACCCGTCGCAGAACCCAACGCGGCAGTGCCTTGGCACGGTAGTTGGTGCTCCTGTGTGCTGATGCAGCCATGAGGGGGAATTCTCTTGTGTTCGGCCCTTGGGGGTCAAGAGATTGACGTGCCTAGTGTGATCGCCCCCCCACGAGGGGAACTCCGCGTTTCATCCGTGTGTCGTCGTGACCCTGAGGAGGTTGCTCCTGCGCCAGCGAGAATCCAGCGCAACATGGAGGCGGCTTCCAGAATCAACTCGAGCAGGGTTCTCGACCCAGCCGATCGATTCGTTCTCGAAGATCCGTACATCACGGTAGTAGAGTTCCTGAGTCCAGATCAGGGTATTGACGATGCCAGGCGCGTCGGTGGTGAGCTCGATAGTCGTTGGTGTTTCGCAGGACCCCTTCCGGTAGTCGATGGAAAAGCCCTCTTCCCAAGGGGAAAGCTGTCGTGCGCTCTGTCGAAGCAGAGCACCGTTGACGCCGCGCTTCGGGAACGCTTTCAAATCCGGTTCGGCTTCGAGCGCTTCGCGCAAGCTTTCTAGACGGAGCTCGTAGCGTTGCTCGACTTGCCGGACAAATTGCGTGATGTCTCCCATGCGGGTGAGGAAATCCTGTTCCAACCAGTTCCACGCGGAGACGCGGTAGACGACGCGGTCCGGAATGAGATCGCCATCTGCTGCGAGGAGGTTTTCCTTGAGGTCCATCACTAGCCTCGACTGCGCTTCATCGCGGCGAGGGTCGTTGTGGTAGACCATGGCGATCATGAGATCACATGGTCCGCCTATGTCATCGACTTGCATCGTTCGGAGATCCCTCCGCATGAATTGAGACCGATCGTCGTATCCGTTGTCTTCAGCCAAGGACCGTGCAAGCGTAACGTCATCAAGGTCGACACCGGTGACGCGTCCGGCGCCGAGCTGCAAAGCCCAGAGTGAAGAGAGCCCAGTGCCGCAACCTGCATCCAGGACATTGATCCCTGGGCGGATAGCCATTTGAAGCGCCTTGTAGAGGCCGACAGTACGCTGCCAGCGCTCCAGAAGCTCTTTGTGCTGGTGGACCCTCATGAGAGCGCAACCTAATTCGTACCGCTATCGCGATGGGAGCACTGCTCTCCCTCATGACTTGATGCATGACGCAGTCGTTCGGTTTCCTGCTCGGCTTCCTTGATAATCGTGTCGCGGTATTGTGAAACCGAGCGCTGACCGCGAATGACCTCGTATACGGCATTTGCGATCGACGCTGGACGAAATGCATTGGAGCGTCCCTTGGCCCGTCCCCTTGCGATGAAGGGCGCCTCGCCGATGCGGAGCGACGGGTTCCTCAACATCGCCTTTGCGACGAGCTCCGCGGTGTAGGCATATCCCGAGGACCGCACATCAAGTCCTCGCATCACCTCCACTCGATACATCTTCATGCCGTTTAGGTATCGAAATTCGAATCCGTAGAGAGTGCTGACGATCTCCCGAAATGACGCCGAAGCGATACGTCGACGCATCGGACGTATCACAGGGTTCTGGAGATACCCCAGAATCACGTCGTACCCATCTCGTAGCTTCAAGAAGTTGTGAATAGACCTGAAATCGAGCTCGTTGTCGCCGGGGAGCACCGTCACCCAGGACCCATCGGGCACTTCGGAATACGCCGACATCACGGATCGTCCGACACCCAAATTCTGAGCGTTACTCCGCATTCGGCAGCGCCGATGTCGCTGACATAGTCGCACCATTTGCTCGGCGGTGCCGTCTGTGCTTCCGTCGTCGATCAACAAAACTTCCACGTTCACCGGGAGCTCCGGCGTAACGGCATATATGCTCTCCAGCGTCGGTGTGATGTTGTGCTCTTCGTTCAGACACGGCACGATGACCGTCAACGTTTCCATCACTTTCCCCTCGTGCGGGAGCCCCAAAAAAGGGAGTGCTCCCGCGCGAAGTATTGACTAGGTCGGACCGAATCGCCCAATTATCAGGCTGGCATCGCATCGGATACATGACCTCCTCGGTGGATCTTCGTTGCTCGCATCGCCACGAACGCCAAAATTCTAACCGAATGGGCCATGTCGAGATAGCATCTCGCGTGAACAACATGACGAGCGCTTTTCGTTTCTTAAGGCATGTGTACCGAGACGATCACATGCGTGCGCGCAGCGAACGCCGTAGTATTCGAAGAGATCTCATCTACTACGCTAGGAATCGTTCGCTGCTGCCGCTCGAGTGGATATTGCAGCAACGATATCGAGGGCAACGCTACCCCATCGCTTTCATCGTCGGGGTGCCGCGGTCCGGAACGACGCTCCTCCATCAGCTAATGGCTCGTTTTCTTCGCGTCGGGTACATCACGAACCGTATGGCCAGGTATTGGATGACACCGATGGCCGGCGCGCTACTAACGGGACGCATCGATCGCTCCCGGATCGAGCTCGAATCGAGCTACGGAGCAGGGTCTGCGGACGTGTCTCCGCACGAGTTTTCGTGGTTCTGGCAGTTCCACGGTTACATGAGCGAGTCCGACCATCTGGATGAAACAGCGCTTGATCAGATCGATTGGCGAAGTATCACTGCCTCGCTTTCTGGGTTAGCGGAATACTATCGGGCACCGCTCGTTCTCAAGAGCCTCAACTTTGTAGACTACCACATCCCTTCGTTTCATCGACAGCTGCCGCAAGCCAGATTCATTTGGATGCAACGGGATGATCTTGCGACGGCGAGATCGATTCTAGAAGTGCGAGAGCGGCGATACGGCGACGCGTCGATTTGGTGGTCGGTGCGGCCGCGCGACTTCCAGGCATGGGCAGACCGACCGCCCGAGGATCAAGTTGCCCACCAGGTTGGTGATATCACAAGATCAATCAAGGATGCCTTTTTGTCCCTCGATGCGTCTAACGCCTTCAAGACATCCTACGAAGCCTTGGTGTCGTCTCCGGTGCGAGTACTCTCCGAGCTGGCCGATTTCCTGGGCGTGACGATGGTCGATCGCGACATCTTGGATCGGCTTCATCTCACGCAAAGTAGCGTTCACGCCGAGCCCCAGCTGGAGCAACGTATCGTCAACGCGCTGGGTCTTTGCAAATGAAGCTAGAGAATCTTCGTGGCTGTTCACCTCCGTTCTATCTGATCGACGGTGTACGGCTTCGCCAGCGCTATCAAGCCATCCGAGAAGCTTTCGCAGCCGAGTTTCCGAGCTTGATCATCGGATACTCGTACAAGACCAACTACGTGCCGGCGTTACTACGCATCCTCCATCGAGAAGGGGCGTATGCGGAGACCGTATCGGAGTTGGAGTACGACATCGCCATCAAGCAGGGTGTGCCTCCGAAAAGAATCATCTTCAACGGCGCAAACAAGACCCAGAACAGTATCGCACGGGCCATCGCGGAAGGCGCGGCATGCAATCTCGACAGCATGTGCGAGGTCCAGCACGCGGTGGCGATTGCGCGCGACGGTGCTCGCCCCACGAAAGTCGGAATCCGTGTCAATCTCAGGCATCCGGAGGGCACGGGACACCGCAGTTACAGCCGCTTCGGCATCCCCACCGCCGATTTGTTGGAGGCAAAGGAGCGTTTGCTTGCCGCTGGAATCCGCGTCGCGGGCGTGCATGGTCACTTGTCTTCTCGTGCACGCAGCCTCGATGTGATGAGGCACGTCGTACGCAGTCTAGTGGAAGCGATCGAGATCATGGGCCTGGAGGAGGTCGACTACATCGACGTGGGGGGCGGATTTGGATTCGCGCCTGCCGGCGTCGATCTCAGCTTCCCGAGCTTCGAGGAATACGCGAAGACAATCTCGTCGGCACTTGGGCCCCGAGCTCGGTCGACTACCATCGTCATCGAACCAGGCATCGCCATGGTCGGGGATTGCATGGACTATGTCGCGTCGGTTCAATGTATCAAGCGAATCGGTGGTAGAACGGTGGCCTTCATCGACGGGAGTGTGCACACCATCAAGCCGTCTCGACATCGGCACAATCTGCCAACGCAGATCCTAAACGGTGAATTTAAGGCCAAGAACGTCACAGAGGCCGTGGCGTGCGACGTGGTCGGGTACACGTGCATGGATGACGACTACATTGCGATCGATCAAATGCTCCCCGCGTTGGATGCTGGAGACATCCTGTACATCCGAGGCGTTGGCGCTTACACGGTCGTTTTCAAACCCCAATTCATTCATGGTGCCCCTCCCATCTACCTGCTCGACGGACACGGCCTGGTGAAAGTGCGTCGCGAGGAAACTGCGGATGACTTCCTCTCCAGCTACGAGCAGGATCCGTCGTGAAGGCGAACGTCTTGCTGACGTGCTGCGGGCGTAAGACGTACCTTGCAGAGGTCTTTCGTTCCTCTTCGTTTTGCGGACGGCTAGTTGCGGCGGACAGTGACGTCGAGGCGACGATCCGGCACCATGTGGATCACTTCGTTGAAACGCCACCTATCAGTGATGAGAACGCGTACGTTGAAACTCTGCTCGAATGTTGTGAAGCGCTTCAGATCAATAGCGTGATTCCGCAGAACGATTTGGATTTGATCGTTCTGGCGTCGCATCGCAGTTTGTTTGAGGCGGCAGGCGTCCGTGTACTCGGCGTCCCATTGCATGTTGCAACTGCGATGGCCGACAAGCTCGAATCGGCGGATTGGCTTGCGCGACACGGCATTCCTGCGCCGAGGGCCGTTCTCTACTCTGGGCAGCGCGTCGACCTGCCGGTAGTGGCCAAGAGCCGCTTCGGGCAGGGGAGCCATGGCTTGCGGATTTGCCACACGGCAGAGGATCTGAGTCTTGTGGTGAAGGACAGCGTCGTGCAGGAACTGCTGCGAGGCGAAGAATACAATCTCGATATCCTCCGCGACGGCTTCGGGTTCGTGCGTTCCGTGGTCGTCAAAAGAAAGCTCGCAATGCGCGACGGCTCCACGGACAAAGCCGTTTCCGTTCGCGATGAGAGTCTCGAATCGTTGGGAACGCGGCTTGGGCATGCCCTCGAGTTGGAAGGAAGCGCCGACGTCGATGTGATCGTCACGGAGCGAGGATCATTCGTCATCGATGTGAATTCACGTGTTGGTGGCGGATTTCCGTTCACGGCACAGATTTGCCCCGGCTACGTGGATGGTCTGCTGACGATTGCTCTTCACCAGTCCCCCGGTGATATCGCCAGTTACCCTCAGGGCATCGAGATTCACCGCGAGACACGCTACTACAGAGTGCCGGGGACCTGAGTTGCCGCTCGGAGCCCCGGAACCGGCTCTCAGCCGGCTGTTCTCGAACATCGAGCGAGCTCAGAGACCATCGTAGTATTCGCGAGCGTCGATCGCGGTGCGCCGGAGCCCTTCGCGGGTGTCGACGATCGGCAGATAGCCGAGGTCCTGTTTCGCCTTGTCGATCGAGAAGTAGCTGTCTCGTACACAGAGCTCAACCTCGACGATGCTGACCGGAGGCTTCAGCTTTCCAAAGACCTGGAACACTCGCTCGCCAGCCGTGGCCAGCGCACGCGCGACGAGTCCGGGGATTCGAATCGTACGCGCATCGAGACCCATGTCTTTGACGAGGGTCTCACTGAACTTCCCGGTGTTGATCGGATCTCCATCGGTGATGATGTAGGCCTGGCCGCAGACCGGAGAGCCATCGACGAGTCGTTCCGCCGCGCGGATCTGCGCGTCGACTAGGTTGTCGATGTAGGTGTAGT
>RCNG010001309.1_pt1 | contig 12317 bp, 9 predicted proteins | sample 2041371 | NCBI WGS metagenome assembly RCNG01 (sample SAMN09708227, study PRJNA481090) | Marine sediment metagenome, whole genome shotgun sequencing project. | biome: marine sediment; feature: ocean; material: sediment; isolation source: Sewage treatment plant 1 marine sediment (STP1) ... | reverse complement strand
CGGATGGCCCCGGGGGGGGGGGGGGGGTGGAACATAGACTACTTTCAGACGACAATCGGGAGTCTTTCATGCGCCCAACGATGATTCTGGTTCTGGCCCTAACGCTGTTGCCCTGCCTCGCCCAGGCAGTGGGTATTTCTTTTTTGCCCGGCGCAACAGGGCGGGACATTCATCCGGAGCGACCCAACCTTTCCGTGTTGACCTACGTGGTTCCCGGCGGCCTGCTGGTCGCCGACCGGCTTACTCCCGGCCATGAAACCCGTTTCGGCGACGTATTTGTGCCGCAATTCTCCGAAGGTGAATTTTTCCTGATCCAGGGCAAATGCCATCCCCATGAATCGATCGAGGCCGGTCGAATCATCGGGGAATTGGGTCATGTGCACTGGCAGAACGGCGCGGTGTTTGTGGTCGAGGTTTCCGCTGCCCAAAGCGAAGGTTTCGCGGCGGTCCAGTTGAACCGCACCCGCATCCCCCTGGAGGCGCCGCCGGCCGGCTGGGATCGCCACCTGGGGGAGGCCGTCCTCGCACCTGTCATGGATCGGTCCAAGGATGCCTCGGAGATCGAGGAATTCGTGGCCAATGTCAGTGGACCGGCCTTTTTCCAGACCATCCAGGAGATCAGTGGCCACGCCTACTTCTTCTACAACGGATTGCGGTCGGTATCGACACGATATTTCAGCACCGCGGACAAGGACCTGGTCGCCGACTTTTTGGCCGACAAGTTGACGGGCTACGGTTACACCGTGACCTTCGACCCCTTCACCTCCGGAGGAGTGCCTTGCCGGAATATCGTGGCCACCAAAACGGGGACCACCTATCCCGATGAAATCATCGTCGTCGGGGGGCACTACGATTCCATTTCACCGAACCCGACCAGCCTGGCGCCGGGAGCCGAAGACAACGGGTCCGGGACGGCGGCGGTCATGGAAATCGCGCGGATCTCCGCCGCCATGGATTTCGAACGCACGGTGCAGTTCGTGCTCTTCGATTCCGAGGAACAGGGTCTGTACGGCAGCTACCATTTCGTTGATGATGCGGCCAACGAAGGCCGGAACATCATCGCGGCCATCACCATGGACATGGTCTCCTATTTCAACACGCACTACGCGGTGCGCATTGAAGGAGAAACGTCCTGGGAATGGCTCATGTCGATCATGGAGAATCAGACCAACCTCCACACCGACATCGGCAACCAGAAGGACTACAACAGCTGGGGTAGCGACCACGTGCCCTTCCAGCAGGCTGGAATTCCCGCCTTCCTGGCCATCGACTACGATTACGGCAGCTACCCCGGGTACCACCAGACCTCCGACACCTGGACCCAGGTTGAGGGCACTGCCCACATCGGCACCCAGATCACCATCGCCTGCGCCGGCACCCTGGCCGAGGTGGCGGGCCTGCAATCCGGGCTCAGTGGCGTCGGCGACCTTCCGGAACCGGGCCGGATCGAACTTGTCGCCTTCCCCAACCCCTTCAATCCCCAGGTCACGATCGCCTTCAGCCCGGATGCGGATGTCATGGGCGAGGTGGCGGTTTACGACCTCACCGGCAAGAAGCTGGCAGTTATCGCCCGTGGCACCTTCCCCCGAGGACTGAATCGAATCCAATGGGACGGCCAGGATCGGTCAGGCCGTTCTCTGGCCAGCGGCACCTACATCTGCCAGATGAGGGCGGGCGGGAAGGTTGCCTCCGTGGAGGTCATGCTGGTCCGCTGAGAGGGCCGGGGGGTCGATTGACAGGTCGGGGTTTTAGTGTTGCAATCCGCACATGAAAACGAACCACCTCGAAAACGGTAAATCACCAAGCGGCCCAGCAGGCGTCAGCCTCTGGCGTCTGGTGGGGTGGCCTGCGGCCATTCTGGTTCTGCTGGTCGTGGCGGGACGTTACGCCGGAAAGTTCTGGCCCGATGTGGAGGCGGCGGTCGGCGGATTGGGTTTTTGGGGTTACCTCCTTTTTGTCGCCGCCTGGGTGTTGCTTTCGCTGACTTTCTTTCCGGTCTCCGTGCTGGGGGTTTCCGCCGGTGCCCTGTTCGGTCCCTGGGTCGGGATGGCTTTGGTGTTCCCCGCCGGCCTGGCGGGCGGGATGGTCATGTTCTGGCTGGGTCGTGGCCTATTACGGCATCGGATCCGTCAATTCATCGCCACCAGGCCCCGGTTGGCCGCGGTGGATCGCATGGCAGCAGACCAGGCACTCAAACTCAATGTCCTGACCCGCCTTTCCCCCTTGAACTTCGGTTTGGCATCCTACACACTGGCGGCAGGAGGCAGCACATTACGGGCTTTTTTCTGGGGCCTGTTCGCCATCCTTCCGAGTTTGATGGCACAGGTCTGGTTCGGTTCCCTGGCCCGTGAAGCGGGACGGACGGATTCCGAAGGGGGATTCTCCCTGGCCAAGACAGTACTGCTGCTGGCGGGCCTGGCCTTTTTTGCCCTGCTGACCTGGCTGGTCGGTCGGATGGTCAAAAAAGCCTGGGACGAAGTGCCTGCCCAAGACCCTGAAGACTGACACCACCGGTACCCGGACAGGACATGACCACAAACAAGAACAGCAACATCATCCCCTTCCCCGGCGGCCTCTCCGGCTCCGGGACGCTCCAGGTCCGGGTCGAACTGCTGCTGATGCCCCTGCCCGTTTGGCGGCGTATCCTGTTGTCCGGACGGGCGACTTTCTGGGACCTGCATGTGGCCATCCAGGACGCGATGGGTTGGGAAGACAAGCATCTTCACCAGTTCACTCTTGATGATCCCCTCAGCGGGGAGAGGGTTCGCCTGGGCATCCCCGAGGACAGCGGTTTCTATGCGGGCAACGAGGTCCTGCCTGGATGGGAGCACCAGCTGACCCGTTTCATGAAACCCGGTGCCCTGCCCATTCTTTACACCTACGATTTCGGGGACGAGTGGCAGCACGAGATAATTTTCGAAGACACCTTGGCTTCCGACGGGACCCAGGTGCTCCCGCGCTGCCTGGCCGGAGAAGGTGGTTGCCCGCCCGAGGACTGCGGCGGTCCGCCCGCCTGTGCCGAGCTGGTCCAGTCGGTATTGGGCGGGGACTTCGACCCGGCCACGGTCATTTTCGACAATCCCCGCGATCGCTGGGACCGGGCCTTCCGTAACGACTGATCTTCACCGGGAGAATTCCGTGGGCGAGTTCTATGCGTTGGCCTGCGCCCTGGTCTGGGCCTTCGCTGTCATATTTTTCAAGAAGTCGGGGGAGACGGTCTCTCCCTTTACCCTGAACCTGTTCCGGGTCGCGGTTTCGAGCGCTTTGTTCGCGGTGACCATGGTGGTCCTGAGGTCCCCACTCTGGGGCCGGGCCCCCCTGGAGGACTACCTGGTTCTCGCCGCCAGCGGCGTCATCGCCATCGCCATCAGCGACACCCTGTTCCACATGTGCCTGAACCGGGTAGGGGCCGGTCTCAACGCCATCGTGGACACCCTCTATTCCCCGTTCATCATCCTTTTCGCGATCCTCATGTTGGGGGAGAAGCTGACCCTGGGCCAGTTCCTGGGCATGGTGCTGATCATCGGCGGGGTCCTGATCGCTTCGGCCACTCGGCCGCCGGCGGGGTTGTCGCGGCGCGATCTGATCCTGGGGATGGCGTTCGGTGTGGGTTCCATGGCGACTCTGGGATTCGGGATCGTCCTGGCCAAACCCGTTCTCGAACGGTCGGACGTCCTGTGGGCCACCGCAGTTCGGCAGTTCGGCTCCCTGGTGGCCCTGGCCCTCGTAGCGGTGGTTTTGCCCGGTCGAAGAAAACGACTGACCGTTTTCCGACCCCACGCAGCCTGGAAGTACACCCTGCCGGGGACGGTTCTCGGATCCTTCCTCGCCTTGATCCTGTGGATTTCCGGCATGAAGTACACCACCGCCGGCAACGCGGGCATCCTCAACCAGACCAGCACCATCTACATTCTGATCCTGGCCTCGGTTTTCCTCAAGGAACCCTTCACGTGGCGCAAGATGGCGGCTACCTGCCTTGCCCTCCTGGGCATTTTTGTCATTCTTCACAACTGATGGGTTGTGCCTTTGAAATTGTGTCCGGGCCAAATCGTTGCAAAAACACAGAATCAGGAGTCAAAAAGACACATGCGGTATCATTTTTAAGCTCGGATTTTCCGGCCAAACGGCCGAGACACAATTTCGAAGGCACAGGCGATTTTTTTTGAGATTTTTTAGAACACATGTTATATAACACTCGTAATATCGTTTGTGAATGGGATTCCCGGGAAAGGCACACCATGGTTCGAAAATCGGTTTTCACCCGCGAGGATGTCATCGGCGCCGGCCTCGCGGTCATGGACAAGGACGGGGTGGAGAACCTCAGCGCCCGCCGGGTGGGCGAGGAGATGGGCGCCAGCACCGCCCCGGTCTACAGCAATTTCGCCAACATGGAAGACCTCGTGAAAGAGGTCAAAAAGGCGGCCGTGGGGATCCTACTCGGACTGACCATGGAAAAGCATACGGAGAACGAGTTTCTCAACATGGGAGTGGGGGTCCTCGAGTTCGCCCGCCAACATCCCCTGCTCTACAGCGCCCTATTTCAGCAGGCCAACGATCAGTGCGAAGCCGGGCCCAAGGTCATGACCGAACTTCTCGAGCGCATGGCCGTTCTCCCGGACCTGGAACACCTGAAATCGGTGGAGCGAATCGTCCTGCTCCGCAAGGTGGCCATCTTCACCCACGGCCTGGCCACCCAGATTTGCACGGGACTGGCCCCCGAGATCCGGTGGGAGGATCTCCTGCAACTTTTGGACGAGGTCGGGGCCGCCATTCTGACCGACGCCGTGGCGCGTTCGCCCCGCACGGACGAGGATCTGGCCCAACTCGGTTTCCTCAGTCAAATTCCCCTCCACCCCGCAAAGGAAGAGAAGTGACATGAAGAGGTTCTTTCTGGCGGTCATTTCCGGCGTGTTCCTGCCGCTCGTGCTGAACGGGCTGTCTCCGGGGCCTTCGGTCTCGTGGGCCCAGGCCGATGACGATCCCGTCATCACGTTCATCAAGGCCGAACCACTGGGCCCCGTGATCCAGGCTCGGCCCGGGGATAGCGCGGTCCTGGACATTTTTGTTTGCGTGGACGAAGCCATGCGTACCAACGACAGGCTGCGTGCGGAACGTCTGCGCGCGGACGAGCTACAGGGCCAGATGAAACAGGCCCTCTCGACGGGACTGCCGACGCTTGATCTGATCGGCGACTGGTCCCACGGCCGGGATCCTAGTTTCGCGCTGGACTCCACTTTCGGGGGAGGCGATGGCGGAGGCCTGCAGCCACCGGCCGACAGTCCGGACTGGTTCCATGACTGGCTGGAAGGTTTCGGATCCTTCATTCCGGCGCCCCAGGGCATTCCGGCCCAGACCTTTATCAGGGGCAGCCTGGACCTGAACTGGACGATCAATCCGATCCAGATCATGGGAGCCACGGGTGCCGCCCGGCTGGGGATCAGCCAGCAGGCCCTGGCAGTCATGGCGATGGAGCACACCACGGCCGAAGGTACCGTCGAAGCGTATTACAGCATCATCCGCGCGGCGGAAAAGATCCAGGCCGTGGAAGCCCAGTTGGCCAACCAGACGGAGCTCGTGGACATCATGAAGATGCGCTACGAACTGGGCATGGCCACCCGCCTGGACACCCTGCAGGCGGCCGTTACCCTGGCCAACATTCGGCCCCAGCTGAGCATTGCCCAGGCCAATCTGCGCAACGAGGGCAGCCGCCTGAACGCGATCATGGGACGGCGCCCGGAGACACCCCTGAAGGTGGCCAATGAACAGGTTGTGGAGAATGATCCCTTGCACGAAGACCGCGCGCTGGAACTGGCCCAGATCCGGCCGGAAATAGAGGCGACCGCGCTGTTCATCGACATCCTCCACAAGAACCGGCAGGCCCAGGTGGCGGACTACCGTCCCTACCTGACTATGTACGGTTCCTATGGTTACGTGGGAAAGACCTTTGATTCCGTTTTCGACGAAGGCCACGATTCCTGGCGGGCCTCGGTGGCCCTGAACATCCCGATTTTCGACGGCTTGCTGACCCAGGGCCGGGTGGCCGAGACCGACGGCCGCATCCGGCGCTCGGAAGCGGAACTGACGGGCCGTCGGCGCGAGGTCCAGGTCGAGGTGATGGAGATCCTGGCCAACCTGCGCATGGCTCGTCAGGTGCTGGATGCGGTGATCCTCAACCAGGAGCGCAGCGAAGAGGTCCTGGACGAAAGCCTGCTCATGCTGCAGATGGGCAAGATCAACTATCTGGACGTTCTGGTCTCGGAGGCGAACCGGGCCGAGGCGCGCAGCAACGTGATCGACGCGCGCTATGAGGTCCTGGCCCTGACATCATCCCTGAAGCGGGCGATTGGATTCAGTCCGCTGGTCCCCCTCAAGAGTATTCCCGGCCTGGTGGCGGAGGTTTCCCCATGATGACACGTGCAAGGCGCCTGACGGCGCGATGGTTTTCGCTGAGCGTGACGGCGATGCTTCTGACCCTGATTGGCTGCGGAGACAAAGCTTCCGAGGAACAGGCGACGGAGATTCCGCGCAATGTCCGGGTCCTTACCCTGGGTCAGGAAACCCTGGCGGAGTTTTTCGAAATCTCGGGACCCGTGGCCCCGGTTCGCGGCACGGACCTGAGCGCCCAGGAAAGCGGGCCCGTCGTGGCCATTCCCGTGGGCAAGGGGCAGGCGGTCGCCAAGGGGACAATCGTCCTGGAACTGGAACGGGATATTCTCAAGGCGGAAATGGAGGCCGCCCAGGCCTCGCTGGCCCTGGAGGCCTACAACGTGGACAAGGTCCGCCAGCTTTTCGACGCCGGCAAGGTGAGCCGTATCGAATTGCTGACCGCCACCAGCAGCCATGCCCAGGCCAAGAGCCGCGCCGATGTCCTGCGCGAAAGATACGACCGTGCGGGCATCCGGGCTCCTTTCGCGGGCGTGGTTGTCGATCGTTACGTCGAGCTGGGCCAACTGGTTATGCCGGGCCAGCCGGTGGCGCGCATCCTGGACCCCTACACCCTGAAACTGGAAGCCTACCTGACCGATTCCCAGGTGCAGTGGGTGGCCGAAGGGGACCAAGCCACGGTGAAACTGGGCAAGGCGGTCGAGGCGGCGCCCGGTTCTGTGTCCTGGGTCGGTTTCGAAGCCGATCGGCTGACCGGGAAATTCAAGATCGAGATCGAGATCCCCAATCCGGACCTGAAATTCCACAGCGGCGTGATCGGGCGGGCCCGCCTGGACAAGAACCTGGTGTCGGACGTGGTCTCCATTCCTCGGGATGCCATCCTGGCCGGTCGGACCGGGCCCACCGCCTTTGTGGTTGAAGGGGACCGCGCCCTGCTGCGCCGGCTTACCCTGGGGGCGGACCAGGGGCTCATGGTGGTGGTGCGAGATGGTCTGAACGAGGGCGATCTTTTGGTGGTCCGTGGCCACCGGGACCTGCGTGACGGCAGTCTGGTCCGGGTGACCGAAGAGGCCACCAGCGCCGACGGCACCCTGACGGGTGACCCCAACGAACTGGCCGGAACCGGGACCCGCATCGAGACGTCAGACGGGGGCGACGGCGCCACCTTGACGGGACAGCATCTGGAGGGCTCCCGATGAGAATCACCAACGGGGCCATCGAACGCTATCCCATGATTTTTGCCTTCATGTTCATCATCCTGTTGCTCGGGCTGCGGTCCTACATCCAGTTGCCGCGGGAATCGTCTCCGGACGTGAAAATTCCCTGGGTGATGGTCATCGCCCCCTATGCCGGCACCAGCCCCGAGGACATGGAAAACCTGGTGACCCGCAAGCTCGAACAGCGTCTCAAGGGAGTCGAGGACCTGAAGGAGATGACCAGTTCATCCTCCTACGGGATGTCGGTCATCACCATGGAGTTCGAATCCAAGGTGGACATGAGTGACGCCCTGCAGTCGGTGCGCGACCGGGTGGAGCTGGCCAAGCCCGACCTGCCGACCGATCCGCGGAACGACCTGGTGGTCCAGGAGATCAGCGCTTCGGACGCCTTTCCCGTGATGCAGGTCAACCTGGCCGGGGACATCGATCTGTTCCTGCTGAAGAAAACCGGTGAAGACCTGCAGGAGGAGCTGGAGCAGATCAAGGGTGTGCTGAGTGTCGACCTCGTGGGCGGCATCGAGAACGAGGTCCAGGTGGACGTCGATCCCGAAAAACTGGCCTACTACGATCTGGCCCTCCTCGACGTCCAGGACGCCGTCGCCTTGCAGAACATGACCATCCCTGGGGGCAAGCTGGCCCTTGGTATCTACGACTACCAGGTTCGGGTGCGGGGTGAAGTCCAGGACGTCGAGGAAATCCTGGATTTCGTGGTGAATCCGGGCATCGATCCGCCGGTCTACGTCCGGGACGTGGCGACCGTCCGGTTCGGGATCAAGGACCGGGAAACCATCAGCCGGGTCGGTGGGCGCGATGCGGTGGCCCTGGTGGTGAAAAAACGCAGCGGCGAGAACATCATCGACATCGCCGAAGAGGTGCGCCAGACCGTCGCTAGGCTCGAACCCACCTTTCCTGCCGGGACCGAAGTCACCGTGGTGGCGGACCAATCCGTCGAGATCAAGCGGATGGTCCACGAGCTGGAAAACAACATCATCAGCGGTCTGATCCTGGTGGTGATCGTGCTGCTGGCCTTCTTCGGGGTCCGTAACGCCCTGTTCGTGGGCATCGCCATCCCGTTTTCCATGCTGATCACCTTCATCGTGCTGGCGACCCTGGGGATCACCCTGAACATGGTGGTCCTTTTCAGCCTCATCCTGGCTCTGGGCATGCTGGTGGACAACGCCATCGTGATCGTGGAGAACATCTACCGGCACCGCGGCCAGGGAATGACTTCCGACGAGGCGGCCCGTTCCGGGACGGCCCAGGTGGCGGGCGCGGTCATCGCCTCGACCCTGACGACCATCTGCGCATTTGGCCCCATGGTTTTCTGGCCCGGGATCATGGGCGAATTCATGAAGTACCTGCCGATCACCGTGGTGATCACCCTGGCCTCGTCGCTGCTGGTGGCGATGATCTTCAACCCCGTATTGTGCTCCCGCTTCATGGGCGTGCCCCGCGGTGAGGACGAAGAAAAGCTGCTGGGCGACAAGCTGATCGCCTGGGGCCTGAAAACTTACGAACCGATCCTGCGCTGGGCCCTAGCGCACCGCTTTCCCATGATCGCCGGCATGAACCTGGCCCTGATTGGTGTGTTTGTCCTTTTCGGAATGTTCAACGCAGGGGTGGAGCTGTTTCCCAACACCGAACCGAAGTTCGCCTATGTGAACATCGATGCTCCCAGTGGGACCCGGATCGAACAGACCGACCACTACGCACGTCAGGTCGAGACCGAGGCGGCGATCGCCCCGGATCTGAAGGCCTATGCCACCTCCGTGGGGACGCCGATCGACCAACAGGGTTCCGGCGGATCGCTTCCGTCCCACCAGGGTTTCCTGACCCTGGAATTCGAGGACTTGGCGGACCGCACGCAGTCCACCCGTACTTCACTGGAGGAACTGCGGGAACGGCTGGCGGGATTCACCGGGGCCAGGATCACCGTCAAGAAGATGGAAGAGGGACCCCCTACCGGGGCGCCGGTGAACATCGAGATTTCCGGGGACGACTTCAACGTCCTGGGTGAAATCGCCGCCGAGGTCAAGGATCGGATCCGGAACCTGCCCGGCCTGGTCGACATCACCGACAACTACGACCGGGCCCTGCCCGAACTGCGGGTCATTCCCGACGTCGAGAAAGCCGGCCGCTACGGCCTGCGGACCTTCGACATTGCCGGCACCATTCGCACCGCCATTCACGGCGCCGAAACGGCCAAATACCGGGTGGGAGAGGACGAATACGACATCGTGGTCCGGTACCGGGATCTCTTCCGTGGCAAGGTGGAAGACGTGGAAAACGCCACGGTGTTTTTCGAGGGGAAGACCATCCCGGTGTCCGCTTTCGCCCACACGGAATTTGGCACAGGGTTGGCGGCGGTCCACCGGATCGACGCTCGTCGCGTGGTGACCGTCAGCGCCGAGGTGGCCGACGGCTTCAATGCCAACGCCCTGCTGGCCGAGGTCCAGAGCCTGCTTGAGGACTACGCTCTGCCTCTGGCCTACACTCTCGAATATACCGGGGAAAGCGAGGACCAGGCGGAGGCTTCGGAATTCCTGACCAACGCCTTCATCATCGCGGTCATGCTGATCTTCGTGGTGCTGGTCAGCCAGTTCAGTTCGGTCACCGTCCCCGCGGTCATCCTGTTCAGCGTCATCCTGTCGCTGATCGGTGTCTTCACCGGTTTGATGGTGACCCAGACACCCTTCGGCATCATCATGACCGGTGTAGGGGTGATCTCGCTGGCGGGCATCGTGGTGAACAACGCGATCGTGCTGCTGGACTACATCATCCAGCTGAGAAAAAGAGGGATTCCCAAGAACGAGGCCATCATGCGGGCCGGGGCGACACGATTCCGTCCGGTGATCCTGACCGCCCTGACGACCATCCTGGGATTGATTCCCCTGACCACCGGTCTGGCCCTGGATTTCGCCGCCCTGTTTCGGGGGGACTTCGGCAAGGTGCTGGTCATCGGCGGGGAGTCGAGTCAGTGGTGGGGGCCCATGGGCGTGGCGGTGATCTGGGGTCTGGCCGTGGCGACCTTCCTGACCCTGGTGGTCGTTCCGGTCATGTATTCGTCCCTGGAGCCGGTCAAGCGGTTCTTTGCCTACATCTTGTTGGGGTGGTGGCGCAAACCTGCCTGACAACCGACAAAAAAAGCCGAGCAGGAACATCCTGCCCGGCTTTTTCCATGAGCGTTGGCGGTCAATCCATGGCCTTGAGCAGGGGGTCTTGTTTGTAACCCAGGGCCTGCCAATCCATGCGGCCGCCTTCACGATGGCAGTCCAGGCACTGCAACGCCTTGTCCGCCGGTCTCACCTCGTGATAGAGCCCCATGTACCGTTTGGTTTTCACCCAGCCATAATCCGGATGATGCTCACCGTAGGCCGCCGCCGCACCTTCGCGAACGGCCTTGTCGATATCCCCGTCGATGAAGAATTCATCCACGGCGATGGGGATCAGCCAATCCTTTTCCTTCCACAGGGGAAGAACGCCCTCGTGGAGTTTGAAGGCGTGAATCTTGGCCTTCTTGTCCTTCTTGCTGCCCTGGGGCGCCATGATGGTCACGGTGCCGTCCTCGTTGTACTTGACCTCGTCACCCATCTTCATCAGGCGCGTGTTTCCGTTGAACCAGGCGTAGACCGGTTCCACATTTTCGCCAAAGGTGATAGTGGCCGAGTACTTGTCGGCTTCTTCGTGATACAGGGGTGTGGACCAGTCCCGGGCCATGTCCGTCGGGTCGGATTTGGCAAACTCGGTGATGTGACAGACCGTGCAGTTGAGCCGGTCGGTATGGTGGTCCAGGGCCTTGACGCCGTGGGGCTTTCCCTCGTGGCAGGAAGTGCAATAGAGCGGGTCGTCGGGGCTGTCGGTTCCCGAAAGATCGGCGCCCCGTCCGCGCACCCGGTGATCCTTGCCGGCGTGGCAGTCCACGCAGTGCATGTCGTTACCCTCGGTGGCCATGTGGACGTCAAAGTCTACACTGCAGTCCTTCAGTTCGTATTCGATGTCCCCGCGCTTGAAGTTGGGGCCGCCGCCGGCGCCGCTGTGGCAGCGCAGGCACATGGTGCGTTCCGGGCTGGAGATGCGCTTGGAGATGGCGTCGAGCCCCTTCTGGTTCTTCCAGAGAATGGGACGCCATTCCCAGGTCCCGTCCTCGGCCTGATAGAGGTCGCGGCGATAACCCGAGGCGTGGCAGATCAGGCAGTCGATGTTTTCCAGCTGCTCGCGGGACATTTCGGACGACGGCATCTTGCCGAGCCCGGCGTGACATTTGGAACAGCCCTGGGCGATCACCTTGCCGCCGGCGTTGGTCGCGTTGCCGATCCAGCTGGCCGCGGGGTTGGTGCAGAAATCGTTCATGGTGTTCATCTTGCCCAGCTTTTCACCATCGGCATTGACGATGTTGGGCGATTGCCCCCGCCACTGGTAGTGCTGGCTGTGGAAGAAGGACTGGGCCTCCTCCTCGTGGCATTCCAGGCAGGTCGCGGTTCCCTCATAGGTTTCGAAGTAGTCGTCCTGGTGGGTGTAGGTCCGCTTGGCGGCCGGGGAAACCCCGACCGCCAGAGCGACAATCACCAGCGACATGGTAAGGATCGCTGCGATCTTCATGAACACTCCTTCTAGAACCTGGCGCTGAAGCCCAGGGTAAACTGGCTGGCCTTGGAGTAGGTGTAGGTCAGCGACAAACCACCGATGGCGAATCCAAGTGGATTGCACGAGAAATTG
>RCNG010001308.1_pt1 | contig 12322 bp, 14 predicted proteins | sample 2041371 | NCBI WGS metagenome assembly RCNG01 (sample SAMN09708227, study PRJNA481090) | Marine sediment metagenome, whole genome shotgun sequencing project. | biome: marine sediment; feature: ocean; material: sediment; isolation source: Sewage treatment plant 1 marine sediment (STP1) ... | reverse complement strand
CATGTGGTCCGACATCGACGATTGCGGTTCGGTCGCGGATAATTTGGTTTCAATTGCACATAATCCGGTTTGAGAGCCATTGATAGTCGCAGCTAATGTGGCCCAGTCGGCCCGTAGCTGCGATTCTGGCCATCCAAACAAAAAGTTGTTTTAATTCCATAGGTTGAAAAATATGAATCCTAAGCTCAATTTCGATTTCCTCGCAATAACCAAGATCTCAAACCATTGATAAATAAGGACTCTTGAAAAAGTTGGCCGAAATCGCAGCTACGGGCCGACTGGGCCTGCAAGCTCACCTTCCCAATTTTCCCGTGGCATCCCGCACCCCTTCAAATGATTGCCACGCGAGTGTCCGGCTGATCGCAGCCTGGTCAAGTGTCGGAATGAATGTTCCTGGAGCGTTCCAAAAGTTGGCCGAAATCGCAGCTATGAGCCGGTTGGGCCAAGTACGACCGTCTAGCACGGTCCCTTCGCGATCTTCTCGACATAGTGGAAGTCATCCAAGAGCGCGGCGGCGGGTTCCGGTCGCTGGCCGAGGACATCGACACCACCACGCCCGCTGGCCGCCTGATCTTCCATGTCTTCGCCTCGATCGCGCAGTTCGAGCGCGAACGCATTTCAGAGCGCACCAAGGAGGGTCTGGAAGCTGCCAAGCGGCGCGGCAGGGTCGGAGGTCGCCCCCTGCCCTCTCTGCCGCTCAGAGGGCCGAGGTGCGCCGTATGCGCGACGAGGAAGGCCGACGCCTCTCGGAGATTGCTCTGCTGTTCCGTGTGAGTATCAAGACCGTCAGACGTGCATGAGGAAGAATGCAGCATAGAATACTATGATTGCACTAAGCTTTGTGATTGAACGATATTTCAATGCGAGGGATTTTTCGCAGCATGCTTCATCAAGACCGTCAGATCACCAACTTAGGCGAGTTCATCAAGGCGCTTAGCGCGACTATTGCTGGTAAGCTTGTCTGGTACCGCGGCCAGCGGCGCAACGACTGGAGTCTACTTCCAAATTTGGCCCGCTCTCCGGACCTCGCGGCCACCGAGGCCGCTGCGATCAAGAGATTTAAGCAGAATGCTCCCTCATTTTTGGCGGATCGCCCACGGGATGAGTGGGAGTGGATATTCCTGATGCAGCATCATCGTGGATTGACGCGTTTGTTGGACTGGAGCGAAAGCCCGCTGGTTGGATTGTACTTTGCCCTCGAAACACAAAAAGAAGGCGAGGAAAATGTGGATGCGGTGGTGTGGTGCCTAGACCCTATGAAGCTGAATGAGCATTCAGGGCATCGGAGCAAACATGCCAGAGATGTTCTTGCATTTGGCATCGACCGCGCACTCGAAAGCTATCTACCTGACCAAATAGGTGCTGGTGGTGCAGTGCTTTTGCCCATTGCGGCTATTGGCCCCCGCAACTCGGCTCGTATGGTCGCCCAATCTGGAACCTTTACGATCATCCACGAGAACCCCGATTCCATCGAAAAAGTTGGCGACGAAAGTCATATTTGGCGACTTGTAGTGCCAGTGGCCTCAAAAGAGCACCTACGATCCGAACTGAAACTGCTTGGTTTCAATGAACTGATGCTGTTCCCAGATTTGGAGCGGGTCGCTCTGCACACAAAGGAGCTTCTGGAATGACGCGCTTCAATCTCGGAACTCTTCATAACGCATCTGCCTGGACCGTCTACCGCATGCGCGAACAGATCAGGATGGACCCAGTATACCAGAGGCAGGGTGATATCTGGGATCGAGAGAAACAACAGCTTCTCATTGACACCATGATCAACGGGTTTGATGTCCCGAAATTGTACGTCCACAAGTATCGCAGTCCACAGGTTGAGGGTGACCGAACCTACGATTATGCAATGATCGACGGAAAGCAGCGTGTTCAAGCAATCTTTGGTTTCATCGAGAACCGTTTTGCTCTGGACAATAGGTTTGCCTATCTGCGGGACCCGTCTGTCCAACTCAGTACTTTAACATATCGAGAGCTTGCGACGCAGCATCCTGAGATCAAAGCCGATTTCGATTCCTACGGATTGGATATCATCACAATTGAAGCGGACGACATCGAGCTCATTGAGGACCTTTTTTCGCGACTGAATGAGGCCATGCCCTTGAATGCCGCCGAGAAGCGGAATGCGAAGCCCGGTCCCCTGCCCCGCCTCGTACGAGAACTGACACTGCACGCATTTTTCACTGAGAAGCTACCGTTCGGGAACTCAAGATATCGTCACTTTGACATCATGGCAAAGATGCTTCTCATGGCCGATCGAGAAGCGGTTGCGGATATTAAGAAAGCCTATCTTGATCGGTTCTTCGAAAATCACACCGAATCCACGCCGGCTGATGTCGCCGGATATGGGCAGATAGTGAAGGATGTTCTCAACGCCATGAATGGTGTTTTTACGGATCGCGATCCACTTCTTCGCTCGGTCGGCATGATTAGCTTGTATTTTCTCCTCTTCGAGCGTGCGTTGGAGACAGGAAAACTTGACCGCCTACGACGTGCGGAATTGAGCAGGTTTGAGGACGAGCGGCAGGCCAATCGGCGTGAAGCTGAGGACAACATTTCAGAAGCTAACTATCGGTTCCTTGAGTTTGATAGATACGCACAATCACCTAATGACGGGATCGCCCTCAGATATCGCCTCGCCGTGATCGACGATCACTTGTTCGGAGGAGACATGGGTTTTGCCGATGACAATGTTTTAGGTGCCGACTAGCAAGTTTTCTGACGTAGCTCGTCCAGCTTTTCCGGGTAAGCGTGAAGACCGCGCGGCGGGCATGAGGGGCCGCTTCTCTCTCGGTGCTAGATGCAGGGCGTGCGATCAAATTTCAGGATCGCACTATGCCTGATCCGCAGAATTTTCAGCGTCTGACGCCTCTTCCTCCTGCTGTTTCTGTACTACCTTTGGCATTTTCGCTAGGGGCCGTCCTGCGAAGTAATCATCGATACGCTGCGTCAGGAAATTCGGCGTAAGTGGGCTCATTCCTGAGAAACACTATTGTGCAAACTGGGTCTCCACAACGATCAGGTTTGCTGGGATCAGCTTGCGTTCCGGCTGTCAAGCAGATAAGAACATAAACTGAACATCCGTAATGGGAGGCAGCCATGGACCTGATCGCATTTCCAAGCACCGAGGCCGAGTTCCGCACCCGCTTCGCGGACGAGGATCGGTGTCGGGACTATCTGACGCGGCTGAAATGGCCGGATGGCTTCCGTTGCGCCCACTGCGGGGGTCGGTCGGCGTATTTCCTGCGATCGAAGCGGGTGGTCTATGAATGCGCCGGCTGTGGGCACCAGATCTCGGTCATCGTCGGGACGATCTTCGAGCAGAGCAAGAAGCCGCTCGCCCTCTGGTTCCGCGCCATCTTCGAATTCACCGCCTCCAAGCAAGGAATCTCGGCGGCTGAGCTGCAACGCAAGCTCGATCTCGGCAGCTATCAGACGGCATGGACCTGGCTGCACAAGATCCGCACCGCCACCGTCCGACCCGATCGCGGTCCGCTGTCCGGCGCGGTCGAAATCGACGAGAGTTATGTCGGCGGGCGGGAGCCGGGCGAACCCGGGCGGGCGGCCGAAAAGAAGGCCATCACCGTCGCCGCCGTGGAAAAGCGCGGGCGCGGCTGCGGCCGGGTTCGCATTGCTTCGAGCGCCGACGTTTCGGCCACCGCCCTTCTCGGATTCATCGAGACCCACCTCGGTCCAGGCGAAACCGCGCATACCGATGGTTGGAACGGCTATGCCAGCCTTGGCAACAAGGGTTATCAACACATCGTATCGGTGATCTCGCAGCTCGACCAAACGGCCGCAGAGGTGTTGCCGCGGGTTCATTTGGTGTTCTCGCTGCTCAAGCGCTGGATCCTCGGCACCCACCAAGGATCTGTCAGCCTCAAGCACCTCGACGGCTACCTGGGGGAATTTACCTTCCGATTCAACCGCCGTCGAGCCCGCCGCATCACACATGGCGCCGAACGGCTCCTCGATATCGCCGTCGTCACACCGCCCCGGCCGTTCCGGCAAATCGTCGGACGATCTTGCTCACCCGAAAATGCCCGAATCGCAGCCCAAGCCTGACGCTTGCGGATACCCAGTTTGTGCAATTCCAACTTAATTCCGGAAAATATTACAACTGTCTAAGCTCTTCCACGAATTCCCTCAGAACCTGGTCCAGGTCCTTGTAGACGGGAACCGTGTCAAAGTGGGCCTTCAACTCGGCCTCAATCTGGTCACGGGGCTTGGCGTCGACCATGTTCGGATCGCGCCCCGCCCAATCGCGTCCTGGGTGAAGCGTATCCCAAGGGGAACGTTTATTGGCGCGGGTGCGGGGATCATCGCCGTGCTTACCAAGGCCGTAGCAAACGCCGGTCTCGTTGTTCCAAACGGGCCGGAACAAATGAATCAGGTAGTCTTCGGCAGCTCCCTGCCAGCCGCTTTGCACCACAAGGGAGCGGTATTCGAAATCATCGACCCTCAAGGTTTCCGAGGCGTTTCTAATGCTGCGGCGGTGATCCTTGAGACGGGTAAACAGCGGCTCGCCCTGCTCTATGGGCTGCTTGGCGGTGTCTGACCGTGGATCGGCCTTGCCCACATAGATGGGCGTTTCGGTGCCCTTGATGGGCGGGTAACGCCCATGATCTCCGTTGTAGTACAGGGCATAGATGCCGGAGCCGTAAAACCGTTCGACGGTTTCGAGGGGCGCTCGCGGCTGTGAAATCATTGCCAGGCCAATAAAGCGTCCCACTACGGCGGGGTTGCCGGGATCGAACATGAAGCGCGGATGGCGCACGGGGTCCAGGTCGCGCAAGAGCATGTCAACGCCGGTCATTAACTCGCGCAGCTCGGCGTCAATTTTCCGGCGAGCGACAGCGGACGGCTCATTTTCCTCGGCGGCCTGGTTGAGTTCCGCGAGGTCGGCTTTCAGACGCTCAATGATCGCGGTAAGCGGGCTTCCCTGTCGTCTGCCTTTGGTCATGCCCTAACCCAGCGGCGGCGCTTGAGCTGGCCATGGATGCTCAAGGCGACGGTTTCGGCCAACGTCACGGGAACGGCGTTACCAAGCTGGCGCATGGTTTCCGACCATGAGCCATGAAACAGGAAATTATCCGGGAAGGTTTGCAAGCGGGCGCTTTCCCTGACGGAAAAATACCGGATCGAACCGTCCGGCCGCCGGAGCATGTTTTCTCCTCCCGGGACACCGTGATCCCCGGCCTTGAGCGTCTTGGCGGGTTCGTCGAGCGGGCTTCCAGTGTGTCCGGGATAGCTCCGCGCTCCGGGTTGAAAAAAATGATTGTGGTGAGCGGCAGCAGCCGCGGGCTTCTTTTCCGGGTCCGGCAAATTTTCAAGTGCATCGCGGACGGTCAGCCAAGGAAGAAGGTCGGGTTTTTCGGCAAGGCGTCTGGCCCCTCCCCTCGCCCTCGGATCATCCGGGCGGTGGCGCTTGGCGACGCCGTGGGCATCCCAATAATCCCCGGAGCGGTATTGATCCCAGAGAAGAGCCTCGCGGGAATGAGTTGGCTGCGGAAAGTTCCATTCAATTTCGAGGTTCGCCCGGAAACCCACGATAAACACCCGCTCGCGCTTTTGCGGAACGCCATAGTCCGCGGCATTCAAAACCCGCTGCACAAGGTTGTAGTGAAGGCCGGATGGCTTGCCGTGGGTATGGTGCCGCTCAAGACGGGCGTAATGATCCATCCAGCTTTCATCGGCTTTGGTGGTCAGTTCTGGGTAGGTGAATTGCAGCTTGGTGTATTCGAGGTAGTTGGCGAACGCCTGCCGGGTAAGGCCCTTTACGTTTTCGACGAGAAACGCTCTCGGGGCCAGCTCGCGGACGGCGCGGATCGCCTGCGGGAACATGTCCCGGTCGTCGTGATGGCCGCGGTGCTTGCCACAAATTGAAAAGGGCTGACAGGGCGGCCCGCCTGACACAACGTCCACGTTGCTGCGGATACTCTTGAAATCGAAATCCCGCACGTCCCCTTCGGTCAGCGGCCAATGCGATACAGGCTTTAGCTTGCGGGCTTTGTTCTCACGGATCGTGTCACAGCAATACCGGTCCCACTCGATCACGGCGGCGGGTTTGAAACCGGCACGGCTTACTCCGATTCCAAGTCCTCCTGCTCCCGCGAATAGTTCGACTGACCGCATGTTTCCCCTTCAAGAAAGGAATTAATTTTGTTCCTTAATTGTTCTTTGTCGCTTATTTCGCACTCCCAGACAACCAGAATTTTCCACTTTAGGGAGTGTATTTTATCCTGTTTTTCCCGGTCGCGTTGTCTGTTTCCTTCCAGCTTTGGCAACCAAAAGTCCAGCCGTGATTTTGGCAACCTGGCCAGCTTGCAATTCGGGTCCCCATGCCGGTGCCAAAAACACCCATGAATAAATATCACCTTTTTCCGGGATGAAAACACTAAATCTGGTATGCCGGGCAGGTCTCGGCGGTGCAGACGGTAGCGATACCCCATGCCATGCACGAGGCGACGCACAAGCATTTCCGGCTTCGTGTCCTTGCCGCGAACCCGGCTCATGCGCTCGCTTCTTTCCTCCCGTGTTAAGGTGTCGGCCATGTGGTTTCCGTTCTTGTTGATGTTCTTCTTGATAACCGATTCGGTCCTGGCCGAGGAGCTGCACGTTACAGACGGTGATTCGCTACGCATTGATGGCGAGCGGATTCGGCTATGGGGAATGGATGCGCCGGAGCTGGGGCAGAAATGCCAAAAGCTGGGCGTGTCATACGATTGCGGGATCACGGCCCGCGAGGCCCTGATTTCCCTGATCGGTAACAGCCAGGTCAAATGTGAAAAGGTCAATACAGACCGTTACAGGCGCACCGTGGCGCGGTGCTCTGTCGATGGCGCGGACTTGGGCGGCCTCTGTGATGGTCCGGGAAGGCTGGGCGCTCGATTACGGGCGTTACAGCAAAGGCCGCTATGCCGGTGAACAGGAATCGGCACGGTCGGCTCGCCGGGGCCTGTGGAGCGGAGAATTCACCCTGCCGTGGGAGTACCGCCACAAATCGCTATAGAAGCCCGTACAGGCGTTTTGCCTTCGGGCGCCTGCCCTCCTCTTTCGAGAGAAGCCACCAGGCGGCTTGTTTTGGCGCGGCACGGGTAAATTGAGGTCCGGACACAACAAAGCCCCGATGGGAAAACCCTGTCGAGGCTTTGTCCGGTTTATCACCGTGCACGGTCATCGGCATCCCTGCCTGTACCGTGCTTGAATCTTATCTCAATATCATCGTGCTGGAAATATCCTAGCGGGGCGTGTGAGGGGGCGGCAATGAGCCCCCTCATCTTTCATAAGTTGTGAGCGGAGCGAACGCCGTTTTTGGGTTGGGGGTCGCGGGGGGCCCGAAGGGTCAGGGGCGCATAGTAAAAAGGTTATCGGGCCGTAAGGGCCGATTCCATTAAGCCACCCATAGGGTGGCGCGATATTTGGCCGGGATTTGTGCACAGGTGAAGTGAGCGTCAGGCTTTCAAGTTCTTTTATATTCTAAAGGATTCAGATTCAGGGGGCGCAATGGCCTGTAATAAAAGGCATATTTCGCGTATTTGTGAGGATTCGGGGAAAAGTTCGTGAGTTTTTGGAGGGTTTCGCGTGAGGATTCGGGTGCGTATCCGTGAGGATTCGGGGGCACTCGCGTGAGAAATTGGGGTGCCCGTCTGTGGATAACTTCGAACTGTGAGTTTTTGGGTGCGGGCTCACAATAGGCACGGTGAGCGGGCGATAGCGCGGCCCTAAATGTGAGAAATTGGGGAGGGGCTTAAAAGGCAACGGTTTCAACGGTGTTACGGATGCGCGCCGAACGGCCCACGCTGCACCGCTCTATTTCCTTGAAGACCTCGCGTTTTTCGTCCGGGGTCTTCTCAAGCCAGGTCAGCATGAGCTGATCGACCCGCCTGCCCTTCTTAATCATCCCGATGTTGATGTGATGCTCGGACAGGGCGTTAACCTCACGCAGGGCAGGCTGAAGGGCGTATTTGTTGAAGTCCGGAAAGCGCGTCAGCTTGTCCTTGGGCACGCCCAGGAGCGCCCGCATTTCCTCTAGGGTAAAATTCTCGGCCTGCTTGTATTTCAGGCCAACGCGCTTTTGAACGATCTCGTAGAGCGCAAGGGAATATTTGGATTTAAAGCAATACATGATCTGGGTCTTCAGGCGGCCAAAGACCTCGCTTTCCTTGACGATTTCGATCAGTTGCTTGGGAAAGGTGTAATATAGGCGGCCCCGCTCGTCTTCCTGCTCGACGTTACCGCCGAGAAGCTGAACGCGCTTGATGGCAACTTTGCCGTCGCGAATGATTTTCACTTCGGCAATCGCGCCCATCAGGCGGCGAATCGAATCCTTGATGCGTTCGTTGCCGTTGTGGGTGCCGCGAAGGTCTGACTTGTCGATGACGTGCTCGACCGGATCGGTGATCTGGTCCCAGGCATTAGCAATGAGAAGGTTATAGATGCGCCGGTCGGTGAGCGTAAGCGGAGAAATCTCTTTGATATCAATCAGCTCTCCGGGCTTGACCATCTCCCCGTGCATGGTGCGGTCAAGGGGAAAGCCTATAACCTTGCGGTCTGTGGTTTTGTAGCGTTTGGGTTCGTCGTCGGTCATAGAGAATCAAGGTCATGTGTTGTTCTTTAAAAGCATGACCATATTTTGTGAGCCGGTCAAGATATGGGCTCACTTTTGGGGAGGCCAATCCCCAACAACTCACAGTTAGCAGGATTTGCCGCCGATTTCCCCCAATCGCTCACATTTCAGCGGCGTTCCCCCAATCGCTCACTTTTTGGCGGCGAGGTCACGCTCAAGGGCCTCAAGAGCGTACTCAAGGGTTTCGCCAAGCACCCAGCCCTGGCTGTCGGAAAGCCGGTAGAAGAGGTCCACGGTCTCCTGAGTGGCCTTGATGTTAAGCTGCATATTGCGGCCCGTGCGTCTGCCACGGCGCGGCGTGGGGCTCGCAGGCGTCTGTGGCCTTGCCGCAGCGCGGGAGGTAAAGTTGTTGGCTTCGGCAACCGCCCTCACCTTCTCCGGTGATTCGGCTGGCCTGGCGGCTTTAGCCTTCTTGGGCTCGAACCCGTTTAAATCGAGGTCCTGGTCCGGCCCCTCATCGAAAATGCTGGCGCGTCCGCTTGTCATTTAAGCCACCTCCGCCTGCTGCTGTGGCTGTCCGGCGGCGCTCTGGCGGATGCGTTCAATGACCTCTCCGGCAAAGGCACGGGCATTGATGATGGCTGAGGCGACGCCGCCGACTTCCTTGGGATCGAGCCCTTCGACAGTACCGCCGAAGGAAAAGATTGCACGGAAGGCCTCGCGCTCGATGATCTGGACATCGAAAAGCTGAACGCCGTGGCGTTCGAGCTGGTCCTGAATATGACGCAGGGAGCGCGTGCGAATGGCGGCGCTCGTGCGCGTCAGAAGCACGGCATAGGGTATGGTGCGCTTAAAGGCCTTTTCCTGTTGCTGAATGAGCCGGATGGCCTTGGTGGCTTCCTTGGCGTCGAGCTGCGAGCCCTGGGTGGGAATAATCACGAAATCGCACCGACTGATGGCATAGCCGACCATGAGGTTGGCCGTGCCTTCGAGATCGATAATCACGAAAGGCGATTCGGCTTCGGCCTGCTCGATCTGGTCGATAATCGTCTCTTCATGCACTTCGGAGATGACGGTCAGGTTTTCAGGGCGGCCAGGCAGGCGTGACCAGCCCGATATGGGCTTGTTGGGGTCGGCATCGATGACGGTCACGGCTTTGCCCTTCTGGGCAATTTCCGTGGCCAGAAGGACGGCTGCGGTGGTCTTCCCTACCCCGCCCTTGGGGCTGACAAAGGAAATGGTTGGCATGAGAAGCGCTCTTTCGAAAAAAGAGTGAGATGGAAGGCTACCTGGTAGCAACCAGATATCCAAAGCGTACCGGATAGCTTTCCGGTAGTCAATGCGTACCAGAATGCTACTAGATAGCTTTCTGGTAGATACTAAATGGTTACCAGTTAAGAGGAGGGAGCTGACTCTATCGCGGCGAAGGCATCAATTATCGTTCCCGGCCATCGTCGCGCTGGCGCGTGCGCTCCGACTCCTGCTCGGGCGAACGCTCCTGCGCCACTTCGCGGGCGGCGGCGTTGCTGTGGTCCGCTTCAAGCTGACGCTTTAATTGCTCTTCCTTGTGCAAGGTCCGCCAGGCGGCCTTGCGCTCGTGTGTGCGGTTTTTCCAGCTCGCACGGAGCACGGCCTCGTCGCCATGATGAGCGAGCCGCAGGTCGGAACGCTCGGCGGCAAACCGCTCGCGGTTTTCGGCCAAGGGCCGGGCGCGCTCGTCCTTAACCTGGCGGATCGCGCCCTTGATCGCGGCCTCCTGTTGCCCGCGAAGATCGGTCCGGGCTTTTTCGTGCGCGCGCTCAAGCGCCTGCCGCCTGGCTCCGGCGGAAGAGATGAAGCTGAAGGCATCCCCAATCGCGCCGCCGCGCCGCTCTCCGCGCACGAGCCGGGCATGATCGATGGCTCCAAGGATATTGGTGATCTTACCGACGATGCGGGATTCGCGCTCATCGAAGGCCCTGATCTCATCCTGCTGCTGGCGGTAAAGATCACGCCAACAACACCACTCCCCGAAAACGCCTCGGCTATCTCACCCCGGCCGAGGCATTCCTACATCAACTTAGGTCGTGCATTTGAAATGTGAATCCAGCGTCGCCGAGATATTTTCAAGCAGAATCGGTCCGCTGCTCTGTCCCAATGGCGGAGCCTCTGCGCTGCCTGAGACGTGAGGCCCAGTGGTGTCGTAAGTCCTTGCGGTTTCCTCTTACAAAGCCCCTGTAACTGCTCCGTCCGCCTCATCTCCGCCCCCTCGTTTGGAGCAGTTCTAAGGTCGGACCGTTCACATGTTACCTATCCCGGACATATCTCGTGTTAGTGACAGGTGCGGGTGATGCATTTGACAAATGGAAGATATTATAATATCTCCAATGCATGCTAAGTGCTCGACTACCGAAGGCGTTGATCTTTTCACTCACCCACGGCCAGGCCGCCTGGGTGCTTTGGCACGCCTTCTACTATAAGGGGAGTGGGCCCAATCAGACTTTCGATGCTTACCTCAAATACCTCCGCCGCAATGGCGTCCCGTTCGGTGCGGCGGAACTTGGGCGTGGCGCGGGCCACAACGTCGCTTACGGCTACGAACATCTGATCGAGGTTGCGTTTGCCCTGGCGCTCAGGGCTCAGGGCATCCTCAAGACCGACGTGGTCAAATTGTTGGCGGAACTGCGCCCAGAGCTGCGCCCACTTTATGTCGAGGCATGGCTCGAGCGCGAAACCGGTCGCGGCAAACCGGTTGAGGTTAGGGTGAAGGGAACCACGTCATTCCAGGCAAGCGGCCTGTGGCTAGACCTGAATCTCTTGTCCTACACCGAGGGCGAGTCGCTCACTGTGGGAACCCCGCGGCTCTTATCTCCAGGTGAAGCGTTGTTATCTTTCGCGACACACAATCGCCAACGCGCATTGCGCAACCCTGTTCAAATATCCGATTTGGCTGCCGAGATTGTTCGTTTAGTCCCGCATGCGCCAGAAATTCGCAGGGGGCGCCCTTGAGCCAAAAATTTTCATCTATTGAAGACACAAAACATCCCTCAATAGGAACGCCGCTGGCGGGACCCCAGACGAGCGAGCATCTGGAACAGCTCGTCATCCTCTTGGCCAGATTGGCTGCCCGCCACGCGTTCCAAGGAGAGCCCGACCGACTCCATTGAGATGACAAAGACAGGGTCGGATGTCCCTCGTCCTCCTCACCTCTACCACGATGAAACCCTTTGACTCGTTACGAATGAAGGATCCTAGCCATGCCAGGATATGACCACCAAGATTACTCTCGACCATGGATGACCGTGCCGGAAGCAGCCGAGAAGATGCAGGTCAGCGACCGGACGGTCCGGCGTCTCATCAAGGCCGAGACGCTCCGCGCCCACCGGGTCGGGCGCCAGTTGCGGATCGACACGAAGGACCTCGAGGACCTACCGCATGACTGACGCATTCTGTCTCAAGCTGTCCAGAACTGACAATGTTTGCTCATAGTATAGTGAAAACATATATCAAATAATCAGGGTACTCTTTTGTAACATATTTTCACTTTTTATTGCCTTTTGTCTTGAACTGATCACTACTGTCACGTTATGTCTATATAGACACTTCACGACGAGGAACCAATGCCACTAGTGGATGGAATCTAACGCTTGGTACCCTCTTTTCACGGCAGCAATGATCTTGTCTGGATCGGCGGTCCAGGTAAAGGGTTTGGGGTTTTCGTCTTTTTAACTTTGGGCTTGGCCATTTCTGTCTTTTTGGCATTGA
>RCNG010002582.1_pt1 | contig 12343 bp, 9 predicted proteins | sample 2041371 | NCBI WGS metagenome assembly RCNG01 (sample SAMN09708227, study PRJNA481090) | Marine sediment metagenome, whole genome shotgun sequencing project. | biome: marine sediment; feature: ocean; material: sediment; isolation source: Sewage treatment plant 1 marine sediment (STP1) ... | reverse complement strand
ACCGTTGTAGTGGAAATCGCCGATCAGCGGAGCCGAGCAGCCTCCATCTTCGAGACGACGCCGGATTTCGGCGACTGCTACGGCAGCCTCCGGCCTGTCAACCGTGATCCGAACCAGCTCTGCGCCTGCCGACTCGAGCTCGGCGCACTGCTGCGCTGTGGACTCGGCATCGGCGGTATCTGTATTGGTCATCGCTTGCACAACCACCGGTGCACCGCCGCCAACGGTGACGTTTCCAACCCTGACCGCCGTTGTCATTTTTCTCGATTTCATCTTTTCTCCGGCGCGCCGAAATACAATGCTGATCATACCGTCGCGCGGAGGTGCCTGTGGAGAGTTCGAGGGTGGGAGTCCAGGATCGAGCGAGTGGTCGGCGGATCGAAGCATGGGTGACGTCTGTCGGCGAAGACCTCGTCATCGCTGTCGGCGGTGGCCAACGGCCGCATGTGGGTTGCGTGGTGCTCGCTCAGCCCCAACCCGCTCAGGCGAAGAACGGGGAATGGTCGGCCACCTGTTCAGTGCTGACCATTCCGCCCCACAAGGAAGAGCCGATTGCGCGTGGTATCGCCACCCGACTCGCAGAAGAACTCGGGCGTGTCACCGTCGTGACCGCAGGCGTTCACGACGACAACCTCGACGCTGACGGCATCGCCGTCTACCTCCGCCTCGGCGAAGAGCTCGCCGAAGCCCTCGTTACCCATCTGACAGATGTAGAGAAGTAGTTCGGGCAGAACGACCACAGAGGCACAGAGGACACAGAGAATTGCCCACAGATCACACAGATTAATCCGCCCGCCCGCGCAAAGAGGACGCAATGGTTCTTTTAGGGATTCGGAAAACAAAGAGAATTTCCTTTGCGGTCTTTGCGTCTTCGCGGTTTCAAAGTCGTTGAGTGGGTCTGATTGTTTCGTAAACCCACGGACATCCCAATCCACGATGTAGATCGTGAGGTAATCTGTGTCTATCTGCGTGATCTGCGGTTTCTCCGACCTCGCCGAGGCGGGCTACAATGAAACCAAGCATGGAAATCATTCTTTTTTCCCTGGCGGTGACTGGCGCGGGGTTTGGTGGTTACGCGGTGCTCGTCTGGCTCGGGCTCGACGATCTCGAAGCGTGGGCCGGTGGTCGAATCGCCGGTCTTGTATTGGTCGCCTTGCCGGCGTGGTGGGCAGGGGTCATGGGTCTCCGGGAGTGGCGGTCTCTGGGTGCCGCAGTCCTGGTTGTGGCGACTGTGACCGGCGGCGGAGTGCTCTGGAAGCGCAAGCAGTGGAGAAGGGTGCTGATCGGCGAAGCGATCTTCCTCGCAATCACCGCACTCATTATCTTCATCCGCCTCGATCACGCGCAAATCTCTCTCACTGAAAAACCGATGGATCTCGGCATTTTCGCCTCGCTGCTGCGAGCTGAGGGATTCCCGCCACCCGATATGTGGTTGGCGGGCGAAGCACTCCCGTACTACTACTGGGGCGCGTTGCTGTGGACGGTCCCGTTGTGGGTGAGCCATTTGCCGCTCGAATTCGGCTATAACCTGATCGTCGGAATCATCGGTGGGATGGTCGGTTCGTTACTCTGGATGCTCGGCCGCCGGGCAGGAGGCAGCCATTGGTCGGGCTTGCTGGTCACCTTTTTCGGTTTCCTCGCCGGCACCCCGGACGGAATACGGCAGCTCTTTGCAGGCAAGGAGTTGGGCGCCCTCGACTACTGGCACTCCTCACGGCAGATTCCGGATACGATCACCGAGTGGCCGCTTTTTACGGCACACCTCGGGGATCTCCATCCTCACCTGCTGTCAATGCCGGTGGCATGCCTGGGGTTGTTGGTAGCGTGGCAGGCGGGAAAAAAAGGGCCGAACGTGGCCCACATTGCGATTCTGGCCATTCTCTTCGGGGTGGCTTGGGCTGCAAACCCCTGGGCAATGCCGCCAACTCTGGCCGGGATCGCCCTCCTGCTTGTTGCTGGGCCGGACCGCTGGTACTGGCCGGGCGGTGATGGCACGAGGCGGTGGTTGGCGATTGCAGCTGTCGGTATCGGTGGTTGGCTGGTCACGGCTCCCTTCCACATCGGGTTCAAGCCGTTTTTCCAGGGCATCAAGACTGTCTTTGCCTGGACCGACCCGGGGCACCTCCTACTCTACGCCGGTTGCTTGTTGATTCCCGCCGGATTTGCCGCCACAGCGTTGTTGGCAAAAACGATGGTTGCCGACGCGGTTGTGAAAAGGGCCGTGATGTTGCTTGCAGGTGCAGCGACGCTGGTGTTGGCGGCGGCCACGGGCCGGCCGACACTGGTTTTCCTCGCCGTGATCATGGTTATTTTCGTTGTCGCTGTCCTGACTGGTTCCGCAGGAGGTGACCGACCCGTTCTGGCCCTCGCCGCCCTCGGTACTTTCCTTCTCCTCGTGCCAGAGGTGGTGTACGTGGCGGACAGTTACGGTGAGGCCCTGCACCGGATGAACACGGTTTTCAAGGCCTATATCCAGGCCTGGCTCCTGTTGGCCATCGCGCTGCCTGTCTTTCTTCGCGTGGGGTTTCGTCAAAAGCCCATGCGATGGGTGGTGCTCGGGCTCGCCGTTGCGGTTGCCCTGCCGCATCCACTGGGTCTGGTCATTCAACAGTTCAAGGCCGAGTCCTGGGGCCTCGATGGTATGGCGTGGATGACGCCCGGAGACCGCGCAATCGTCGAGGCCTTGAGACTGGAACCGAATGGGACCGTCGTGGCCGAGGCAGTCGGTGGGGCCTATAGCGAGTACGCCCGGCTTTCTTCGGCTTCTGGAGTTCCTGCCTATCTCGGGTGGGCCAACCACGAGGGAGTCTGGAGGGGCGGCGAGATTTATGCCGAAACTGGATCGCGAGAGGAGCTGTTGTCGCGTCTCTACTCCTCCCAAGACCCGAAGGAGATTCGTAAACTGACGAAAGAGGCGGGAATTCACCTGGTGGCGATCGGCTCCCTCGAGCGGAAGGACTTCCCGGCGGCCGAGTGGGGGACCCTCGCCGAGGCGGGGGAGGTTGTAGTCGACCGGGATGGAGGGATGCTGGTTCGTTTCGGCTCACCTGAAGGGCTATGATGGTTGCGATGACCGACCAACCTGAACTCAGTATCGTGATTCCGGTTTTCAACGAAGAGATCAATATCGGCCCAATGTACGACCGTCTGTTGGCTGCGCTCCCCGACAAAGTCAGCGGTCTCGAAATCCTGTACGTCGACGATGGTTCGGCGGACTCGAGCTGGGAGAAAATCAGCGAGCTCGCAATCCGCGACGAACGAGTACGAGGGGTGCGTTTCGCACGAAATTTTGGTCACCAGGCAGCGCTGACCGCCGGGGTCGACGTTGCCCGGGGACGTGCGGTGGTCAGTCATCATCGACGGCGATATGCAGGACCCACCGGAGGTCATTCCGCAGATGGTCGATCGTTGGCGGGAAGGTTTTGAGGTCGTCTACGGGCAGCGAGAGAGTCGTGAGGGCGAGACCTGGTTCAAGCTCGCCACTGCGTCGGCCTTCTACCGCATTCTGCGGGGCATCACCAACGTGGACATTCCGGTTGATACCGGGGACTTTCGATTGATGGGCCCGCGAGCGGTGGCCGCGTTCCGGGCAATGCCGGAGCGCAATCGGTTTATCCGTGGGCTCGTGAGCTGGATCGGTTTTCCGCAGACCGCGGTGATGTATCAAAGACAGGCACGGCAGGCTGGCGGAACGAAGTTTCCGGTCCGCAAAATGATCCGATTTGCACTCGATGGCATCACATCATTTTCCTTTTTCCCTCTGCGGCTGGCCACCTGGACCGGGTTCGGTGTCTCGATCTTCGCCTTCCTGTACATCGTGGTGGTTCTGATTCTCAAGGCCACCGGGGTGAGCTGGCTCGGATACACCTCCCTCATGGCCTCGATTCTCTTTCTCGGAGGTGTCCAGCTTCTGATGATCGGAATCATGGGTGAGTACCTCGCAAGGATCTTTGACGAGGTCAAGCGGCGACCTCTGTATCTGGTTGGTGAGCGCACCGATGGTGATGAGGCCGTTGTCCCACCGGTACGGCCTGTGGCATAATTCGACCAGAATTGTCGTTACAATCTCTGCAAGTCAAAGGGCAACGCGCTGGAGGTACGATGGATAGCTATTTCAAGCCGGAGCATCTGGCAAAGTTCGGCGAAATTGCCGAGGGAAACACGGAGCTGGCGAAGAAGTTCTTCGACTACTACGGATCGGTTTTTGCGGACGGCACCCTGACGGTTCGAGAGAAAGCGTTGATTGCACTTGCCGTGTCGCACGCCGTGCAATGCCCCTATTGCATCGATGCCTACTCTTCTGAGTGCCTCAGGCAGGGCTCGGACCTCGAGGAAATGACCGAGGCCGTGCATGTAGCCACCGCCATCCGCGGCGGCGCTTCACTGGTCCACGGCCTCCAGATGCTCGAGCACGTAACCAAGGCCTCGATGTAGGCATAATGCGAGTCTGAAGGAGCTGATCTCAGTGACTGAAGCGAACTCCCTGCCTCTGATTCGGGATGAGATCCAACGTTCGGATGCCGGACCACGCCCGACCACGACGTTGCGGTCACGACGTTCTCCGTTGGCCGATCCGAGATGTCAGATCGAAAACCTCGAAAGGGTGTCGCTCGGTCATCTTCCCTCTGGCGGAGACTTTGAGACTGCTTTGGGTGTTGAAGGGCCCGAGGCTTTCACCGCGGATCGTATCGATTTTTTTCAAATCAACCTCGGGAAGCTCTGCAACATGACGTGCCGCCACTGCCACGTCGACGCAGGCCCTGACCGCTGGCGCGAGGTCATGGATCGAGAAACCGTGGACGCCTGCATCGCCGCCCTCGATCGCACCGATGCCCATACCGTGGACCTCACGGGTGGCGCCCCCGAGCTCAATCCGAGTTTTCGTTATCTCGTCGATCAGTGTGCCGCTCGGGGTAAACATGTTATTGACCGCTGCAACCTGACCGTCCTGCTGCTGCAACGTTACTCAGATCTGCCCGAATTCTTTGCAGAACGTGAGGTCGAGGTGGTGTGCTCGTTACCGCACTTTCGACGACGCAACACCGACGCTCAACGAGGAGACGGCGCCTTTGAGAAATCGATCAGAGCGCTCGAACTACTCAACGCTGCTGGCTACGGATCGGGTGATCCCCGAAGGATCTTGACCCTGATGGTGAATCCCGTCGGAGCGCTGCTGACGGGAGACCAGTGTTCGATGGAACGGGAATGGAAACGCGGGCTCGAGCGCAATCACGGGGTCTCTTTCGACCGCCTGATTGCACTCAACAACATGCCAATTGCGCGGTTCCTCGAGTGGTTGGAGGCGAGCGATAACCTCAAAGGCTACATGGAGCTCCTGGTCAACGCCTTTAACCCCGCAACGGTTCAGGGTCTGATGTGCCGCAACACCCTGTCCGTATCGTGGGACGGACGGGTGTACGACTGCGATTTCAACCAGATGCTCGAGCTCGAAAGCAGATGTTCGGACGGTCGGGTGGTGCGGATCGAAGATTTTGATCCTTCACCGGTGATCGGACGCAAGATTGTCACCGGCCGGCACTGCTTCGGTTGCACTGCTGGCGCTGGTTCTTCGTGCGGAGGCGCCATTCACGAAACCTCGGAGTAGGGTCCAAAAACCTGGGCAGGCCGAGGAAGAACCACAGAGGCACAGAGTTCACGGAGCCAACAGCCCACCCAATTTGCCCACAGATCACACAGAGAGATCCAGATGCTCTCCTCCGCGAGAGTGGACTCGGTCGGTTCTCTCGAAATACCAATCCGCCAATTCAATAAAACCGCCGATAACGCAGATAGACGCAGATCCATACCCGCCCAACAACGCCGAGGCGCGGAGACACGGAGGCGCAGAGGGGCTCTCGCTCGATTCCTCTGTGTGGCGAGGTCCTGTGCTCTTCCTCTTCGATCGCGGGCCTCGCCACTTCTCTTCGTTATTCGCCTGTCGGTCTGCCGCCAAGAAGCGTAAGCACCTGTCAATCTCAGCGACCACCCCTTGGTGTCTTGGTGGTTGCGACGTGGGTGGGACCTGTGTTGATCTGTGTGATCTGTGGGGATATTGCGGTCGTCGAATCTCTGTCGACGCTGACGGAAGCGGATACGCAAAGCAACTTGACGAGACTATCTGCGTCTATCGGCGTGATCTGCGGTTTCTCAGGGGTAGCGAAAGATCGAGTCGGAGATACTGCCAGCGATCAGTTTGTCCAGATCTTGACCCACCTGACGGTGGCAAGTGGAATCTCATCCGTGAAACTGACGACACCGCCGCCGACATCGTCATCAATGTCGAGGACCAGATAGGAGGACTTGACCTCCGCAATCTGACCCACGAGCACCGAGCCGTTTTCAAGCTTGACCTCAACCCGCTTGCCGATTGCTTCACGGAGAGTCTGCGTCTCCTCGGGTTCGACAATCCGATATTGCTCCATCTCGGCATATCGGCGTTCGGCCGAGTCGATTCTCCGGGTGTCGAGGCTGAATCGCTTCGCGACCGACCGCGCCTGTGCCGTATTGAGGGCTGCCTCTTCCCAGTTGGAATCGGCTGCAGCGACACCAGCCTGGTTCAGGAATCGATCCACAATCCGTTCAGCGACTTCGAGGACCGAGTTGTCATTTCGGTCGATCAACCCTGCAATCGAGAGATACTTTATCGTGGCATCAACGTCTCCCTCGGAGAGGGACAGGCGAGCCTGGGCCAGAGCATCGGCGTACCGCTCTCGTGGGCTGGAAAGCGCATCTGGATCCCGAGGGCGTTTCGTTGGGTGAGGTTCCGGGGTGGGATCGGACAGCAGGACGGGAGTCGCCGGGACGGGGGTTGATTCGGCCTTGGGTTGAAATGGTCCGGTTTCCAGGATGATGGCCGCCGCAACCGCGATTGCGATCACGAGAACGAATACCCCGCCAAGAATCGGTTTTGGAACACCTTCGCGAGAATCCTCTTCTTTGCCGTCGGCCTCAGTGATTTCCCGATCTTTGGCTTCGAAGGCTTGCGAGGTAGAGGCAGCCGAGGTGGGGGGCGAGGGGTGCGCCGAGACACCGGATCCCGCAGGCGATTCCGAAGCGGGTCCCAACTCCTGAAGGGCGCGTTCGATGTGGGCAACCTCCTTGCCCACCGACATGAAACCAAAGCTCTCGAAGAGATGTGCGACTGGAAAGAGCTCACGAGCCATTGTGCGGTAGGCGAGGGGCTCCCCGGAGGGTTCTTCGCCAGCTTCGAGTCGGGCGATGATCGACGTCAACCGGTCCTTCATGAGGGGAAACTCTTCGTTTCGCGTTCCCATCGAGTCGCATTTGCGGACGATCTCCTTGAGCCGCGCGATCACCGGCCGAAGTTCCACGTCCTTGCCGTTGCCTACTTCATTCGTCACCAGGCGATCTTATCGCAGTCAGCGTTGAGTTTTGATTCTGGAGTTGTGAGTCTTCGAGTAAGACTGGAGCTGGCTTGAGATCAAAACTCGAACCCAAATACTCGGAACTGGGCCGCCATTCTCCCTATCCTTAGTAAAGTGAACATGTGAGGAGCAGAGCTTCGATTCTTGTTTGGACCGTTTTGGCGGTCCTCGGGCTGCTCGCCTGCGGCACACCCGAACGCCGCACGGGCGATGTCGAGGAGATCCGTGCTGCCGGTGAACTGCGGGTCGCGGTCCGACCCGGTTTCCGCACCGCACCCGCGATTGGCGATAGAGGCGCCGACGAAGTCATTCTCCTCGGGCAGTTGGCCTCTCGTCTCGGCGTCACCGTCCGATGGATCGAAGCCGGCCGCCACGATCAGGTGTTGCCGATGGTTCGAAACGGACTGGCAGACATCGGCGTGATCAGGTTCTCGCCGGCTTCACTCCTCGATGAGGGGATCCGCGGGACGGTCGCGGTCGGCTGGGTTGAGGACCTCCTGGTCTCCGGTCGCGAGTTGGGTCTCGACTCGTTCGAAAAAGTCCATGGTCTGACTGTTCATCTCCATCGATCGGCGATCACCGCGAGCCTTCGGTCGTTTCTTTTAGAAGAAGGATTGACAGTTGAAGAGGTCCCTGAAGAGGTGCCGGTGGAAGAGATGCTTCGGAGGGTGAGGACCGGGCGATATGATCTGACGATCGTCGATTCCGGGATCGCAGAAACCGAACGGGCCTCCAGACGAATGGTCATCATTGGGCCGGTCGCTGAACGTCGCGCCCTCGTGTGGGCGGTTCGGGAGGAGGGCTCTCAGCTCCGGCTGGCCATCGATCGTTTTCTCTTTGCCGAACGCGTCCTTTCGGGTGCGTCCGGACTCCCATCTTGTCGGGATTTGAAACAGATTCGGCAGACCGGTACGTTGCGGATCGTAACCCGGAACTCCGCCACTACCTGCACTGTTGAGCGGGGCGGACTCGAGGGTTTTGAATACGACCTTGCGGTGAGTTTTGCCCGCAGCCTGAAAGTCCGGCTCGAACTCTCGATCCCGCCCCCGGACGTTGATCCAATGGAGTGGTTGGAACTTGGATACGGAGATTTAACGGCACTCCACGAACCACTGTCGCCAGGGGACGCGGGTGGGTTCCTCGCCAGTGTGCCCTACAGGCGCGTGGATCTCGTCAGCGTGGTCTCTGCGAGGGCTGAACCGCCTGCCGCTGTGGAGGACCTCGCCGGTATGAGCATTGCCGCGTCACGCCCAGTGGCCGATCTGTGCCGTCTGCTTCCTCTGGCGGCGCCAGTTCGCGCAACGACGGCGAGAAACGGGGCGGACGCCTTCAACGCGATGCTCGAGGTGGCTCGCGGGAGAGTGGCAGTGGCGGTGGTAGACGAAGATGCTGCAAGATTCGGCGTTGCCGATCGGTCCGACCTTCAGAAAGGGCCGGTTATTCTGCCGCAAGCGGATCTCGTGTGGATGGTCAACGTTTCGGCACCGAACCTCCATCGCAGGCTCAACCGATGGTTGCGCGAGGCCAGATCGTCGGGCCTTGTGAGACAGCTTGTTCTGAACCAATTCGGATCCTGGCAGCCGCATCGGAAGCGTACGCTCTTGCCAATTCCGGAGGGGGCGCTGAGCCCTTACGATGAGCTTCTGCAATGGGTCGGCCGGCGGTACGGCATCGACTGGAGACTGTTGGCGTCGCTGATGTTCGAAGAATCCCGATTCGACCCGGATGCCGTTGGGCCGGGTGGCTCGGCCGGGCTTTTCCAATTCATGCCGTTCACCTGGCAGGAACTGGGTGTCGAGGATCCGCACGACCCTTACGAAGCCGCGGAGTCGGGCGGGAGGTATCTGCGCCAGTTGATGGATCAGTTCGAGGGACTGCCGCTTCCTGATCAGGTGGCGATGGCCATCGCCTCGTACAATGTCGGCCCGCGACACGTTTTCGATGCCCGAAAACTGGCGCGGGAGATGGGATTCGATTCGGACCGATGGAGGGGAGCCGTTGAGACCGCTATGGTGCTCCTCGACGATCCGGAGGTCGCACGGCAATACCCGGCGGGAGTGTGCCGTTGTCGGCGTGCTGCGAATTATGTACGCCGCATCCTCCGTCGATATTCGGCTTATATTGAGCAGTTCCCACCCGCGTAATTACGGATTTTGGAATTCGAATTTCGGATTTATCTCCTCGCTCTGAGCCAGCGATCAAGGCCGGACCGGTCAAAGGCGAAAAAATGCAGATAGATGCGCGTAGGCTGGGGAAATTCCGAATTCCGAATTCCGAATTCGTCAGATGTTATTCGCCTGGAACATATCTCTGAGCGCGAGCAAAGTCTTTGCGAAGTTGGTTTCCTTGAGGAACTCCTGCAATTGCTTGCGGTCGGCGCCGGCGCGTGCCTCCTTGTCGACCTTTGCGGTGACTTCGTAGAAGACCGACAGCGGTTGCAGGCCGAGGCGGGAAAAATTCAGCTCGTACCAGTCGCTGGCCGTCACCTGATCCCATACCATCGGTGCCGGCGAAACTTCGTTGGACCACACGCCTTCCGCGATACCGGTGACCTCACGATAGAGCTCACGGAGGATGGCCCGGTGGTCGTTCGTCGAGAGGGCCTCGTCGAGCTTCTTCGGTCCGATCGCCTTTGAGTCTTCATCGACTGGACCCTCGGGGGCGGTCGATGGGGCATCAGCCTCTTCGGCGTCTTCAGCTTCGTCCGGGAATTCAATGGTCGGTACTTCGTCTTCTTCGGGCGACGCAGGTGGTGGATCTTCCGGATCGCTGTTTTCCTCCGGACGAGTCCTCGCCTCGCCGGTTGTTGCCCCGGTTTCGACGTCGGTCTGCACCGCCCGTTGGGGACGGCGGGAAGCAGCCTGTGGTGGGGCCTCATCAACAGGTTCGGGAGGGGCGACCCCTTCGATCTTGGGTTCGCTGATGGCTTCGGGCTCGGGCGCCGTGACCTCTCCCTCTTCCTTTGGTGGCTTGGCCGGCGGAGGAACGAAGTCCGAATCTCCATCGGCCTCATGTACGGCTTTTCTGAATCTCAGGTGAAAGGTTCCGAGAAACGACAGTTCAGTTTCGCTGATCGGACGAGCGCGCCCAAGCTTGGCGCGCATGACATCAAGCTCGAGAAAACGGGCGTTGAGAAGTGCTGCGCTCGGCGCGAGAGCCGTGAAAGCGGGGAAGGCCTCCGGGCTGTGTTCGAGGATCTCGAGCAGATCGGCGAAGACCGCGTAGTCCATGATCTGTTGATACTGACCTTCGTACCAATCGATGGATTTTTCTCTCTCTTTGGCTGCAATCAGTCGTTTGAATACGTCCTCCGGCAGCCCCTTGCGGTACCACTCCTCGCCGTGAATCTGCTCGAGACGCTGCCGAACCGTCAGCCGCAGATCACCGAGAATCTCGGAGACGATGCGGTACGCGTCTATGTTCTGTTCCAGCCACTCCATATCAGTTGGACTCCCGGAATCGACACGAGGTCGAAGAAACCGAGATTATCACGGTGTTGGCCCGCATGTCTCACCAGCGTCCGCCTTCGGTTTGGTATCGAAGGGACCAAACTCTCCGTCGGCGCGCACCGAAAAACAACGATGGTTCGGTGAGTTCGCCCTTCAGTTGCTCTCGAGTGCGTAGGCGAATTCTGGATACTCCGAGCTGTCTTCGAGCAGAAAGATATGACAGGTCTCGCAATCCATCGGGATCGTGTACTCGCCATCAGCGGTGGCCATTTCGTCATCATGACACCGCATGCATCCAGGAAAGTCGTCGTGTCCGATATGGTTTGGATGGGTCTCCCAGTTGGTGTCCATTGCTGGAAATACGGTCTTACCGTATGCCTGCGCTGCAAGTTCGGCGCCCAGGGCAACGAGCTCCGGATGTTCTGCAGCGATTTCCGGGTAGTCCGAGTTGTAGAAATCGGTGAGCGCAGAGCTCACAGCACCCATGCCCGCAGCGTGGCTCTCGTACTCGCCCTCGATCGCGTTGACAGCCTGCTTCTTGAAGTAGGGGAGTTCTCGCAGCTCGGAGTGGGTATCGATGATCCAGTCGACAGCCTTGGCCGGAACGAAGAATGTGTGAGTCGGCCGGTTGTGGCAATCGACGCAGTCCATGATCCTCGCTTCGCCGTCGATTTCTGTGGCCGGGGGCTCCTCGCCGTCGCGGGTGTAGGTGCGGACCGAACCGTCAGGAGTGGTGAGCTCAACCCAGGCAATCTCCTCACGCCGCTCGTCCGAAGCGATATAGCGGATCTTGTTATCCGAGTAGATGTGCCACCAGTGAATCCCGCCCGCGCGGCCGATATCAAGACTGCCGCCACCGGTACGGAGCAGCATCGCGGTGTAGGAAGGGCTGTTGGCTTCATCCGTTTTGTAGCGGGAGAAGATCCGCAGTTTGTCGCCGTGGTGCTTGTTCGGCCAGTGGCATTGCTCGCAGGTCTCACGGGCCGGGCGCAGAGTGTGGATGGGGGAGCCGATAGGACGGGTGTAGGTGTTGACCGCGGTCCGCCAGACCTGTCGGAGGCCATCGAGTTTTGATTTGACGAACCAAGAGGCGCCTGGGCCAATGTGGCAATCCACGCAGGCGACGCGGGAGTGCGGCGAATCCTGGTAGGCCGTAAACTCGGGCTGCATGACTGTGTGGCAGGTCTCGCCGCAGAACTCGACGGTTTCCATCTCTTCAATAGCGAAGAATGACGCTGCGCCGAGAATGACGGCGTTGAGCGCGGTGAGAACAATGACGATTGTCGCGATCTTGCGCGTCTGGGGATCGTTGAAATCGAGGCGGGGAAAGGTGGTCAACTCCTCTTCGGTCGCGCCATCCTTCATCAGACGCGCCCTCCGACGCCACATGCCGATCGGAATCTCGATCAGGCCGAGGACGAAAATGACCGGGAGCACCACGTAAGCGAACAGACCGATATACGGGCTGTCCAGGCCACCCCAAAGTTGGGCCAGCAGAAAAATGATGAT
>RCNG010001301.1_pt1 | contig 12351 bp, 8 predicted proteins | sample 2041371 | NCBI WGS metagenome assembly RCNG01 (sample SAMN09708227, study PRJNA481090) | Marine sediment metagenome, whole genome shotgun sequencing project. | biome: marine sediment; feature: ocean; material: sediment; isolation source: Sewage treatment plant 1 marine sediment (STP1) ... | reverse complement strand
CAACAGCGCAGTTTACCAGCAAGCGAATGCGGCTTTCCAAAAAGCCCATAACAGATATCTGGATACCAACAGCGCCTACGCCCTCCCGGCGTGTCGGTCCAGACAACAGCATATGCGACATCGACGTTGCTGTCGGTCACGCTCGAGAAAGCATTGGTCACCTGGTGCTGCTCGAGCGAGGCGAGTTCGACCTCGATCGACCCGAGGAATTGGTCGTCAGCACGGTAGAGGTCCGCGATCACGGTGATTCCCGCCATTCCGGGATTGAGGAAGCCGAGGTTGGTACGGAACCCGGCATTGTTTGCTTCAGAATATGAAAGCTGAATGAGGCGGCCGGTTTCGCCATAGGACACCGCATCTTCGGCGGAGTGGGCCGGAATCGCCTGCCCGTAGCTACCCGCCGCGCTTCTGGTGAAGGTGCGACTTGTCACCAGCACATCGTCGTTGTCGACGAGCACGCGCAGGGCGCCGCTGCCTTCGAAAGCGAACAGGGAGTCGAACGCGTTCTCGTAGCGCATGCTGTGCTGCGGGGCAAGCTCGAAGGTTTTGCTTTCGGGCGAGGTGTTCGCCTGTCCCGACTCGAGCAGCTGTACGGTGAAGGTCGTCGGAATCGAGCCGCCGTTGTGGACCTCGAGGTCAGTCTCCCACAGGGTGCCGTTGAGGCCAGCGACGTTGGCGCCAGCGAGCACGTCTGCTGTCTCGAGCAGGGTTGCCGAGCCTGTCGGCAGATTGTTGAGGTTGCGGCCCATCGGCTGCAGTATTCCGGCGCCAACGGCATCAATCACCGGGTCGACCAGCGGTTTCAGTGCGAACGGTGTGGGGCTGTTGTCCGGCACCGGCTCTACCGAGATGACCGCTGCGTAACCGCTGGTGAGGTCCCTGGCGGGGTCGACGAAATCTTGTCCGGGGAAAGGTGGAAAAGGCTCGCTGCCGCCGTCAGGCCCTGCGCCGTCGGAATCGGCGGCATTGGGATCGGTGAAGCGTCCCGTGGATACGGGCCCGTCCATACCGGCCACCCAACCTTCGTAGGTCCAACCCGAAGGAAGGCGCGGTAGGGAGAGCGTCGAGGCCGGTCCTGCCGATGGGTCGAGCCACCAGATGCCATTCATGTACATGGCCGCCGAACCACCGGACGGTGCACTGAGGATGTACTGGCCGAAGGCCATCGAGAAATCGGTGCCGAGGGCCGCCGGGTGATCAATCGCTAGGTTTGCGCGACCGCCGCCAAAGTCGCCGGCTATCAAATGGACCGCGCTCGGCGACGGATCGCTGTCCGGCATGGGCTCAATGGTCAGTACGAAGGTGCCGACGCCGTTGAGGGTGTTGACGGGCGTTGGGAAGTAGTTCTGTGACATCCGTCCGTTGCTGTCGACGGTGAAGGTCCCGGTCGAAACCGCGGCGCCATCGACGATCAGCCATCCTTCGTAAGCTGCGTTCGCACCGAGGTCCTCGAGACCGGACAACGCAAGACGAAGGTGAGCGACGTCCATGTGGTCCGGGGCTTCGAGCACGGTGACAGTCGCGGTGGGGAATCCTGCCGACTCATTGGCCATGGCCTGTGGCGTGCCGGCGCCGACATCCTCGATGTTCATGTCAATGAGTGGTTTCAACACGAATGGTGAGGAGCTGGTGTCGGGTTCGGGCTCGATGGAGATCACCGCCGCGAAGCCGGATACCAGGTCGGTCGGCGGGTTGATGAAGTCTTGACCCGGAAAAGGCGGGAAAGCCGCAGGGCCGCCGGTGATCCCGGCGCCATCGTGGTCTGCGCCGCTCGCAGAAGTGAACCGGCCGGTCGAGACGGGGCCGTCCGCGCTGGCGACCCACCCTTCGTAGATCCATCCAGACGGCAGGCCGGGTAGCTCGAGCGTGGGTCCGGGACCTGTTGTCGGGTCGAGCCACCAGATGCCGTTGCTGTAGTCAGCGGAGCCACCACCGGAGGGGGCGTTGAGAATGTACTTGCCGGAAGCGGTCGAAAAGTCATCACCGAGGGCGGCCATATGAGCGACTGTGGCGTAGGCTTGGTTTGCGACGAACCCTCCGCCGAGAAGCTTGACCGTGCTCGGGGCGGGATCGAAGTCAGGCGAGGGCTCGATTGAAAGCACAAAGGCGTCGAGCTGCGCGGTGTCGTCCAGCGCGACCATGAACCTCGATTGTGAAGGTGTGCCGTCGGGAGCGACTGTGAAGATCCCCGTGCTGATTGGGGATCCGCCCACGATGACCCATCCTTCGTAGACCCAACCCGGGCCGAGGTCCTCGAGGCCGGTGGTCTCGAACTCGAGGTGGGTGGCCTCGGCGCCGGCGATGACCGGTGCCATGGCGATGCAGGCGACAGCCGCAAAAAGCCGCAGTGTCGTGAGTGATCGTTGTTTCCAGGTGTTGATATTTTTCGTGATCATGGAGTCCTCCTTTGGTTGTTGGTCTTTGTCTGGTGACGCAAACCGTGTGAATCTCATCTATGTTTTATGCCGGTGGATTCACAACCGAATCGCGGAAACTTCACGAATCTGTAACGGAGCCGGCCGGGTCGGTCGCCTACGCCGTTGGGTGCAGCAATCGCCAGTTCAGGAACCGAGCGCCGAACGAATGGCGCCGGCGAGATCAGGCTGGCGGAAGGAGTAGCCGAGCGTATCTTCGAGAGCGATGGGACGGACGTGGGCACTGGCCAGTAGCAAGGCGTCTGCCATCTCACCGGCTACGAGGCGGGCTGCGAAGGCTGGCAGGGGTAGGAAAGCCGGACGTGCAAGCACGGTCCCGAGAGTTTTACTGAAGTCACGACAGCGGCAAGCTTCCGGGGCGACCAGGTTGAGTGGGCCGTCGATATTTTCGTGCTCGAGCAGGCATTCGATGGCGCCAATGACGTCGGTGATGGCGATCCACGACCACCACTGGCGGCCCGAACCGATCGGCCCACCGAGCCCGAGCTTGAAGGGCGGCAACATCTTTTTGAGTGCACCGCCTGGTCCGATCACCATGCCGAGGCGCAGCAAGACAACGCGGGTTCGGTCAGACCGGGCTGCGGCGGCTTCGGCTTCCCACTCTTTCGACAGGCCGGCAAGAAAGCCGGTCCCCGGTGTCGACTCCTCGGTGAGCCTTTCTTCGCCTCTGTCGCCGTAGAAACCGGTGGCTGAGAAGTTGACGAAAAGTGAGGGTGGCGTCGACGAGTCGGCGATGGTCCGGGCGAGCAGACCTGTTGGCTTGATTCGGCTGTCACGGAGCTCCTGCTTGACCCTGGCAGTCCAACGCCCCTGGCCGATGTCGCGGCCGCAGAGGTTGATGACGGCGTCGGTCGAGGCGATGAGTGCGGGATCAAGGGCGCCTGATGCCGGGTCCCATTGGGCGACGTCCGCCGCTGGGCGGGGGCTTTGCGGGCGCACGAGTCGAAGTACGGTGTGTCCAGAGGCCTGCAGAGCTGAGACCAGTGAACGGCCGATGAACCCACTCGAACCGGCAATGAGAACTCTCATATCGCACACCCCCCTTCATAATGATTCATCTGATGCTCTCCTGGCAAAGAGTTGTTGGTTTGAGTTGATGCTGGGGTTGGGTTGGAGCGGCGATCAGCGACAGATACAGGGACGGCCACCAGGGGCAGTAAGCAGCGACGGCCGCCGCGACAGCCACAAACCGCAGCAGTATTGGCCATGGTCACGGCCACCGTGACGGCCAATGTCCCCGGACACGCCCCCCTCTTTTGTTGAGAAGCATGGTGTCGCCCGGGGGTTCTCCCTACCGGGTACAATGAGGAGCCATGAAAATCGCAGTAGGCGAGTTGCACGAGGCCACAGGTTCCGGTGAAGGGGCGTTCGACGCGGATAGTCGGCCTGCTCATTCGCAAGCGGAGTTCGACCTCGATCCTCGGGATACGATGATGACCCGGAGGTTGATACCCGCCCGGTATCAGGTTCGTGAGGATGAGCGGGGCCGTTTCCTGACATGTTGCGACGCCCCCAACCTGGCTGTTCGCATTGAGCGCGGTTCTTCGGTATCCGCGTCCGCGGCGCGCAAGGTCCCCGAACACACCATTTTCCTGGATGGCGCGGCCCAGGGGGAGCCGTTCATCGACTCCGGTCGAAAGGTGCACAACCTCGACCATCACGAGGGTTGCGTTCGTTCCTTTACCCTCGCAACCTGCGAGCAAGCGATGGTCATGGTGCTCAAGGGCCTTGACCTCGATGGCGAGAAGTGGACCGTTCTGGCCAACGAACCGGACCTCGATACTGTGCTTGCGGTGTGGGTGCTGGTCAATCATCGGCGGATAGCGTCGGAGAAATCCAGGGTTCGAAAACGCGTCATGCCCCTGGTGCGTCTGCAGGGCGTCATCGATGCACACGGTTTTGAGCTTGCGCAGCTCACGGGATTTCCCGACTCACTCCAGGAACGCACGCAGCAACTCATCGACCGGTTGCGTGAGACTGAGGTGCGGCAGCGTGAGAACGGCAGTTGGGCTTCAGAAGACCCTCTCGACTATACGCTCGCAGTCTTGATGTTGATCGATAACGAGGTGTACGAAGCGGCGGACTTCGATGACGATGCCGGTGTCGAAGAATTGGAGCGCATCCCCCTGGTCGGGGATCGATTTGCCATCGCTTGCCGGGCGACGATGGGTATTTACGAGGTCGAGCAACACCTGCGTGGCATCCACGGCGACCGTGTCGGCCTCATTCTGCTCGAACGCGCACCGGGCGCGTGGACCCTACGCCAGGTGGACCCCTTTCTGCCGTACGGTTTGCAGTCTCTTTTCGACCGCCTGAACCTGCTCGACCCTGAGGTCAATGGTGACAACCGGTGGGGTGGGTCCGCCGAGATCGGCGGTTCGCCGCGTCGCACCGGGTCCGGCCTTGATCTTGGCGCCATTTCCGCCGTCTGTCGCTGGGTCTTTCGGCCGCCAACCGGGGTGCAGAAGGTGAGAGCGACGTTGACCGGTACGGCCGTCGCGGTTGCAGCCGTCGGTCTGGCCGCGCTGGCCTCGGTACCGATCCGCGGATCGCTGCGGATCCCCGGAATGGCGGCTGCCTCCGATGCGACTGTTCGGTTCTCGGTGTGCCTCGCCGTGATCGCGTTCGGTCTTTCTCTTCTTTTGGGGAGACGTATGACCGCAGCCCTCGTCGGTGTACGGCTACCGACGAGGGGCTCGTGGTTCGGTGTGGCTCCAGCCATTTTCTGCGCAGCAGCTGTCGGTGGAGGTTGGGGCGCTGTCACAAGCCTCGAAGGCACCATCTCGGTTGCATCAGTCGGCTGGTGGTACGCGGCATGGTTGGCTCTCGGAGCGGCAGCGGCGGAGATGCTGCTCCGCGGGGTGACCCATGGCATTCTTGTGCAGACCTTCCCGATCATGATTCCCGGGGGCCACTGGTTCATTTCAGTTCCGGTAGCACTGACGACCATGATTTCTACTACTTTTACGCTGCTGCTGTTCCTGCCGACTATCATCGTCAATGCCGGATTGCCGTCACCGGCGCTGCGGTGGGTCGTCTGGTTGTCGGCAGCGACAGTGATGGGGCTCGGATGCGGTGTCGTCAGGGAGCGTTCAGCGAGCGTGTGGCCAGCTGTGGGACTTCACGCCGCGGCGGTGGTTGTGATCTGGGTGGTCCTCAATCTTGTGGCCTGATCACCGTCCGATAAGATAGACCCTCCTCGGCCCGAACTGCTTGACCTCAGTGCAGTGCTCTCCGAGCATGGTCTCGAACACCAGACGTCGGTCTTGGCTCCAGGAGTAGAGTTTTCTGCGCAGATCTTCGTCGTACTCGGCCTGGTCGACGACGATGTGGGTCGCCCCGAGGGTCTTGAGGCGTGCGGCGAGCTCGGCGGGAGTGGCCCCCTCTTCGGTGAGTCTCTCGGCGATCGGAGGATCCGAAAAGGCGCTGAACCAGATTGGTTTGGCGGCATAGTAGGGGCGCTTCAAACCGACCAGGACTGCTCCTGCGACCTCGTCATGGGTGTTCAGCCACTCGAGCACCGGATATGCCTCGACCTCGCGCATGAGAAAGTCCCGTCGCGACTCGAGCCTGAAAAAGTACCGCACCGGGTCCGTCAGCACGTAGCTGCTGACGACCGTCACCCCGAGAGCGGCGAGCGCACCTGTAGCGATGGCAACGAGATACGGTCGTCGCCGCCCAGTCCCGTTGAGGACTGCAGACTCCAGACCCGGGCTGGCGAGGGCGAGCAGGACGGCGAGAAAGGTGAGCAGGGATCGGGTTTCGGTCTGAATGATGTACCAGGCGAACAGATGGCAGAGGAGAAAGACCTTCAGAAAGGTCTGGCTGCGGCTGGCGCCGCGATTGAAGACGAAGAAAACGGCGGCGAGCGGGAGGATTCCTATGTGCACATCGATGAGACGGGGACGGAGAACGAGGTGAATCGGGAAGGTCACGAAGGTGTGCCAGGTCCACTGAGGGATTTCCCAGCGTCTCAGGGCGTCGTGAAAGTACACGGCGGCAGCGTCGGTCCAGAATGGGCTCGGGAAGATGCTGTGGAGAAATGGGTAAAAAGGGTTGCCGGTGAATACGAGGTTCTTGACGAATACGAGCAGGGATATGAGACCGATCGGGAGCGCAAGGGCGACAACGTGGGCGGGTCGCCAGCGCCAGCGCCAGATTGCGATCAGCAGGAGGGGGGCGAGGCCGAGCAGGATCATGACGATCGTATATTTGGTCCAGGCGGCGATGCCGAGGAGCAGGCCAGCTGCGACGAGGTGGCGCACCGAGCCCGATCGGCCGGGATCATCGTGATAGTCCAGCATCTGACCGAGGGCGAGGAGAACACACAGAACGAATAGATTGTCGTTCCAAGCCCAGGCGAAGAGGTTCACCGCAACCGGCATGGTGACGTAGAGCGCCGGCGCGACCAGCCGGTTGGCCTTCGGCGCGACGCGGGCGACCAGGCGCGCGATGGCGACCAGGAGGCCGATCCCGGCCCAGAAGTGCAGTGCCTTGCAGGCTACATCGCCGGCCAGGGGTATCACCAGGAGGTAGATGTAGCTCGCGAGGCAGGGGTAGTTCGACTCGACCAGCGACGGCAATACCGTCAGTTGTTCCGTCGCCAAGATGATCTTGGGAATCATCAGGTGGTACTCCATGGCATCTGTGGAGGCCACCGGCGAGACGAGCATCGGTATGAGTTGGATGAGGTTGACCGCGAGGATCACCACGGCGAGCGAGCCAAGCGCGCCATGAGTCCACCGTTCAGCCCGGCTACCGGCAGTTCGATACCGGAGCGCCGCCCAACCGAACAGGAGGAGGCCGAGCAGGGTCCATGCGGCCCAGAGGGCGGGTTCGACGAAAGCTGCGAGTGAAGAAAAAAACGTCAACGCTCCTGTCATCCCCGCTCCGCAGACAGAGGACACCAGGATCTGATCGGTTCTGTCGGCGTCGGGAAGCAGGCGCCGGATCAGCGGGGCACCGAGGCCGATGAATGCGGCGACAAAAACGAGCGCGAAGAGCAACGGCGTCAGGTTGGCGGCTGCAGCGGCCAGGGGTCGGGTCCACGCGACGAACAGGGCAACCAGGGCCAGGACGGCGAGGGGCCATCCGGAAGCGAGGATGCCAGCGGCTCGCCTCAAGCCTTCACCGCCGCTCGGGCCCAGGCGACCGTTTCCCTCATGCCCTCTTCGAGTCCGATGGCCGGCCGCCAACCCATGGTCTGCGCGATCGATGTGGTATCGGCCGCGGAGCGGAGAATGTCCCCCGGTTGAGCGGGGCCGGTCGCGACGGTCTTGATATTCCTCTCGAGCCCGAACTGGTCGAGAACGGTGTCGCAAAGTGTATTGACGGTCGTTGGTCGTCCGGAGCCGATGTTGAAGACCCCACCATGGGTGGAGGGGCAGTTGATGCTGTCGACCCAAGCGCGACAAACGTCATCGACGAAGACGAAGTCGCGTGATTGCTCTCCGTCGGAATGTATGGTGATGCGTTCACCCCGCAGCGCATTGCCGAGGAAGATGGCGAGCACACCCTGGTACGGGTTGTCGAGTCGCTGGCGGGGACCGTAGACGTTGAACATGCGGAACGAGGTCACTGCCAGTGGGCTGTCCTGCTCCCCGCCGGCGAGGTGTACATAACGTTCCGCCGCATACTTGGTGACGCCGTAGTGGGATACTGGCAACGCTGGCGCCGCTTCGGGTGTCGGGATGACCTCCGGGTTGCCGTACACCGTCATCGAGCTCGCGTAGAGCAGTCTCGGCACTGCCAACGACCGGCACGCAGAAAGGATGTTGAGGGTACCGCCGACGTTGACCGAAAGATCGGCGGCTGGGTCTGCCCAGGCGAGGCGGATCGAAGCCTGCCCGGCGAGGTGGCAAACCACCTCCGGCACGGGGTCGAAAACGCGCTCAACAGCTGAAGGATCGCGGACATCGCCTTCGATGAAGGTGACCCCAGCCGGGATCTGCGAACGCGCCCCGGTGTGCAGGTTGTCGATGACCGTGACCTCGTACCCTGCAGCCAGCAAGTGATCGGAGAGGTGGCTGCCGATGAATCCGGCGCCTCCGGTGACAAGAGCTCGACGGGTTGGGGTCATTCCTTCGCCTCCGGGCGGTGCACTCCGTCGGTCCATGGGCGGAAACCCTCGGTATCCCGACGGTGATAATCTTGGTGAACGAGCAGCCATTCGAACCAGACGCTGAGCAGGGTATAGAGATATCGGCTGCCCTGCTCCTTGAGGAGCAGGCGCGAGACACCGACCTCACGGTTGCGCCAGGAAATCGGTACGACGGCGTAGGTGTAACCCCGCGTCACGGCCTTGAGGGGGAGTTCGATCGTCAGGTTGAAGTGGGGCGAGACCAGCGGTCTGCAGCCGTCGATCACGTAGCGGCGGAATCCCTTGAACGCGTTGGTGACGTCATTGCATCGCAGGTGAAACATGAGTCGAATCAGGGCGTTGGCGAGGCGATTGATGGCGAGCTTGAAGCGTGGGTAGGCGATCAACCGCGATCCGGGCACGAACCGGGAGCCGAAAACGCACTCGGCTTCGTCGCGGAGCACCCGGTAATAGGTCAGGACATCTTTGGGGTCGTCCGAAGCGTCAGCCATCGTGACAATCACCGCGTCACCGGTGGCGTGGTCCAGACCAAGGCGCACGGCCCTACCGTAGCCGTGCAGGCCGCCGTTTGTCACGGGCCGAATGCGAGGGTCGGCGGCTGCCGCTGCTATCAGGATTGAGGCGGTTGCGTCGGTGGAGCCGTCGTCGACGACGACGATTTCGTAGTCGGCGACCCCGCCGGCCTCGAGACCGGATCGCAGGCCCAACAGAGTGGATTCAAGGTGACCCTCTTCGTTTCGTGCCGGAATGACCAGCGACAAAGTCATGTCGGACTGCGTCGGGGGGCCGGAGGATCCCGGTGCACGCTGCGGTAACGAAGGCGAAGCAGACATCCTGCGACGATGGTAGCACCGGAACCCCGGTCTGACCGGGCATGAAACTCCGAATCGATGGGTTCTCTGTTGTGATGTGTTAGAATTCAAAAAAGAGATTCAGACTCATTTTAGAAACGGAGATTGTTATGGCTGTTTTTCGTGATATCACCCAGGTCATTGGAGGGACGCCGATGGTCGAGCTGACTCGTTTGGCCCAAGGACTGCCCGCCAGGGTGGCGGTCAAGCTCGAGTCATTCAACCCCTGTTCGAGCGTCAAGGACAGGATCGGGCTTTCGATGATCGAGGCCGCCGAACGGGAGGGCAGGCTCGACGGCGATGCCGTTATCGTCGAACCGACCAGCGGCAATACAGGTATCGCATTGGCCTTTATCTGTGCCGCTCGTGGCCATCGTCTCGTGCTTACCATGCCCGATACCATGAGTATCGAGCGGCGCAAGCTCCTGGCCGCGTTTGGCGCCGATGTCGTCTTGACGCCTGGCGCTGATGGTATGAAGGGCGCCATCGCCGCTGCCGAGGAGCTCGTTGAATCGGGGCGGGCTGATTTCATGCTGCAGCAGTTCGCCAACCCGGCAAATCCGGAGGCGCACCGCCGCACGACGGCGGAGGAGATCTGGACCGACACCGAGGGCGCGATCGATGCTTTTGTCGCAGCAGTCGGAACCGGTGGCACTCTCACAGGCGTCGGCAGCGTTCTCAAGCCGCGCAAGCCGGGGCTGAGAGTAATCGCCGTCGAGCCCTCTGCCTCCCCCGTTTTGTCCGGCGGCGAACCGGGTCCGCACAAGATCCAGGGGATCGGTGGGGGCTTTGTCCCGGACGTGCTCGACGTTGACCTGATCGACGAGGTCGTCGTCGTCAGCGACGACGATGCCGGCATGACGGCCCGGCGTCTGGCGAAGGAAGAGGGCATCCTCGCGGGCATCTCCGCCGGCGCCAACGTCTGGGCGGCGCTCGAGGTTGCGGCCCGTCCTGAGAGCGAAGGTAGACTCGTGGTGACGGTCATCTGCGACACCGGGGAGCGCTACTTGAGCACCTGGTTGTTCGAGGACTGACCCTCGGAGGGTTTGCATGAGCCGAAAGACGAACGAGGGAAACCGGCAGCCGGGTGCACCGACCATCGAGCTGCCCACACTCTCAGTTGAAACGGACGACCTCGATACGATTGTTGCCAAGCTGTGCGCCAACGGTGTTGCTGCGCCGGGTTCGGTCCTCCGTGGTCCGAGTTGGGCGCTGCCTCCGTCGCGCGAGACCATCATCGAGATCGTGGAGTCGTTGCGTTCGGTTCTCTTTCCCGGTTACTTCGGCACTGCCGAGATGACGAGAGAGAGCTTTCGTTACCACGTTGGCGCCACCCTCGACCGGGTCGTGCGGCTGCTTCGCGAGCAGATCAAACGAGGGCTGTGTTTTTATTGCGTCGGGGACGACTCTGGAGAATGTCCTGCGTGTGAGGATCGAGCGGAGAATGTGACTCGTGCTTTCTTGAGTCGTCTCCCCGCGGTCCAGGCGGTTCTCGCGAGCGACGTTATTGCGGCGTACGAAGGCGACCCCGCGGCGGCGAGTCCCGACGAAGCGGTCTACTGCTACCCGGGGTTGAGAGCCATCACGAGCTTTCGCATCGCCCACGAGATCTTTCGGCTCGGGGTTCCCCTCATCCCCCGAATTATCACCGAGCACGCTCACAGCGTCACCGGCATCGATATCCACCCAGGTGCGGTCATCGGCGAGAACCTGTTCATCGACCACGGCACTGGCGTTGTGGTTGGGGAGACCTGTGAGATCGGCGACCGGGTGCGCATCTACCAGGGGGTCACTCTCGGGGCGAAGAGCTTTCCGCTCGACGACCACGGCAACCCGGTCAAGGGAGTGCCCCGCCATCCCCTGGTCGAGGACGACGTAGTGATCTATGCCGGCGCTACGATCCTGGGGCGGGTCACCATTGGCCGCGGGTCGGTGATCGGGGGCAACGTCTGGCTGACCCGCAACGTGCCTCCCGGCAGCCGCATCAGCCAGGCGCAGGTGCGATCCGAGCTCTTTTCCGATGGCGGAGGGATCTAGTAGATTCTGAAGGTCCTCCTCCTCACAGAGAATCTCGTGGGGGCTTGGAGTGTGTAGTGCATAGAGGGTGGATGGATTTCGGCGGAGCGTTTGAGGCCATTTTCCGGTGGGTTTGCGGGTTCATACTGGTGGTATGGGCCAAAAATTCGCCGGAGAATGGACCAAACGACACCCGAAAGGCGCCGCCTATTTCTATGCGCTACACACTCCTGGCACCACCGACGAACAGCCTTCTTTTCCCGTCCAGGCTTGCACGCCGCGAGATTCTGGCGGTAGACCATCAGCTCTGGTAAACTCCTCGAACTGAATCGCCATTCAGTAGCGTCGGGAGACCGGCGAAAATCAGCGAGGGAGGTAGACCGTGAACTGTATAGTCTGTGTGACCAGCGTTCCGGACACGGCGTCGGTCATCAAGATCGGCGCTGACGGCAACCGCATCGACGAGACGGGAATCAAGTGGATCCTCGGCCCGTACGACGAGTACGCCCTGGAGGAAGCCCTCGGCAAACCCCAGGTCTGCGAGCTACGAAAGCAACACCGCCGATTCAACACCAAACCCCTCGTTGACGCCGGAGCCTGGAATTGAACCGCGGAACCTACTTTGCCCTAGCCCTCTCGGTCGTCGGGATCATCGGACTGGTGGTTGTCCCGAGACTGATCGCCCCAGAGCCTCGGGTTGTGCCCCCTACGGCCACCACAAGGCCCTCTGCCACCCCTTCCGTGGTCGAGACGGCTACGGCTACCCCGAAGCCCCCCAAGCCCGTAGCGAGGCTCCTGGGCAGCTACACGAGCCTGTTCAAGACCGAGGCCAAGGATGAGCGTGCCCTCAACATCAAACTAGGGGCCAAGAAGGTCCACGGCTCTGTCATCGAGCCTGGCGCCGAGTGGTCGTTCAACGAGACGGTTGGCCCCCGAACCAAGGAGGCCG
>RCNG010004842.1_pt1 | contig 12352 bp, 7 predicted proteins | sample 2041371 | NCBI WGS metagenome assembly RCNG01 (sample SAMN09708227, study PRJNA481090) | Marine sediment metagenome, whole genome shotgun sequencing project. | biome: marine sediment; feature: ocean; material: sediment; isolation source: Sewage treatment plant 1 marine sediment (STP1) ... | reverse complement strand
TAATAACAAATCATGGGGGGGAAGATATTGTTCCAAGACGCGAATAATAAACACACAGTTAGTGAGCGCACTGCTAGTAGCGTCCGGTTAAATAAAATGATTAGCTGGGTAGCCAGTATAAGTGTGCACGGGGCCATAGTTTGTCCATTTTGGCCGACTTATAGTTTCATTGGAAGCATAAGTTGGCCACACGTCTGACAACCCTTAACAACATCAGAGCTTTGACCAAAACCACTGATTGCCCGTTACCCTTATTCCGTGCACACCAATAATGTTATTTTTAAGACGAATCTGTGACGATGCTAGAATCTACGACCAATTCCAAATAATACATTATCGGTTTCAAGTTCACTTCCTGTTGACACTCTATTAATACGGAAACTCAGTTCCCATACATTGGAAAGATCGTAACCTGCCGATGCTGAAATGACACCAGCAGATTCTGTTTCCCCTGAGAAATGCGCCGGGCCAGCTCCCAGACCGACATTAAATCTTTTTGTTAATTGCGTTTTTAACCACAGCTGAGCTACGAGGCCGGTTCGATCAAGGCCTTCCTTGGCTCCACTTTCTCTCAATAAGGCAATACTCCAGGCCAGGTTTTGAAGTATCTTTCGATTGTATTCAAGAACAAAAGCAGTGCCTGATCTATCTTGGTCACCATTTTCGAGGCTTAAACCTGCATGAAAGGTAACTTTAGCTGCCGCCATGGAATCCGTTGTATTGTAATTTTCTTTGTCAGGAGAAAAGTAGGCACCTATGCCTAGAAGATAAGATGTTGAAGAAAAGTCATCTCTTGTGCCAGTTTTATTTATGGTGAGCTGAGCAAACGAAGGATGACCAAACAGCTTAAAATCATAGCTGGTAGCCAGACTGTATATAGGTACCACTGAGCGAGTCTGTTGAAAATCCTGTGTTGCCGGAAGCACGGTGTCGAAACATAAGTAAGGACCTATACCTAATCGCACGTTTAATCTTTTAGTTACCGGCAACGCGCCCCATAGCTGAAAAGTAAAACCATCTCTTTTGTGGCGTGCTTCTAGTCCTTCGCTGTCTGACTGGTCGCCTTCATCGTAGTAGGAGAAGCTGTAAATTAACTGCTTGTATAGCGGCGCGCCATAACTTATCTGGCCGGCAATACCCATTGAGTCCGCATTCTCCTTATCGGAGAAAAGCTGCTCGACAGGCCCGACATTTATTGACAGTGACTGTGATGACAGCTGGTTCGCAGCAACAGGAGACGCAAAAAATGCAAGAAAAATGAAGGCAAGTAGAAATTTAACCATAATAGTTATTGTATTACTCCACCTTGCTCATTCTCGGTTTACTTTGATGAAGAACAGACACCAGTAAAAACCATGACCTACCTGAAAATATGGATAAATGATTTGATGGTTTGCAATCTTTAACCATGTGATCTAACGCATTGTAACTAGTTCTTCAGCAACGGTAGGATGTATAGCTACCGTGTCATTGATATCTTTTTTTGTCGCACCCATTCGTCTCACAACAGCAAAACCCTGTAATACAATCTACATTGACACATATTCCACCGATTTTTCCCACTTTCAACTACGCCACATTTTTTCCTTGAACAGCCGCGCGTTCAGCGAGCGACAATCCGTCGCTGCCACCACCTATTGCGAGAAATCGTAATTATATTTGTTAAACATGGCAGGGCCTTAAACAATTCATGATTAATATTGTTCGATAACTTAGTATAAGCGAATCATCTACTGAATAAAGACTACAATGAGCGAGAGTATTCAGTCATGATATTTTCCTCAAGGCCAGCTTTAAAACAGGCAAACAAAAAACCATAAAATGGGGAGGAGGCAGGTCTTTCCATGCCATAAACAACTAACCATCTTTAACTATTCGACTGATTGTTGAGTAATGATTTTGAAAATAATCCCCTATTTCCTTCAATGGATAACCGCCGGATAAGTAGGCATTACTGATTGCTTTTTTTTCATCCTTAGGACTATTTGTATTGCTACATATATAGTAATTTTAATCAAAAACAAACCTGTAACGTATTGGTTCTTGGTTTAGATGCGCCAGAATTTTCAAGAAAACAGCTGTAATTCAAGTTAAGTATATAGTACCCGCTACAGGAAACGGCGCTGCGTGTCTGGGAGGGTAAAGTTGAAAACATGCCGGCTGCACAACAGGCACTTCTCGAACGCGCGCGACTGAATCATTTAGCAATGTTAGGGGAATACCTGATGGTGATGGAAAAAAAGTAGCTTTAATGTATAGCCATAATTAATTATGGTTGTAGGTGTATCTGACATGTGATTTCTTCGCGGATTAAGTCTACGCGATGTTCTGCCTCAAAATAACCAGGCGGAAGGTTATTGGTATAACCACATTTAGATAAATACCCATGGTTATCAATATTTGATATCGCGTAATTTAACATTGCAGTAGGAGAAATTATGGACCAGGCACTCGATTCTGAGCAGTTTAAAACTCGTCGTAGTTCGTTCTTCCAAAGAAAATTGAGTTGCCCGCATGGGCCAAATATTTCAAATATCAGCGATATTGATAAGGTCGTGTGTGGAACTTATTCATTCAAGAAAGGTGAATTTTTATTCCAGGAAGGAGAAGTCTGCAAAACGCTGTATATCATCCGTTCTGGTAGTGTAAAAACCACTAAACAGAATGTGGCAGGTAAGACACAAGTCGTCGGTTTTAATCTGGCGGATGAATTGATCGGATTTGATGGTTACGCTACAGGCTATCATGACTGCGCTGCGCAAATTTTAGAAGCAGCGAACGTAAGTAAATTGCCTTTAGATATCCTGGAGACGCAGTGTCGTATTATGCCTGCCATGCAGCAGAAAATACTGAGTAGCATGAGTCTGGAAATAAAGAGAGATCACGAACTCTTATTTCTATTAGGAAGGATGAAGGCGGAAGAAAAGCTGGCGGCGTTTCTGCTCAATTTTTCATCTCGTAAGAAACAGCATCTCTGGAATGAATCAGAGTTTAATCTAGGTATGGCGCGCTACGATATTGCCAATTATCTTGGTATTGCGGTGGAAACGACTTGCCGTCTATTTACTCAGTTTCGAGAGAGAGGTTTAATCGATATAGATAAGCGACATGTAAAAATCGTCGATATGGAAAACCTTAAAAAAATAGTTGATGAATCTGGTGAAACGGCTAAACAGAAAAATGTTCAAGCAAAAATGGGGGACAGGCCTTTCCATACCACAAACAACTAACTATCTTTAACTATTCGACTGATTGTTGAGTAATGTTTTTGAAAATAACCACCTATTTCTTTCAATGTATATCCGCCGGATAAGCTGGCATTACTGATTGCTTTTTTTTGATCCTTGTATTTTCTTTCGTAATATTCAACTGGCTTAGGTAGTTTTCTTTTATGGAGTTGTGGTTCTTCACTTAACGATTTTTTTTTGCTAATGAGATTTTGCTTTTTATTAACAAATTTTTCTGTTCCCAGAAGTATCTGATTTTGTAAGTTCTCCCAGTGTGAGGACAAACCTATGCCCTCTTTTACAAAATCGATATATTTTGATATGGCTAATTTTCGACGTTTAGAATTCCCAAATATCCAGTCAGTCTCGAGCCGAGGTCGCCCAAGCACCTCACCAATCATCGCCTGATAACTACTCCATTTCCACTCATCCATGTTTTTTTATCAAGAGAATGTGGCATGGAAAGACCGGACCCCGTGTTTTTCGTTTTCGCCGCTCAAAATAACCGATAAAGTATCATATATTCAACACCTTGATCGCTCTCGCTACGACCGCCATGGATAGTGGAAGTGCCGGTTTTGTATATGTCCATGGATGGACGGTAGTAGGGCAACGCAGGAGCAGTTGCCGAGGAGTAGCACACCGGTCGATTCAACTGATTTATTTAGGATGACCGGTGCGCACTGAGACTGTCCAGCTCGACTATTCGAGCTGTCATGTGTGTCTGGCTGAATGCACACCTAGTCGGTGCGCTACTCTAGATTGGGCCATTTCCTGCCGTGGCAGGCCGGATTCGAGCAGAAGGATTGGCCATCGTCGCCAAAGTCGATCTCCCCATGGCAGTCCTCGCAGCTCTCATCGATGAGAGACGGATGCTCGAGAATGAAATTGGTCTGGCCATGACTGTCTGGCTCGGGTACATTACTCAGAGCAAGCACATCGGGTGGCGGCTCCCCTTCGCGGACGATCACCGGAATGTTATGGCAGAGATTGCAATGCAGCCGAATGGTATCACCTTCGGCCGTCCGGTGTTTGCCGTCATGGCAACGGAAACAGCCCGCAAAGGTCTTGTGTCCAACGTTGTCGGGAAATGACATCCAGGATATTTGCCCCGCATCGAACCGCTGGCGCCGCATCAGACCTACCATGAACTGCTTCTGGACCCCTTTCATGAACTCTTGTGCCTGGGTAATGGATTCTGGCCGCGTCGCGGCGATCCAGGCGAAGTCGCTTTCATACTCCGCACGGACCTGTTCGACCAGTAGCTCGGCGTCTTCCTCGGAAACGAACGCGCGGTTCAGCAGGTCCATCGCTTTAGACTTCACGAAGGGCAGGTGCCGGTCTAGTAACCCCTGGGCGATCGCCTGGTCCAGTTCTTCCTCCGGATCATTGAAAGGATGGCCGACACGGTTGTGGCAGTCCAGACAATCCATTGTCCGCTTATGTGCCTTCGCGATCCGCTCCGGGCTAAGCGGCGCATCCTCGTCTTCGTACGTGACGGTGCGCCCGTCGGGGTGGGTCACCTCTACCCACAGAATTTTCTGTTTGAGGGGATCGCTGGCGATATATCTCACCTGGTTTTGGATATGCCAATGTATCCCTTTCCCTTTACTCTGCCCGGCAAAGAGCTCAGCGCCGCCGGTATGCAGCAGTAGGTGTGTCTTGGTCTCGGTGTTATTCTTGTCCAGGGAGTAATGGGTCTTGATAAGATAGGAATCTTTGTGCATGGAGCCAGGCGTGTGACAGCGCTCACAGGAGTCACTCGAGGTGCGCATGGAGTACGACATCATGGGACGTTCATAGCCAGTCACCATCGCCCATAAATGACGCATGTGGGTGGCCTTGATCAGCAGAGCCTGCAGCGTGGACACCCGGCCCAGATGGCACTCTACGCACTCGACATTGGCGTGCACGGAACTCGCATAGGCGGCCGGCTCCTCCGGGTGTGCCATGTGGCAGGTTTCAGAACAGAATGCAGTACTGTTCGAATACTCCCAGCCCACGATCGTGGTCGCACCGAGGCCGATAAAGAGAATCGCACCGATCGCGAAGATTGCAAACCATACTTTGATGCTAAGTTTCATACCCTCTCCCTCCGATCCATCGCCATCCCAAGTTTAGCTAAACCCCTACTTGGAATCCCAAAGTCAACTATCATGCTCACTACTTCATAGATCGCCATCAGATAAGACCAACAGGCCTTTGACTATCAAGAATATACTAGAAACGATTTAAAATCGAACCCCATTACCTCTACGCTCCCAACACCTGTCACGGAAACCGCACTGCGGTAATGCGATGCCTCAGAAGTACCAGCGTACTCTTAGCTCGGCGCGGTAGTCGTTCTGTTTCTCGCCATACTCGCCGAGGTCGTCACCGAAGGGAATAACCGTGCGAAAGCGAAATTCCAAAGTATAGGAAGTATAAACACCCTCTCTAAACCAAGTCAAGCCAAAGAGTTCCAACGATAATCCCTTTCCTTCTGCTTCTAACCAATAAATTTCACGTTTTTATCAAATCACACCATCAGAATTTAGAGATTATTCTCTTATTTGTATAAAACTGACAAACACCATCCTGTCAACTGTGGCCAATTTATGGATTCATGCAAGCTCTCAATTTATCTCTTGTACGTTGGTGAAAAACTTGATGATGGCAATGTCAGGCGTGATGAGCGATGACCATTGTTCGAAAAATGAACAGGTTTTTTAGTTTGATGAAAAGCACCATGTAAGTGTGATTTCCTTAACCGATAAGGGTAACTAACATATACATTTCGCTGATAACTTATCGGCGGCCTTGACTGGTTGATCAGTGCCAGTCGTTGCAGTCGTTTTGTTTCTTTTTCCTCACGTATTGCGTCACGTTTTTCACGCGCTGCGCCAAGTTCTACAGCGGCTGTTTTGAGTTTATCGTGTCGTTGTCGTGAATATTCTATGTAATCATCAGATGGTGGTGGTGCTATAGCAATTTTTTCGACCTGAATATATTCGTGTGGTATAGATGAGGTATAGGTGATTTTACCGTTGCTATCAGTCAATTTAATAACTTGCGGAAAATTTTCTTTTTCATTATAAAAAGTACCGTAGGCCTTCGAAAACTCATCAGAAAGCACTGTGCTCGTTGCTGTCACTAATAACGCAGCCAGTACCACCCGCAACAACTTGTTATTGTTTCTGCTCACACTATAAATATTAAGGAAATTAATTTTTGATGCAAGCGCAGTTTTTTTATAATTATTTAGACACACTGCTGCCTCGTTAACAAAAAGAAATTATCCAAACAGGTTGATGAAGCGTGCCTAGATAAGGGTTGCACTAATCCGAGACATGAATTGGACGCATCCACAATCGACACGCCGTAAAGCGATCTATACGGATGTAGGAAATGCAGCATCGTTACATGGATGTAACTTATTAGGGCAATGCAGGAGCTATTGCCGAGGAGCAAATATCTGCCATCCATGGCGGCTCAACACCCGCTGCCGACCACCACGGACGGTGGAAGTGCAGGTTTTGCAGGAGCAAAAACCTGCCATGCGGGTGATGGTCGTTGATAAATGTGTCCGATTGACGTCTCTCGCAGTTAACGGGACAGCAATGATGTCGTTTAGTTAATGTAGCCGAAGTGTGTATTTGTTAAGAGTCGTGATCAACGCTCTAACAGGTATATCAGGTCCATTGACTGCCTAGCTCCGGTGCTTGCTTCCAGGCTGAAGCCACGGCCAAGCGTGTAACGAATTCTGAACGAACCGGGCGAGCCCACTGTACCGAACACGTAGCGCACGTAAAGTCTGTCGTTGATTCGTCTACCCGCGACCATGGCAGCCTGGTTGGCATCATTGGTTTCGAAAGTCACTTCGTCCAGCCCTAGAATGCCGCTATCCCCCGGAACCAGTTGCTGTAGACCGAGTGCCAGGGCTGCGCCGCTGGCGTCGCCCTCGGATGTTGCCGGTCGGTCGAGCAACAGGAATGACAGGACATCGCGCTCACTCATTGCTGGCCGTGAAAACGGTTCGGTCCTTACGTTCTGCGCTGTGCCTGTCAGACGAAGGCCTATGGTGTACTGCCGGCCTTCGTAAGTGGACTCGCGGCTGACCTGGATGTTTAGCAAAGGATCATCCAGCGGCCCGGTGAAAGTGAGTTCGCCGCGATCGACGCGCAGCTCCCTGCCATAGCCGGTGAGGTAACCGTCGCGCACGCGCACGGTACCGCCGCTACGCAGAAAACCGCCGCGGCTCTGTGTTAGCCTGAGCCCACCATCCAGTCGACTGGTCAGGCCAAAACCGTTGAAGCGCACATCATCGCCAAGCACCACCTCGACATTGCCGGTAACGATGGTGCCCTGTTGCTGTTCGACTGCACCTTCCGAGGTATGCACGATGACGTCGGCTGACCTTGGCACGGCGCTTTGTGGCAGCGTGCTAATCTGGGCAGTGGCACGCGGAATCAGTACCACACCGCTGATATCGAACACGCCTTCACCAATATACAGTTTCAGGTCTGGCGAGGTATCAACACTCAGGTCCGGAACGCGCACGCTGGCCAGGTTTTCGCCCCGTATGCTGATATCGGCTACCAGGTTCGTGTTTTCCACAGCGCGTATTTCACCGAGGATTTCAGCCCTGCCATCACCCGAGCGCAGCTCGCCTGTTACCTGTAGCTTATCGGTGCCAACACTCTGCGCCGCGATGTTGATGCCGCTCAGGGTAACGCCTGCTCCTGTCAGTCCCAGTGAGCCACCAGCCAGGTTCGCTCCGCCAGTGAACAGCGGATCACCCAGGGTGCCGCCGATATTAAGATCAACCGTCAACTCACCTTCCAGTTTACCCGGGTGAAGCGCCTGCTGCAGCAGCGGCCTCAGTAGTTCGATGTCCGGCAGGCGGCCATTGACTAATGCCTGCAACGGGCTTTCAGCAGCCAGTGGACCACTGACTTTGGCCGTCGCGGTCATGTTCAGTCCCTGTTCACCGCTGAGGTTTGCTGTGAGACTGGTTTGCGTCGTATCCGTGACAAGATCAATGTTCACTTCATCGAGCGTCGTCTGAAACTTGTCGATGTTGTCGGCATATCCCAGTAGCGTGCGGGACTGCTGCCAGTGTAGCTCCCCCTTTATACCGGTTGTATCACGCATTAATTTGATGTCCGCATTGACCGTGCCATCAATACTGTAACCCTCTGCCAGCAAGGGCTGCAGGGAGGCGAGAGCAAAGTCATTGATAACAATGGCACTTTGTAGACTGTTGGCATCCCAGCTGCTGGCATCGATGCAGATGCCTGCGTCATGTTGTTTCCAGCAGTGCGCACTGACCTGGCCAGCCGCTGCCGACACACGCAGTTCCGGATTCTGTTGCAGCGACCAGCTGTCAAAACCGTCGGGCTGGATACGTCCGTAGTTGAAACGCTGGCTGAGATACTCGCCGTCCCAGCCACCGCTGGCACGCAGCTGAACATTAACCACACCTGCGTTCAAATTCAGCGTCGATTCATGCCTGGCGACTGTTCCAGCCAGTGAATAGTCGAGATCGCCGAGTTGTTGATCATCGGCAATCAGGCCGGTGGCAACAAGATTGACTGCAAGCTGATTATTAGCCTTTAGCTCCCCGTTCAATGTTAACGTGTCCAGCGATTGCGAGCCAAATGTCACGGTTTTTGCTTTCGCCGCCACCCGCACCTGTGGTTTTTCCAGACTGCCCCCAAGCGTGATCGAAGCGTCCAGCGCACCTTGCAGTCCTGGCCACAACATTGCCAGCTCGGGTGCATTGGCATCAATCTTACCTGACAGTTGCTTGCCCAGTTTTACATCTGCGATCAACTGGTTAGTGCCAGCATTGATGCTGGCATCAATCGCGGCCAGTTTTGTATCTCGCCATTGCACCCGACCCTTACCGCTAACATCTCGATCGACAACCCGCGCATTTACTTTGCTTATATCAATTGAGAACGTATCAGCCGATTCAATGAGCAGAGCGGCATCAATCCCGAGTTGGCCGGGCAAATCGCTGTTGATCAGTCCCGTGTCGATCTGCTCACCATTGATTGCCAATTGCCCCTGCAAACCGTCGCTATAATCGATCTGTCCTGTACCAGTGATACGCCCATTAAAAACGTCGATAGAATATGTTTCGATCTTTACACCCTTCAGGTCGACCAGAGCATCCAGCTGCAGGGGTGCCTGTGGCCAGCCTTCGAGCAGCATCATGCTGCTGCCTTCGAGACGCGCGGAGCGAAAATCACTGCTGACTCTGAAGTTACCTGCGTTGTTGTACAGCACCGTCTCGCCCGGCAAACGCAGGCTCGACCATTCAGCCACACCCGTCAACGAAGGCTCAGTAAACAAGTCATGAATCGTACCGTTGAAATTTACTGCTTCAGTCACATTGATCACCTGGGTAAAGCCGAGCTCATCGATATCTCCGCTGAAACTGCCGCTTCCACCCAGCTTTTGTGCTGGCATCTCCCAGCTCGCTGTAGCTTGCAGCCGACCGGGTTCTGGCCCAACCAGTCCGCCGCGTGCTTGCAGCTGGATGCCTGCAATCTGTGCAGCCAGCGTTTCAATGTCCAGGCGTCCGTGGCCAATGCTGCCTGACAGGTTCAGCTTGTCGAATTCGGCCTCCTCGATGCGTAGTTTGTCGAGCTGCCCTGACTCTATAACTATGTGTAGCGGAATCTGTAACCAGAACAGTTTGTCTTCGATCGGTTCAGCGCTGCTTTCGGTTTCCAGTATATCGATGCTAAGTTCAGCAATGCGTGCGCTATCGATATCGACCACGCCCGTTAGCAAACTGGCAGGATTCCAGCTGGCTACAATCTCTGTGGCCCGAATTTCAGCCAATGGCAACTTGATATACAGCGTGTTGACATCAATCCCGTCTGCCAGGGTGCCAGAGACACCACTTACCTCGATAGTGACTGGCACAAAACCGAGCCCCTGCTCCAGCAACCAGCGGCTGCCCTGTTCCGTTCTCATCAGCCATGCCAGTAGAGAGGTGAGCACGATGACAAGCACCATTGTTGTTAACAGTGAGATCAGTGCAGTAATTTTCAGTGCGCGCATCACAGGTCGGGCCCCAGTGTGATGTGAATCCGGTAATTGTCCGGCGCGTCGTTATCCAGCGGGATGGCGACATCGAAGCGGATGGGCCCAAGTGGTGAAATCCAGCGAATGCCACCGCCGACACTAGTTGCTGGATCGAACTCTTTTAAATCGTCGTAGGCGTTACCGCTGTCGATAAATACAGCCACCGCCCAATCCTGTGCTACCTGCTGATCGAGTTCGATGCTGCCAACCAGCAGGTTTTCACCACCGACAACATTACCGAAAGGGTCTGTCGGTCCGAGTGAATTATAGGCATAGCCTCGCACACTGGTGTCACCCCCTGTAAAGAAGCGCACTGTTGCCGGCAGGGAATCGAGCTCGTCGATCGCGGTAAAGCCGGCTTCGGCCCGGGGTAACAGCCGCCCACCGGGCCAGAGGCTGAACACCCACTTGGTGTTGCCGTACAGTTGCAGGAAGCTGGTGTCGGAGATCAGGCCCTCCACGGCGCCACGCGTGGTCAGGCTGCTGCGGTGGCCTTCAAGCGGGCGTGGTGGAAAGTCTTCTTCTACAAAGGCGTAGCTGATCCCCGGGGTTAACAATTTAGATCTATCCGTGTCGAGTTCGCTGGTTGAGTAATCCTCGCGTCGCAGGTTCAGGAACAGGGTGCGCATCCAGCCATTGTCGCGTTCCTGCAAACGTTGCACACCCATTGTGAACAGCTTGCTCTCGAAGCTGTCGTTGTCCTCGTACTTGAAACCGGTATCGATGGTAAACCAGTCCTTTGGCTGGTCCAGAGGTATGCGATAGGTAACGCCAACATCAGAAATTACCCTGGATAAATTGGTCTCGAACTCGGCCTGGTGGCCTTTAGAATTGAACCGCCGATTGAGTACACCGAAGCGCAGTTTAGGGCCGACGTCGGTGGCAAAACCGATGCCCGCGCTGTACTGGTATTTCTTGCCGGGCGTCAATTCGAGGTGTATCGGTACATCGAAATAAGGCTCGTCACGAGTATTGCGTGATAACAAAACCTGATCGAAATAGGCGCTGGTAAAGAGGTAGCGCTGCATGCGTCTAACGCGTTCCGCATCGTAGGGTTCGCCAGGCGTGATTATGACGAAACGCTGGATCATATCGGGATCCATCACATCCTGGTCGAAGGTGATCGCACCGAACACATAGCGCGGGCCGGTGATGAAATGCAAGGTAATGTCAGCCGCGTATTCATCGGTGTAGACATCGATGCGCCGTTCAGTGAACCTGGCGGCGAAGTAGCCCCGGTCAGCGGCAGTACGGGTGATCCTGCGCCTGCAGGCTTCATAGTCGGCATGCTGCAGAACATCCCCGGGATTCAAAGCACATTTCTGCACAACGTTTTCCAGTTCGCTGTCCTGTACACCGCTAGTATCGATTTTGAGGGACACATTACGTAACACCACTGGCTGGCCGGGCATGATGGTAAAGTTCGCCAGCCAGCAGGTGTCGCCCATCTCCAGTGTCTTCTCTTCCAGTGTCTTCTCTATCCCGGCGTGGTAATAACCAACGACTTCAAGCGCCTCACGAATCTGGGTATCCGCATCGGCGAACAGGCGCCGAACCCGCCAGTCGGGCGAGTCGCAGGTTTCTTCATTTAGCCGCAGGTAGGCAAGAATGTTATCGCGGATTTTTGCATCGATACCGGTGATTGCAACTTCTGCGTGTGTATCGACTATGCCGCCCGAGCAGAGTAAGCAGGCAAGTGCAAGCCGCATCAGTGCTGTTATCCGGGTTTTATGCGCGCTTGCGACCATGAGTGGGATTATGCTGTAATATTTGAGGCGGCGCTATATTAGTCGCTTACGTGGCCACGGTCAGAGATAGTTAGCGCTTTGTTGAATAGTGTGAGGAAGGGCATTATCCAGTTACACCTTCTGATCCTATGTGTATATAACGAAGCGGATGCGATTCATTAATTTAAGGCACCTCTGATTAATTATCATAAATTCTGGCGTTGCCCAAAAGGGCGGGTTTTTAAGTGTACATCTTCTGCGTTATGCTTCTTATGAATGGAGCGACCATTCATCGCGAAACATGCCTTGAATATGTAC
>RCNG010003404.1_pt1 | contig 12360 bp, 10 predicted proteins | sample 2041371 | NCBI WGS metagenome assembly RCNG01 (sample SAMN09708227, study PRJNA481090) | Marine sediment metagenome, whole genome shotgun sequencing project. | biome: marine sediment; feature: ocean; material: sediment; isolation source: Sewage treatment plant 1 marine sediment (STP1) ... | reverse complement strand
CCATCTGTACATATCTCCAAATAAAAAGCGCGGACTAATGGTCGTAGTGCTCTTCCTCCTTTATTAAAAAAGGGAAGCCCTGAAGAAAATCCCACTAATAAATAAAAAGCACTTGACAGTTAGCTATCTAACAATTAGCTTGCTAAGCAAAGAGCGAGGGTAATCATGGAATATGAAGATTCAGATAAACCTTTGATGCATCTGTTCATGCACATAGGAAAATTGCTTAATGATAGGTTAAGAAGCTCTCTTGGTGAGGGCGGAATTCATTTTGGGCAGGCGAGAATCCTAATCGCTTTGCTGCATCATGGCAAACTGACCCAGGGAACAATTGGCCAAGGGCTGCACATCAAACCAGCGACGGTCACAAACATGGTGAAAAAAATGGAAGCGTCTGGGCTGATTGACCGCAGACGAGACGCAAATGATGACAGAATCATAAATGTCACGCTAACTTCAAAAGGAAGAAAGGCGGCAAACTTTGCCGCAAATGTGATGGAGCAGATTGAAGATGACATCCGCTCAGAACTTCTCAAAAAGGAAATTGATATATTGCGCAAGCCCCTTGAAAGAATACGCAACACCCTCGGTGGATCTGATCCAAGCATCTAAAATTAAGTAGGTACAGAACAAATTAGACGTACAATAAATGCGGTTTAAATTCAGATATCTAAAAGAGAGAGACCGCTAACAACACTGGAGCGTAAAAATGACCATAGAGAAAATTCAAGGATGTATTGGCTGTGGAACATGTATAGATACATGCCCTACAGACGTCATCCGCAAAGACCCAAAGACGGAAAAAGCGTTCATCGCGTATCCGGCTGACTGCCAAATGTGTCACTTGTGCAGGATGTATTGTCCTGTGGATGCAATCACCATCTCACCGGAAAAATCTATTCCGGTTGTGGTTTCGTGGGGGTAAAAATGAGTGCGTATATCAAAAGTCGTTATCTTAGACAATCAGTTTTTGTTTATACAGGCATGCCCCTGCTTATCTGGGCAGTGGGTACTTTTCCGGAGCGGTCGTTTTTGAAGGAATTTTTTTCAGTCATGACTATCCTGGCCTTTTGCCAGATGATGGGACAGTTTTTCTGGGCACGTGCGAATAGATCTGTTGTTGCAGAACTTAAGATGCGCAAAGTGATAAAATATCATAAATTCATCGGGTATACATTTGTCACCATTCTATTCTTCCATCCACTTTATCTGGTGATTCCACGGTTCTTTGAGTCGGGCGTTTCCCCTGTTGACGCTTTTATCACTATCATCAGCACCCTGAACCAGGGGGTTGTGCTTGGAATCATTGCATGGTGTTTGATGCTGGCTTTGGGAATTACGTCTCTTGCACGTAAAAAGCTGTCCATGAAATACAAGACCTGGCGGGTTTTTCACGGCATTCTGGCAATGCTGTTTATTTCTATTGCCGCATGGCACGTCATCGATCTTGGCCGTCATTCTAACCTTGCCATGTCAATCTTAATCAGCATGCTGACTGCAGGCGGGATTCTGCTCCTTCTGAAAACCTACACTTTTAAAAAATCCAAGAAAACCAGCGAGGTATAAATGACAACTTTTCAAAATCCAAAAGACATGTCCCGCCGCAAGTTCATGGCACTTGCAGGCGGTGCCGCAGGGCTTGCGGCAATGGCCGCCATGGGATTATCCGCAGAGCACGGAGAGTGCAGTGCCAATATCCCTGAAATTGACATTGACAAAATGACATGTGCCCAAAACGAAGCGGATGTGCTGGTTATCGGCGGCGGAATGGCAGGATTGTTTGCAGCCGTCAAGGCACATGATGCAGGTTCCAAAGTGATGCTTGTTTCTAAAGGCCGTCTGGGTTCATCGGGCCAAACGCCTTTTGCAAAAGGAATATTTGTCTATGATTCTGCCAAGGAGAGAATGAGCCTTGATGAATTTGTAGATACAGTCTCTCGTTCTGCATTGGGCACCAATAATCCGGTTTATACCAGGCAAATGGCAGAGCATTCGCTTGCCCGTGTCAATGAACTGAGGGAATGGGGATTTTTTGAATCACCTCTTTATAACAATTGTTTTAACAAACCCATCAAAGAGAGAACTATCCCTGTCAAAGAGAGAATCGTAATCACCTATTTGATGAAAGAAAAGGGCCAGATTTCCGGTGCGGCCGGTTTCAGCCTGGATGAAGAAAAAGTCCATTTTTTCAAAGCCAAAAGTGTGATTCTGTGCACCGGGGCCGGCGGTTTCAAACCCAACGGATTTCCGATTTGTGATCTCACCCACGACGGCACTGTCATGGCCTATAACATTGGCGCCAAAGTGACCGGCAAGGAGTGGAACGACGGACATCCCGGCCAGGCTAAAAACGCCGCGGCCTGCTTTGATGGATGGCATGGTATGTTTGAAAGGAAAGCGGGTGTAACCGGCGTTGAAGTGCACCATGATCTGGGTGTTGATCTGAACTATCAAGCCTATATGACCGGAAATCCCGTTAAAATGGGACCGCCGGTAATGGAGGCGAAGGATGGAACCAAAGGCGGACCATACAGGCCTGCTGAATTTAAACGAAATGGTCCTCCCCGAGGCGAACGGGGGCCGGGAGAAGGCCATGGCCCCGGTGGAGGCTCCGGCCCGAGAGATGGTGGTCCTCCCAAAGAGGGGGGAGCACCTCCGGGAATGGCGGGAACACTCGTGGGCGGTTCATCTGCAGGGATGTCTATCCACAAATCGGAAGGTTTGGTTCCCATCAACGAAAAGTGTGAATCAAACCTTCCAGGTTTATACGCTGCCGGTGATGCATTGGGTTTCTATATGGCTGGCACCATCTATACCCAGATAGGATCCTCATTGGCCGGTTCTGCGGTACAGGGTGCTGTTGCCGGGAAAGCTGCTTCTGAATATTGCCAGGGCGTGGAAATGCCTAAAATTTCAAATGCCAAAATGAAGGAAGTACGGGAAGAGATACTTGCACCTTTAAAAAGAAAAGCCGGTTATAGCCCTGCATGGGTGACGCAAACCTTGCAAGGCATCATGATTCCCAATTTCATAATATACATAAAGAAAGAAAGCCTTCTAAAAGCGGCACTAGCCTATGTTGAAGAGTTGAGAGATCATCACATGCCAATGCTTAGAGCTGCGGATTTGCATGAATTACGGATGGCTTTTGAAACTTCTAACATGATTATCAGCGCTGAAATGAAGCTCAAGGCATCGCTCATGCGCAAAGAGAGCCGTTGCAGCCACTTTCGACTGGATTATCCTGAAATGGACACCAAAAACTGGAATGCCTGGATCAACATATACAAGGGCGGTGACGGATTGATGAAATTCGAAAAGCAGGCATTCGGTAGCTGGCCGTCCTGACTTCCCGACGGTTTAAGGAAAAAATCGGGTTTCTCGTCTGCCTACCATTTTGGACGGCCTGGATTTTCCTATATGGATGGAGTGGACGACCTGGCGTATGCAGACTGGGTGGATAAGACGCAGGCGTGAAATTAAATCGTATCGATAAATGAAAATTGAATCGGGTGGGCAGATTCCTTACAAGTTGTGATTAGGTAACAAAATCTACAATCGTTGAATAATTTCTTGTGGTCTACCTTCACCCAAGATGTTGTGGTAGCTGCTTACATTGGCATTAATTAGACTACGGCTATGCTTACACAATTGCAAATTGTTGTGGATGTCATCTGGTAATCTGATATAAATCGCCTCCCCCAAAAGGCTAAAATTGAACATTTCGGGGAAAATCCACATCGGATTTGGCAAACTCAACGAACGTTGGATAAAGTTGAAGAAATCCGCATTATGCAAAAGCTTTACCAACTTTTTGAGATATTTTTTTTAATTACTCCTGGCGATTATCGCTTTGGCCGGTATCAAACCGGTGGCACTGGCTGAAACAATGTTGCCGGCGACACCGGGCCCGTCGCCGGCCACGTACATACCTTTAATTTTGGTTTCAAGGTCACTTGACGTTTCCACCTGGGTGGCGAAGAATTTGATTTCCGGCGCGTAGAGCAGGGTTTCATCATTGGCCACCCCCGGCACCACATGGTTTAGCTTTTCCAGCCCTTCAATGATATTGGTCAGGATTCTTTCGGGCAATGCCATGGCAATGTCGCCGCAGACAACATCGGTCAACGTTGGAACAATGTAGCCTTTGTTTACTCGGTGCCAAGTGCTGCGTCGGCCGCGCTTGAGGTCACCAAAACGTTGCAAAATAGGCTTGCCGCCGCCGATCAGAGTCGCCAGGCTTCCAATGGATTCACCATACGCTTGATTATTCGTTACCGGCTCGGTAAGCACCACTTTGGAAAGGAATGCGAAGTTGGTATTTTGTGATTTTTTGTCCTGATAGGCATGGCCGTTGACACAAACAAAATCTTTGTAATTTTCCAAAGCTACAAATCCTCCTTTATTGGTGCAAAAGGTTCGCGTTTGATCGTCATATTTAGCGGTCTGAATAAAAAATGTGGGGTCATAAATGACATCGCACAGGTCCTGCATAATATCGTTGTGAACTTCGACGCGAATGCCAACTTCTATACCCCGCTGTTTAAGTCCAATGCCATGCTGCCGGGCCAGCCCTCCAACCCAATCAGCGCCGACTCGACCGGGGGCCAGGATGACATTGTCGGCCAGATACTTTTTTCTCATGGTTACCACGCCGGTAACGTGGTTATTGTCAACCATGATTTTTTTGACCTCCTCGGAGGTATGCATGACCACCCCTTTGGATTTAATATGATCCGCCATAGCCGCTATGTGGTCGGGAAGGCGATCGCTGCCGATATGTTTTTGTTTTATGATCAGCAGATCAATGCCGTGTCTTTTGGCTGCTTTACGAATTTCTCTGGCTGCTGCCATATCGGTGGGATAAACAGGCCCGTCCATTCCGAAGTCGTTAAATAACAGTTCGGTTTCATTGATTAGTTCTTCGGCCCGGGGAATGGGCATAAACTGGGACAAATCCGTTTTTCCCAACTTGTAAATATAGTTCAATTTACCGTCGGAGAACAATCCGGCTCCGCCGATACCACTGAGAATATTACAGGGTTTGCACTTGATACATTCCTGATAGGTATTGATCGGACAATTGCGTTTCCGGGAACCTTTGCCTTTCTCAATGAGCAGGACCCGGCAATTAGAATGCTCACTCAAATAATAGGCCGCAAACAGGCCGGCCGGACCGCCACCGACGATAATGACATCATATTTGTCAGCTTTTTTAGATCGTTTTATGGAAGGCATTTAACCTCTCAGCTGGTTAATATGTTTCTGTTTCTTTAAGTTCGGTTGAATCCTGTTTGTAAGCATAACGGATTCTCTGCAGGGCGGTAAAATTGGCAAAAAAAGCTACCAGCCAGATAGCGAATTTAAAGGCATTCATGTGAATGATAGCGCCAAGCCCGATCAGCACAATGCGTTCGGGGCGTTGCATGATGCCCACCCTGGCGTCAAAGCCGAGGCCCTCGGCCCGGGCACGAGAATAACTGACCATAAATGAACCGCATAGCGCCAGAAAAGTTCCCGCCGCAGCACCATAGTCATCGATATAGAAAAAATAAGCAGCGATACCAAAAAACATAATGAACTCGGAATAACGGTCAACGGTGGAATCAAGCAGGGCGCCAAACCGTGACGCTTTTCCGGTGGTGCGGGCCAATAAACCGTCGATCGTGTCACAGAGACCACCGAGTAAAATAAATATACCTGCCAGACGGATATATCCCATCAAAAAGGCAACGGTTCCCAGGGATGTAATAATCACACCGGCAATTGTAAAGGAATTTGGACTCAGCCCCCATTTTGAAAAAAGCTTTACCAGTGGGGACAGCAGTTTTATAAAGCGGTCTTGCAAGTTCTGGGGAAGCAGCCGTCGACTCGAATAAGCCATTTGATCGCCTTCGCCGGTGTAGTACTCCGGTATCGCGGGTGTCATCATTCCCGCTGCACGATGTATGAATCAAGTTACAGTCTGGACCATATTAGCACATTCCGGCCAGAGAAATAAAGCCTGCCGGAAATTTTTGTTGCAGACTTAATCTTTTAATCACAGGTCAAATCTGCTACATTCTCACCATGGTCTATAACCTTGCCGAATATCTTCGTCAACCACTTAAAATCGGGGACAAATCCATAGATAAGAGGCTCGTCCTGGCCCCGCTGAGTTTCCTCGGCCATATCGCCTTTCGTGAGCTGGTTTCACTCTATGGCGGGTATGGTCTGCTATTTTCCGAGATGTGCAGCGCAAGGGCCATCCCTAGCGAAAACCGATTTGTTTCGCCCTACTTCAGGTGGCGCGATGAGGAACGGTCGCGTCTGATTTGTCAAATTTTCGGTGATGAACCCCACATCATGGCCGAGGCTGCCCGCAGGATAGAAAATGAAGGTTTATTTGGAGTAGATATAAACCTGGGCTGTTCAAATACAACCATTTGCCGCCGCAATTGCGGGGCGGCGCTTTTGAAAACCCCGGATCTTGCTGCAGAGATTGTGGCTTCGGTTCGGGAGGCAATAAGCTGTCCGTTAACTGTCAAATTTCGCACCGGCTGGAAAGATGATGCCAATCTGGCGATACAGTTTGCCAAAAGATTCGAAGATGCCGGTGCCGATGCCCTCATTTTTCATCCCAGGGTTGCTCCGGATCGACGGTCCCGTCCTCCCAAATGGGAATACATCGGATTGGTGAAACAGGCCGTTCGCATTCCGGTATTCGGCAACGGTGACGTATTTGACCGCAACGATTGTCTGAGGATGATACAAGAAACCGGTTGTGATGGAGTCGCTCTCGGTCGTATGGCTATTGCCCGGCCGTGGATCTTTGCCGAGTTTTTATATGATTTGCAGACAAGCCGCAAATTATTTCTGGATGCAGCAATTCAGCTGATCAAGCTTCTTGAAATACACTTCGACCCCATCCGGGCCATCAAACGCTTTAAGCGTTTTTCTTTTTATTTCTGCGCTAACTTTCGATTCGGACATGCCCTGTATACGCGAATAATAAATGCGGCTGAACTAAAGGAAATAGAGACCATACTTAGGCGGTTCTTTGAGCAATCTCCTGAAATTTCGGAAAGACCGAATATGAATTTTTTCAAATAATGGCCTCCTCCCGGAGAAAAGCGAATATCGCATTCCGTAATTGAAATTTATCTAAAATTAAATTAAGATCAATAAATTAAATATAAATATGGGAGATAAGCAATGAAGCTATTTCGACAAAAGTTAAAACCGGTCAGTATTCTTCTGGCGATTTTCCTGCTGATGGTTTCCGGCCCCTTTCAGTCCGCACTTGCCGTCATGATTGGTACCGAAACCGTTAGGGATATGTCACGGGGTCAGGAAGCCCGTGCGCAAATTAAACAACTTCTTATGCGTGAAGATGTGCGCCAGGCCCTGGTCAATCAGGGGATTGACCCCGGGGAGGCCGGTGCAAGAATCGACAGCCTTTCAGATCCGGAAGCCATTGCGGTTGCTGATAAATTGGATCAGCTTCCGGCCGGAAGCGGTGCGCTTGAAGTGTTTCTGATTGTCTCGTTAGTCGCATTTATTGTTCTGCTCATTACGGATATCCTGGGATATACGGACATCTTTCCCTTTGTTAAATAAATCAAGTTGTCTTTCACTAAATGACGATATATAAACGCACCAAACCGTATCTTAAGGTAATGCAGTCAAACTTTAGACGTTTGATGAGCCATTCCAACTATCGCTTCCTGATCTTACCCCCGCTGGTAACAGTTTTACTTTGGATAATAATGGCCGCTGATGTTTTCAGGAACTTTTTCCTTGATTCTTCTATTGGAACCATATGAAATGTCAAAAAATATGGTTTTGTGGGAGAAAAGCTTATGGAGAAAAGCTTATGGGCAAGATAGTGAAAAAGACCATTGAATTAAACCAAGACTACATCGATAGAGCACGTGTGATCTTTGGCGTGAAAACTGAAAAGGCGGCAGTCAATAAAGCCCTGGAGATGGTAATGATAGATGATGAGATTATTAAGGCTCACGAACTTATTGGTGGAAAAGGGGCTGTGGTTAATGAGGTCTTTGAATGAAATGTATGTGCATTGCTCTATACCGAGGATAAAACCCATTTCAAGATTATCAAAAACAGGATACCTTCTTTAAAGGTTGCCTATATATGATGCTCTGTTTAGATGGAAGAGATATAGAAAATCTCTAAACGTTGCAGTGCCATCTCCGATCAGGATCAAAGAGCTGCCGATGAAATATTGGGTTATGATCCCGTCGGAGTCCCAAAGTAATGGTAGTCGACACATCTGCGTTGATTGCTGTTCTGTTAGGTGAACCGGAGACAGCATCTTTTTCCGAGACTTTCGACCGGTTATCGGCCTACCATGCTCATCAGTCTCCCCCTCTCCGGCGTTCCTCTCCTTATTCCGACTTCCCCCCGGGGCCGCTTCCAGCCCGTAGGCTTATAGGCCATAGGCTTCCAGGCCGGAGGGTAGGCCCCTATGGCCTCTCCGGCTTCCGGCCCGTAGATAGAGCCTACAGCTCGGAGAGGCCGGAGCCCACATTCCCAATTCCACCTTCCACACCTCCTCCTCTCCAATTCAGCCGCCCTTTTCCCATTCTCTGGTTGAACCTATGACTAATTACGAAATCGACATTTTGGAGAGGTTCGACCAGCGGCATCAGAACAAGGAGATCGCCGACAAATTGTTCGTCGACCGGAAACTGTCAAATGACACCTGAAAAATATCTACCAAAAACTTGAGGTCGGCAATTGCCGGGGGCGGTCGAGAAGGCGAAGAAAATCGGCAGATTCAAAATGAGGTCTATGCCACTCGATGCCGAGATATTGAAAGCCTTGCTATATCGTGCTATTAAATAGCTATCGGTCACATTCTAAAAAGTGTACAAAAAGATTGCAGAGAACTTCAACCAGGTAAACACCATGGGATTAAGAAAGCGATGACAACAAAACCAACTGAAAATTGCAATTATTGTTCTCCTGCGGGAGTTCAGTGCAGCGAGGCGGTACAGCCCGGTGAAAAAAAATGTTTGTGGCATAAGGTTCCATCCTCAACCGAATCCCCGCTAAAAGAAAAAATTGAAGAGATGGTTCGAGAAAATCACTCCTTGGCAGGGTTTGACCTAAAGAATGCCGAACTTCAAGATGCCGGACTGATTGGGGCCGATCTTGCACATGCCGATTTATCCAGAGCCGATCTAACAGGCGCTCATTTATATGGTGCCAACCTGCAGGGCGCCAATTTGTTCAAAGCAAATTTGTATTGTGCCAACTTGCGAACCGCAAATTTGATTGACTGCAATCTTTTAGGTGTTAATCTGGAAGGTACCAAGCTGGAGAATGCCCAATGGGATAAGGATTACATTAATATCAATGAAAAACAGGCGAATCAAGCGTTCAGGGCAGACGATCGTCAAACTGCATTAAAAAAATTTAAAGAAGCCGAAGAGATTTACCGAAATTTAAAACTTTCTTACAGATTGCAGGGCCAGGGCAAGTATGAGGGTCCTTTTTTCTACCGCGAGATGGTCGTGCAGCGCAAACAAATGCGGTTTTTTTCGTTGCACCGCATTTGGTCTAAATTCATGGACCTCACAACCGGTTATGGCGAGAAGCCGACTCGCGTCGTTTTAACTATGGCGTGCGATATAGTTATTGCGGCAATATTATACGGGCTTCTGGGCTTGAAATACGGCGATAGTCGTTTGAGCTTCTGGCAAGTTGATCTGCCGGTTGGTGAAATGCTCTATAATTTACTTTATTTCAGCGCTGTGGTATTCACGACCGTTGGCTTTGGGGATATCACCCCAACGGGAGCAAGTAAAGGCGTGATGATGCTTCAGGGGCTGAGTGGCCAAATTCTGATCGCATTTTTCATCGTTGCTCTATACAAAAAATTAATGTCCCGCTAGGTGCATTTTTAATTTAGTTAAGGAAAATCGTATGTGGAAATTCAGAATTTATCTATCTGTTTTTGTTGTGTTTCTGAGTTTGACGGCCACATTGTCGGCAACGGCAGCCGATGAGCTTAAGATTGTTTATAACGTCGGTGTGGCACCGCTCAAGTTTGAAGATGCTGATTTGCGTCCGGAGGGGCTTTTTCCGGATTTGTGGCGGCTGTGGGCGCAAAAAGCAGGCAAAGAGATTCAATTTGTCAGGGCGGAGTCATTTGAAGAATCGCTGCAGCTGATCAAAGACGGCAAAGGCGATCTGCATGCCGGTCTTTTCAGGACCCCGGAGCGTGAGAAATTTCTGGACTATTCAGAACCGCTGTTAGCCCTCGATTATTACATCTTCACCCACCCCTCGGTATATCCCATCAAATCGCTGGAAAAAACAGCGGGCTTTATCGTCGGCATTCAAAAAGGCGGCTATACGGAACAATTTGTGCGCTCCAAAGTGCCTGGGAACCGAATTGCTGTCTATGACCGTTTCCAGGATCTCGCGCGGGCGGCTCTGGAGGGTGAAATAAGGGTATTTGTCGCAACCGAGCTGAGCCTTTTTTACTATCTCAGAGAAAACTTCCTGATCAACATATTCGAACACGATCGCGACCATCCGCTTTACTCCCAGGTGTATTACACGGCGACTAAAAAAGAAAACCCGGCCCTGATTCAACAGGTCAACGATGGATTAAAGGCCATCGGCAGCCAGGAAAGAAAACAGCTGGAGGATAAATGGATCATAAGGGATTTTCAAGATCTACCCCAAGAATCGACGGCCGCACTGTCGGAACAAGACAAGATTGAATTAACCGATGCGGAAAAGAAATGGCTGGATGCCCATCCGGTGATCCGGGTGGCAACGGAAGACTTGCCGCCTTACACCTTTCAGGAAAATGATGAGGCCTACGGTTATACCGTTGATTTGATGCAGATGATGGGAAAAAAGGCCGGGTTTCAGTTTGATATTGAATTTTTGCCGCCTGATGAGGCCTTGGCGGCCATTAAAAATAACGAAGTGGAACTTACCCTTAACCAAGGATATTCGGAAGAGCGGGCGACCTTCATGCTTTTTGGAAAGTATCCCTTCCGGGTGAAAGCAGCCATCTTTTCGAAAACCGATCGCGCGGATGTTCATAACCTGGAGACGCTGGCAGGCAAAACCTGCGCCGGACCAAAGGGGTCTGTCATAATCCAAACTATCCAGGAAAAATATCCGCAAATTCGAATCCTAACCGCCGAGAGCATGTTTGACGCGCTTAAAATGGTTTCGGTCGGCCAAGCGGATGTGGCCATCATGGAATCCAATATGGGCCAATATCTGTTGCGAAAATATGACATTACGGACGTACACCTCAGCGGATTTGCAAATTTATTTGGCAAGGAAGGTGCCCGAGCCAGCTATTGGGCCGTGGCAAAAGACCATTCTCCACTTAAATCGATTCTGGACACAGCTTATGATTCCTTGGACCGCGAGGAACGTCAGCGCCTGTGGAATAAATGGTTCCGGTTTGACGTCACTGCCGAACCCGGGCCTCAGAAGCGGATTAACCTTACCGAACAGGAGAACGCATGGCTGGATGCTCATCCGGTGATTCGGGTTCACAATGAAAAAGACTGGCCGCCGTTCAATTATTTTGAATACGGCATGCCCCGGGGGCTGTCCATCGATTACATGAATCTGGTGGCCGAACAGCTGGGCATCAAAGTCGAGTACGTCACCGGGCCCAGCTGGAACGAATTTTTGGAGATGGTCAAGCGCAAAGAGCTGGATGTCATGCTCAACATCGTTAAAACCGAAGACCGCCAGAAATATCTGCTGTACACCGAGCCCTACATCAAAAATCCCAATGTCATTGTCAGCTCACAGGAAAGCCCGTATGAAACGATAGAAACGCTTTTCGGCAAGACCGTGGCCTTTCCCAAAGGATTTTTTTATGAAGAGGTGCTGACCAAGTCCTTTCCTCAAATCAAACGACTGCCGGTGGAGGATGCCCTGGCCAGCCTCAAAGCGGTCGCCTACGGCCGCGCGGATGCGGCCCTGGGAGAGGCGGCCGTGTTGCGAACCCTGATCAATAAAAATTTTTTATCCGGCTTGCAAATCTCCGGTGAGGTGAAGATCGGGGATCGCGATCTGACGAATATGCACATCGGGATTCGCGATGATTGGCCGCTGCTGCACTCCGCGCTGATGAAAGCCATGGCCGCCATTGCACCGCAGGAAATGAAGCAAATCCAGGAAAAGTGGATTGTGACCGCTTTGGATACCGCCTCAGCACCACAAACTGCCGTCACGCTTTCATACGGCCGCCTGATTGTTTATGGCATCGCCGTTTTTCTGGCTATCAGCCTGCTGGCCTGGATATTGATCAAAACGGTTAAAAAAGAACACATTGCCGTTAGTTTCGGATCGCGCTGGTTTCGCGGG
>RCNG010001502.1_pt1 | contig 12367 bp, 10 predicted proteins | sample 2041371 | NCBI WGS metagenome assembly RCNG01 (sample SAMN09708227, study PRJNA481090) | Marine sediment metagenome, whole genome shotgun sequencing project. | biome: marine sediment; feature: ocean; material: sediment; isolation source: Sewage treatment plant 1 marine sediment (STP1) ... | reverse complement strand
ACATTGGCAGATAGAAAGCGCATAGAGGACATTATGTTGTTCTCAAAATCGCCAATAAAGTAGCTATTTTTCATCAGTTTATTTTACCTTAGGACCTACTTTGTCTCGCGTTGCTAGATATATTAATCAATGACTTAAGTGCCACTCGCGTCAATATTCCCAATTTAACCGGGAAAAATTGCGCACTTTATGTCTAGTAGCGCTCAATATATTGATCAGTATATTGACCATTGAGCTGGACTTCTATTGACTTCTCGACCGCAGTTTAATGCAAAACGAGAGGTGATAATAATGATAAATGCAGCGAACGTATATGAATCCCTAAACACGACCGAATTGGCGGCAATAGAACGATTCTCGCGATCCCTAAGTGCAATAGGACCTCATTCGATCCCGAAATCACGACAGGTAAAGAACGAATACCACAAGTTTCATGCCCCGAAAGCTGGCCACCAACTTGTAGAGTGCGAAAGTGGACTAGAGTCCCTGGCGATGTTCTGGGGAGAATCGCGCCCCGAAATCACCGCGATCATGGCGCAACCGCTTCGAATTTACGGCGCAATCGGCAAACGTCCATATCACACGCTGGACGTGGCATTTACTTTTTGCGATGGCCGAACGATCTATTATGAGGTGAAGCCGGAGAAGCACCTTAAAGTGCACGCCGATGGCAGTGTCGCACCTGCAAACTGGCCGTATATCACCGCCTGGGCCGAGGCGAACGGCTTTGAAGTTGGCTTCATTACCGAGAAGACTCTTTGGGTCCATCGCCAGCAAATCGAAAACTGGCGGACGCTGTTGCCCTTCGCGGCGGAGTCCTACCTAAACCCGGACCCGGAACTTGAATCCGCGCTCTACCATTTGATTCGAAATGGTGATGCTTGGTGTATCGCCCAGCTGGAAGAGCGCCATCCCAATATCGAACCGGAAGTTATAACTGGTCACGTCGCAAAGCTGCTGCACAAGGGCGATGTCACAGCCTACCTTCAAAGCGAACCGGTATCTCCCAGCACACAATTGAATGTCGAGGAGGTCAACGATGAAGCGGCGTAGTCGCCTAGAACTGGTATCGGGTGTAACAGAAGCGGACCCGGACAGCTGGCCCGATGCTGATACCGAGGCACTATCTCGGACAGATCTGAAGCGATTTCATGATCGAAGGCGTGCGGTCTCATTCTATTTGCAATCGACAATTACAATTCGAGAAATCACAGAGAAAACCGGTATCTCAAAAACAGAAGTAAAGCGGCTAGTGGATCGATGTTTCGAAACTGCTAGTAACGGGTCCCTTTGGGGTTGGGCAGCATTGTTGCCTCACGTGCGCATAAAAGACTACAACGTTACGAAATTCACGGGGACCGCTGGCCGCTGGAAACATTTCTTAGATGTACATCCAAAGATTGCAAAGAAACTCAATGCGTGGGCGTTGGCTAGGACGCCAGCCGACGGCACGAAGCCGCGCGGCAAAATGTTTGCAGAGATCTGGATCGCGTTCGAACGCCTTTGCGATCAGTCAGGTATCGATACGCAGACGGACTATCCCTTTTCCAACAAAGACCGCGGCAGAGAGTGTATTCGACGACATTGTCGAGTGATTCGGAAAGTCAATTTTGTCGCTGGCGCTTTGGCCGAACACGGCGGTAAGGGCATTCGACCTGGGATGTACGAGAACGACTACTGGGAGAAGAGCCCGCCACCCGAAGGGCCTTACCATCGTGTTCAACTTGATGGACACCGAATGGATGTAGATTTGGTTGTCATCGTCGAGGATGCCGATGGCAAGCTGCACAAATTACCGCTGTCGCGACTTTGGCTATTAGTATTGATTGATACCGCAAGCCGAGCGGTTCTCGGCTACCACATCAGTCTCGAGGAAAATTACACAGCCGACGATGTTCTAGAGTGCGTGGCGAACTCGCTAAATCCCTGGACACCGCGTCAACTGCCCAATGATCGCCTGAGCTACGTGGAGGGCGCTGGGCTCCCGAATGGCACCATCGACAAGTGTGCCTGGCGAGCCTTTAGCATGATTCAAATGGATAACGCATGGGCGCACACTTCGCAATGGGTTCAGGAGCGAATTATCGAAACAGTTGGTTGCGAAATCGTCACCAATCGTCCTCGCAGTCCCCGCTCTGATGCAATCGTTGAACGCTTCATGTTGACGTTTGAGCGCTCCTCATTGCATCGGTGGCCGAGCACGACCGGCAGCCATCCGAAGGATCCGCGGCGGACCGACAGCGAAAAGCAAGCGAAGAAGCTGGAAGCGGAATTTGAGGACCTTCAAGACGCGGCAGACCTTGCTATCGCGAACTACAATGCCGGTCCGCACCTTGGCTTGAACGGTCTCTCTCCGTTGGAGTTTCTACAGCAGCGATTGGACCGTGGCTACGATCTAGTCCGGCGTGTGAAGGTACGTGATCCGGCGAGGCTGCCCCTTTTTCAGAAATCATTCACCGCGACCGTCCGCGGCAGTCAAAAACTGGTGCACTTTCCATATGTTCAATTCATGGGCGTACGGTATTCGAACGAAGCGATGTCCGAAAGTGCTGAAATCATCGGCGAGAAAGTGACGTTCAGAGTCAACATCAAAGATATACGAACTGCGGAAGTGTTCCACAAGGGTCGGTCCCTGGGGCGGCTGTATGCCGCCGCACGTTGGATGCGTCACCCTCACTCGTTGCGCATGCGTCGTGCAATCATGAAACTCGCAAAACGCAGAAAGATTGACTGGGCTTCGAACAACCCTGTCGGAGCTCATCTTGAGTATCTCAACAAGAACAAGAGCCTCAATCGACGAGCACGCAACAAGCTTCTTCAAGCTCGGCGCGTGACGCACACCGATAATTCAGAAGCGTCAAGTACGACGGCCAATCAACGCAGTCGGAACTGGTCGATGAGCGATCCGATTCGGATCGATTCAACTCACGTAACTCGGTGATCTGACAATGACAAATACAGCTGAACGTATGGGGCACGAAGACCCCCAGGACGACACACGCCTGTCGCAAACTGAAGTGGATGCTTCAAATGATGCGATCTTTGGTGCTCCGGAACACCATCCGCTGATGAAGGACAGCGCAATATTACCGACACGATCGCTCGAAGAATTTGTAAATCGCGTCCGCCTTTGGCTAGACAATCTGCTTCCGGGTTCGATCGTTTATGGACTGCCTAGAGTGGGCAAAACACAGGCGATTAGGTATCTGATGGAGAATGTTGAACGGCTTCTGGGCAGTCCAATTCCTATATCTCTAATGAGTTGTTGGGAATACACCTATCAAGGGACAACTGAGCATCGCTTCTTCACTGAGCTGTTGCATGTATTGGGGTACGAACTTCCAAAGAGCGGCACTGCAGCGATCAAGCGGCGGCGAGCTATCGATTTCATGATCGAGAGAGCGCAGGAGGCGAAAGAACATCGGTATTTGCTATTGGTGGATGAAGCTCAATGGTTATCCAATGCTCACTATCGATTCTTGATGGACCTGCACAATCAATTAAAGATCGCCAATATCCGTCTGATCGTATTGCTTATTGGACAACCAGAGCTCGTCGAGATTCGCGACAACTTCAAGAGCGCTAAGAAACGACATCTGTTGGGACGCTTCATGACCGACATGCATCGATTCAGTGGCTTGGGTGGCAGTCTTGATCTTCGCCGCATGCTTCACGCGCTGGACGTTGGATCGGAATATCCGGTTGGTTCCGGCGTGTCATTTACCAAGTATTTTCTTCCAAAAGCGTTCGCTGCCAACTGGCGATTCGCGTCACACGCTGAGCGCATATGGGAAGCGCTCGAGCGCATTTGTCGCCGCGAGAATATTCCAACAACCAAAGAACTCCCAGTGCAACCGATAACGGCGTGCATACGGTGGCTTGTGAAAACGCTTTCCCATATGGATGACGAGAACCTGGAGTTGGACGATCGGCTGATCGAAGAGGCAATCTATCGAGTGGCGTTGCTTCAGATTCAGGACTATGCGAGCCAGGAAGACTTCAGACAAGGCGAGAAGTAGGGCACCTCAATGATTCGGGAGAGCAACAAATGCCATTAATTGGAACGAAACATTGGAATCCGCATGGCGAGTCCATGTTCAGCATTGTTACTAAAATGGTGCAACTCAATCATCTGGATTGGCTCGAAGAAAGAAGGTGGTTTGGAACCAAAGATCTTAATTCTTTTGCGACCGGTGCTACTCAGAACTTCGATAACCCGGGACAATTCAACGTAGCGTCCTTCGCCCGTGTAGCCGGGTGGGATCCCAACCTGCTTAAAGCCGCATTCTCATCCTTTTACGAGCCCCCATGGCAAGAGGGCAGCAGTGGAACTATGTCGAAAGAGGTTCGGGCTTGCCTTTCGTGTTGGGGTGTTGGCTCTCACCTTGCAGTTCACCAGCTTTCCAACTGGAGTCATTGTCCGATTCACGAAGAGCCGATCGTCACTCAGTGTCCGCATTGTCAGTTTCGCCTTGGTGATTATCGTATAGACAAGCCGCAGGTAAACCGAGGTTATTGTCATGGATGCAATGCGCAGCTATTCGTGGGAAAGGCTCACTCTCAGCAGCATCAAGAACGCAGACTACAATTCATGAGCGAATACGAAGAGTGGATGCGCGATCTTAAATCCAGTCTGGTTGACAAGGATAGTCGGTATCAGTGGATAAATGGCGAGGTATCGATGAAGAGTATGTGCCTTGCGCATCTGTTGGTGCCAGCGCCGAACTGGATAAATTGTATGTCCGGTTCGAAATCCATGAAAACGTCTTCGTGGTTGTGGGAGGGCACAGCGTTCCAGGATGGATTGAATATGCGAGCACATAGAATTTCCAAGCAACCGTCGTACATGTCATATCGACCCGACGGATCACCCCGCAAAAGTGCGAGCATTGAGGAAGATTTCAAGCGCATCATTACGCAGGGTGTTCTTGATAACCACGTGCGACTTGTCGAGAGTCTTGATGTGTCTAAGCGTGAAGCCGGCATTTTCGAGCTTAACTCGTCAGATTGCACGTCAACGTTTGGCGAGATGATCAATGCGTGGGAATCTGCCTACTGGATGTGGCGCCGCAGTTTAGACGAAGCGTTTCCTTTGCGTAATCGGTGGGCGCGTTCAATGTCCAATTTTCCGATCGAATCTTCCTGGCTATGGAGTGAATGGGTCTCGTCTGTCGGTCAACTGATATGGTCGCCGTTACGCAATATGAAACACCCACGGAATACGGCAATTGTTCGTTGGCTTACCGACATTTGGTTGACTCGCCTTAGCGATGAGGCCTACAGCCGATTCGTTGGCGTGGCCTGCCGGTGTATCGGCGGCGACTGGATGCAAGCTAACCACTTACATATCGAACTTGAAAAAACTGGCTCAGAATCAGTATGGGCATTGGAGCGACTCGACAGCGGTCAAACTAAGGTCCATGCGCTTTCAACGATTGCTCCTTTTGGCGAATTTCGCGAGCTCAAACGATCTGGGTTCAAGGGCAACGATGGTGAATACTGCGAGTCTTTCGAGCGGTTGAATCCCTTGATTTCGCTACTAGGCACAGACGCTATCTCGGTCGAAAAATGGCGCCAGCAGTGGCGTGACGTGCGGGACTATCATGCAATGCGAGAACAACACCGTTCGAATAGCTAGGCCATGATCACGTCGTATAGATCCTGATAGGGAATGGCAATTGCCCGGGTGATTAATCCCAACTATTGGTCAAAAGTTGGGCTTCTCAGAAAATCAGTACTATTGGCGATCTCAACTTTCGTTATGAAAAACATCAATTCGCTGGCGAGTACCTGCGCTAACGTCGTAGACATTGAACGCGTTCATTTCCTGTCCGTATAGATGAAGACTGACCGTGGTTTGTCGGGATTCAGGAACGCCGGTTTTATGAATATGGTCGGGATTCGGGACGAACGTGGTGACCGTGCCTTCACCCAGCAAAATCGGGCCGCCGCGATGCAGTTCGATATTTGTATCTCCGTCACGATCTGTGTCGACCCGTATAAAATTTTGTTCTTCCAATACACCCTGAATAACGCCGACCAGGCCCCAAGTGCCGTGATCGTGTACCGGGGTCCATTGTCCTGGTTTCCAAACAAGCGCATAAAGCGAAGGCCCACCCTTGGAATCGACATATACCGAGTTGCGTGCGTAGTGGCCATCATCTTCTCGAAAGTGTTCAGGTTTGAGAAATGTGCGTGGGCCGTTAATGAGTCGATGCAGCATGGGCGCGATGGCCTCGACGTAGTCCGCCGGCTCGTTCAGGCGTTCCGTTGCGGCGCAGGTTTCCGACATAAAACGGCTTACTGTGTATTCGCTCATGTTCGCTCGCTCATTGGTAATTTTCTAGATCGAGATGCTATGCGCAGTAGATATCGTAAAGACAGTCCATCCATCATGGTGTTATCTCGGCCGCGTCAGATGACATACACAAGCACATACGCGCTCAGCAGTACGGCAATCCAGAGCGCAGTGGTGCCGATTGACCACGCTCGAGCAAAGATCCCGTGGCGATGTTCGCTGATCGAACCAAGGTGTCCTTCAGCGCGTTTACGAAGGGCGCCGAGTTGTTTGCGGCCGTAGGTGCTGAATGCTGCGCCTGCTTTCACGATAAATTTCGATCCGGTTTTCGTGGCATTGAATAATGCGACGCGCCAGATCCAGTCTGAATCCAAGCTCACCGTGAGCGTCCGCTTCATTAGCGGCAGCAACAGGAAAAATGCGAGGCCCGAGAACAGTAACAACTGAAGGTAGAACAGAACCTTGCCTGTCGTGTAGGGCGTGTAGTCAACCGGGTAGGGCAAGAATGCATAGAGCAAACCCGGGAAGATGCCCAACAAGAGACACAACGCGCTCATCAGCACCATCGCTGCTGCCATGTTCCAGGGCGCGTCTTTGGGACGGAGCCCCGAGTCTTTCTGGAAGAACACAAACCACGGAAACTTGATACCGGCATGCAGGAAGACTCCGGCGGACGCAGCCGCCAGCATGAAGTAGACAAACACGAGGCTCTCATCCGCCGCTGCCTGCGAGATCATGGTCTTGGTCGTGAAGCCGGAGGTGAGCGGAAATCCAGAGATCGCTAGCGCGCCGATGATGCCGCAAACGGCCGTTAGTGGCATCGTACGAAATAGACCGCCAAGGTCCGTGCATCGGGAGAAGCCGGTGCGATAGATAACCGCTCCGGCGCTCATAAAAAGCAGCGCCTTGTAGAGAATGTGAGCGAAGGCGTGTGCGGCCGCACCGTTCAGGGCCATTTCGGTGCCGATGCCAATCGCACAAACCATGAATCCCACCTGGTTTACGATCGAGTAGGCAAGAATTCGTCGTACATCATTTTCGAGCAGTGCGTAGATGATGCCGTACATCACCATGAACAGGCCGATGCCGATCAACACGGACTCACCCGGGAATAGCAGAATCAATGCGAGCACAGCCGTCTTGGTCGTGAATGCCGACAGGAATACGGAGCCAGTAGGACTCGACTCGGGATACGCATCGGATAGCCATGCGGATACCGGCGGCGCCGCAGCGTTGATGAGTATTCCAGTGAGAATCATCCATGTGTCGAAGTTAGTGGCCAGCATCGGTCGAACGTCAATCGAGCCGGTGTGGACAGCGACGCCTTCAATGCCGACCTTTAATATTACACCGCCCACCAGATGCATGATGGCGTAGCGTGTGCCGGCCGCACGAGCAGACGGTGTACCGCCGCACCAGACGACGACCGTGGAAAAAAGGGCCATCAGTTCCCAATACAGAAAAAACGTAATGAGGTCGCCTGCAAAGCTCACGCCGATGGCACCGGCCGCATAAATATAGGCCGCCGAGAGTTCGTACCACTTGGCTTGGCGGAACGCATACAAGCCGCCACCGAAGGCCATCAAAGCGAAGATCGTGGCAAATAGTCTTCGGAGCGGGCTGCCCTCGATGGGCTCAATCGAGTAATCAAGGAAGTTAACGGTTGCGACGACGCCGTCAGGAATCTGCCAGATAGCCCACAGTGTCAGTAAAGGTGTGCCGAGTACGAACACACTCCGCCAGTGTCCGCGCAGAAGCCCGATAAGGATCGCACCGGCGACCATGACGAGTGCCGGTGGCAGCAGCTCAAACATCGTCATCTCCGGAGGAGAAATAGTCTTCATTGCGCTTCAGGACGAAGCCGAGTCCTTTCGCCACCAATACCATGACAAGGCAGGACAAAAAGCCGAACCCGGCACCAAATCCGAACCAGCCATCCACACCGAAATAGCCTTTGACGTAGATGAACATCTGAGCAACGACGGTCAGGGCGAGCACGATAGAGAAACCCCACCAGAGCTTGCGGATGGTCGTCGGGCGAGTCAGGCAGTGTGAATTGTCGTCGTTCATCAAAGCCCCTGCACCAGTTGTCGTTCAAGCTCCAGGACAGGACCATTGAAAAAGAAAAACGCGAGCGTTAGCGCTGCCGTTATGGTCAACGCAAGTACGACCGCGAACGGCGCTTCGCCATGGTCCTTCATCGGTGGCGTGTCTTCTTTAAGGAACCACGCCATGTAAATAATTGGCAGGAAGTAGGCCGCGTTCAACGCGGTACTGGTGACAATCGCTGCGATCGCGACGTAATTATCCGCCTGGAATGCGCCGGCGAGGATGTACCACTTCGAGACGAAGCCGGCGGTTGGCGGGACGCCGATCATGCTGAGTGCGCCAATGGTAAAGGCGGCCATTGTCCATGGCATGCGTCTGGCGATGCCACGCAGTTGACGCAATTCGGTTTTCTTGGCCGCCGTGTAGATTGCGCCTGCTGCAAAGAACAAGGTGATCTTGCCAAAGGCATGCGCCACCATATGCACCGCCGCGCCGACCTCTGCCAACGGTTTGAGAATAGCTGTTGCCATTACAACGTAGGACAGCTGCGCGATGGTTGAGTAGGCTAGGAGACGCTTGAGGTTTTGCTGCCGCAGTGCGACGACACTCGCCGCGATAATCGTGAACGCTGCCACATAGACCAACCAACTGCTGCTCGGTTCGGCAAACAGAAAGTCGACACCGAAGATGTAGATAATGACCTTGGTTATCGTGAAGACCCCGGCCTTGACGACCGCGACCGCATGCAACAGCGCACTGACCGGTGTCGGCGCAACCATTGCCGCCGGCAACCAGCGATGCACCGGCATAACGGCAGCCTTACCGATGCCAAAGACAAAAAGTCCGAGCAGGAGACCAACGGCTGGTCCGGCAAGCTTGCCCTCAAGAATGCCGCCCGGTGTGAAGGTACCCGTTCCTGCAATATGATAAACCCAAATAATGGCGGGAAGCAGCAGGCCAATCGAGGTGGTCAATAGCACACCCAGGTAGACTCGCGCCGAGCGCACCGTTTTTGCATCGCCCTTGTGCGATACCAGCGGGTAAGTGCACAGCGTGAGAACTTCGTAGAACAGGAACAGCGTAAGCAGGTTGTCAGCGAACGCGATGCCAATGGCGGCGGACAGGGCAATTGCAAAAAAGATATAGAAGCGCGTTTGGCTCGATTCGTTGTTGCCGCGCATGTAGCCAATCGAATAGATTGAGTTGACGATCCAGAGGCTCGATGCCAGTGCCGCGAACAGCATGCCAAGCGGCTCTACCTTGAATGCGATTTCTACGCCGGGAACGATTTCGCCCAGGAACAAAGAAGGCCGTCCACCTTGCATCAGTTCAGGCACCAGGCTCCAGACCGTCCAGGCCAGGGCTCCTGCCGTTAGTAGCGTAACCGTTTCGCGCGCATTAGCACCGAAGCGGCTGGCTGCTGCAATGCCGAGCGCGCCAACGAGTGGCAGCGCAATTGCTATGAGAATAACGTTGCTCGCGTTCATGGCACGTGTCTGAGCAAGAGCTCGGCGGCGGTCGACGACAGCGTCACGGGCAATGTGGGCACCAGCCCGAAATAAAGATTCGCGAGTGCTGCTGTCCATGTGGCGGCGAGCAGTATCGGGGGCGCTTCGCGAGGCCGTGCCGCATCAACCTTCGCAGCGCCGAAATAGGCCGTCTCGACGATACGCCAGATATAAACCAGTGCCATCAGTGAACTGATGACGATTACGGCAATCAACACTCCGCCGAGCATGCCTTCGTTGAGCGCAGCAGTAATCAGATACCACTTGCTCACAAAGCCCGCGGTGCCGGGTATACCAATAAGGCTCAAGCCTGCAACAACAAACGCTGCCATCGTCCAGGGCATGTGACGCGCGGCGCCGGAAATGTCGTTGAGGCGTAACCCCGAACAACGCGTCGCGAGACAGGTAACGACCAGGAACAGGCCACCCTTGGCGAGCGCGTGATTGAAAATATGCAGGACACCTGCGGTGAGCCCGGCGAGACTGACAAGACTTGCACCGAGCAGGATATAGCCGATTTGCGCGATGGATGAATACGCGAGCATGCGTTTGAGGTTACGTTCAAACAGAGCAACGCCCGAACCGACCAGGATCGCGAGCACTGCAAGCGGCATCAAAAAATAACCGAACTGTACGTCGTGGCCGATCAGGTTCGGTTGAAAGACGAAGAAGTCGAACCGCAATAACAGATACAGCGAGACCTTGGTCGAACACGCGGCCAGAAACACAGTGACGGCATTCGGTGCGTAGGTATAGGCGTTCGGCAGCCACACGTGCAGCGGAAACACTGCGGCCTTGAGTGCGAGGCCGATGGTGATGAAGCCGGCTGCCACCAGGATTGGTTTCAGGTCCGCTACCTCGTGAATTCGAAGTTCCATATCGGCGAGATTTAATGTGCCTGTCATCAAGTAGATGAGGCCGATGCCGACCAGATAAAAAGTCGCGCCAATAGTGCCCATGATCAGGTATTTAAAGACGGCGGGCAGGGCGCGCCGGTCCGCGCCCCCGGAGATCAGGACGTAACTTGCGAGTGCGGAAATTTCCATGAAGACGAAGATATTGAAGGCATCGGCCGAAACGGGAATACCCACGAGGCCCGCTAGCGCAAGCAGCCAGGCAGAATAGAACAACGGTTGTCGCTCGGCGCCGATATCGGCGTCGAGTGAGTCTCGTGCGGCAATGAGCGCTATCGTCGACGCGCCGGTAACGAGCAGTAGCAGTAACGCGCTAAACGCGTCGACGCCGAGTTCTATACCGTAGGGTGCGGGCCAGCTGCCCATTTGATAGGTGAAACTTTCCCCGTCGAGAACGCCGAGAGTGAGCGCGATTGCAATGGCGAAGGCGAACACACTTGCCGCCGTGGCCGCCGCCCACGCCAGACCTCGTGGCCGCAGCAACATTACTAGCGGTGCGCTTAGCATCGGCACGACAACTTGCAGCGCCGGTAGATGGTGGTTCCAGTCAATCACCGCCGATCAATCTCTTGTATTTCGTGCTCCTCAATCGAACCGTACTCTTCCTTGATACGCACCACGATGCCAAGGCCCAGTGCCGTCGTCGATATGCCAACGACAATTGCAGTAAGAATCAATACCTGCGGGAGAGGATTGGAGAACAATTGATTCTCGACACCGGCCTGAATAGCCGTTCCACCTTCAACTTTGTCCATCGTGATATAGAGCAGAAACACAGCTGATTGAAATATGGAAAGCCCAATCAGTTTCTTGATGAGGTTGTGTTTCGCGATTACGGTATAAAAACCGATCATGAGCAGCACCGCGAAAACCCAGTAGTGATATAGCCCGAGTAATTCCATCAGACGCGTCCGCGACCCGCAAAGGCGTGGAACACACTCAGCAACACCCCGGTTACCGTGATACCGACGCCAGCTTCAATCAGCAGCAGACCGATATGCTGGCCATCGATAGGATCGTTCGCCAGTACGGAGTAGTCGAGAAAGTTGCCACCCAGTAGGATCCCTGCGACACCAACAGCACCGAAGAGCAACGCGCCACCGGCAACGAGCCCGTTGAGTACTCGCTTTGGCATTACACGCAGCGCTTGTGCCTCTCCCTCAAGCAGCGCGTATAAAATGATCGCGGCAGCGATGATTGCCCCCGCTTGAAAGCCGCCGCCGGGACCGTAGTCGCCGTGAAATTGAACGTATAGCCCGAACAGCAAAATAAACGGGATTAACATGCGTCCGACCACGCGGGGCACCAGGTAGTGGCGCAAGCCGTCGCCCATCCCGTCGACAGATATGCGGGCAGCACCGGGTTCGCGTCGCGCCCTTGCACCGAACAGAAACATCACGCCGATACCGGCCGTGAAGACGACGAAAACCTCACCGAGCGTATCGTAGCCCCGGAAACTTCCGAGTACAGCCGTTACTACGTTTGGAATATCGATAACTTCGGGAGTTTGCTCGAGATACCACGGGGCGACGTGCTGATGAACGGGTGCGTCTGGATCACCGAAGCGCGGCTTGTCAAAAGTTGCGTAGATCACCAGT
>RCNG010001300.1_pt1 | contig 12369 bp, 10 predicted proteins | sample 2041371 | NCBI WGS metagenome assembly RCNG01 (sample SAMN09708227, study PRJNA481090) | Marine sediment metagenome, whole genome shotgun sequencing project. | biome: marine sediment; feature: ocean; material: sediment; isolation source: Sewage treatment plant 1 marine sediment (STP1) ... | reverse complement strand
GGAAGACGGTTTCAAATGAGATGCGGATCGTGCGAATAAGTATTTTTGGATAGAAGAAATCTTCGAAGAATTTGGCGTAATTACCGAACTGGAAGGCGGGGATGTCCGCACCGCTGGGGGCGCGCAGCCAGAAACTGTAGACCACGATAAAGCAAACAGGGATGACCAGTAAAAAGAATACTGAACTGACTGCCGGTGCCAACAGGGCCCAAGGTTTCCATGATTTATTATGCATGATTTAGATTGATAAAGAGTTCAATGTTGAAAGATAGAAAGTACTATATGTGTAATAAAAGTATTTGCTTAAGTCAAGAAAAGACATCAAAATAATGCTTGATATTAGAATGTTTCAAGGTGTATATGTCTGTAGACATACACCAATAAAGGGTTTGTAAGGTTACAGAGAAAAACAATTTTATTCCATAATAAAAACCTGGTCCTTTGAGCCAGGCCAGAGATATTTGGCTCTGCCGATGGCGGTAGCTACTTAAATCCGAAGCACGAAATTCGAAATCCTAAACAATACTTAATGATCCAAATTCGAATGGCAGGCAACAATATAAATATCGTTCGCGCCAGACCAGAGCATCTGGAACCATTGAAAACCTGGTTTTCCGATAAGGAGAAGGCTTATGACTGGTGTGGTCCCGGTTTAAGATTTCCATTCACTCCTGAGACTTTTATAGAAGATATATACTGGGGACGCATGCCTGCTTACTCCCTGGTTCGTAAAAACAAAGAGCTGATTGGATTCGGGCAGTACTATGAAAAAGCCGGCAGGTGCCATCTTGCAAGATTGGTAATTTCTCCATCAAATCGATCCAAAGGATTCGGATATTATTTCATCTATCGATTAATGGAAATCGGTATGGAAGATTTAGGGGTAAATGAATGCTCGTTATTTGTTATCAGATTCAATGAAAGAGCATTGAAGTGCTATGGGGCATTAAAATTTAAAAAGGCGGAATACCCAACTGGACATGCGCATTATGATGACATCGACTTTATGGTATATAGAGGGGGCGCAACTTTGAACCGCATCAGCTGAGACAGAAAGGAGCCCTCCGTCAAGTTTTGCTGCGAGGTTCTTCAATCACAAATAAAATTTTTACCCTGGAGTATCAAATGATAAATAAAATAAACAAATACAGTTCGCGTATTACCGGGCCCAAGTCCCAGGGGGCATCCCAGGCAATGCTGTACGGGGTCGGATTTACGGATTCGGATATGGACAAAGCCCAAGTGGGTATCAGCAGTGTATGGTACGAAGGCAACCCATGCAATATGCATCTCAATGATCTGGCAGCCGATGTAAAGAAGAGCGTGGAAGCCGCCGATATGGTGGGGCTCCGTTTCAACACGATCGGGGTCAGTGATGGCATTTCCATGGGAACAGAGGGAATGAGTTACTCCCTGCAGTCACGGGACCTGATTGCCGATTCCATCGAGACCGTCATGCGTGCTCAATGGTATGATGCCAATATCTCTCTCCCGGGCTGTGACAAGAACATGCCCGGCTGCCTGATAGCCATGGGCAGGGTGAATCGACCCGCACTGATGGTCTATGGCGGTACCATTCGGGCAGGTGTATGTGAAGGCAAAAAAGTGGACATTGTTTCCGCTTTTCAAAGTTATGGTGAATTTATAAGCGGAGCGATTGACGAACAACAGCGTCAATCGATTGTCAGGAACAGCTGTCCCGGTGCTGGGGCATGCGGTGGTATGTACACTGCCAACACCATGGCATCGGCGATTGAGGCAATGGGGATGTCGCTGCCATACAGCGCCAGCCGGCCGGCCGAATCATCGCATAAAATCGATGAATGTGCCCGGGCCGGAACGGCCATTCGCCATCTGCTGGAAAAGGATATTAAGCCCAGAGATATTATGACGCGCCGTGCATTTGAAAATGCAATGGTGGTGATCTCCGCCCTGGGCGGATCCACCAATGCTGTGCTGCACTTGATCGCCATGGCCCGGGCTGTGGATGTAACCCTGAATATTGACGATTTCCAGCTAATCAGTGACCGTGTCCCGCTGTTGGCCGATATGAAACCGAGTGGCCGCTATATGCAGGAAGATCTGGATCGTGCCGGCGGCATTCCAGCCCTGATGAAATACTTGCTGGCGGAAGGGATGCTGCACGGGGAGTGTCTGACGGTTACGGGTAAAACCCTGGCTGAAAACCTGGCAGATGTCGCGGCATTGACCAAAAATCAGAAAGTCATCAGCACCCTGGAGCGACCGATTCACAAAAAGGGACACATCCGGATTTTACGGGGGAATCTGGCACCGGAAGGCGCGGTAGGTAAGATCACCGGCAAGGAGGGTGTCATGTTCACCGGGCCGGCCAATGTTTTTGACTCCGAGGAACAGATGCTGGCAGCGTTGCAGAATCAGAAGATAAAAAAGGGTGATGTGATCATTATACGCTACGAAGGACCCAAGGGTGGGCCGGGCATGCCGGAAATGCTGACACCCACGTCGGCTGTCATGGGGGCCGGTCTTGGCAGTTACGTGGCCCTGTTGACTGACGGTCGATTTTCCGGTGGATCACATGGCTTTATCGTGGGTCACATCGCACCGGAAGCCCAGGTGGGTGGTCCCATTGCATTGATAGGCAATGGGGATAAAATCACAATCGATGCCACCGCCAACACCATCAGTGTTGATCTGAGCGATGAGGAGCTAACCACCCGGCGCAATTCGTGGACCGCACCGCCCTACAAGGTGAGCAGGGGCACGCTGTACAAATATATCAAAAACGTGAAATCTGCTTCAGAAGGCTGTGTGACGGACGAATAACGATGAACGTCCAACATCGAACGTCGAACATCGAATTGACTGTGCCAAAGAAGGCCACTATTTAAAATCCGAAGTACGAATATCGAAATCCTAAACAATACCAAATGACCAAAATACAAATGACCAAAACAAGGTTTCGGAGACACAGGAAAAGGGTATGAGTTTGGGGTATTGGAGGATTTGATATTTGGATTTGTTTCGTATTTCGATATTCGTATTTCGAGTTTTTACATGGGATACAAAGCAGTAAGCCCATATAATGAACAGCCAGAGCAAGACCCTCTGTGTTTGGTTATCTCCCTTAATTTATTAGGGGATCGTGGCTTTCCTCAAACCGGGTAATGTCTTTTTCATACCGCAGGGTCTGCGCAATATCATCCATTCCATTCAGCAGGCGCTCTTTTGTGCCGGGTTCTATATCAAATTCGAACGTATGCGCCGGGTCTGTTCCTAAGACAATCTTTTGCTCAACCAGATCGATGGTGGCTTTCAAGCCTTTGTGTGTCTCAATAAGCCCAAGGAACTTATCTACCTGATCCTCTGATAATTCGATAACCAGAAGTCCATTTTTTGCAGCGTTGATCCGAAAGATGTCGGCAAAGGCCGGCAGTGATTTCTCTCCCATCTCTTTAGCCGGGGCAATAATCGCCCGATAACCGTCCTGGACCAGGGCCCAGACCGCGTGTTCTCGGCTGGAACCGCATCCGAAATTATTTCCGGTCACCAGAATGGAACGACCCTCAAAGCGTTTCTGGTTAAGTTCAAAATCCGGGTTGGGTTTACCGGCGGATGTATAGCGCCAGTCAAAAAAGGCATTGGGTCCGTATCCGGTGCGTTCTATCGATTTTAAAAACTGCTTGGGAATAATGGCATCGGTGTCTATGTTGGCCCGATTGAGCGTGGCCACAATACCGGTGTGTATGGTAAATGGTTTCATGGTGATTCCTTTCAGGTATTGAGCCATTGGCGGATATCAACAAATTTGCCTGCCACGGCAGCAGCTGCAGCCATCTCCGGGCTGACCAGATGCGTACGACCGTCTTTTCCCTGGCGACCTTCAAAATTGCGGTTTGATGTGGCGGCCGCACGTTGCCGCGGCTGCAACTGATCCGGATTCATGGCCAGGCACATGCTGCAACCGGCATATCGCCACTGGGCGCCGGCTGCCTTGAAAATTTTATCCAGCCCTTCGGCTTCTGCCTGGAGGCGGATCTGGTGCGAGCCGGGTACAACGAGCAGGTCAACCTGGTCGGCTTTTTTTCTACCATCCAGGATGGCTGCGGCCTGTCTCAAATCTTCTATACGTGAGTTGGTGCAGCTGCCGATGAAGACAACATCCACGGGTACATCGGTCATTTTAGTGCCTGGTTTCAAACCCATATAGGCCAGTGCATTATCAACATCCGATCGGCTGTACCCCTCCGTGGAACCCGGTTCCGGTACCGGCTGATCAATATCGATTACCATCCCCGGATTGGTTCCCCAGGTGACCTGGGGTGCAATGTGGGCGGCATCGATGGTAAGGGACCGGTCGAATTCGGCATCGGTGTCACTGGGCAGTGTCTGCCAGTAGGCCACGGCACGATCCAGATTCTCACCCCGGGGAGCATAGGGGCGTTCTTTGCTGGTGATATAATCGATGGTGGTATCGTCCGGGGCAATCATACCGGCCCGGGCACCGGCTTCGATGCTCATGTTGCACATGGTCATACGTGCTTCCATGGAAAGGGCGCGCACCGCTTCACCGCAGAATTCCAGCACAGAGCCTGCTCCGCCGGCAGTGCCTATGGCACCGATCATTTTGAGTACCATATCTTTTGAAAACACGTGGGGTCCAGGTCGGCCTTCAAACGCCATTTTATATGTACCGGGCTTGCGTTGCACCAATGTCTGCGTTACAAGAACATGCTCCACTTCCGAGGTCCCTATACCAAAGGCCAGCGCACCAAAGGCACCGTGGGTCGATGTGTGGGAATCGCCACAGACAATGGTGAGACCCGGGAGCGTGATTCCCATTTCTGGGCCTATGACATGCACGATACCCTGGTGGTCATCGCCAATATCGAAAAGTTTGACGCCAAAATCGTGGCAGTTTTTTCGAAGGGCATCTACCTGGTTTCTGGACACCGGGTCATCAATATTCAAACGCTCCTCGGTGGTAGGGACATTGTGATCCATGGTGGCAAAGGCCAGGTGCGGAGCGCGGATGGCATGTCCGGCTATCCGCATTCCTTCAAATGCCTGGGGGCTGGTAACCTCGTGCACAAGATGGCGGTCGATATAGAGCAGCGTCGATCCATCCGGCAGTTCCCGAACCTTATGTTTGGTCCATATTTTTTCGAACAGTGTTTTTCCCATACCGACCCTTTTCTGTGATAAGGTTATTTACATTGGCACTTGAACAGTACTAAAATGGTAATTCAAATGGATTAAGTCAAGCCAAAGGGATGGAATTGTAGCCAAAAAAGAAAACGTGTTTATATTCCATTTTTTATCCTGTTCCTTGTCAACAAGGCCGGGTATCTTAAAGGAAGGATACGATATATCATGAAAGGTTCGGAACTGGTGCTCAAAGCCCTGAGAGACAAGGGCGTTAAATATATTTTTGGTTATACCGGTGGTGCCATCATGCCGATTTTTGATGAAATGGAAAAGCAAAAATGCTTTACGTTCGTCATGTCGCGTCATGAACAGGGTGCGGCCTTCATGGCCCAGGGCATCTCGCGTGCTTCGGTGGGCACCTCCCACCCCCGCACAGGTGTCTGCATGGCCACATCAGGCCCCGGGGCGATGAATCTTGTGACCGGGGTAGCCGATGCCGGTATGGATTCCGTTCCTCTGCTCGCGATTACCGGTCAGGTCGCAACCGGGGTGATTGCCTCCGACGCTTTTCAGGAGAGTGACGTGGTGGGTGTGATGATGCCCCTAACCAAGCAGACTTATATGCCGTTGTCTGTGAATGAAATTGAAGAAACCATACACGAGGCAATGTATGTGGCCATGACCGGTCGAGGCGGGCCGGTGGTTGTGGACATTCCCAAGGATATCCAGGCCCAGGAAACAGATGCGGTTTATCATTTTGATCCCCAGACGTATGAGCCGAAGCTGCCGGGTTTCATTTATTCGCCAACGCCCGACAATACGCAGATCCAAACAGCAATACGCATGGTCAATCAAAGCGAAAGACCGATTATCCTCTGTGGCCACGGAGTTGTCACCACCAATGCCGGCGCGTGGCTTAGACAATTTGCCGAAAAAGCTTGTATCCCGGTTGCGTTTACCCTGCACGGACTTTCAGCGATACCGGTGGACCATCCCTTGAGTTTGGGCATGGTCGGGATGCACGGTACCGTGGAGGCTAACCGGGCACTACTGAACGCCGACCTTATTATTTCTTTCGGCATGCGTTTTGATGACAGGGTTACCGGTAACCTTGACATATTTGCAGTCGATGCCCAGGTCATTCACGTTGAGATCGATCCTTCTGAAATAGACAAAAACGTGAAGACGTCACTGTCTATCAATGCCGACACCGGCGAGGTGCTGAAACTGATGGCCGGAGATTCCGACGTGGTAAAAATGTCGCGTGAGCTCTGGTTTGAGAGTATTGAAGCGTATCGATCTGAAATTGCAGCGGCAACCCAGAAGGAAATCGATTCCGGAATTGGCAAAGAGGGCCAGCTTTTAATGAAAAGCATCGTATCGAAATTGTCCAATGTGACCCGAGGCAAAGATATTATTGTCTCTGATGTTGGCCAGCATCAGATGATTTTGGCGCGCTTCTATAATTTTCAAATACCTAACAGCTGGTTTACCTCGGGAGGCGCCGGCACCATGGGATGTGCACTGCCTATGGCGTTAGGTGTCAAGCTGGCCCGCCCGGATGAACGGGTGTGGTCTATCAGCGGTGACGGTGGATTCCAGATGAACATTCAGGAACTGGGCGCAGTTATGGAGCATGGCATCGATGTCAAAATCCTGCTGTTCAACAACGGTTACCTGGGCATGGTACGGCAGTGGCAAACCATGTTTTACGATGGTCGCTATGCCGGGACACCCATGAAAAACCCCGATTTTGGTGCCATCGCCGGAGCATACGGTATACCCTACCTGCGGGTAACCGAGCCGAACAAGATCGCAAACGCGCTCAAAACGGCAGCCGATTATGAAGGTGCCTACATGGTGGAATTTTTGTGCGATCCCAGTGAAATTGTTTTGCCCATGGTACCTGCAGGCGGCGGGATAAAAGACATGATCATTTCTTAAATTTTCCTTTTTCGCCATGAAAACCTGGTCATATTGGCCAGGTCAGAGCCATTTGATCATTCGGTATTTGGATTTGTTTCGTATTTCGATATTCGAATTTAGGGTTTAGAACTATCGGATATGTACAACAGTAAGCCCTCATAGGGTATATAATTAGCACCGGGTCCTTTGAGTCCTGGGATCTAAAGATGGGAGTTCTCAATGACAATTACAACACAAGCCAAACGGCGTGCCATCCTGATATTTATCTTGAACCGCTCCGGGGCTCTCAACAAAATTTCCATGCTTATCCGCCGCAAAATGTATAATGTCGAAACACTCACGGCGTGTGCAACCTCAACGCCGGACATCAGCCGGATGACCCTGACCCTGCGGGAGGACAGCGACCAGAATATGCGCCAAGTGGTCAAGCAGATTGAAAAGATGACAGAAGTGATATCCGCTATGGAACTCGACATTAATCAGAGCTTCTGGCGCGAGGTGGCAATCGTGAAATTCCAGTCTGATGATGCCAAATTCGAACTTCTTAAAGACACATACTCTTTTGACATCCTTGATCGGCAAGCGCTCGAGGTGTTTGTTGTCCAGATTGCCGGAACCTCGCAGATGATAGACGCCTTTTTGGAGGCTGTGGGAGAAAGAAGGGTTATAGAGATAGCCCGATCCGGTTTTACGGCCTTGGAAAAGTAGGCCAGTTTCATGACAGACGATGGCTCTATTTTTAGCTTAAGTTTGACTTGTCACAATATGTGTCGATCTTATAAAAGAGAGATCTTCAGATGACCCAACCGCCAAAAACATACAGGCTGCCGTACGGGAAACGGATTCTGTTCGGATTGACACCCATGTTGATAGTTTTACTTGCTTTTGTGGCAAGGGCGGAGATTTATTCCTGGACCGATGAGCAGAGCGCCAGACATTTCAGCGACACTCCCCCACAGCATTCCGCAGACGTTCATGTGGCAAGAGAAATTCCCCACGACAAAATTGCAGACAAAAAGCATGACGATGCGTATCGAAAAATGATGAAAGATGTCACGGCCCAACAGCGGATGAGAGAAGAAACAGCGGAAACTGAATCATTGAAAAAGCGTCTCGAAAAAGCCGAGACCCAGGCGAGGGCCGCCCAAAAACAAGCGGAAGAAGCCATGAAGAAGGCAGAAGAAGCACAGTCTGTTGCATCGGAGAAGCAGCGCTATCGTGAAGTATATGTCATCCCCCCAAGAGGAATCGGCCCGTATCCTAGGAATGTGATTACCACCCCTCCCAGCGGATATTAGAAGCTATCCTGACACCGTTGTTATTGTAACTTGATGGATTCGGTTTTATGTATCGCGTATCTCCCAATCAAGTTGAATGTTTTTATTATACCCACCTCTTTTCCAGGCTTAAATACGGCCTTAATATAAAGTGGTTCTGCCTGGTCCCAGCCTGAGAGTGAGAATTGCCCGGTTAAGATCCCCACGCGCCAGCCGTTATAATCAAGGTATCGGGTGGCTTCCTTATACCCATATAGGCTGTTTTTATTTGGAGAGACTTTAACCTGTAGGTCCGCTGAGGGTGAAATACGATCCAGAAGAAACACAAAGACCGCATAGTCCACATTTTCTCCGATTTCTTCGGCAACGAATTCTTTTGAAGAAGGGGATAGTGCTTTCTTGCCGGCAAATTCAAAAAGTTCCATATGGGAATCAGGAAAGAGGTTTGCGCTCTTGGGAAGAGACGCAGCTTCTACGATAAACATTACCGGTTCAGGTTCAGTTGAGTATAGAGGCTCTACCCTGGCTTTCTTTATGACGATTTCATTTTCTGCAGACCTGAATCGACTTAGGAACAGGGCCGATGCCCTGCGACCCAGCGGCCCTTCAAAATCGATCTTTCCTGCAATGGTTTTATCTGACGGGTTGCTCTTTTTTGTCTGGTAGATATATAGCTCAGTCCCTGAAAATTTTAATTCCTTTCCGATTAAAAAAGAACCTGCGTCGATTTCTTTTTCAAATCTGACCTTTTCGGATGGGTCGTTATCGGCCATGGTTATTTTATTATGTATGGCAATCGTAACCCTGGCTGCATCTTCCGGCATTTTGTCCAGGGAAACAGCAATGGGTTCCGGAAGATTGATTTGACCCATTTGACTCATTTTCTGTTGAAAACTCTTTAATTGTTCCTGCATACCTGCACAGCCGAAGGTAATAAAAATCAAAACAGCCGGAATGACATAGCGATATTTTAATAAAGAAAAAAACATATTTACCCTCCAAAGAAAAAAGTAACACAACCTTTGCGAAACGGTATTTTTCGGTTTTAAATTCAGGGAGCCAATATTTCGTTGGGCCACATCTTTGATTTTAATGTGCTCCTCAAATGTTCTTGCTTCGGTGAGAATGAAGACACTTCGAGTACACGGGTTTTCCCGTCTGGGGCCATTCTGTTATCCTGTTGATGTTGCGCTTCTTCATTTTGGTTACGGGTAGACTCTGCAGAGGCTTTTGATTTTTGATCCCTTTTATACTGATCGATAGCCTGATGCGTTTTCTTCCCCATGAACCCGTCAACAGGACCGGGGTCATAACCTGCATTTTTCAAAGCACGCTGGGTTTTTATTATCAGAGGATCTGAAACTGGTTTTGCTAAACGTGTGTGAAAAAGACCGGCCAGAACAGGTTTACCCAACTCAAGCGTATTGTTCTGTTTCTTTCCAGATTTAAATATCGCTTTGATATATAACTTTTCACCGGTAAGGGAAATTCGGCATCGGGCAATATCAACATACCAGCCGGAATGGTCAATGTGCATGCCGTTAAACCCGGTTTTGACAATTCCATATGGGCCCCGGAAGAGCAGTTTCTCACCCGCCAGGCCATCTGGTGTTCGACTTAGTCTGAGTTCGGTTTGATCATTAGGGCCAAGACGGTCGAGATAAAAGGCAAAAACATAATAATCTTGGATTCCCTTGGGTATCTGTCCGGGCTTTCCCGCAGGAACGCAGTTATTAAGTATAAACCCCAATGTTAATGCATTATTTGAAAATGAATCGATATCTGTTTTTGTTAGCTTTTCTGCCGACACAATAAAAAAAGCCAACTCCGGTCTGAACGGATATATCGGTCTTATCTTCGCTTTTTTGATTATTATATTTTTCGAGGTCAATTTATATTCGGTTTCCAGCGCTACGATGGTTCTCCTATTGGCTGCGTCAACAAAATGAAGAAGCCCTTTAAGCCGTGCAAAACCATTGTTTTTATCCGGAGTCAGGTACTCGTCTACAATAGTTTGCAAGAGTTCAAAACCGGCATACCTGAATTGTGGTTCCAGTAGCTTTTGGGTTATTCCGGGAGAAAAAATAATTTCAGGCCAGTCTCCCTTAGGCTGGGGCCGTCCGCTCATTTCAAGTACAATGGCGGATATAACCATTACAAGTTCCGGAGGTGTTTCATCGGTATCCAAATTGATTGATTTACCCGGAGGATTTTTCGTTCCTGCAGAAATGCATATTCCGGGAAGCATAAAGAACGGCAGGAGCAAAATAATTGTATAGACGGTCATTTTTTGTGATTTCATCGTGTGCAACCTCACTCTATTTTATTTATCAAAAAGGTAAATATCCCGGGCTATGATCGGTAATTTCTGTTGTCGTTTTGTCCGCAACAAAGTTGCCGTATTGTTTAAGGCCAACTTCCGTCATGACTTTACCCGTTTCACCAAATGACGCGCCAATTGATTCCTGATAGGGTTCCAAATGCTTTCCTACTAGGGTAACGACAGTAGCATTGGCGACTGCCTGTCCCGAACCGGCTAGTATAGCCTCGCTCTGTGAAGCACCGCCTTCAAGTTCTGCACCATACGCATCGGCGCCGGCACGCACAGCCTGAATGCCTGTTGTCGCCCCCCACACAGCTGCAGTAGCTTTAACTCCGCCACTGGCTAAAGCCCCGGCAGGTGTCACGGTAAGAACCCACCCAGCAACGGTTCCGGCCGCTGCGGCAACTTCTAAGGCTGTGATTATAGTGTCCAAAGCAGGATTTAATGAGCCTCCTGTGTGGATGTATTCTCTTCCCGGCCGGATTACCGTGCCTGAATCAAGCACAACAGCAACCTCATGGGTACCGTCCGGATTAACAGTTGTTTCTACCCATGTATCGTTTGAGTATATAGCCCATGTAGATACGGAACCGTCTTCGTTTATTTCTGGTTCTGTTATTTTATCAAGCGTGGCGCCCCTCGTACCCGGCAGTGTTCCCGGGGTCCCAATTAGGCCCGGGTCGGGGTCCGGTTGCTCGGTCGTTTTACTTTCATCGGCGCTGCCGTTAGGGTCTATATCGTCAACCAGTGTTGCAACTTCTGTTTTTTTATCCCCCTGGTCTTCAGTGGGCGTACTTTCATCAGGGTTTTTCTTGTCAGGCGTGGCTCCCTCGGTAGTTTCTTCACTATTGTCCCCAACTTCCCCTTCATCAGCGGTCTCTTCCTGGGGATTCGTGTCTTCACCCGATTCCGCGGCCTCTTCCTCATTGTCGGGGGTGGTTTCCTCGTCAGGATCTGTACTGTCGCCTTCAACGTTTCCTTCTTCGGCGGTCTCTTCCTGGGGGTTCGTGTCTTCACCCGACTCCGCAGCCTCCTCCTCATTGTCGGGGTTGGTTTCCTCGGCAGAATCTGTACTGTCGCCCTCAACGTCCCCTTCTTCGGCAGTCTCATCCAGAATATTCACTTCCTCAACCAACTCCGCCAGCTCTTCTTCATTGCCTGGATCGGTCTCAGAAGAAGGTATGATTTCGGAACCGGTACTCTCCTGCGCAGCAGGTATGAATCCGGAGGGTGGATTTGTGGTATCAGAGCTGGTGCTTTCACTTTCGATCATGCCGTCACCCCCTCCCCCCCCACCGCCGCCGCCGTCACCGCCGCCACCATCACCACCCTGATGTGCATAGACAGATGCAGCCGGTATGGTCAGACCTAAAACAAGAAACAGAATTATAAAAAGATAGTTTCTCATGACATCTCCTTGTTTAAAGATATAAATAGTATATTTTTTTGTTTTCCGTACTTACATAAAAATGAAAGCAACTGCAACAGCAATTGCCTTAAGGGTTGTCTTATCATCCCCAGCGTTGCAAAAGCCTGAGGGCTTCAGAGTCAAGACGTCTAAGGGTGAAGTCGTAGTATTTTACTTCGAACCCTTAGCAACGCAGGATCTGAAGTCCTCAGGTTTTCCCGAAGGGTAAACAACATGGCAAAATCGATATTATCCTTAGAATTCACCAGGGGAAATGTCCAAGAAACAACGCTATCGTATCGATATTT
>RCNG010001487.1_pt1 | contig 12375 bp, 10 predicted proteins | sample 2041371 | NCBI WGS metagenome assembly RCNG01 (sample SAMN09708227, study PRJNA481090) | Marine sediment metagenome, whole genome shotgun sequencing project. | biome: marine sediment; feature: ocean; material: sediment; isolation source: Sewage treatment plant 1 marine sediment (STP1) ... | reverse complement strand
AATCCTTACAAGGGTTGCACCCACAGGTGTATTTATTGCTATAATGCCAAGCGATTCCATGGCGCGGCGAGAGTATGAGTAGGTATAGAGATCAATTAGTAAATTCTGCTTATAAATTTAATTTTCCTATCCATAAACCTTGGTATGAACTCAGTGAGGATCAAAAACTATTGGCCTGGCAGGGCAATGAGCATTTTATAGGAATAGATAAATTCTTTCGGCAACTAGAAGAAAAGAGCTATAAGATTCAAAATAGGGTAATGCTCTCCAGATATAGAGGTAAAACAAGATGCAACTCCTGCAAAGGGAAGCGCCTTAGAATGGAAACCAATTATATTAAGATTCATAACAAATCTATTTCAGATCTTGTAGAATTGTCAATTGAAAACTTAATCTCTTTTTTTGACAGGCTTTCATTAAGTGAACACGACTTGCAAATCGCAAAAAGATTATTAGCTGAAATCAGAACCAGGCTAAGTTATTTGGATAAGGTTGGGTTGCGTTATTTAACAATCAACAGAAAATCAAATACACTTTCAGGTGGAGAAAGTCAACGAATAAACCTGGCAACATCTCTTGGCAGTAGTTTGGTTGGATCTATGTATATCCTGGATGAACCTAGTATTGGCTTACATCCGAGAGATACAGAGAATCTCATAATGGTTTTAAAATCTCTCAGAGATTTAGGTAATACTGTTATTGTTGTCGAGCATGATGAAGATATAATGCTTGCAGCAGATGAAGTTATTGACATTGGCCCGGAAGCTGGCACACACGGAGGCGAAGTGGTGGCCCACGGACCTATGGATGAAATCCTAAAATCATCCTCACTTACGGCAAGTTACCTGAATGGAACCATGGAAATTGAAATTCCCAAAAAACGCCGAACCTCTAATTACTTTATTGAAATTAAGGGAGCCAGGGAAAACAATTTAAAGAATATTGATGTCACTTTCCCCCTCAATATGCTTACAGTAGTAACAGGTGTATCAGGAAGTGGGAAAAGTACATTGGTAAAAAAATTACTTTACCCAATATTGCTTAAAGAAGTTGGTGGATATGGAGAAAAAGCAGGCCAATATACCGAAATGTCCGGAAAGTTTCAATCTGTAAAAAATGTTGAGTTCGTAGATCAAAACCCAATAGGAAGGTCTTCACGTTCAAATCCGGTCACTTATATTAAAGCTTATGATGATATCAGGGCCCTGTATGCCTCACAGAAATTAAGTAAACTCAGAGGTTATCAGGCAAAACACTTCTCCTTTAATGTAGATGGTGGTAGGTGTGAAAAGTGCAAGGGCGAAGGTGAGATTACTGTAGAAATGCAGTTTATGGCTGATGTTCATTTAGAATGCGATACCTGTGGAGGAAGGCGTTTCAAGAAAGAAGTTCTGGAGGTGAAATTTGAAAATGCCAATATTGATGATATATTGAACATGACCATAGATGATGCCATTGTATTCTTTGAAACTAATTTAAAAGCTAAAATAGTTGGTAAATTACGACCACTGCAAGAGGTAGGACTGGGCTATGTTACTTTAGGCCAATCATCTTCTACCCTCTCCGGTGGAGAGGCACAAAGGATTAAACTGGCGTCATTCCTTGTAAAAGGGACAACTAAAGAGAAGGCTTTATTCATTTTTGACGAACCTACTACGGGGCTTCACTTTCATGACATTAAAAAGCTTTTAAAATCTTTAGAGGCTTTAATAGACAGGGGCCATTCTATTGTTGTTATAGAGCATAATATTGAATTTATCAAATGTGCAGATTACATGATAGATCTTGGACCCGATGGAGGCGATAAGGGTGGTGAGCTTATTTCTTACGGTACTCCGGAAGAAGTTGCTTCAAATACTAAATCTCATACTGCGCGTTACCTTCGTGAAAAGTTACTATAGAATCAATTGATTAAATCCTTTTCCTTTCTCAAATAAATAGGGTGTAGTTCAATTCTTTGATTACAATTATTTATAATTATCTGATTTACAATATTTTATAACTGTATTAATATTTCTGGCACGCTGTTTGGTATTAGTTAAGTGAATGTGAATAGTTGCATTCGGAAATTTAAAACCTTATATCATGAGAAATTTAATATTCTTTTTTACGGCTCTTATTTTTGGTACTGCTAGTACCATGGCAGCCACAGTGGAAGATAAGGTTGCAATACGCAATGCTTATAAATACAACAATTCCTTCATCTTTGTTGAAAATGGCATTACGTTTTCCGTTTATCCTGATGGAGAATTCGATTTTTATATTGACAACCGCGTTAATGTGGGAGCCAATGTGAATTATGGAAGTACCAATATTACATTCAATTCAGGTTATGATTATAATGCATATGTTCAATATGATGATTATGGTGCAGTTGTTCAAGTTCAAAATGTACCAGTCTTTTATGATTATTATGGACGTGTTAATCAAATTGGAGGTGTTGATGTATGGTACCGAAATGGAAGAGTGAGACGAGTTGGCGGAATGTATGTCTATTATAATAACAGAGGTAATTATAGTAATTATACAGGATATGTTAACGGATATAACCAATATTATACATACAGACCCTATTACAACTATTTCGTAAGACCTTTAGCTGGTTACTGCCTGGTATACAATAACCCATACAGAAGATATTACAACCCAGTTCGATATACTTATTACAGACCCTATCAATATAATAATAGGAGAGCCTATGCCAATGTGGGTCATCAGTATGACAATAATAAAAACTACAATAGGCGTAGCAAGGTATACAGGAATGATAAGCGTGTTGTTGCCAGAGAAAATAATTCGCGCAGAGGCGATAGTTACAGGACCGGTAATTCAGTAAGAAATACCAAAGCTGTTGCTCAAAGAGATAATAGGAGCAGTACTAAAAGAACTATAAACAGTACAGCTGTGAACAGATCTAATAGAACAACTGCTAATAGTACGAAAAGAACTATAAACAGTACCGTTGCGAACAGATCTAATAGAACAACTGCTAATAGTACGAAAAGAACTGTTGCCAACAATAGTAGAAATATTGAAAGTACTGCTGTTAGAAATGGAACTAAAAGATCTGCACGGTCTGCAACAAGTAGAACCGTAACAAAAAAGCAAGTTGCGGTAGCTCCAAGGAGTAAAACAGGTCAACGCAGCAGTAGTACCTATAAAAGACCGGAAAGAGCAGCAACGAAAAGCAGGACTGTTGGCACTAAGACTGTAACAAAACGATCAGTTGCTTCCAAGCCTTCGGGTAGAAGTTCAGGAAGTACAACAATTAAGAGGACAAGTACCTCAAATAAAACAGCAAGTAGAAGTCCTTCCAGGAATTCCGGAAAAAGTAATAATACACGAAGTAGAAGTACAAAAATATAATAAAGATAGTTTTAGGTTGGTTAGTTGTTTAACCCCGCAGCGGATAAGTCCCTGCGGGGTTTTTGTTGGCAATATGTCCGGGTAAATCCAAATACTTAAAATGTAAGATTCCTTTAAAACATAGCAGCTTACTTTTCTTTCTTTCCTAAAAATGCTGAAAGAACACCAAAGACATCTTCAGATATTTTAAATCGGTATAAGATTCCAACATACACGCCAGTAATAAGTACACTTTTTAAAACAATGTTGATTATTGGATCAAAAGTAAATTCCACGAAATAGAAAATGACTACTATTAAAACCAGGAGACCTGCAATTTTTGTAGTTTCACTCGTAAAGGGCATTATATTAAATTTCCTTTTTACGTATATCAGTTTAATTATATTGTAAATACATATGGCCATAAATGTTGCGAAAGCCGCCCCGTTTAACCCGTATACGGGAATAAGCAACCAATTGAAAAGTATAGTAAAGATTGCCAAAAGAACACCCATAAACAATAAAGCCCGGTAATAGTCAGAATTAAATAGAATTGCATTATTGTTGCCAATTAGGGCATCAAAAAGTTTAGCGAATCCAATTAATAGAACAATAATATAACCTCCGCGATATGCTTCTGGTAACATAGAATAAAGGTCATTAAGATTGAGCAGGATCAGAATAAAAATAAGACCGGATACAATGAACAATGTTAAAGAGCTTTTTTGATATAATCTTTTCAGCTCAACCATATCATTCCTATTCAGTATTTCAGCGGTCATCGGATAGGTAATCTGGTGCATGGCTCTTGCAGGCACCGCAATCACGGTTGCAATAAAAATAGCTACGGTATAGTATGCAACATTTTGAATTGGAATAAACTGATTTATCATAAAACGATCTATCTCCAAAAGGATTACCGCAGTGGATCCGCCCAGAATGATAAGAATGCTGTAGTTTACCATAGAATTGGTATTCTTTGGCCAATTAAACCGCAGTTTTGGCCTTCTTAGACTATAGGCATACAGCTTCATTAATATAGTTCTAAAGAGGTAAAGACCTACCAATGCCTTTAAAAAAAAATCTACGCTTATGAACTCCATAAACAAAAGGATTAGGAGTAAGCTGACCCCTACCCTAACAAACACCTCTTTCATGAAATTCCCAACTACCGATTTCATTTGAACTTTAGACCAGGCATAAAATATTTCAAAATAAGCCATAGCAAGTCCTATTAAGAAAATGTACCATACATAATCTTTTACAATAACATTCTTCCTGGCCAGGAAATTACCTATTGCTTCATTTGCAAAGTAACTTACTCCAGCAAGGGGAATGATAATAAGCAACGGAAGGATTACCATTAGGGTAAGAAAACCATCAGACGATTTTGAATCATTAATATTGCTGTAATATTTTACAAGAGTATTGGGTACACCAAATGCCATCAATGGCATTAGAATAGCAGATGAGGAAAGAATTACTCCTACCAGGCCATAATACTCATCAGTGAGAAAACGGGTGTAAAGGAAAAGTGTATTGATAGCCCCTATCGCAAATCCAAGATAAGTGATAGTAGTATTCTTTAACGATTGTTTAAAAATTATTCCCATTACAACAGCTTAGCCAGCTTTGCGGTAAGCGTTCTTCTGTTATATTCTTTAATATTTACTGAAGATACCATTAAATTACCTTGCTGATAAAGATGAAACCATTTTAAAATTACAGCTTTAAGATCTGCTAAAGAATTGTAATTACAAACGACACCGGAGTTGGTGCTTTTTACAATTTCCCCGCCTTCCCAATGTTCAGGCCCTATGGCTAAGATTGGCCTTTTGGCTGCAAGATATTCAAACAGTTTTCCAGGAATAATACCTCGCGTATGTGGTGCATCAATCTCTGCTAAAAGTAATAACTGTGAACTCCTCTGATAATTCACTGCTTCCTCATGGGTGACATATTCTTTAACCCTTGTATAGTTCTTTAGCCCATTATCATTTATACAATTTAAAACATCCTGGCCAACCACCCCAATTAGATTTAATTGAAAGGCATTCCGAAAATCTTCATTTTCACTAATGATCTCGGACAGTACTTTCCAAAGGTTTTCAGGATTTCTTCCAGTAAGTAGTGAACCAATGTGGGAAAGCGTAAATTTTTTATCCAAGGCACTAAAGGACAGCTCGCTTTCTGGAATATCATAGCCATTGGTAATTACATAGACTGGATTCGTGGTAATTGATTCAAATTCAACTCTGGTAGTATTACTGGTAACCAAAAGCTTATCGCAACCATTTACAACTTCTTTTTCCAATAGACGATGTTTCCTTTCGGAAGCTTTTGTTAGCCTTAGTTTACTGTGATAACCTATAGAAGTCCATGGATCCCGAAAATCTGCAAGCCACTTAACATCCAGATTCTTTTTTAGTTCCAAACCAATTAAATGGAGGCTATGAGGAGGGCCAGTCGTAATTATGGTGTCTATTTCCTCTTTTTTAATTATACCCGTTAAAAACCGGACTGAAGGCTTTACCCAGTACTTTCTGGCATCCGGAATAAACATATTGCCCCTTATCCACAGTAACATATTTTCCAATAAGGAAGGATTGTCATCACTTATGACCCCCGAACTTATTTGTTTAGTTTTCTTTTTACTTAAAAATTCTGCATAAAAATAAGGTTCGAAGATCTTACTTTTATAAATAGTAACATTTTCAGGAATTTCTTTAGTAAGACTACTATCTGTAATAGGATACTTTGGATTTTCAGGAATATAAATGACGGGGTGTATGTCAAATTCAGGTAGATACTTTACAAATTTCAGCCATCGCTGAACCCCAGGACCCCCGGCAGGAGGCCAATAATAACTGATGATAAGGACCTTATGCATTATCCCTCCTTCTTTTTTCGCAAACGAAATATTGAAAATAAGCCACCCCCTAAAAACACTAAAATCATCAAAATAGAACTTGCTAAAGTAATTTTTCCACCGATTTCGATTACTTCTGGCTCAAACTTAAACTCCACTGTATGATTGCCCTTTGGGATATTCAATGCTCTTAATACGTAATTGACTTTAAAATGACTTACCATTTTGCCATCAATATAAGCCTTCCAATCCCTGGGATAGTACATTTCTGAAAATACCGCAAGTCCGTTATTTGAATTGTTTGTGATATAGGTTAAATGATTAGGCTCATATTCCTTGAGGTTAATGTAAGCCAAAGAATCTATTGGAAAACTAAATTGCTCTAATTGAGAAAAATCAGAGGTGTTAATAACGGCTTCATTAAGAACATCCAAACTATCCAGTGCCTTAATTTCTTCATCGGCACTTTGTACCTCTATAAGCCTTTTAATAAACCAAGCATTACCATTGGCTTCAGGGTTTGTAATTGCATAATTCCTGCCTTCTTCATCTTTTTGAACAATATATTTTACGTTAAGCATATTTATCACTCGCAAATTATTTCTATAAATATGGAAATCAAATAAATCCTGCATCCCTGCAGGTTTTGCAGCATGATAGCCTCCAATAGATTGATAAAAATAGGATGTTCTGGCTCCGTTTAGGCCTTCTGAAGGGTCATAAACCCTGAATACACCAGTGTCTTCGGCAATCTGCTTGTCCATTGGCAGCTGCTGAAACGGTTGGTTCATCCTTTTTTGCCTGTCAAAATCTTTCTCATTTACATACCGAAGATCAACACCTACCAGGTCAAAAATTACTAACAAAGAGAGGGTCAAAATCACCACATTTTCCTTAAGCCTTCCCTTAAGATAGAGCCAAATAGCCAGACCGGCTAACAGCACATAAATTAAAGACCGTATGGTATCATTAATATAAACAGCCTCTCTATCTCGCTTTATCATAGTCATAACCTCATCGCCAAAATATTTCTGATAAGTATTATCATTTAAACCAGTAAAATCAAAAACGCCTTTAATTATAAAAAGTGCAATCCCGAGTCCGATAACAATAATTAAACTTGTTTTCAAAGCCATTAGTTTTTTACTCTTTACTATAGAGGGCTTAAAGACTTGTACTAATGCCATTACTGCGAGAATAGGCACGCAGAGTTCTAGGATTACCTGTATGGAAGAAACGGCTCTGAATTTGTTATAAAGTGGAAAATAGTCAATCATAAAATCGGTAAGAAGACCAAAGTTCTTTCCCCAGGATAAAAAGAGTGAAATTAAAGTTCCTCCTAATAACCACCATTTTAAACGTCCTTTCACTAAAAACAGACCTAAGACAAATAGAAAAATTATAATTGCACCAATATAAGCCGGTGCTGCTACCCCCGGTTGATTTCCCCAATACAATGGAAGAGCACTACTGAATTCCAGAGCCTTTGTTCGGGGTAATCCTTGTTCTGTTAAATAGTCATAAGCCTTCGAACTAGTCCCGAGGTCTTCATTATTGCTGCCTCCAAAAAGTCTGGGAACAAATAAATCCAAAGATTCGACTATTCCATAACTGTACTGAGTTATGTAATCTTTATCCAGCCCCTCCAAATTTTCTCTGGCAGACCCGTCGGGGTTTATTGTAAGTTCTGACTTCCCTCTAGTGCTCCAATCCGCATATTCTTTGGTTGCCATTAGGGCTGTCGCATTAGCTGTAATTCCCAAAATTACTGCTGCAATAAGCAGTCCCACAGAAATGAAAAAGTGTTTTAGTTTCTTTTTTTTAATGGCATCAACCAAATATGCAACTCCGAGCACAAGAACAAGTAACATAAAATAATAGGTCATCTGGAAATGATTTGCTCCTATTTCCAATGCCATCGCCACTGAAGTAAGGATAAAACCCCAGATGTATTTTTTTCTAAAAGTAAGTATAATACCACCTAACAGAATTGGCAAATATCCTAAGGCATGGGCCTTCGCATTGTGCCCTACCCCAAGAATTATAATAAGATAAGTAGAAAAACCAAAAGCCAGTGCACCAAAAATCGCTAATCGATAATCCACCTTTAAGCAGCATAATAATATGTAGAATCCAACAAAATACAGGAATAAATAATCTGCCGGACGCGGTAGGAATCGAATAGTTCTATCAAGCTTTCTTACATAATCGTGCGGATAATAAGCTCCTAATTGATATGTTGGCATTCCCCCAAAAGCACTATTGGTCCAATAGGGTTCCTCATTAGTATTTTTCCTATAATCATTTTGCTCCTTAGCCATTCCGGTATATTGAATAATATCGGATTGGATGATGGTTTTACCCTGAAGTACGGGGTAGAAGTATGCCAAAGAGGCAACAATAAAAAAAACAAGCGCAAAAAAATGGATAAATAAAGCTTTTGTACCTCTATTCATTGGTTGCTTTAGTGGTAATGGTTATTCAATTTCTTCAAAATCTATAAACTCCCCTATTTGTTCGGAATCCTTATTCTTTCGTACCGTTTTTTTATCGATACTAAACTCTCCCTCATTAGTATTCGCCTCCTGATTTTGATAGCCTTGAAATTGTTCAAATTTTTCTTTAAAATGTTTCTCTGTCTTTCGTGCAGCATAGCCAAAAATCTTGGGACCAAACCATTTAGCAAATAATTTGAGCGTATAGTATACCAGAAGTATTATTAAAATCGTTCTTAAAAAACCCATAATGTCTGAATTCTATATATCAAAAATACAATTCCAACGTTGTATTAACATTACAAAATTCATAAAATAATAATAAAATCTACCTGATGTTACGAGTTATTGAGCTAAAAATTCTTAAAAATGCCCTTTTTTTATTAGCATTATTGACCCCTTTATTAGGTATCTGCCAATATACAGATGTAATTAATTCTAACCGACCAGGTTTATCTGTAAGTGCTTATGCGGTGGGAAAAGGAATCCCTCAACTAGAATTGGGATTCTCTTATGAAGAGCAGGAGCACGCTGATCTGAATTATGATTCAAATATATATGGCCTGGATTTTTCATTGCGCTATGGCTTGTTATTGGAGAATCTAGAGCTCAATTGGGAAGGTACTTATCAAAATCAGATTATCACTTACAATTCCCTCGGATTTACAGAATCAAGAACCAATTTTTCAAGGAACCGCCTTGGCGCAAAGTATTTGGTCTTTGATCCATTTAAAGATCCGGAAAGAAACAAGCCAAACTTGTATAGTTGGAAGGCCAATAACAAATTTCAATTTAAAAATTTAATCCCGGCAATCGCTGTATATGCCGGGGCCAATTTTGTTATTGGCGACAATCCATTTTATCCTACAGATCCCACAGTTTCTCCGAGGGTTCTGTTGATAACTCAAAGCAGCCTTACCCCCAGATTTGTTTTGATCTCCAATATTTCCTATGATAGAATTGCCACCGATGACCCGGAATTGGGCTATTCACTTTCCCTGTCTCACGCACTTAGGAATCCTAAATGGAGTGTATTTTTGGAAAACCAGGGCGTTAGCAGTGATCGTTATGCCGACATATTGTTAAGAGGTGGTGGTGCGTTTTTGGTGAATGATAATTTTCAGGTTGATGCGAATCTAGGTGGCAGTTTCAAGAATTCTCCAAGCCGCCTTTTTGTTTCAGTTGGAGCATCATACAGAATAGACCTTCATAAGGATGTCCTGATCCCTATTGAAGATCAGAAGGCTGGTGAAAATGGTGGGCCGATTAAAAAGAATTCTATGAAGAAAAAAACAACTAAAGGACGGAAAAAAGGGAAAGGCGCTGAGGATATAGACCTGGGGCCTTCCAAAAAAGATATAAAAAAACAGAAGAAAGATAAAAAAAAGAAAACTTCAGATAAAGGAGTAATTGATTTTTAACATACACTCTTAGCTAAGCCATTTAATATTGTGAATTAGTGAAAATTGTCTTAAAAATTGATTCCTTCACCAAATATCTCTTATCTTGACCATACAAATAAATGGTATGGTAAGGCTCGAAGAAGCTACTACAAAATCGGATATAAAAAAGTTTATAAAATTCCCTTTTGCCCTTTATGAGAAATCTCCTTATTGGGTACCTCCCCTTATTTCAGATGAACTAGAAACATTTGACAAACAAAAAAATCCCAACTTTAATAATGCGGAAGCCAGGTTTTTTCTTGCCTATAAGAAAAGTGAATTGGTAGGAAGAATAGCAGCAATAATCAATTGGATAGAGGTAGATGAACAACAAATCTCAAAAATACGTTTTGGCTGGTTTGATTTTATTGATGACTTAGAGGTTTCAAAAGTCTTACTCAAAAAGGTAGCAGAAATTGGAATAAATAATAAGCTGGATTATATGGAGGGCCCTGTAGGGTTTTCACATCTGGATAAAGTAGGTGTATTGGTTGAAGGTTTTGACCATATGGGAACAATGATTACCTGGTATAATTATCCTTACTACAAAGACCATTATGATCACCATGGTTTTATAAAGGAAAAGGAATATATGGAAAATAAATTTCCAGCCAGTAATACCAAACCTGAACACTTTATTAGAATTCAGGCATTAATAAAAAAGAGGTATGGTTTAAGAGAAATGAATTTTACCAAATCTTCAGATATTATGCCTTGGGCAGACCAGATGTTTGATCTGTTTAATGAAACATATGCAAAATTATCTTCATTTGTTCCTTTAACCGAAGAGCAAAAAGCTTATTTTAAGAATAAATATATTGGTTTAGTTAATCCTGAGTATATAAAATTTGTAATTGACAGTAATAACAGACTTGTAGCATTTGCTATAGTAATGCCTTCATATGGCCCTGCATTGCAAAAAGCCAAAGGCAGATTGTTTCCCTTTGGTTTCCTTTTTCTTTTAAATGCCAAAAAAAATAGTAGAGATGTTCTTTTTTACCTTATAGGTGTTCATCCGGAATACCAGAATAAAGGAGTTACTGCAATAATTATGGACGAATTTCACAAAGTTTTTCAGGCGAAAAAAATAAGGAATTGTTACAGAACTCCCGAATTGGAGGAAAACGTTGCTATCCGACAATTATGGAAGCATTTTGACCCTAAAATCTATAAGCGCAGAAGAACTTATAGAAAAACGCTATAGAAACTATCTGTTATAACAATTTCTGAAATTTCCCTTTGAAAATAAAGCTAAGTTTATTCACCCATAGCCGCTGCTACAGCTGCAGATAATCTTTTATAGGTTCCATTCTGCAATCGATCTCTTATCGCCGAAAATGCATCCAGTGTTACTGCAATATCTTCCAAGGTATGAGTAGTTGTTGGTATCATTCTCAATAACCCTTAGGAATTACCGGATATACGACTATTGAACAAAATATACCATAATTCTCTCTTAAATCCTTAACCAAAGCCATAGCCTCAGGGATACTGCCATTAAGATAAACAGGGGTAACACAACTTGTGGTTGTCCCAATATCAAAGCCCCTTTCTTTAAGGCCATTTTGTAAGGCATTTACATTTTCCCAAAGTTTCTCTCTCAACTCAGGCTTTGAGCGCAGCATATCAAGGCGTTTTAATCCTCCTTTCACATAGATCATCGGGAGTGATTTTGCAAACATTTGAGAGCGCAAGTTATATTTCAAATAATCAATAATTCCCTTATCGGCAGCCAAGAAGGCGCCAATTCCTGCCATAGATTTTGCAAATGTTGCAAAATATACATCTATATCGTCCTGAATACCTTGTTCTTCACCAGCTCCGGCACCAGTCTTGCCCAATGTTCCAAAACCGTGGGCATCATCTACCAATAACCGGAAATTATATTCCTTTTTTAGCGCCACAATTTCTTTAAGCTTACCCTGTTCCCCACGCATTCCAAAAACACCTTCAGAGATCACCAGAATTCCACCACCGGTTGTCTGCCATTACTTGCTGCACATTCCATTCCACCACCATCATATTTTGGATCAACCAACATACCCATAAACCCCAATTCTGCAAGGTTTTTAATATGTTGTGTAGGGAATTCTGATTTCTCATCCCTCTCCAGAACATCTTTGATAAGCTCACGTTGGACATCTCCCATACTTTCATCAGGGACCTTCGTATTGAGTTGACGGCCCCATCGGGCCACAGCATATTCCTGCATAACAGGCAGGGT
>RCNG010001299.1_pt1 | contig 12388 bp, 9 predicted proteins | sample 2041371 | NCBI WGS metagenome assembly RCNG01 (sample SAMN09708227, study PRJNA481090) | Marine sediment metagenome, whole genome shotgun sequencing project. | biome: marine sediment; feature: ocean; material: sediment; isolation source: Sewage treatment plant 1 marine sediment (STP1) ... | reverse complement strand
GGATCGACGTGCAACGGGTTCGGGTCGCCGGACAATCGATAGAGCAGTGCCGCCTGCGGTTGGGTCGGCAGGTCGCATACGGCGTCTGGCTCCCGATCGGGGACCTCATGAGGTTGCGGTTGCGGCCCGCTCGGGCCTCCGAAACCACCGTTGCCGCGTGCGAATGTGGTAGACGTCAAGGTGGCGAGCAACTCGCCCGTGGCCTTATCGGTCAGATTCCGCTCAGTGTAGATCAGAGCGCCCTTCCCGGGGCCCTTGTCGAGGATTTCCGTAACGCGGGTGCGGCCTGTCACCGTGGCGTTCGGGGGCAACGATCGATGGATCACGACTCCCTGTTCGCCGTGCAAGATTTTTCGCCAATCAATGCCGGTTTCCGGATCGCGAGCCCAAAAGCCCGGGCCAGCGAGAACCACGGCCATGGTCGGTACGGCCTGAAATTCAGCCTCCTCATAGATGAAAGGCAACTGTCCTTCATCAAGAGGATCATGCCCGATGCCAATGCCCAACGCGTAAATGATCGAGTCCTTGACCGTGTAGGTTTGCTCGGCCTCCTTGAAGAGCCAGTTCTTGATTTTCTCGTAGCTAAACGCCATCAGATCGGATCCCAGCAAAACACGTCGGCCGAGCGTTCCGGTCCATAGAAGCTGTTGTTGAAGGCCGGGAAGGCATGCTCAAGAATTGTTTCCGGAGTCCAACCGTCGGGACGCGCCATCGAGCGCAGCGGCCGGGACTGCCCCATAAGGACAACCTCCCCGCCCCGCACGACAAAAATCTGACCGGTGACATGCTGCGCGGCATCTGACGAAAGCGCCACGACCAATGGAGCGATTTTCGCGGCTGTCATCCGCTTCATGCGTTCGACACGAATGCGGTCCGCTTCATTGTTTATGGGAATGGTCCCGATCAAGCGGCTCCAAGCAAACGGGCCGATGGCGTTGGACGTCACATTGTAGCGCGCCATGTCGAGGGAGATCGAGCGGGACAAGGCTGCAATCCCCAGCTTGGCCGCAGCGTAATTGGCTTGACCGAAATTACCGATCAGGCCCGAGGTGGACGTCATGTGAATCATCCGCCCGGATTGTTGCTCACGGAAGATGGTCGCGGCCGCCCGGCTGACGCCGAACGCGCCTTTCAGATGAACGGCGATCACCTGGTCCCAGTCTTCTTCGGTCATTTTATGGAAAATGGCGTCACGCAGTATACCGGCGTTGTTGACCACGATGTCCAGGCGCCCAAACGTATCAATTGCTTGATCGACCATTCCCTGCGCCGCCTTGAAATTTGCAACGCTGTCAAAGTTGGCCGCGGCATCCCCGCCGAATTGCTTGATCTCGTTAACGACTTCCTGCGCGGGAGCCGTGTCTTCGCCTTCGCCACCGCCTGAGCCGCCAAGGTCATTCACAATGACTTTTGCGCCTTTGCGCGCCATCAGCAGAGCGATTTCCTTGCCCACGCCGCGCCCGGCACCGGTAACGAGCGCCACTTTTCCCGCCAACAAAGCGTCTTCAGACATCCCGCCCTCCTCGTTGACCTCAGGCGTCCGAGGTCAAATTCATTGATATAATGCGTATGATTATAATGTGCTTGCGCATCATATCAATAGCCTTATTATCGCGAGCGGATGATGAACCAAGGCAGACTAGAAAATCGGAGCGGCCGGCAACGAAGACACGGAAGAGGACAGGCAGGGAATGTTTGAGCGGGAACTGTTTTCGAGCGACCACGAAACGTTTCGCGATTCGGTGCGCCGGTTTGTTGCTGACAAGATCGTCCCGTTTCACGACCAGTGGGAAAAGGACGGGCAGATAAGCCGCGAAGCTTGGCTGGACGCCGGCGAACAAGGCCTGCTGTGCCCAACCGTTCCGGAAGAATATGGCGGCCCCGGTGCTGATTTTCTCTACAGCACGGTGATCTTGGAAGAGTTCGCCCGGGTCGGCGCCATGGGCCCCGGCTTTACCCTGCATTCCGATATCGTCGCTCCCTACCTAATCCACTACGGCAGCGAAGAGCTCAAAGCCAAATGGCTACCCATGATGGTCACCGGGGAAGCGATCGGCGCCATCGCCATGACCGAACCCTCCGCCGGATCGGACCTGCAAAACATCAAGACGAGGGCCCTTCGCGACGGTGGTGAGTACGTCATCACCGGCCAAAAGGTGTTCATCACCAACGGCCAGATGTCGGACATCATCATCGTCGCCTGCAAAACGGACCCCGGCGAGCGATCAAGAGGGGTCAGCCTGATCCTTGTCGAGGCTGATCGCCCCGGCTTCAAACGCGGCCGAAACCTCGAGAAAATCGGCTGGAAGGCGCAGGACACCTCGGAGTTGTTCTTCGATGAGGTTCGCGTCCCGATCACCAATCTGGTTGGTGTCGAGGGCAACGGCTTTGTCCAGTTGATGGAGCAGTTGGCTCAGGAGCGTCTTTTGCAAGCGATCCGTGCCACATCGATCATCGAAGCCGCTCTCGCGTGGACCGTGGAATACGTCACGGACCGCAAAGCCTTTGGTCGTTCCATCGCCAGTTTTCAGAACACCCGGTTCAAGCTCGCCGACGTAAAATCACAATCGGTGATGTTGCGGGTGTTTATTGACCGCTGTATCGCCATGCATATGGACGGCAAGCTGCAAGCCACCGACGCCGCCATGTCGAAGTTGCTGTCTTCGGAAATGTTGGGCGACCTGCTGGACGAATGCCTGCAGTTGTTCGGCGGCTACGGTTACATGTGGGAGTATCCCATCGCACGGGCCTGGGCAGACGCCCGCATGGCCCGCATCGCCGGCGGCACTTGCGAAATCATGCGCGAAATCATCGGTCGCGATCTGTTGGGCCGCGGCTGATGCTCGGGTTCGCGGATTATATCTAGTGCTCAGAATCGCGGACTATATTACCAAGGCGGCCCACCGCTCGCGGGACCAACCTTCCCTCACGTTCGAGGGGCGGACGTTTACCTGGCGCGAGACCGAGGAGCGTTGCTGGGGCATTGCCGGCGCCTTTCACACGCTGGGGGTTCGCCCGGGCGACCGCGTGGCCTTTCTTGGCTTCAACTGCCACCAGTACTTTGAATGCTACTTCGCCCCGTCGCGCATCGGTGCGACCTTGGTTGCGATCAACTGCCGGCTGTCCGTTCCGGAGATGATCGACTGCGTGAACGACAGCCGCCCCAAGGTGTTGATTGTCGATCGGCATCACGTTGATGAAGCGCGCGCCATTGCCGAAGCCTGCGCAAGCATCGAGTCCTTGATTTACGCCGACGCCGGCCCCGCCCCCGACGGCATGACCTCCTACGACGATTCCCTTGCGGGTAAACGGTCCCACATCAACTTTGATGAACTGGGAAGTCGTGACAACGATACGGTCATCGTCTTCTACACGGGTGGCACGACGGGCAGGTCCAAGGGGGTGATGCTCAGTCACATCAACAATTTCAGCAACGCGGTCGGCACCATTTCGGCTTACGGCTTCCGCGAAGGAGAAACCCACCTTCTCTCCGGGCCAATGTTCCACGCGGGGTCCGGGTCACGGGTATTCAGCACGACGGTACTGGGCGCCCATACCGTGATCATGCCCAAATTCGACGTGGTCGGCCTGATGCGGTTGATCCCCGAGTACCAGGTCAACATCGTCCAATTCGTCCCGACAATGATGACCATGATCCTCGATCATCCGGGATTCGAGGATTTTGACTTCTCGTCCTTGCGGATGATGACCTACGGCTCGGCACCCATGCCCATTGCCCTGCTGCAACGGGCGATCAAGGCGATCCCGAGCACCACATATTGCCAAGCCTTCGGGATGACGGAAGCCTCACCGGTGCTCACCGTATTGAGCCCGGAGTACCACGTGCTCGATGGCCCGAAGGCCGGAAAACTCAATTCGATCGGCCGGCCAGTCGGTCATACGGACGTGCGCGTGTTCGACGAGAACGATCAACCGGTGCCCCCCGGACAAACGGGAGAAATCGTCGCGCGCGGCCCCAACATAATGACCGGCTATTGGGACAGTCCCAAGCTGTCCGCCGACGCTCTGCGGGGTGGCTGGTACCACACGGGGGACGGCGGGTACTTCGACGAGGACGGGTTTTTGTACCTGGCCGGACGGGTCAAGGACATGGTCATCAGCGGCGGCGAGAACGTCTACCCGATCGAAACCGAAAATGTGCTTTCGCTCCATCCCGCCGTCAACGAATGCGCGGTGATCGGCCTTTCCCACGAGCTTTGGGGTGAGGCGGTGCACGCGGTGGTCACCCTGAAATCCGGCCAGTCGGCTTCGGAGTCCGAAATCATCGAGTTTTGCCGCGAACGTTTGGCCCATTTCAAATGCCCGCGTGGCGTGACCATTCGTACAGCGCCGATGCCGCTGACCAGCATAAACAAAATCAATAAATCGGCACTCCGACAGCTCTTTCGGGAAGGAGCTGAGACTTGAACGTCATCAATCCGCCGCCCCCTGTGGGATTCAACAAGTTCGTGGGCCTCAAGCTTATCGAATGGGATGTCGGCCACGCCTGCGTTGCGCTTGATATCGATGAGCGACATCTGAACGGCCTGGACGTCATCCACGGCGGGGTATTGCTTTCCGCGCTGGACTACGCCTGCGGTATGTCCGGTTGCTACCGACCACCGCCACGAGAGCGGCAGTTCTGCATGACCCTGTCCCTCACCACCAACTTCGTTAGCGCGCTGCGCGACGGCAAGTTACGGGCGAAGGCGCGCCGGATCGGTGGGGGCAAGGCCGTCTTCTTTTCCGAGGGCGAGATCATCGACGCGAACGGCACATTGATCGCCACCGCCTCGGGTACCTTTCGCCTGTTGCGGGACAACCCTTCGTCCCAAGAGTCCGGCTCGACGGTTTGATCAAAGGAGTTTGAAATGGATTTGGGAATTCTGGCCTTTGGCGGTTACGTGCCGCAAAGCCGATTGCAACGCAGCGAAATCGCCAAGGCCCACACGTGGTTCAATCCGGGCCTCAAGGGCTTGGCGAAGGGCGAGCGGGCGGTTGCCAATTGGGACGAGGACAGCGTTACCATGGCCGTTGAAGCCGCTCGCGATTGTCTCACAGGGTTCGATCGCGACGCTCTGTCGGCCGTCTACATGGCCTCAACCAGCTTCCCATTTCAAGACCGCCAAAACGCCGGCATCGTCGCCAACGCCCTCAACTTGAAGAGCGGCATCATGACCCTCGACCTGTCCTCATCACAGCGGGCCGGTAGTTCGGGACTTTGTGTGGCCCTGCAGACGGCCGCTGCCAATGCGGGACCGATCTTGTTTGCCGCTGCGGAAAAGCGCCGTACTAAGGCGGGAAGCCCCCTGGAGATGACCTCCGGCGATGGTGCCGCGGTTGTGATGGTCGGCCAAGGCGACGTCATCGCCCGCTTCATCGGCAGCCACACCGAATCCGTCGATTTCGTCGATCATTTCCGCGGCGAGGGCGAGGCTTTCGATTACGCATGGGAGGAACGTTGGATTCGCGACGAGGGCTACATGAAAATCGTCCCCGACGCCGTCAACGCACTGTTCGAAAAAACCGGTGTGAAGCCCGAAGAAATCACCACCTTTTGCTTCCCTGCGGCGGCAAAACGGGTCGCCGCCGGTTTGGCCAAGAAACTCGGCCTGCCGGAAAGTTCGGTCGCCGACAATCTTCAAACGGTCTGCGGCGAAACGGGCACCGCCCACCCGGTGGTGATGCTGGTGCATGCGTTGGAGCAGGCCAAACCGGGCGACAGGATCCTGGTTACCGGCTTTGGGCAGGGCTGCGACGCCTTGCTGTTCGAAGCCACCGAAGCCCTGGCCGCCTTGCCCGCACGCGCCGGCATATCCGGGCACCTCGCACGACGCCGCGAAGAGGCCAATTACAGCCGGTTTTTGGCCTTTAACGACCTGATCACCATGGAAAAGGGCATCCGCGCCGAAGTCGACAAGCAAACCGGCCTGACAACCCTGTACCGCAACAGAGGCATGACGCAGGGAATGATCGGCGGAAGCTGTAGCGAGTGCGGCACCCTGCAATTCCCCAAGACCAACGTTTGCGTCAATCCCAATTGCGGTGCGGTCGGCACTCAAGAAGATCACCCCTTTGCCGACAAAGTCGGGCGGCTGAATTCTTTTACCGCCGACCAACTGACGTTCACCCCGAACCCACCCGCATACTACGGTATGATTCAGTTCGAGGAGGGAGGGCGTCTGATGAGCGACTTCACCGACATCGACCCTGAGATCGGCCTGCAGGTCGGCATGCCCATGCGCATGATGTTTCGGGTCAAGGACTACGACAAGAAGCGTGGTTTCAGGCGCTATTTCTGGAAAGCCACCCCAGTGATCAATGCTATGGCGGACAATGGGCCAGTCAGCACGTCAACGACCAGCACGTCAACGAAAGGAAACTGATCATGGCGTCAGGCATCAAGGATAAGGTCGCCATTCTCGGAATGGGCTGCACGAAGTTCGGAGAACGATGGAACGACAACGCCGATGATCTGATGATCGAGGCTTTCACCGAGGCGTTGCAGGACGCGGGCATCGAAAAAGACCAGATCGAAGCCGCATGGCTGGGAACGGCGATCGAAGAGCAGCACGTGGGCAAATCGGCCGTCCCGCTGGCCATGGCCTTGCGCCTTCCCAACATTCCGGTGTCACGGGTTGAAAATTATTGCGCCAGTGGCACGGAAGCGTTCCGCGGCGCAGTCTATGCCGTCGCTTCGGGAGCATGCGACATCGCCCTGGCGCTTGGCGTCGAGAAACTCAAGGACACCGGTTACGGCGGGCTACCCCAACGCAACCGCGGCACGATCAACGACATGTTCTGGGCCAACATGTCGGCGCCGGGCGCGTTCGCACAATTGGCGACGGCCTATTCGGCCAAGCACGGCATCAGCGGCGGGGACCTGAAGCGGGCCATGGCCCACATCTCGATCAAAAGCCACGACAACGGTTCGCGCAATCCCAGGGCGCACCTGCGCAACAAGATCACCGAAGACCAAGTGTTGAACTCGCCGATGATCGCCGATCCCCTTGGCTTGTACGATTGCTGCGGGGTCAGCGACGGCTCGGCCTGCGCCATTGTGACCACTCCGGAGATCGCCCGCTCATTGGGCAAAACCGATTTGATCACGGTCAAAGCCCTGCAACTTGCCGTCTCGAACGGACTGGAAGCGCAGCACAATTCGTGGGATGGCAGCTACTTCGTAACCACCCGCACGGCCGCCACGCGCGCCTACAAAGAAGCCGGCATCACCAAACCGCGCGAGCAGATCAGCCTGTTCGAAGTGCACGACTGCTTCTCCGTCACCGAACTGGTCACCATGGAGGACCTGTTCATCTCGCCCGAAGGTGGCGCGGTCAAGGACGTGATGGACGGGTTCTACGACGCCGACGGCAAAGTCCCCTGCCAGATCGACGGCGGGCTCAAGTGCTTCGGCCACCCCATCGGCGCCTCCGGCCTGCGGATGATCTACGAAATGTATTTGCAAATGCTAGGCCGCGCCGGTGAACGTCAGCGTAGCGATGAGCCGGTGTTGGGCATGACCCACAACCTGGGCGGATTCCCCCACCAGAATGTGTGTGCACTGTCGATCGTTGGCAAAGAGGGGGTGTAACAACGCTCCTTCTGCGCCCGCTCCCCCGAACCTAAAGGATTTGCGATGAGCGATATCCTCGTTGCCCGGGACGACGACCTGTTGATCCTGACGCTCAACCGGCCGGAAAAGCTGAACGCAATGTCCGAGGACATGCGAAACGGCCTTTTGCGCGAATTGAACACCGAAATGGGGGGCCGATCCGCGCGGGCGATGTTGATCACCGGAAGCGGGCGCGGGTTCTGCACCGGTGCCGATCTGGACCCGGAAACCATTCTCGCGCGCCGCCCGACGATCGAGACGCAGATCCAGGCGGGTATCAATCAGGTCGTGCGCCTCATGCGCGACTTACCTATCCCGGTGATTGCCGCGGTCAATGGCGCGGCGGCAGGAGCTGGCGTCAGCTTGGCCCTTGCGTCGGACATTATCCTGGCCGCCCGGTCGGCGAAATTCCATCTGTCCTTCGCCAAGATCGGAGCGGTTCTCGACGGCGGTTCCTCGTCGATGTTGACCCACAGGATCGGCGCAGCGCGCACCACCGCGCTGGCAATGCTGGGGGGCAGCGTCGATGCCGAGACGGCCCAGGCGTGGGGACTCGTTTTCAGAGTGGTTGACGATGAATCCTTGAACGAAGAGGCTTTGGCCCTGGCGAAGCGCCTCGCGGCCGGTCCGACCGTCGCCCTTGGGCTGATCAAGCGCGAAATCTCAGCCGCGCAGACGGCGTCGTTGGACGATGCGCTGCGTCTTGAAGCCGCCAGCCAAGGCCGCGCTTTCGCAACGGAAGACTTTGAAGAGGGGGTGCGCGCCTTTACCGAAAACCGCAAACCCCGATTCAAAGGACGTTGATCGAAGCCGGAGGCCAAAGAAACGATGACGAAAAAATTGGTCATCTGCTGCGAGCGGGAGATGTCCCACGAGGCCGTCGGGAGGGAGGCGCGCCGCGCGGCAACCGGTTTTGCGAGAGCCGGCGTAACTTCGGGCGGCACGGTTGCGACAATGCTTCGCAACGACTTCCCGTTCTTGGCGGCGACCCTGGCCGCGGACATGGTCGAAGCCGTCGCGACCCCGATAAACTGGCACTTCACTGCCGATGAAGTGGCCTACATCCTGGATGACAGTAACGCCCAGGTGTTGATCGTTCATGCCGATATCTGGCGCGAGATCGGCCCTAAGATGCCGGACAATGTGATGGATGGCATCACCGTCGTGGCGGTGGAGACGCCACGCGACATCGCCGACGCACACCGGGTTGCCGAAGCCGATTGCGCCGTACCGGAAGGCATTGCGGCGTGGGGTGAGTGGATCTCCGCCCAGCCCGAATGGAGCGGTCCACCACCCAAGCCGCAATCGGCGATGATCTATACCTCCGGTACCACCGGCCGCCCCAAAGGTGTCCGGCGCCTGGGGCCGGTCCCGGTCGAGGCGACACGGAGAGGCAGATACAATGCATTCGTCGAGGATTCGCGCCTCCTGCTCGCAGCGCCCATGTACCACAGCGCGCCATACCGCGCCGCCATATCGACCTTTCAGGTCGGCGGAGACATTGTTTTAGCGCCCCGGTTTCAAGCCGAGGAAACGTTGCAGCTTATAGAACGGCACGAAATCACCCATTCATTCATGGTGCCGACGATGTTCATTCGCCTGCTCAAACTGCCGGTGAAAACGCGGGCGCGCTATGATGTCTCCTCGCTCCGCCATGTGGTTCACGCAGGCTCCCCGTGCCCCCCCGAGGTTAAACGGGCGATCATCGAGTGGTGGGGGCCGGTCGTCTATGAATACTACGGAGGTACCGAAACCGGGGCCGTGACCTATTGCACAAGCGAGGAAGCCTTGGCGCATCCGGGAACCGTCGGCCGCGCGATCCAAGATGCAACCATCAAAATTTTCGACGAGGACGGCAACGAGTGCCCGGCCGGCGTGTCCGGCGAGATCTATTGCCGCTTACACTCGTACCCGGACTTCATCTACCAGGGAAAACCCGAAGAGCGCCGCGCCATTGAGAAGAACGGCCTGGTCACCTGTGGCGACATCGGCTACCTCGACGAGGAAGGGTATCTCTACATCTCGGACCGCAAGACGGACATGGTCATCTCGGGTGGAGTGAACATCTATCCGGCCCAGATCGAGGCGGCCATTTTCGCCCATGAAGAGGTTACGGATTGCGCCGTGTTCGGCATTCCGGACCCGGAATACGGCGAAGCCCTGGTCGCGGCCGTGCAGCCCGAGCCCGGCGCCCGATTGGACGTGGATCGGCTAAAGCGTTTTCTGCGCGGGAAGGTCGCGGGCTACATGGTTCCCCGCCGGGTGTTGATCCTCAATGAACTGCCCCGTGACGATTCAGGCAAGATCTTCAAGCGAAAACTGCGTGACACCTATGGGCAACAATCCTGACGGACCTATAGAGAAGCACGGGTCTTAGCCTCCTCGATTTTGTCGAGGAATTACGCCTAATAGGATTTGGGCAGACCAAGAGCCCGCTCGGCAATGAAACACAAGACCAGTTGCTGACTGACCGGCGCGAGGTAGGGAATCATGATCTCGCGGAAAAGACGTTCCACATGAAATTCCCGGGCGTAGCCCATGCCGCCGTGGGTGGCCATGGCTTGGCGGCACATATCCTGGCCCGCCTCGGCCGCCAAATACTTTGCGGCGTTGGCTTCGACGCCACAGGGCATTCCCGCGTCATAGAGGCTCGCCGCCTTTAGCAGCATAAGCTTTGCCGCTTCGAGCTGCGCCCAGCCCGCCGCCAGCGGGTGTTGGATGCTTTGGTTCATGCCGATGGGGCGCTCGAACACCACCCGGTCCTTGGCGTACTCGGTCGCGCGTCTCAGCGCATCGTGACCAATGCCCACGGCTTCGGCGGCGATCAGGATCCGTTCGGGATTAAGGCTGTGCAGCAGATATGGAAACCCCTTGCCGTCCTCGCCGACAAGGTCCTCAATCGGAATTTCCATTTCATCGATAAACAGCTCGTTGGAATCGACCGCTTTTCGGCCCATCTTCTCGATCACCCGGATGTCGACGCGCGAGCGATCAAGATCGGTAAAGAACAGGCTGAGTCCCGCCGTCGGGTTGGCGTCATCGCGTGGCGATGTGCGCGCGATCAGCATGATCTTATGGGCTGTCTGCGCCGTTGAGATCCACACCTTGCGGCCGTTCACGATATAGCGGTCGCCCTGGCGAACCGCGCGGGTCTTGAGCCGCGTCGTGTCCAACCCGGCGTTGGGCTCGGTGACGCCGAAGCACATACGCGTTTTGCCCGAGATGATGTCCGGGAGCCAGCGCTGACGTTGCTCTTCACTGCCAAAAGTGGTGAGCGATTTCGGCCCGAAAATGTTTATGTGGATTGAGGATGCGGCGGTCATCCCGCCCTTGCCGGCGACGGCCATCATCATCAGCGCGGCCTCGGTAACACCAAGCCCGCTGCCGCCAACATCTTCGGGCATGGCGATCCCGAGCCACCCGCCTTCAGCCATGGCTTTGACGAAATCACCAGGGAACTCGCCGGACCGATCACAATTCAGCCAATAGTCGTCGCCAAAAGGCGACAAAGCCTTGTCCAATGCACTCAAAAGGCTTTGCTGGTCATCCGTCAGCGAAAAATCCATTTTGCGGCCTCACATTTTGCGCTCGACTTTTGCTTCGTATATTAATAATAACATTGATAATCATTTTTCTGCAACAGTGCATCGTCAGATTTTGAGGCCACGGTGTTGTGAGGACGTGGCTGGAAAGTTCATGGCAGAACGATCTCCAAGGACCGAACTTTCTGCTGCCATCCTGATTGTGATCTGTTTTGCCGCAGCCGCTCACGAACTAGGAGCATCCGATTGGCCCGCGGGCGTATCCGGTGGGTCGCTGTTGCTTTTTTTTGCCCTCGAATGGAAACGGTTGGCTTGGGTGGCGCGCATCCTGATCGGCGTCGCCTTGACATCCCTGATCGTATTTTCGAGCCTCCACCGGGTTTCTCCTGACGTCCTGGCGAGCGCCATCAACCGGGGGGCGTTCTTGGTCTTTTTCGTGACCTCTTTGAACGTCCTACGGGATGCCGCGCAAACATCCCGCCTTGTTCAGCGATGCGGCGAATTGATCGTCAACCAACCCCCGGGACGCCGGTACACGGTGATGACGCTGGGTGGACACCTTTTTGGGGTTCTCCTGAACCTTGGCAGCGTGAACCTGTTGGGCACGATGATCCATCGCACGATCGACAACGGGCAAAAAGGCGTTGAGCCACGCATCCGCGAAATACGACTGCAGCGCATGACCCTGGCGATGCTTCGAGGATTCTGCGCCGTCCCGCTGTGGGCTCCCACATCGGTCACGGTGGCAATCGTGCTTGCCGGGCTGACGGATCTTTCGTGGTTCGATGTCCTTCCCCTCGGCCTGACTGGGGCGGTAATTTTTTTGGCAACCGGATGGGTGATCGATCGTCTTTCCTTCCCGCGGGCACCGGCAACCACGCAACATCAAGGTTCCAAGGCCATCATCCTTACCTTCCTGCCCCTGTTGCTGTTGGTCATTTTGATCCCCGGGTCGGCCTTTGCCGTTTCGCATTTTCTGTCATTGCGTTTGATCAGCGCCTTGCTGATCTGCATGCCGGTTTTCGGGCTTGGCTGGATTTTCATCCAGTATTTGCGGGCCGGTGGCACAAACGCGATCTTCTTGACGGCACGGCGCGTTCAGCGCCGGATGCTGCCATCGTTTTGTGACCTTCGGTCCGAGATCGGGATTTTTGCCAGTTCGGGTTTTCTCGGCGTGCTGTTGGTGCCGCAAATCGATATCGTCGCGCTCGGTAACGCCATCGCCGAAAAC
>RCNG010001297.1_pt1 | contig 12396 bp, 14 predicted proteins | sample 2041371 | NCBI WGS metagenome assembly RCNG01 (sample SAMN09708227, study PRJNA481090) | Marine sediment metagenome, whole genome shotgun sequencing project. | biome: marine sediment; feature: ocean; material: sediment; isolation source: Sewage treatment plant 1 marine sediment (STP1) ... | reverse complement strand
ACGTCCGCCAGCGGGCTCATCTTCGATCTTCTCGGGCCGCTGCCGCCGTTCAGCGCGTATTTGGACATTCGGACGGACTTGGACGTGACTGGGGCGCTCGAGTGCGACGCAACCTCGCTCACCGTCGAGCTCGGAGGGGCTGCTGAGTAGTTCTCGGAAGGATTCTCCTTCAGCACCCCAATTGCGCAGAACTAGTCGTCATGTCGCGTGGGCGCGAACCTGAAAGGGCGTTTGAACTTACTATCAGCCTAAATATGGTGAGAGGGCAGCGATGACAGCGGCGCGAGTACTCGGTGTGCACCCCATTGCAGCTCAAGAACAGGTGCACCTTGTTGAGGTTGAACTCATCGGCGTTTCAGACGAACTGGATTGGGGCTCGTTCACACAGCCTACGGCCGGGTCCAGTCAAGATCATTGGCAGGTGCCATACGATGAACGCCCTGTGCCTGGCGCTCCGGGCCGCTGGTGCTTTTTCTTCCACTACCTGGATCGAAGCCAGCCGTCGCGATCTTTCGCGGGTGATCTTGCGCTGCCGCCCGAGTCTCCGCTTCCGTCACATCTGTGCTTCATCAAGTACGAGAAACCTTAACGAGCGCCTGGTGCGCTCCTCGCGGTCTTCAGACCGCCCACAATACTCGTTCGCCCCCTCACCCCGAAAGGTGCCAGAGCCGTCCCGGGGACGAAAAACGGCATTCAAAGTTACTATGATCGACGCGCACGGCCTTTGGGAGGAGCTTCGGTACGTGCATGCAACCGGCGGCCGTTTCGCGGTCATCAAGACGCCGCATCGGGGACCCACGGAAGGTCTGTGATGCCCACATCATGGCCCAGCTGCGAAAGCAGCGTGGTGACTTGGCCGCGGTGGTGGGTCTGATGGTTGAATAGGTGCATGACGAGAACGTACCGAGGGAGAATCTTGCTCTTGCCGTACATCACGCTGACGAACTCGTACGGTGCCATCAGCGACGCGCTGTCGATCTCGTTTGCCCACTGGCAGATCTGGGCATCCGTCTGCTGTCGACGGAGTTGAAGCTTCTCAAAATCGGCGATCATGGGCGCCCGATACGGCTCGATCTTCCTGTCCTCTTCGCGCAAGCGAATCAAGAGTGCATCGTCCGCCCAAAGAATATGGTCAAGCGTGTGATGAACACTACCGAAGAACGCACCTAGGTCCTTCTTGCGATCCGAATCCGCGATGGACTGGCATGTCTCGTAGACTTTGCCGTTCATCCACCGATTGTAGGCCGCCATCTGCACAGCGTACGCGCGCCAGTCCATCGCGCGCAGTGTAGTGTCCCTATGAACTGGCGAACAGGAGACTCGTTTTCTCGGCCACAAAAAGTCTGTTCGAAGGACCTATCGCTCGGTGTGAAATTCAAGTGCGAATCATGCCACTGGGTGTTACCCCAGGCTCATGATTCGCCTGGTCGTCGGTCCGCTCAACTACTCATCCTGGTCCGTTCGTGCCTGGCTCGCGCTCGACCATGCAGGCGCCAAATTCAAAACGCACGAGATCGCCCTCTTCGTCGATCCGAATTGGCAAGACGAAGTTCTGCAGTTCTCGGGCGCTGGCAAAGTGCCCATTCTCATCGATGGCAATCTCAGCATTCACGAGGCGCTTGCGATTGCCGAGTACACGGCCGAACGATTCCCCGAGGCTCAGCTCTGGCCTGAAGATCCGCAGCTTCGTGCCCGCGCGCGTGCCGTTAGCTCGGAAATGAGCACGAGCTTCTTGAACATCCGCAGCGAAATGCCGATGAACTACCGGGGACGAGCGAGCCGGTGTTCCCCGAGCAAAGAGGCATCCCGCGAAATCGATCGCATCCTCGACATCTGGAACGCGTCACTCTCGACGTCACCCGGTCCATTCCTGTTCGGTGAGTTCTCGATCGCCGATTGCATGTACGTGCCGGTGCTTAGCCGCTTTCGAACCTATGGCCTTCCTATGCAGGGCCAGGTCGCAGCCTGGGAAGAGCGCATCTGGGAGCAGCCCTCCGTTGCAAAATGGACAAAGCTTGCCGAGCAAAGCGTCGCTATACCCATGTACGACGTGCTCCTCTGAACGCGCGCATGCTCGTGCGGCTCCGGAATGGCGTGTTGGACTTCCCGCATCCGAGTAGAAAGCACCCTGGGACGTTTCAAGCCTCGATCTGTTGAAGACATAATACCTGCATTTTATACTTAATGCTGGTATTATGTCTCTTCGATGGCAGAGCGGTTCAAAGAGGCGGTGAACGTTTTCCGTAACAATGGCGGAATCCTACGCATGTCTGAGGCGCTCCACGACGGCATCAGTCGCCGGACCCTCTACGCCATGCGTGACGAGGGGATGCTCGAACAGCTGAGCCGCGGCGTGTACCGGCTCGCATCCCTGCCGGGGCTTGAGGCACCCGATCTCGTGGCGGTGGCGACGCGGATTCCGAACGGAGTCGTGTGCCTGATTTCCGCGCTCGCGTTTCACGACCTGACGACGCAAATCCCCCATGCCGTGGACGTGGCCATTGCTCGGGGCGCAGAGAAGCCGCGCATCGACTATCCGCCCGTGAACGTCTACTGGTTTTCGGGCGAGGCTTTCACGAGTGGAATCGAGACGCCCAAGATCGACGGCATGCCCGTTCGAATGTACGGCGCAGAGAAGTCCATTGCCGACGCATTCAAGTATCGAAACAAGATCGGGATGGAGATCGCCCTCGAGGCGCTTCGGAATTGGCGAGCGCGACGTGGATCGAACGTCGAACGCCTGCTCCACTACGCGCGGGTCTGCAGGGTCGAGCGCGTCATGCGCCCCTACCTGGAGGCGATGATATGAGCAGTAACATCGCAGCGTCCGTACGTGCGCGTTTGTCGAACCAAGCCAAGGAGAAGAAGCGGCCGTTTCAAGAATTGCTGCAGTACTACGGCATCGAGCGGTTCCTCTATCGCTTCTCACAATCGCAACACAGCAACCACTTTCTACTCAAAGGGGCGCTGATGCTTCGGGTGTGGGGAGCTCCCGGTTCCCGGCCGACGCGTGACATCGACTTCTTGGGCTACGTCGACAACGAGATCGAAACGCTCGAGGCGGTGGTGCGAGAGGTATGCGTCGTCGACGTCGAAGAAGATGGGGTCCGCTTTGATGCCGCAACTGTCGCAGGCGAGCGAATCACGGAGGACGCCGACTACGAGGGTGTGCGAATCAAATTCATGGGCTTTCTCGATAGGGCGCGCATCCCCATGCAGATCGACGTTGGCTTCGGGGACGTCGTGCACCCGGGCTCAGAGGAGAAGGACTACCCCACGATTCTGAATCTTCCCGCGCCCAGATTGCGCGTGTACCCAAGGGAGACGGTGGTCGCTGAGAAGTTCGAGGCCATGGTGTACCTCGGGACGCTGAACAGCCGAATGAAGGACTTCTTCGATATCTGGTTGCTCGCCCGCCAGTTCGACTTCGATGGTGCCGAGCTCGCGCGCGCGATCGGAAAGACGTTTGGCCACCGTGGTACGGAACTCGCTTCTGATCCTATTGCCCTGACCGCTGCGTTCACCGCGTCGGAAAACACCCAGAAGCAGTGGGCTGCCTTTGTCAGGCGTTCGAAACTCGAAGACGTCCCCGCAACGCTCGAGGAGATTCGTGAGCCGCTTCGGCAATTCCTCGTCCCGGTCGCAACCGCGCTCGCAGAAGGTCGAGACTTTGCCGACCGCTGGGGCGCACCCGGACCCTGGGCTGGTTGATTTCAGAGGACCCTCTCGTGATCTTCGTGGCTTCGTTCCTGTTCTCGTCGCCGCACAAGTCGAGTCGCGCGGGCATCGCGGCTCGCGGCGCGGCTGGCGAGGAAATGACGCCATGTGCCGGGGTGCGGAGTCTTCTGAATCGCCCTCCGTTGGACTGCGAGCTTCCGTTTGAGGGCCCGGGATTCGATGGCTTGGCGGAGCGCCAGTTGTTGTGAGAGGCGTTTCCGGTCTCGGTTCGACGCCGGTAGGGCGGTGAAGAGGCCTCACTGGTGTCGATACTTCTCCTTGGATCGCCGACACTCGCGAGAGGCGGACTCTCGGTAGCTGCTCCAGGCGTGTTGGCGCTCTAGGCGGGCTTGGTTGAGTGACTGCGCGTAGTCCTTCCACCGCCCGATGGGCTAAGGGAGCACACTCGGTCGATCCGCGGGCGACTGAGCACCACCTTGTGCCAGTGTGTGCCTCCCACGCACCGAATGCAGTGTCGCGAATACCGGCGCGGCCCCATTGGTGTTGTTTTGGCGCTGTGACAGCATTGGTACGAGACGTGCTTAACCCTGAGACGCAATGACGATACTTCGCGCATCGGTTCTTCTTTCCATGTTCCTCGTGGCGGCGTGTTCGTCCGATTCGACGGCGGGCCCCACCGATCCGGGCTTCGACGCCCCGCCGGGAGAGCTGGCGACGTCGTCTCTTGCGCGCGACACATCACCCGACGTGTCCGCGGCGGGCATTGAGCGGCTTGGCCAAGACCAGACCGACTTCGCGTGGAGCTTTTACCAAGAGGCGATCCAGCCGGGCGAGAACCTGTTCTTCTCTCCCTACAGCCTGTCGGTGGCGCTGGCAATGACGTACGCGGGGGCTCGTGGCGATACCGAGACCCAGATCGCGGACGCCCTGCGGTTTACTTCGGGTCAGCGCGACTTGCATCTCACGTTCAACGCGCTCGACCTCGAGCTCATGCGCCGCGCGGAGGCCGGCGGCGAAGAAGCGCCGCTCCCGTTTCGGCTTGAGGTGACCAACGCGCTTTTTGGGCAGGTCGGCTTCGACATCGCAGACCCTTACCTCGATACGCTCGCCCTCCAATACGGCGTGGGGCTTCGGCTGATGGACTTCGTCACCGAGGCCGAACCATCGCGACTTGCCATCAACGAATGGGTGGCCGACCAAACCGAAGACCGAATTCCCGAACTGATCCCCCCCCGCGTGATCACGATGGACACCCGCCTGGTCTTGGTCAACGCCATCTATTTCACGGCGTCATGGGCAGAGCCCTTCGACGAAGCCAATACCGAAGACCAACCGTTTCGTCGGCTCGATGGCAGTGAGGGTCCCGTACCGACGATGAAGCAGTTCATCGAAACCAGCTACGTCGACGGCGACGGGTTCGAGGCGGGGTTGCTCCCCTACGACGGTGGCGCCCTCGCAATGTTGGTCATCGTGCCCGACGAAGGGCAGTTCGAAAGCATCGAGGCGGGGCTGTCAGGGGCACGTGTTCGCGAGATCGTCGCGAGTCTCGGGTTCTTCCAGGTCGAGTTGGCGTTCCCGAAGTTTTCCTTTCGTTCGCAGGTTCCTGCGAAGGCCCCGCTGCAATCGCTCGGGATGGTCGACGCCTTCATGCCGGGCGATGTCGCCGATTTTTCCGGTATCACGGACGCCGCGCGGTTGTTTATTCAAGACGTCGTGCATGAAGCGTTCGTCGCAGTCGACGAGCGCGGAACCGAGGCCGCGGCAGCGACCGCAGTGGTGTTCGGGGTCGATTCGGCACCACCCCGCGCGACCCTAACGGTCGATCGCCCGTTCATCTTCGCCATCGTCGACCGCCCGACCGGCGCCACGCTTTTCGCGGGCCGCGTGCTCGACCCGACGTAGTCGATCCTACTTGCGCTTTCATACGAGCTGGTAATCGACCGGAGCTCTCTTAGCCCATCGGGACGACGATGAGCGCCGAATTGCTCGGTACTAGATGTTATGTCGCGTGGCGAGCCGCACGGAGAGGGCCTTTGAATTCGCTATGCCCTCCCGCTACGTGAGATCCAGGGCGATGAGGATCGGGCCTCTAAAACCCGTACGCGCCGGCGTCTGCGCACTCTTGCCGTTCAACCTCCGTGAGGTCGCTACTGGCCCGAAAAGAGAGGTTGCAAAGTGGCAAGACGTAGGGCTCCGCGACGCGCCCCGCCCCGATCGCAAACACGGCGTCAGTTGGACTGAAAGAGCAATGGCCCCCGTTGACGGCTAGCGCGCACCGTCCTGGCGCGACGCCCCGCACACGCCCCTCCCAGACAAGCGAGTAGGTCGTAGTGCTGACGTCAGTGCGGACGACGTCGAGCGTTCCCTCGATGTCGGCAGGCTTCGTGAAGTCGAAGTCCATCCAGCTCGTATCGCGATTCGGCGCCCCATCCGGGCTCGGCTCGCACCACATTCTGTAACGCATCTGAGTGAGCTCGGAGAGGCGTGGCTCGTAGCACTGATCTCCGAAACTCATGAACTCGATCAACACGTCGCCCGTGGTGGCGCCGTTCGCTTCGCCACACGAGACAACAGCGACCGCGGCGACTACGAGGAATCCGATGTCACCGGGCTTCATTGAGACCCGCCTTGGCAAGTGACCACCGTGTCGATCTTCGTAGGCGTGTCCTCGACCAGGTCGAACTCTAGTGAGAACTGACAGAGCGGGCCGCCTTCTTCATCGTTGGCGATGACCGTGGCTTCGTAGTCGCCCGTCGGCATGAGAGTGTCGAGCTGCCAAATGCCGTCCTCGATCTCGCTGAAATGGGCTGTTGTCAACCAAGGTCCGTCCGCTTCGAGCACGACCTCAGCGGGAGCGGCCCCCAGGAACTGCACGTTGATCTCGAGCTGCCCCATCTCGGGCACTTGCCCGGGAGTCTGGATACTCACTGGCGGAAACGGTGTCTCGCAGAACAGAGCGCCGAAGGTGCCGGTCAGACCGTCTCCGTTGCTGAAAACCAAGTCGAAGGTGCCGGAGATCCCGTCGGCAGACACGCTCGAAACGGTTACCGTTCCTGATTGCGCCGTCATGAAGAAGAACGTGCCAGCAACAGGATCGTGGACGAACGCTGCGATTGCGCGACGACTTGAGGATATCGGCCCTGTGATGCTGGAGATCTCGAAAGTTCCGGGCTCGGTCACCCGGGAGTCCGGCTGATTCGGGTCGTCAAACAATTCAAGGAGCAGGCTGTTTGCGGAAGTGGCCGGCGTGTTTGGCAAATCGGCCTGGCCGCACGCGCGTTCGGTATCGACAATCCTCACGACTGTATGATTCGAGGACCATCCGTCCCCATTGAAGGAATAACCGGACGACGTTCCAGCCATCCAGGTGACCGGAGAGAGAGTCTCGCCACCGACGGCGCCCGCTACCGTCGCGCCTTCCTCGACGAAGCTCACTTCCTCTCCCGAGCCAGCGTCACCGCAGGCGCTCGCTGCGGCGAGTGCAGCCAACGTGAACACGCGTCTCAAAAAAGCCATGATACCGACCTCGATTCCAAGCCCGAGCAACGCCTAGGCTATCACGATATCCTTCGACGGAAACAGCGCAACGAATGCGCGTGCCCGCACCAACGAGCGCCACGTATGCGCGAAGAAGCACCCACCAATGTGTGAAGAGTCTCACATCACCTCATTCGGCCTCTCTTCAACCGGACGCGCGTCCATCGTCCTTCTTGTTGGTCTCTCGACGATGTTGGTGGCTTGTGGTGACAACTCCGATCCGTCGCAACCGCCGTAGCGCTGTTCCCAATCCACGTCGTCTCGACCTGATGAGCAGCCCGACGCCTAGGAGGGACCAGCCCCATGTGTGTCGGGCGCCGTCGTTGATCGCTGTCGAGCAACCGCCTCCGCCTCCCCCATTTCCGACGTTGTCTTCGCAGTTGAGGTCCAGGCCACCGCGCGGGGTGAAGGCCGCATCACTGCACTCCGACTGCAGCGATCCGGGCGGGTAGATGGTGCAAGTCGCGTCGATGTCGTCTTGCTCGAGGCTGCGCATCTCGATGTCGCCGGCGGGCGTTGCCTCGTTGAACATCGTCGCGTCCTCGACCAGTGAGTGTCCGATCCCGATAAAGTGACCTGCTTCGTGCGTGACGACGCTGTCCAGATCGAAGTCGGTGCAGGAAGCGTCAGTCGGACAGCGGGTCCATGGTCGCACGTCGTTGATCAGCATGTCGGCGTCCAAGATTTCACCGGTCCCCGTGTCACTCCATATGACAGTGAACGCAAGCCTTTCCGGGCCCAGTGCCGTGCCATCTCTTGGGTCGACCCACGGGTCGAGGAACGCCACCGTGTTCACGTTACCGCCGCCACGATTGTACTCCGGCGTAATGCAGGTGGAGTCGGCTAGCCGACGGAACTGAATGTCGGTCGCACCCGTGTCACAGACCACGCGCGACCAAGCGCGGAACCCCGCATCGACCGCTGCCCGCGTGTCGGCTGGGTCGAGCCACTGCGAACTGTCCTCGTCGATCGCGTACGACAAGCAGGGAGTCGACCACCAGAGCGGTTCGCCGATTTGGCCACACATTGCGAGCCGCTCCTCGACCGTTGTCGCGCGACAAAACGCTGCGGCATCACCCGGTGCCGCGCCAACGACGAACGCAGCCACCAACGCTAGAGCCCATGCGCGACTCATGGCGTCTCTCCACGACGGGCTTCGATGATTTTAAGTACTCGCGACAAGAACACGTCGAGGCGTTCTTTCCCGGCCAGCGGCCCGGCGCTCTTGACGAGCACTCCCGTCGCGTCCGATCGCACCAGCATCCCGCCTCGTCGACTTGGAAGTACCATGTCATGGCCGTTTTCGCGTTCGATACGCATCACCCCTTGGGCCACCCCGACGGGGTGGAAGATGGCATTGCCGTCCTCGCGCACGAACACGACCGCTCGATCCCCGAGCACGAACGAAGGCGCGCCTGCAACTCGCATGGCCAACCCCCCGACTTGCCCCCCCAAGGTTTCGACGATGATTTCGTGGTCGCCTGAGCCCCGCAGGTCTTGCTCGACTTGGATCCGATGGCGGGTGCGGATCATGCCGTTCCCGATTCGAATCGGCTCGGCCCAAACGACCGTCCCCACTACGATCCGGTCGGCTTCGACGGTGAGCTCCTCGAGGTCTAGCGCGATGACGATGGAAGCGTCTACCGGAGTCGACGCAACGAGGATGGAGAGCAGCGCTACGGCCGTTGCGCCGGTTTGAAGAATCCTAAGCATAGTTTCGAGGCTCGTGGATCACGGGGCCCAGTGTCAAGGCCGGATCGGACGGATTGCCGAAGGCGGCCAAGGCGATGTACTTCGCTACGCAATCGATGCCGTCGTAGGTGCTTGACGTACGCGACCGCGACTTCTTTGCGTGTAGCTGGCGCACTTCGGCACGCAACAGCGTGGGTCGCAGTGGCATTTGCGACAGAATCGACCGCGAACCAGACTGGTACAGTGTTTGCTTACAGTTTCTTAGGAGGCTTGCGATGAACTTGGTGCGGATGCTCGTGGTCGTGCTTGGGTTGACGGCGTGTGCGGGCGATGCACCTGGAGGCGACGTAGATGAGTCGGCTTGCGAAGTGCGTACCGAGTCGGAGTGTCTGTCGTCGCCTGGTAGCTGTCAGCTTGTCGAGGGTCGGCATGTAGAGATTGAGACGCCCTGCGTCTCGCCCGAAACCGAGCCGTTCGCATGCCGGGGGGCCGACGCTTCATGCCCTCTCGAGGGCGGGGTCTTCGAGAAAGAGGGGGACACTTGGCTCGTGGAGGGCGACTGCCCGGGTGCTTCGTGGGAGCGCATTGCGGAATTGACGGACGGGCGCTATTTCGGCCCCGATTGCACGGCCAACGACGACCCTGCTGCGAACTGCGAAGGACCTTTTGGTTCTGCGCTTCAGTTATTCCCCACCAACGCAGTCGCTTTCTTTGGCCCCAAGACGTGCATTCCACCCACCTCCATTCTTCTCATCAACCAAGGCGACGAAACGATTCGCATCGACGCTTTCCGAACGGGGAACTTCGTCCTCGATTCCGACTCGCCGCAGGATGGCAAAGGAGAACTGGTCGCTTCGGCTCAACTCCCCCAAGACTTGGCTCCCTCGGACAGCCTTGCGATCGACCTCCAGTTCGTCACGGAGACCCCAGGGATTTCCGGCATTGTCGACCTAGTGGTGCTCACCTCCAACGGTTGCGAACGCTTCGCCGTTCGGACCCTCCGCGGTCTCGATGATCGACTAATCTCTAGTCCCCTCGCTGTCGACCTTGGAACCGCCAGCCCAGGAACACGCGGCGAACCCGTGGACATTGTCTTCAGGTCCGCCGCGTCGGACGACGGCACGATCTTCACGGCACCCGGTGTCTCAGACGGTATCTTCGAAGTCGTCAATCCCATCGCCGCGACGCCTTTGCGTTCTTGCGAGCCGATGCGCACATCCGTTCGCTTCGATGCTCCACTTGAGCCCGGAGTCTACGAAGGACTATTTGGCTGGGAGATACTGACCGATACGCAATCGGGGATCGGCTTCATCCACCTTCGCGGTCGAGTCCAGTGAAATCTAAGGCCGCTCGTTTCGTTGGCGATCGACGAGCACGCATCCCGTCGCGGTCGGTTGGAGATCCGACCGTCAATAGATCACCTGGACCATTTCGGGACGGCAATCGCTGACGTCACGATTGAGGGATTGCGAGGTTTCATGTCACAAACCTCTATCGAGGTCCTGCGAATCTCGTTGCCGTTCGCGTCTGTTTCGAAGGTGAATCGCGCGGGTGTCGCGCTCGGTGGCGCGGCTGGCTACGAAATGGCGCCACGTGCCGGGATGCCAGGTCTTCTGAATCGACTTCCGTTGGATTGCGAGCTTTCGCCTGAGGGTCCGAGTTTCGATGGTTTGTCGAAGCATGAGTTGTTGCAAGAGCCGTTTTCGGTCGCGGGCCGGTACGGGTAGGGTGGCGACGACGGCCCGTTGACGACGGTACTTCCGCTTGAGGTGTCGACGCTCGCGAGAGGCATAGTGCCGGTAGCTGGTCCATGCCTTTCGGCGCTGCGTACGCGCTTGGTCAAGCGTCTGCTCGTATTCCTTCCACAGACTCTCGTGGACCCTGGCCGGCATCGGTGAGTACCGCTGTGGCGCCCGTCGCATGGCTTCCAGTTGATGCGAGGACGGTGATTGGAAGTCTCCGAGCTCCTTGCAGAGGCGAGCCTTGCTGAGCTCGCGAGCCACGAAGGACGCCTTGACCCGAACCTCTCGGTCGGCGTCTTCGAATACAAGTCCGTTGCCATGCGGCCGAATCACCACGCCAAATCGGGCACAAACATCATGTACCTCGTCCCAGCTTCGTAACTTGGTCGAGCGAAGGGCAGGCCGGAGGTTTTCCCGGGCCCAACGCGCGAAGCTCTCGATTCCGTGGTGCGCTTCGCAATCTGCAGCTCGTTGCGGGACCTTCTCGCGGTCGCGCGTTCGTGATCGAAGTGGCGTCAGGCCAAACTCCATCTCGAGGGCCCGGGCCCCGGTGAAGAGCTTCTGGTGGTCCCAAGCTGGCGAGTGAATCCGGAAAGTCTCGGGGTGGATCTTGTTGATCGCAACGTGGATGTGCTCGTGATCCGTGTCGTCGTGACGCACCGCGATGTATTGGTGCTCAGAAAACCCCAGAGTATCCACAAGCCTTTCCACAACTTGTTGAAGCCCCTTTCGTTCGAGGCGCCGATCGTCGGGGTGAAGTGAGATGACGAGGTGATACGTGCGCTTGCTCCCGGCGCGGGTGTTCTGCGCTTGGGCCGCGTCGACGAGCTTGCAGGCGAGCTCGAGGTCGTCGCGCCCGGCGACGCCGGGAAGATTCGCCGCGAGGAACCACGTGGCGCGGGGCTTGGTGTCTCGCCCCTGGATGTAGCGCGCCAGGTGGCGGAACCCTCGGTTCGACGTCGATTCCCGTTGGTGCCGGACGATCACCGCCGCCCCGCCAAGCGATTCACCGCGCGGCGGACGTCCACGACGGAGTCCATGAGCTCCAGGTTCAGTCGGCGGTAGCTCGATCGGTCCGACGCGCCCTCTCGAATGGCCAGCTTGAGCAGCCCGCCGATACGGTTGAGGTTGGCGTGAACCCGCGAGACCTCGGTCAGGGCTTGTGCGTCGACTGTGCTTTCAATCCGAGCGGTCCGGAGCAAGCGTCGGAGGACCTCTGCGCGCGAGCAGCTCGTCTGCTGAGCGAAGGTGTCGAGCCGAGTGAAATCGTCCTCATCGATGCGGAACGAGATCATGCGAGACTTTGGCTTCCGAGCTCCGCCGCGTTTCACTTCGTCCCCTTCTTTGCCTGCTCGCGCTCAGAACCCACCCCGCCGGCCAAGACAACGCTCGCGAGCTCCAGCGCACGCCTCAGAGCGAACTCAGGCGGTCCGTCGAGCACCGCGCGAGCACCCACAACCAACTCCGAGTGCAGCACGAGCTCCGCGAACTCGCGCAGCACCGCGATCGGAATTTCGCCGCCATCGGCCACCCGATGAAGCAGTCCAGCGGCGGACCAATGGACGTCGGACATTGGCTTAGCGCGATTTTCGTGCTGGACACCGTGTCCGAAAAGGGTCGTTTCGGGGCGTTTGGTGGCCTCTCGTGACCCTATGTCACCCTCGGAATCGTTGAAAAATCCGGGGCGTTCGCTCTCATGAGCTGCGTTCTTAATCCATTGGCTCCTGGTTCGAGTCCAGGATGGCCC